>ERZ773062.22-NODE-22-length-178685-cov-11.674797_pt1 | contig 178685 bp, 148 predicted proteins | sample MGYA00580626_ERZ773062 | MGnify/ENA primary metagenome ERZ773062 (study PRJEB29015, sample SAMEA2738003) | human oral metagenome | biome: human oral; feature: human-associated habitat; material: dental | place: China | collected 2058 ... | reverse complement strand
AGTACGATAGAACCCTGCGGGGGCCGTTGCGGTTCACAAGACCCAGACACAGATCGAAAACACCCCTTTTCCGAACCCAGCGATGGACCTATCTGACACACCGACCTAACACCTATAACTCCACCCCCACCCACACGGGTTCCGGCACGAGCTCGACACCAAAAACATCAAGGACCCCATCGCGGACTTCGCGCGCCAACGCTACAAGGTCGGTGGTGGTGGCGTTGCCGCGGTTGGTTAACGCCAAAGTATGTTTGGTGGACAGCCGAGCAGCAGCACTCTCACCAGGGTGCCCTTTGGTGAACCCGGCGCGGTCAATAAGCCAGGCTGCGGAGAGTTTGCGCTGGTCGTCACCTACGTCGAAGCATGGCATGCGTTCGGCATCATCGGCCCCACGCAGCTCGGCGGCCACGGCGCGGACTTTTTCAGCCAACGCCGCAGAAACAATCGGGTTGGTAAAGAAGGACCCAGCTGACCAGGTGTCGTGGTCGGACGGGTCGTAGACCATGCCTTTTCCTCTACGCAGTTCTAGTACCGCCTCGCGCACCTCCTCCACCGGTCGCCGCGCGCCAGAAGCCCCAGAACCCTCAGAACCCGAAACCCCCAATGTCCGCGCAAGCTCCCCGAATCGCAGAGGCGCAGATAGCCCGTCCACGCTTAAAGCGAGTTCGATCTCCAACACAACCGCCCTTGAGGTGTGTTTGAGGTTGGAGTGTCGGTAGCTCAAATCCAGCTCAGAAGCGGGCACCCACACATCCTCCCCTGCCGAACGATCCCACAGTCGAACACGAGTGAGCACGTCGGAGATTTCCGCCCCGTAGGCACCAACGTTTTGCACGGGCGTGGCGCCCGCGGAGCCGGGAATGCCGGAGAGGCATTCGATGCCGCCGAGCCCCGCGTCCACAGCAACAGCGACCACGGAATCCCAGACGGCACCGGCTTCTGTGCGCAAAATCCCGCTGTCGGGGTCGATGTGAATGTTGTCGCATTCTAGGACGACGGCAACCACGTCGACGGGACCGTCAGCAATAACGAGGTTGGACCCGCCGCCGATAATGAGCAACGGCACCTGGTGGGCGTCGAGAAGCGATACGACGTCTATGACTGCCTGCGTGGATGCACACCGCACGACGGCGCGTGGCTGCCCCCCAAGGTGCAGGGTGGTGAGGTCGGCGAACTGGGTAGTGGTGTCGATGGTGGCACCGGGGATGCTGGAGAGTTTTTGGGTTACTAATAGGTCGGACACACCTTTAACGGTAGTCTGTACACATGGCAACGCGTACCGAAACTTCTGTAACTATCAATTTTCCGCCCGCAAAGGTGCATGAGGCCCTGACTAATGCTGACTACTGGGCCTACAATGTGGCGAATCTGAGCACGGAACCTGGCGAGGTTCATGAGATCACCAGCACTGACGGCGGCGCTGAGGTTGTGCTGTACGAGATCATGCCGATGGAGCTGCTTCCCGAGGCTGTGCGCGCGATGATCAGCCAGTCGTTGAAGATTAAGCGCGTGTACACCATTGGCGCGCTGGCCGACGGTGCCGCGAAGGCGTCCTACACCGCGGATGTGAAGGGTGCCCCGGTGGATTTCAAGGGCGATATTGAGCTGTCCGGCGACGATGCGTCCACCACCCTCTCCTACGCCAACGAAGTGAACGTGACCATTCCGTTCATGGGCCCCGCGATTGAGCCGAAGGTTGCCGAAGCCCTCAGCGAGCTGGTGGCCAACGAGGCCGCTCTGACCGAGAAGTGGATTTCGGAAAACCTCTAACACACGTTTGTGGCTGATCACGCCCATAATCTGCGTGCCACGTTCGGAGATCACCAACGCACTCGTCGGCAGGCTACTCGAAGCACCCGCCCGGTGGGTGTGATCACACGCGGCACAACGAATGTGAATCGATTGCGCCGCTGCGACCGCTGGATGGTTCATCATCCCACGGTGCAGCGGTGCCTTTCGCATGCCTCCATCCACGACGTTCCCCTGGCCATTGATGTGGGGTACGGTGCCTCTCACACCACCACCTGCGAGTGGGCCATCTGGCTGCGCCGCCTGCGTGCCGACGTCTCCGTGCTCGGCCTGGAGATTGATCCCGCCCGTGTGCTGCCACCCCGCGACGGCGTGCACTTTGCCGTGGGCGGGTTTGAGCTGGCGGGCCACCGCCCGAATCTGGTGCGGGCGTTTAATGTGCTGCGTCAGTACGACGTCTCCCAGGTTCACGACGCCTGGCAGCTGGTGTGTTCCCGACTCGCCCCCGGCGGGCTGTTTGTGGAGGGCACCTGCGACGAGCTGGGCCGCCGCTGTTCCTGGGTGCTATTGGACGCGGACGGCCCGCAGTCCCTCACCCTGGCCTGGGATCCGCATCATACCGCCCGCCCCTCTGACCTGGCCGAACGGCTCCCTAAGGCCCTTATTCACCGAAACGTCCCCGGCGAAGCCATCCACGACCTGTTGCGCATGGCCGACGACGCCTGGGACCGCGCCGCCGCCTGGGCCACCTACGGTCCGCGCATCCGCTGGCGAGAGGCTCGCCGCCTGCTTATCGACGCCTCGGTGCCCCTCACCCCGATTCGCCGCCGAGTCCGCGACAACCTGCTCACCGTACCGTGGTCTTTTGTGAGTGGCGATCAGGTGTAGTGCGAGTAGCGCGTTGCTGAAGATTCAGGAAAACTAGATTGGGTGAAAAAGTTACTTGTTGGTCTTGTTGTTGCTTTCCTCCTCATCGCTGGTATTGCCGAGGGCGGTACCCGGTGGTATGTGTCCCAGCAATTGAAAGCCGATTCGGGTGAGGGGGCCAGCGTCAGCTTTGGGGCCTACCCGGTCGTGGCCACGCTGGTCACGGGGAATGTGAAGCATGTGGACATGGACCTGCCGTCCACCTTGAAGATCGACTACCCCGACGGCACCAACAGCGCCCCCACCGTGACGGGCAGCCCCGCATCCACGGTGAAGATCCGCAATCTTTCCCTGAAGGATCGCAACAATCCCGTCGCCGGGTCCATGCTGTTGGACACCCGGCTGACCGACGAGTTCATGCTCGCACAGGTGCAATCCGCAATAGCGGAACAGGCAGCAGGCAACACCAACAATGGCTACGCGGGCGCGCTGATCCAAAGCCTTGTGCGCGTCACCGGCATCACCTCGCACCCGAATGACGGCACTGTGAGCGTCGAATTCACCGATGGTGCCGCCACGCTGACGCTGCGCCCCAGTGCTGCGGACGGACAGCTGCAGTTCCAGGCGGAACGGGCCGCCTTGTTTGGGGTGGAGCTGCCCAAGGAGATGTCGGAAGCCATTACCAATAGTCTGCGGGAGAGCGCCAGCAAGATGGCCGGGGGGCTGAACGTGGAGAGCGTGTCGGTGGAAGATAAGGCAGTTGCCCTGCGCCTGACCGGCACGAACGTCAATTTCAGCGAGATTAGCGATAACTCACAGCAGAAGTAGCCCCAGCCTTCAACCTGCCCAGTTTGCCCCTGCCCTAATACGCAGATAAGATACACATTAATAAACCGTTATCTTTTTCTTACATGCGCCAAAGGGGCTGAGCTGTGTGAGACCTTTTTCATTCCGCTACCTGATCCCAGAAATAGTATTACTAGCTGCGGGTATCGGCATGTACTGGGTGGGCATCGCAGGAACAAGACCCGACGGGCAGTCTCATGTTCTGTACCCGCTGCTGTCAACCTGGGGCAGCGGCATTACGGTGCTCGTGGTACCCATCGCGCTTGTATCCACGCTGTTTTTCGGGCCACGCAGCAGGAAAGCCAACCTGATTCTCATGTATTGCGGCATGGTGCTGTTTGTGGTGAGCCAGTGGGTCATGATGGCCGACAGCACCCAACCCATCACCGCACACCCGGGTTTCTTCTTAAGCGGCTGCGGCTTTGGAATGCTGTATTCCTCGGGTACATCCCTGATGCTGCACTGGTTTAATCAGGAGCGCCATCAAGAACCTTTGCTGCTGCTGACACTCCAAGACGGGTCGCACCGGCAGCTACCAACGCTTGCGCATCATCCCAGGTACGTATTCCACCAGAAGCCTTGATACCCATCTGCCCGCCCACAGCATCATTCATCACGCGCACTGCCTCCACTGAAGCCCCGCCCGCAGGGTGGAACCCAGTGGAGGTTTTCACGTAGTCGGCACCGGCGGCAAGTGCAGCACGGCAGGCGGTAGCCAGGGCGTCGTTACTGAGCACCGCCGATTCCAGAATGACTTTCAGCACCACAGGGTGCGGCACAGCCTCGCGCACGGTAGCGATTTCAGAGATGAGGGCGTTGCTGTCCCCCGCCTGAGCTGCGGCAATATCCACCACCATATCAATTTCCGACGCCCCGAACTGCACCGCAAGCCGGGCCTCCGCAGCCTTCACCAGCACATGATGCTTGCCGGACGGGAACCCACAGACAGTAGCCACCGTCAGGCCGGCCTGGGCGGCTTTCTCCGTGGCATGCAGCAGAGACGGGGACACGCAGACGGCACCCACCCCGAGAGAGATGGCGCTATCGATCAGGTGCCCCACATCGGCGGCGGTGGCTTCGGGCGAGAGCAGGGTGTAGTCCATGATGCGGGCGAGTTGCTCGCGGCTGGGTTGTGTGGTTCGGTCCAGATCCATAAGGCTCAAGAATAGCCGCCTTTTTCTGGCACAATGGCACTCGTACAGTATCCAGGGTGCAGCACAATATGGGAAGCGGTGGGCCAATGAGGGAGCGTTCAGAAACACAACAACGCCTAGTGGAAGCCGCCCGCATTGTGATGATTAACTCCGGCATTGAGGGCTGTACACAACAGCGCATCTGCAAAGAAGCCGGATTAACCAGGGGTGCCTTCTATTCCAACTACGCCACCAAAGAGGAACTTTTCACCCACGTGGCGCGGGACGCTTACGCCCGGATTATTGAACGCCTCGACGAGATCGTGGAACGCTGGGCAGCACAGCCCTCAACACAGCCCGGCGGCCAGCCGGAAGTGAAGGTCGCGGAGTTCCTGGGCAGCGCACAGGTGGAACTAGGTCTGAACAGGGAGTTTTTCATACTCCACAATGAGCTGCTGTCGCGGGCGGCACGGGAACCAGAGTGGGCACTGCAGTTCCGGGAAATCAACCGTGATTTTGTGTTGCGCGTCGCTCAGGTTTTGGAGCTTATTGTGAACGAGGTCGGCCGCACCCTAGATCGCCGCCCAGAGGCGGTAGCGCAGGCGGTTATTGGCATTGCATTGCGGGTTACGGGAGTTTCCGCCTGGAAAACAGAACTTATTAATGATAATGACACTTTTGAACCGCGCGGCACAATGCTTGAAGCCGACGATATTGTGGACATGATCCTTACTTTATTATTTGCATGTTCCAAGCCAATGGTGTAATGCTGCGGGGGCTGCAACTTCGGGGACGTGGGGGCGTCGTTAAGCGCACATGCAGGGACGATGGAAAATAACGACCACCAACCCCGCACCAAGCACCACCTGCACACATGAGTTTTTATTAACCAAGCAGGGACGATACATTTATGTATTCGACGCTGAAAGTAAGCCTTGTTAGCATTCGGAAAAACACGTTTGTCACACATGAGGAGTTTGCGTGAACTTGCCGTCTTTGCTTCCTTTGCATGCCTTTGAAAGCCCCGCGTTGTTGTTCGCGGGGCAAGCGTCTCCCTGGCAGGAGGCTCTCCGGGATGCTGAGGATCCTCGACTGTTGTCGCTACTGAATGCCGCTGAGCGTCGCGTCGCCGCCTACGCGCGGGAGCGCGCCAGCGCCGTGCCCGGCGCGGATGCCCGGCTGAAGGATTTGATCACCAATCCGGATGCCTCCCTGTCAGTCGATGTGGATACGCTTCCTGCGGTGAGTGTGCCTGGGATTGTGTTGTCGCAGGTTGCGGCTGTGTTGCATCTTCAGGATGCTGGTTTGGATGTATCAAAGACCGCGCTCATTGGGCATTCCCAGGGCAGCCTGGGCGTGGCCGCAGCGCAGGCCATCGCGGCGGACACCAGCGGTAAGGCCGTGGAGGAGAACACTGCGCTGGTGGATGTGGTGGCGTTTGCCCTGCTGATGGGCACTGCTGCCACCCTGCGCGCGCAGGAATTAGGCACGCACGCGGGGGATTCCTGGATGTTGAGCGTCCGTAATGTGCCGCGCGAGGCTGTTGAGTGCGCCATTGCGCAGGTCAAGGACACGGAATTGGCGCTGCGTAATGGCCACACGCATTTTGTGATTGCCGGTGCGCCTGCGGCATTGCGCCAGGTGGAGAGCTTGATTGAGCAGGCTGCGGAGAAGCATAACGCGGAGCTGGATGATAAGCGTTCGGGCGGTACTCGGGTGGAGCCGCTGTTCAACGAACTCAAGGTTTCCGCACCGTTCCACTTCACGGCAATGCAGCCGAGTGCGGACCGCGCCGCCGAGTGGGCCTCTGCGCTTGGTTTGACGGTATCCGCCCAGGCCCTTGCCGAGGATATTCTGGTCAAGCACCACGATTGGCCCGCAGAGTTGTCGGCACTGACCACCAGCACTGAGATCACCCACGTGTTAAACACCGAACCGGGTCACGGCCTGGCCCGCATCACCGCCAAGCTTCTCGACGGCCGCGGCATCACCCTCGTTGCCGCTGGCACCGCTGCGGATCGCGACAAGCTGGTCACTCCCGGTACCACCATCCCGCAGGAGGACACCTGGGAGCGGTTCGCCCCGAAGCTGGTGGAGTTGCCGGACGGCAGCGTGAAAGTTGTCACCGCGTTTAGCCGCCTGACCGGCTACTCCCCAATCCTGCTGGCGGGCATGACCCCCACCACCGTGGACCCGGATATCGTCGCAGCAGCCGCTAACGCTGGTTTCTGGGCCGAGTTGGCCGGTGGTGGCCAGTATTCGGAGGAAGTGTTCACCAAGAATCGTGACGGCTTGGTGGCCCAGCTGCAACCGGGCCGCGCAGCGCAGTTCAACTCCATGTTCTTCGACCGCTACATGTGGAACCTGCAGTTTGGCGCGCAGCGTATTGTTTCACGCGCACGCGCCGCAGGCACCTCCATCAACGGCGTGACCGTGTCCGCCGGTATCCCTGAGTTGGAGGAAGCTAAGGAGCTGATCCAGAGCCTGCACGAGGATGGCTTCCCCTACATCAGTTTCAAGCCGGGCACCGTGGAGCAGATTCGTTCTGTCCTGGAGATCGCCAAGGACAACCCGGATGCCATGATCATCATGCAGGTGGAGGACGGCCACGCCGGCGGCCACCATTCCTGGGTGAACCTGGATGACCTGTTGCTGGCCACTTACGGCGAGATCCGCCGCCAGCCGAACGTGGTGCTGTGTGTGGGCGGTGGCATTGGCACCCCGGAGAAGGCCGCGGAATACCTGACGGGTTCCTGGGCTACCCAGTACCACGCCCCCGCCATGCCCGTGGACGGCATTTTGGTGGGCACCGCAGCCATGACCGCCAAGGAGGCAAAGACGTCTCCGCAGGTCAAGAAGCTGCTCAGGGACACCCCTGGTGTGGATCCCAACGATCGCGGCGGTTGGGTCGGCCGTGGCGAGTCCCGTGGCGGCGTGACCTCCGGCCTATCGCACCTGCACGCGGACATGTACGAGGTGGATAACGCCTCCGCCGCGTGTTCCCGCCTGATTTCCTCCATTGAGCCCAGCGACGATGCCGTGGCTGCCCGGCGCGATGAGATTATTGCCGCGCTGAATAAGACGGCGAAGCCGTATTTCGGTGATCTGGAGGAGATGACCTACGCCGAGTGGCTGCAGCGTTTTGTGGATTTGGCGTACCCCTGGACGGACCCGACCTGGCCGGATCGCTTCTTTGATTTGCTGCACCGTGTGGAGGCCCGCCTGTCGGATGTGGATCACGGCCCGGTGGTCACGTTGTTCCCCACCCTGGAGGATGCGGAGGATGGTCCGGCGGCCGTCGAGAAGCTGCTGTCGGAGTACCCGCAGGCCCGCGAGCTGAAGGTGGGTGCCCGCGACGCTGCGTGGTTTATTGGCCTGTGCCGCAAGCACCACAAGCCGATGCCGTGGGTGCCCGCCATTGATGCGGACCTGGCACGGTGGTGGGGCTTGGATACCCTGTGGCAGTCTCAAGACGAGCGCTACTCCGCCGATGCTGTGCGCGTGATCCCGGGCCCGGTGTCGGTGGCCGGTATTCATCGTATCGACGAGCCGGTGGCTGACCTGCTGGGTCGTTTTGAACAGGCATGCACAGACACCCTCAGTGCCAACAGCACACCCGCGAAGGTGTTTGCCCGCTTGGGCGAGGTCGCCGACGGCGAGGAACTGCTGCGCACCGCCCCGCATATCGTGTGGCACGGCCATTTGATTGATAACCCAGCTCATGCGCTGGCACCGGAGGCCGTGGACATCATTGCCCCCACCGATCCCACCAGCGACGTGTGGACCATTCGCGTGCTGGCCGATTCCGTGTGGGACGACCTGGACCCCGGCGCGAAGAAGCCCTATGTGGTCACCCAGGTGGACATTCCGGTGGCATTGTCCGAGGCCACGGCCACGGGCGCATCCCCAGTGGTGGATCACGATGCCCTGCCGGACGCCGTGTATGGCCTGCTGGCCGCCGTCGCGGGCGTGGGTTCCACCTCCGCTGCGGGCGACAGCATTGATTCCCTGCCCACGGTGGAGCCGAAGGAAGGCACCACGTTTGGCGTGGTGCGGGATTCCTTCACCCTGCCCGCAACCCTGCTCACTCAGCACACCGCCGTGTCGGGCGCGGGCATTCCGTTGGGCGACCTGGATGGGGAGGCACTGAACGCAGGCACCGCCGATGCACTAGTGGGTCCCTGCTGGCCCGCCATCTACGCCGCCCTGGGTTCTGCGTACCTGCCCGACGGCTATCCGGTGATTGAGGGCCTGCTCAATGCCGTGCACCTGGATCACTGCGTGGAGCTGCTGGTTCCGCTGGAGGAGCTGGCCAATTCCCGCACCATCCAGGTGGAGGCCCAAACCTCCCCGTTGGAGGAATCCGCATCGGGACGCATTGTCACCGTCAACCTGACGCTCACCTCCGAGGGTGAGGTTGTCGCCCGGCTTGTGGAGCGTTTTGCCATCCGCGGCCGCGTGACCAGCACTCAGGCACCGTCGCTGGCCCCCAACTGGGGTGGAGTCGACGTAGAGATTGTGGACACCCCGCGCCACTTCCTGCGCCGCGCCGTGGTCACCGCACCCGCCGACATGACCCCCTTCGCCATGGTGTCCGGCGACTACAACCCTATCCACACCTCCACCAACGCCGCCCGTCTCGTGGGCCTGGAGGCTCCCCTGGTGCACGGCATGTGGCTGTCGGCCACCGCGCAGCACCTGGCTACCGCTGGTAAGCGCCCTTCCCGTCTCATCAGCTGGACCTACTCCATGTTCGGCATGGTGCAGCTTAACGATGCCGTGGACATCACCGTTGAACGCGTCGGCCGCTCCGCCCGCGGCGCCATCTCTGCCGTGGAGGTTACCTGCCGCGTGGACGGCAACGTGGTGTCCCGCGGCCAGGCGCTGCTTGCACCGCCCACCACCGCCTACGTGTACCCGGGCCAGGGCATCCAAAGCCCCGGCATGGCTTCGGGCGACCGTTCTGCCTCCGCTGCGGCCCGCGCCGTGTGGGAGCGCGCCGATTCCCACACCCGCAACGAACTCGGATTCTCCATCGTGCAGATCGTGGACGAGAACCCGACCGTCCTGCGCGTGGGCGAAACCGTGTTCCGCCACCCCAAGGGCGTGCTGTACCTGACGCAGTTCACGCAGGTGGCTCTGGCAGTGGTGGCCTACGGCCAGACCGAACGCCTCCGCGAAGCAGGCACCATTGTGCCCGGCTCCCTCTACGCGGGACACTCGCTGGGCGAGTACACGGCACTGGCCTCCCTGGCCAACATCTTCGACCTGGAAGCCGTGATCGACATTGTGTTCTCCCGCGGCTCCGCCATGCACTCCCTGGTTGAGCGCGACGCCGCCGGACGCTCCAACTACCGCCTGGGTGCGCTGCGCCCCAATATGTTCGGGCTGAGCGACGCGGAAGTCGTGGACTACGTTGCCGATATCGCCGAACGCACCGGGGAGTTCCTGGAGATTGTGAACTTCAACGTGGCTGGCCAGCAGTACGCCGTGGCCGGCACGGTCGCCGGCCTGAAAGCCCTGGCTGCGGACGCCCAGGAGCGCGGCGGAAAGCGCGCCTACGTGGAAATCCCCGGCATTGACGTGCCCTTCCACTCCCGCGTTCTGCGCCCCGGAGTCCCGGCGTTTGCCGACAAGCTGGATTCGCTGCTGCCAGAAGAACTGGATGTGGACGCCCTGGTCGACCGCTACGTGCCGAACCTGGTGGCCCGCCCCTTCGAGCTGACCCGCGACTTCGCCGAAGCAATCCTGGATGTTGTTCCCTCCGAACCGCTGAAGAAACTGCTGGATAGCGGCGAGTTTGAGCGCCAGGCCACCGACTCCCCCGCCAAGCTTGCCCGCGTGCTCATGATTGAGCTGTTGAGCTGGCAGTTCGCCTCCCCGGTCCGCTGGATTGAGACGCAGGATCTGCTGATCAACGAGGCGAAGGTGGAGCACATTGTGGAGGTTGGTTTGGCCTCTGCACCCACGCTGGCCAACCTGGCCGCCCGCACCCTGGATCTTGCGGAGAACGCTGGCGCATCGGTGCGCGTGTTCAACGTCGAGCGTGACGCGGATGCCGTGAACCTGGCCGATCCGAAGTCCGCCCCCGAGGCCGAGGAAACACCTGCTGAGGCGGCTCCCGCCGAGGCACCCGTTGAGTCTGCCCCCGCCGCTGAGGCCGCTCCGGCACCCGCTCCCGCCGCACCGACGGGTGGCTCTCCCGCTGGTGAGCTGCCGTTTACCGCTGCGGATGCGATCATGTTCCTGTTTGCGGTGCAGAACAAGGTACGCCTGGACCAGATCGCGGGTAGCGACACCACGGAGACCCTCACCAATGGCGTATCCTCCCGCCGTAACCAGCTGCTCATGGACATGTCCACCGAGCTGGGTGTGCCCACCATTGATGGTGCGGCAGAGGCGGATGTCGATACGCTGAAGGCCCGCGTGGCCACCGCCGCCCCCGGCTACCGTGCGTTCGGCCCGGTGCTGTCGGAGGTTGTGCGCGGTCGCCTGCGTACCCTGACGGGCCAGGCGTCGCAAAAGCCCGCCTACATTCGTGACCGCGTGACCGGCGCTTGGGGTCTGCCCGAGTCGTGGGCGGTGCACGTGGAGGCCGAGCTGGTGCTGGGCACCCGCGACGGCGAGTCCGTGCGCGGTGGCGATGCCGGTACCCTGCCCTCCGACAATCCCTCCTCCAAGGCCGCCCTGGATGCGCTTATCGACGCCGCAGTGACCAACGTCGCTGCCGCGCACGGCGTGTCCGTCTCCCTGGGGAGCGGTGATGCTGCCGGTGGCGGCGGCGTGGTTGATTCTGCTGCTCTGGATGCCTACGCCGATACCGTCACCGGTCCGGAAGGTGTGCTCGCTGCTACGGCACGCACCATCCTGGACCAGCTGGGGCACCTCACCCCCGAACCCGCGGAACCCGAAACCTCCGACACCGCCCTCATCGACGCGGTGGAGGCCGAGCTGGATCCGCAGTGGTTCAAGATGGTCACCCCCACCTTCGACGAACAGCGCGCCGTGCTTTTCGACGACCGCTGGGCCAGCGCCCGCGAAGACCTCGCCCGCCTAGCAAACGGCGCCGACATTGCTGTGCAGCGTTTCGCCGGAACCGGCGAGGTTGTAGCACAACAGGCCGCATGGTGGGCTGGACAGACCTCCGACAAGAAACTGGCTCAGACCCTTACCTCGGTGTCCGAGATTGCCACCCAAGAACCCACCGAGCCGTGGGTCGAGGATGTTGCCCTGGTCACCGGCGCAGCCCCCGGCTCCATCGCCGGTGCGTTGGTGGAGAAACTGCTGGCAGGCGGCGCAACCGTCATCATGACGGCCTCCAACGTCAACGATGCCCGCAAGGAATACGCCCGCACCCTCTACGCCAACAACGCTTCCACCCACGCGAAGCTGTGGCTGGTGCCCGCCAACATGTCCTCCTTCCGTGACGTGGATTCCCTGGTGGAGTGGATTGGCACCGAGCAGAAAGTCACCGTGGGTAAAGACGTGAAGGTCACCAAGCCTGCGTTGACCCCCACCCTGGTATTCCCCTTCGCCGCACCCCGCGTGTCCGGCAGCCTGGCCGATGCCGGCCCCGCTGCAGAAAACCAGGCACGCCTGTTGCTGTGGAGCGTGGAGCGCACCATCGCCGGTGTTGCAGATCTTGCCTCCCGAGGTGTTGGTTCCCGCGTGCACGTGGTGCTGCCCGGTTCCCCGAACCGCGGCACCTTCGGTGGCGACGGCGCCTACGGCGAAGTCAAGGCAGCCTTCGATGCCATCCTGGCGAAATGGACCGCTGAAAGCGTCTGGCCGGACTACGTGTCCCTCGCCCAGGCCCGCATCGGCTGGGTGGCTGGTACCAACCTGATGGGCGGCAACGACCCGCTGGTACCGCTGGTGCAGAAGCACGGCATCCACGTGTACACACCCGACGAAATCTCCGAGGAACTCCTGGGACTGTGCACGCCGTCGGCACGCGCCGAGGCAACCAAAGCACCCCTGGACGCGGACTTCACCGGTGGTCTCGCTGACGCCAACGTGTCCCTGCCGGAACTGGCCGCATCGCTGGACCTGAGTTCAGACAGTGCAGAGGCCGAAGAGAAACCCGTCACCATCAACGCGCTGCCCTCCCCCGCCGCACCGAAGCAGGCAGGCGGCATTGACCTGGGTAAAGTCACCACGCCGCTGGAAGACATGGTGGTTATTGTCGGCCTGGGCGAAGTCTCCTCCTGGGGCTCCGGCCGTACCCGCACCCTCGCGGAATACGGCATCCAACGCGACGGCGACGTTGACCTCACCGCCGCCGGTGTGCTGGAACTCGCCTGGATGACCGGCCTGGTCAACTGGTCCGACGACCCCACACCCGGCTGGTACGACGCCTCCGGCGAAGCCGTCGCCGAGGAAGACATCTACGACCGCTTCCGCGACGAAGTGGTTGCCCGCGCCGGTATCCGTCGCTTCGTGGACGACTACACCCTGGTTGACGAAGGCTCCATCGACGTAGCCACCGTCTACCTCGACCGCGATATCTCCTTCACCGTGGCCACCGAGGAAGAAGCCCAGGACTACGTGGACGCCGACCCGGCAACCACCAGCATCAGCCCCACCGAAGACGGCGAATGGTTGGTGCACAAGAAGCGTGGCGCCCAGGCTCGCATCCCGCGCAAAGCCACACTCAGCCGCGTTGTTGGTGGTCAGCTGCCCACCGACTTCAACCCCGCCAACTGGGGCATCCCCGGCACCATGATCGAAGGTCTCGACCGCATCGCCGTGTGGAACCTTGTCACCGCCGTTGATGCGTTCCTCAGCGCAGGCTTCACCCCCGCCGAACTGCTCCGCATCGTCCACCCGGCCGATGTCGCCTCCACCCAGGGCACCGGTATTGGTGGCATGGAATCCCTGCACAAGGTCTTCGTCACCCGATTCCTCGGCGAAGAACGACCCAGCGACATCCTGCAGGAAGCCCTGCCCAACGTGGTGGCCGCACACGTCATGCAGTCCCTCGTCGGCGGCTACGGATCCATGATCCACCCCGTCGGTGCCTGCGCAACCGCAGCCGTGTCCCTGGAAGAAGGCGTGGACAAGATCAAGCTCGGCAAAGCCGACTTCGTGGTCACCGGCGGTATTGACGACATCAGCGTCGAATCCCTCACCGGCTTCGGCGACATGAACGCCACCGCTGAATCCGCAGCACTCGCTGCCAAGGGCATCAACGAGCGCTTCTACTCACGCGCCAACGACCGCCGCCGCGCAGGCTTCGTCGAAGCCGAAGGCGGAGGCACCGTCCTCCTCGCACGTGGTGATGTCGCCGCCAAGCTCGGACTGCCTGTCTACGCTGTGGTTGCCCACGCACAGTCCTACGCCGACGGCATCCACACCTCCATCCCGGCTCCGGGACTCGGTGCACTTGCCGCCGGACGAGGAGGAACCAGCTCCGCGTTGGCCCGCTCGTTGAACGGTCTTGGCCTCACCCCCGACGACGTGCGCGTAGTGAGCAAGCACGACACGTCCACCAACGCCAACGACCCCAACGAGTCCGAACTCCACAGCCTGCTGTGGAATGCCCTGGGACGCGACGCCGGAAACCCGCTGTTCGTGGTCTCCCAGAAGACCCTCACCGGACACGCCAAGGGTGGCGCTGCGCTCTTCCAAACCGCAGGACTCTGCCACATCCTGGCCACCGGCAACCTGCCGCAAAACGCATCCCTCGACTGCGTTGACCCAGCCATCGAGCCCCTGGCCAAGCCCCTGGTCTGGCTGCGCGCTCCCCTCTCGCTGGGTGCCGGTGCAGTGAAGGCAGGCGTACTCACCTCGCTGGGCTTCGGCCACGTGTCCGCCGTGGTAGTGCTCGCACACCCCGGTGTGTTCGAAGCGGCACTCGACGCCGCTGGATACTCCGTGGACGAATGGCGCGCATCCGCGAATGCGCGGTTGGCCGCCGGTGCCCGACGCCTCGAGGAAGGCATGGTCGGACACGTTGAACTCTTCAGCGTGATCGACGGACGCCGCTTCCCCGCCGTCGGAGCACACGAAGCAGAAATCGCCCTGCTTCTCGACCCCGACGCCCGCCTCGGCGAAGACGGAATCTACCCGTCGGCGTAGATTCTGGCCGGGCTGGTTTCACCGATTCCGGCCGGGCTGGCTGCTAGTTTCCAGTTGCTAGTCGCCTGAAAAGCCCTGGTCACACGTTGTGTGGCCGGGGCTTTCTTTGCGGCTGGTGCGGCGGGTCCTTGTCTTCTTTGCTGTCGCGCCGGGTCTTTGCTACGGGTCTTTGCGCCAGCTACCCCTCTACATCCCCCACATCGTCGGGCTGAACTGCGGTTTGTCCCACAATCCACCATTTTCCGGTTAGTTGATGGTTTTTGGGACACCAATCCCCTGTTTTTGTCCCAGGATCCACCAAATTCTTAAAAATGGTGGATCCTGGGACATTTTCGCTTTCCTCGATCGGATCAGGTACGAGCCATCGGAAGTCCCAGCGCTCACATTGACTCCCGCTCTCGCATTTCCTTGTACCGCCGCAGCACATCCCTGTAGGCAAACCCAGAGAACACGTCCTTGGCGGAGTACGCCCAGATGGTGTATCCCGCAGTGACCAAACGATCATAACGATTGGTAGCACGTTCCACGTTAAACTGTTGCTCTTCGGCAGTCTGTCCGTATTTACCCAGGCCAGATATTTCAATCACAATCCGTGTTCGCCTGATCTGAAAGTCTGGCCGCCGCGTAGCCAGACGTGAATCAGCCACTGTGACCTGCGGCTGCACATCGATCACCCCATCTTTGCGCACTTGCGCCAGGAAGTACGCCTCGGCGGCTGATTCAACATAGGGGTCAACAAGATCAAGCACCCGCGTAAGGGTTTCATCGCTAAGAGCCGCTTCCCGCAATTCGGCGAGCGGGCATGCGTCGTGCGCCACCACCCAGCTCGTCGCCATAAAGCAGTCTTCAAAGCTGTGGTATCTGGCCAGATCCAAGAGCACACGCGGGATGGTAGCTACTTTGGCTATTTTTCCATCCACATAACTACTTTCCCCGAGCAGCGCCCTAAGCCGCCGACCGCCCCCAACGTCTTTGCTTCCCCTGTTCATAGCGTATTCCACCGGATCATCTCGCCCAACCCTCACCCACATCCCCCACAGCAACGCCGCCGAGACACCAGCGATAACGCGCGTCCCGCTAGCACCCAAAGCAAGTGCTCGTAGCCGGTGTTGTTCCCACGGCGGCAGCTCATTAAAACCGTCCCGTTCCACATAGACCCCCACGGCCAAACGCAGGTGCGTCCCAGAAAGCACCCCTCGGCTGAGCGCACGACGCCCCGCGCTATCACAGTCGCGCGAAAATACAAGCTCCATGGATCCCCCTCCCCTCGGATCACCCTACCAAGCTTTCCTAGTACAATGCACAGAATGACCATTCCAGCTGCGCATACCACCACCGACGAACGCCAGTATGTCCTTACGTTGAGCTGCCCCGACACAACGGGAATTGTGGCTAAATTGTCGTCTTTCATTGCCGATATTGGCGGCTGGATCACAGAGGCAGGTTTTTTCACTGACCCGGAAAGCGGCTGGTTTTTTACCCGCCAGGCTGTGCGCGCGGCGTCGATTAGCATGAGCTTTGACGAGCTGAGTCAGCGTTTTGCGGACGTCGCGTCCGAAATGGGTCCGGATGTCCGGTGGCGTTTGTGGGATACTGCGAAGCCGAAGAAGGCCGTGATTTTGGTGTCCAAGGAGGGTCATTGTCTGCATGATTTGTTGGGGCGGGTTGCGCAGAATGATTATCCGATGGATGTAGCTGCAGTGATCGGTAATCATGAGGATTTGCGGCCAATTGCCCAGGCCCACGGCATTCCGTTCCATTATGTTCCTTTTCCGAAGGATGCGGTGGGTAAACGCAAGGCTTTCGACCAGGTTGCTGACCTTGTGAATGCGGAAAGTCCCGACGCCATTGTTCTTGCGCGTTTCATGCAGATTCTGCCGCCGGATTTGTGCGAAATGTGGGCGGGTAAGGCAATTAATATTCACCACAGTTTCTTGCCGTCGTTTATGGGCGCGCGCCCTTATCACCAGGCTTATCGACGCGGCGTGAAACTCATCGGCGCCACCTGCCATTACGCCACCGAAGACCTCGACGACGGCCCGATCATCGAACAGGATGTCATCCGCATTTCCCACAAGGACACCCCCTCCGATATGCAACGACTCGGCCGCGACGCCGAGAAAATCGTCCTCGCCCGCGGCCTGCGTTTCCACCTCGAAGACCGCGTTCAGGTCTACGGAAACCGAACCGTCATTTTCGACTAAACTCCCACCGCTTATCGACGCCGCGACACCCACTCGCCGCGTCGATTTTTGCTGTTTCCATAGTGGAGGGGCGGCGGGGTTGGTATTATTTTCTCGAATATGTTGGTGCGGATTTGTGGAGGAGTGGTGGCGGATGGGGAGATTTATGAAGTGGGCTAAATTTGTTTTAGTAGTAACGATTTTTGGCGGTGCGGGATTTACGATTGCGGAGTTCTTGCTTCGAGACTGGGATTTTTCGTGGGACTCGTGGGAATGGTCTATAGCAGCTCAGCCGCTGGCAACCTTCGGTGCAGGTATTTTTGCAGTCTTAGCAGCCTGGATTGCTCTTCACAATGGGGAGAAGACGAGAAAGCAAGATAAAGAGCGCGCCCTCCGCGAACGATTCACATCAATTGTCGAACTCTTAGCAACTGACGATTTCACAAAACGCGAGTCCGGAGCTTATGCCCTTGCAGCCCTTGCCGACGATTGGGCGACGTTCTACAAAAATCGTCCAGACTTGGCAAAACAGGAGAATCAAGTTTGTCTCAATATTCTAATCAATCAACTTCATGACCCACTATCAGAAGACCCACCGCCCCAACTACCTCTCTTCAAAGAGAAGGTGCAAAAAATAATATTTTCAAGATTTAGAGACCCGAAAGGTAGGACTCAAAAGCGGGGCCCCTGGTCAAATCTCGAATTAGATTTAAGCAACTCATACCTTCACAATATTCATGTAAAAGGTTTTTTTAACCAACCAATACTCTTTGACCATGCAATTTTCCATGGAAAAACATCATTCAACGAATCAACATTTAACGAAAAAGCAAATTTCGAAGGCGCAATTTTCCATGGAGAAACATCATTCGGTTATACAACCTTCAAAGGAAGGTCCTTTTTCAACAAGGCCAGATTCCGAGATAACATTACTTTTGTCAAGGCAGAATTTTGGAGGGTGGTAATTTTTGGGGTTAAGCCAGCGGACGGCAAGTTAGGCGTCATGCTTTTCGACACACTGCAAAAATTCGTCGATGGTGTCGATGGTGCAGAGTTTCAAAAAATTGCCGACTTTTCGCATTCAAAATTCTTTGATACTGTACGGTTTGACCATTGCATTTTTGACGATAAAGTATCTTTTAGTAACACTAACTTTAACAAAGTAGCAACATTTCGCGACACGAATTTTAAAGATGAAGCAAATTTTGACTACACCCAATTTCGCTACGCGGAAGATTTTAAAGCAGAAATATTTGGCGGCACGATTTTCAATAAGTCTCCAAGTTTTTGCAGTTCACTGTCTGGTAAAGAAGCCGATTCGAGTCCGGTCTGGTTTAAGCTTGACTTCTAAAAGGTAGATGTAGCAATTTAATTGAATAGCAAGTTCAATAATGGCAGAAATTCTCCGCTCGGAAACCACCTATGCAGCATAGTGGCGCCGTGAGTACATTCAAACAATACTGTGTCAAACTCACCAGCGAAACACCTTCCGCCGATATACTGTATGGCGAGAAAACACCTTGTCATCGTGAGGCTTTTTCGTTTTAACGTAGCGCTAAAACACTCAACTAGCACTTTATCAGTACTATTGCCAATACAGCTCATAGATTTCCTTACATCAAGGTTGACGTATATCTAATAATCTTCCTTGAATACATGAACTCAACTCATGATCAGAATGAGCGATCACACCTGCGTAGCTGCTACAATTATGACCAACCGTTGCCGCCGCAGCACTTACCAGACTGTCATGCATATGATCAGCAATTGAAAGCCAGCTAAACTTTGAGAAAACAATCGATCATAGTCACACCTGTCTGCTATCGGAAGGTATGCGGTATCCCCACCATAAACCTGGTTAAGAAACTGAGCTGCACACTTTCTGCTCACCAGGTGTGGGAAGTCATGCTTTTTAGGCTATGACAGGCTGTAGCGATAAAATGGCGACGCTTGGTGTCTCCAACCAGTTTTTGCATGCGTATCATCTAAGCTACTTGTTTGTGGTTAATCGGAACCTGATCAGACTGATCCAGCAGTTCAGCGGCAGTCCTTTTTGCTGTCGTAGAAACCATGCACCGCCTGAAACGCGGTTTTAATTTACCCCCTCAGAAAATCTTCGCGCCTGAGTCCTTTTGACACGTCTAACTGCAGATTTTTCTACTTATGGCATGATGGTTTATAGACCCCAAAGAAATGGGTTAGCACTTCATCTGTTTCGCACAATATGCAGCTGCCATGAGCATGATCTTTCATTTTCCACGCAACCTGATGTTTTATAATTCTAACTAGTGGGTAAACTCGACGCCAGACAGATTTTGACCTGTTGCTGAGGTGGTGTGTTTGTTGACGGTAATGTAGTGTTTCTTTGGTCCAGTTCTTAAAGTTCGGCGGTGAGATTTCCAGATTACCAGCGATCGTTGTTATGCCTGCTTTCGGCGAATTCTTAACCAGTGAAGTAGTATCACGCTTGAACTTCTCGAAATATTCCTCAATGAGACATAATAGCAGACTACTTTTCCCAGCATTTTTATGGTATCGGGATATCCACCAAACAGGGGGCACCCCATTCCATACGCCTATAAGGTACGCCACGCCTAAACAGAACATAGAGATCTTAATATCCACTATAGTTACAGAAAATCATCACCCCGATCTACAATATCGCGAGTTAATCAGAATTCACGTTATGGAAATGAATCCTGCAGTACATTTCCATCTAAAATAACTGGACCTATGTACGTGCCTCTGGCCCTTAATCACCAGCCAACATTGATCTGCCGGCCCTTGGCCCCGCAGGCATATCCTCATCAAACGTACCAGTCAATCTCATCTCATCACTCCCACTCCCCATTTCTCTCCGACTCCAAGCCCACACAATAATCATCCTGATAAGAACACCAGCAATGACACCGAATGCTCGCCAATCGGGCAGTGTTGACGGAATGTCTGGCGCAGCACGGCGGTGGTGGTGGTTTCGTTGATGATGATCACGGAAGAGGCGATAGTGGTACCGATGGCGACGTAGTCCGCGGCATCGATAAGCACGGTAGGCCCGACAGCTTTGCCGCTGATATTCGTGTCGGAGCCTGCTCTGAGCATGATGAAGATCGACGCCACAACGAGAATAATGGTGGGCGCATTTAAGAGCTCGATGCCTTCCCGGGTTGAGCTGCCGGAGTTCATTACTCCTGGCCCGAAGGCCTGTATCATTTTGGTGATCCACATGCTGATGATCCCGGCTGCTGCGGCGGCCAGGCAGAGTGGTAGCACGAGGAACCCGGCGCGGGTGACGCGGCTGATGGTGTTGTTCACAAGGTCGCCGTTACCCACGAGCACGGCAAGCACGGCACCAATAGTGTGGACGAACATGCGCCACGGCGAGGCAGAGCATCATTCCCATCGCGAAGTAGAAGACGTAGGCGTCGCGTCACGGTTGTCGATCTGGGCATTGGCGATCACGCGGTAGATGGAGCGCGCCCCGGCTACGGCGATGAGCCCGACCAAGACGGTGCCCCCTAGGCTGCTGATCACGGTGCTGAGGTGCAGCGCGGCACGCTGAGTGGCTCGCGCGGAAAAATACCGGTTCCGGGCAGCATGTCCACGTACATCGGCCACAGCAGGTAACTGAGCCACGCCCCAATGCTGCTGCCAACGACGCCGGCCAGCAAGGCATTGGGCGTAACGATCCCTCGACCGGACTCGTCACCCGTGCCCCTGAGCGACAGCACGGCCACGATAATCATGGCAATGATCCCAATAAAAACGGTGATTCCAAATGGGTGCCGCCGATGGAGGTGATCACGGCTTGTTCGTCGCCACGCACTTGGATCCCCATCACAAGAAACCAGTTGCTGAGGACGAGTGAGAAGGCGACAGCCGCGCTAGTCATCACTATTCCTAAGTATTTCATTGTTGTTTTCCCTGTTCTTCAGTGGTGGTCCACGCCGTCAGCACAAGTGCCGATAGCGCAACCAGGGTGGAAGCTGTTTTTGTCGTGTCCATGATTGTTAGTTTTATCCCTCTAACAGGCCTCTGTGCACCAGGGTTTTCGCTCATCTTTCAAACAATCAGAGGAAACTCTGAGGCTCCCCTATTGCTTGACGATGCCCGCCCCTACCGCACGACGTAGCATGCACAACCCCCCTCACCCATGCATCACATGAAACAGCTCCTCCACGCTGGGTGTGCGCAGTTCGGCGTGGTTGACCCCGTCGGCGAGGATGATCACCCGGTCGGCGGTGGCGGCAATATCAAGGCTGTGGGTGACCATCACCAGCGCCGTGTGCGGCGTGACGGTTGCCCGCAGCAGGTCCATGACCTGCGCGCTGGTGTGCACATCGAGCGATCCGGTGGGTTCGTCCGCGAATAGCAACTGGGGTTTGCGTACCAGCGCACGCGCAATAGCTACGCGCTGCCGTTGCCCACCGGAAAGCTGGTCGGGGTAGGCATGTGCTTTTCCTGTGAGGCCGACGTAGTCGAGGGCGTCGTTAATCTCCTGATCAGGGACGGAAACCCCGGCGAGTTTGGCGGGAAGCCGCAGGTTGTCTTCCACGTTGAGGGATTCGATGAGGTTGAGGTCTTGGAAGATGAATCCGATGTGGTCGCGGCGCAGTTTCGCTATAGCAACCCGCTGGGCATCGCGGCGTCGTTTCCGTCGGGAGAAGGCGTCTTTGCTGGTGATGCGGTGTTCGCCGATGAAGATGTCGCCACGGTCAATGGGGGTGAGGCCGCTGAGACTGTGCAGAAGCGTGGTTTTGCCGGACCCGGATTGCCCAATGATGGCGACGAATTCGCCTTCGTGGATGTCAACGTTCACGCCCCGCAGCACCGGCAGGTCGTCGTATTGTTTGTGCAGGTTAAGCGCTTGGAGCAGCATGGCTGAGTATCCTTTCGGTGGTGTTGCGGCGGAGTTCGGTGAGGGTAATGCTCCAGAGCATGGTGGCGGCAATGCCGATGCCAAGGCAGAGGACGGCAAGCGTACTTCCGGCGGGCATGCTGAGCTGCGTCATGGGCAGCGGCCCGCGCGCGAACGCGAATGTCATGCACACATCGTTGATGATCACCGTCCCGTAGGCGATGATCCCAGCAAGAATGAGGTACACCAGGGTTTCCATCAGAGTTTTTTGTGTGAGCAGCTCGTCGGTGGCGCCGGAGGTATACAGCAACTGGGCGTCGTGTTGCCGGGGTCTGAGGGCGATGAGCACCACGGACGCCGCGGAAGCGCAGGCCACAACGATGGACCCGCCGACAAGGAGCAGGGATATGCTGAGCGGCGCGGATAATGATTCAGAGTCCGGCACTCCCATGCTCACGAGCACCTGCCGGAATTTGCTTATCGACATCCCCGCCATCCCCGTCGTACTCCCCGCGATAGCAATGGGCATGATGAGGGTTCCGGTGAGCGTGGGCCGCGCCTGCGCCTCGCGAACAGCAAGGAACCACGGTGTCGCCGTAATCGGCAGCACCCGCAGCATCGCCACGAGTATGTGCAGAATATACGGCCCCCACAGCGCCACCACCACGCTCAGCAGCACACCCACGCCCACGTAAGCGCCGAGCATTCCCCCCATTTCATCAATGTTCTGCAGCGGTTCAACCTGCGCAATCGCATAATAGAGCGCCCCCACACCGAGGGATGCTACGACACACAAGAGTTTTCGAACAATCCCCACACGCATACGACGGAAGGCACCGCTTATCGACGCCCCGTCCACCAGCTCCGCACGCATCGCTTGGCGCGCACCCATCAGCCCGGTGAGCAGGCTCATTCCCGCAACACTTACTATGGCGATGACTAGCGCCGGTGCGGGTATGGGCTGGTCGAGCGTGGGACTCGTGGGTAATCCACTGGTGGCCACAGTATGCGCATAGGGGTACCACAGCAGCCAGGCGAAGGCCGCACCAATCACGCCGGTGAGCGTGGACACCACGAGCACTTGCGCCCTGAGAATGCGGGCCGCTTGACCAGGCAGTATGCCCACCAGCTGCCACCTGGCCACCACAGGGTGCTGCAGCCGGAGAGTGAAATTAGTGACCAGCGTGAGGGATACCAAACTGGTGGCCACCACTAGGAGTAGCGCGGTGGAACCAAGCGATATGTAGGCTTCCTGAGTTTCGCCCGTGGAGCGCACGCCCGCAACGATCAACCCAATGTTCAGTGACATGACCACGGCCAGCACCGTGTTGGACATGATGAGTGCCAGCCAGGTGACCAGGTTGGTTTTCAGAATAAGTTTGAAAAGCATGGCTTTTACCGCTCCGGTTTCGGGTCCGTTCCAGGAATGCGGGTCTGGTTCACAGTTCCGGTGCGCAGGTACTCGGTAATAACGCGACCCAGCTGGGGATTATCCGTAAGAATCTGCACGTGACCTGGGCCATCCACGGTGAGTACGTGGCTGCGCATGGCGGTGGCCATGTTGTCAAAGTGTCCGTACGGGGTGTTCGGGTCACTGGTGCCCTGGATTTGCAGGGGTCGTACAGCCAGCTTCTCGCCTGTAATATCCGGGGCCGGATGTTCAGGAGTGATGCCGGAGCACATCATCCCGCTGGAGTTTATGTCTAGATCGGCGAAAGGATCCCCAATCACGGACTGGCCCCACATTCCCGAGATCATCCTGTCGAGGTGAACGGGTTGGGCGCGGTCGTTGCATCCCACCATGAGGGGCATATTCATTGAGTTCATTGAGGCGCTCATGGCCTCCATGATCCAGTCTGGGATTGTCACTGGCTCGGCGCTCGACAGCTTACTGGCGAGCCACGGCCACACGACAGGCCACCCCACTCCCAGCTTGGCAAGCTGCACGGACGCGGACTGGTTCTGTTTCGAACCGGGGTGCGTCAGCTGCGTCAGCAGCCCTTCGGCCTTTACGGCCATCGGATCCACCCTGGTCATAGCCTCAGCACCAGCGTTTCCGGTGGAGCCTAGCGCGTCTGGCAGGTCCTCTTCCTTGGCAGCTGGCGGCGGAAGTGTGGGGGTCACACCGGTTTCCTGCCTCACCCGTTCCGCCCAGGATTTGTATACCGCACGTGGTGTCGTCCCCATGTGGTAGACGTCATCGTGCTGAGAGATCCAACCGAAAAAGTCGTGGAAGGCTTTGCGGAATCCATCAATTTGATTGGAAAAGTCATTATCAGGGTTATAGCCGGAATCCAACACTACCTTGTCGGTGTGCTCCGGGAATATGGTTGCGTACACCGACCCCAGGACTGTTCCATAGGACTGGCCGTAGATGGAGATCTTCTCCTCCCCCATCGCTTGGCGAACCTGATCCCAGTCACGAGCAGTGTTTTCCGTGGTCAGCGTCGCCGCGTAGCCCGGCATTTTCGCGTCACACGCATCCTTGATCAATCCGCCATAGCGCTGGATCTGGTCGATGGGACCAGCGTTGACCTCCTCGCATTCCAGCTTGGTGGACCCCTCCAGACCGCGCGGCTGTACGCCCACAATGTCCCATTCTTCCCGTACCTCTTCAGGCCATTTGGGGGTAAAGTCAGGAAAGTCTTCTCTGGTGGAGAACTGGTCATACACCGACGCACCCGGCCCGCCGGGGTTAATGAACAACACTCCTCGGCGCTTTTCCGGCTTGGTGGCTGTGGTCTTGATAAAGCCAACGCTGATTTTCTTGCCATCCGGGTTGGAGTAGTCCATGGGGACCTCCATCCGGCCGCAACTCGCGCCAGGTTTGTTGACGCTTTCCGGGCAGTCTTCTTGCGTGATTGCTGGCCGTTTCACCAACCCAGCAGGCTCGGCCTGCGCCGGAATGGATACAGTAGCCATGGCGGCAAGACTCGCTGACGCAGCAACGGCTGCAATGATTGTTCTGGGGTTTCGCATAACCCCAAGCCTGCTACATGCCATCCACCCAGCACATCGGGGGTTTCCCCGATTTTTAAAAGTCAGGGTAACTCAGGGTAAACCCCTACCACTGATAGTTACCGCTCAAAATGTCTTTGATCTGAGGGCGCACGTCAAACCAGTAGATGCCAATGATCACAACGCCAATGATCGCCATGAATGACAGATAGGCCAGTCCCATGGATGAGACAAATGCGGAGCCCAGCAGCAGCCCCAACCATACCCATTTGGATTGGCGGTCGGCTGCGCGGAAAGCGTCTTCGCGGGTCATGCCGACTTGCACCGCGCCGACAACACCGCAGATAGCAACAATCTGCATAAGCCCCCACACGGCCAGGGTGACATAGTTTGCGTAGAGCACAGTAATCAATTCACTCAATCCCAAAGTTCTTTAGGCACCAAAGATCAGGTGCGACACGGTGTAAATCAGTAAACCAGCGAGGGCGCCAACAACGGTGCCGTTGAGGCGAATGTACTGCAAGTCTTTGCCCACCATCAATTCAATCTTGTCGCTGGCCTCGTCAGCGTCCCAGCGTTCCACGGTTTCACTGATGATGGAGGTCACCTCGTCGGCGTAGTTGTCCGCCAGGAATGCGGCCGCGCCGGTGATGCGACGATCCAAGGATTCCCGCAACTCCGCATCGGAACGCAGGTTGTTGCCCCAGCTGACGGCGAGTTCTGCGACCTTCTGCCGGAGCAGGGAGTCGGGGTTTTCCGCTGCGTCGATAAGCGTGGTGGAGGTGGATGCCCACAGCGCGGAGGCCAGTCCCTGCACGGGTGTGGACCCCATGATGTCGTGCTTCATATCCTCGACGCGCTGGATCATTGTGGGATCTTCCTGCAGGTCACGCGCGAGATTGTTGAGGAAGCGGCGAATGGCGTGGCGCGCCTCATGGTTCGGGTCGGTGGACACGGCGCTGGTCCATTGCACCAGTTCTCGATACACCTTGTCGCCCACAACGTCGTTCAGGAACTGCGGTGCCCAGGTGGGCAGGCGCTCATCCAGGATGCGAGTGATCAACGCCTCGCTCCCCAGGGCCTTGCGATGCAGCCACTGCACCAGCTCGTCCACGACGGGTTCGGTGCGGCCTTCCTCAATGAGCTGTTCCAACAGTCGGCCGGCAGGCGGTGCCCATTCGGGCTGCGCAAGCTTATCAATCAACATCGTGTTGATCACCGCCTCCGCGTCCTTCGGATCCAGCGCCCGCACAATATTCGCCGTCAACCGACCCGCCTCGCTGGATACCTTCTCCGCGTTCTCGGGTTGCGACAGCCACTCCCCCGCGCGATCAGGAATCCCAGCGGCACGCACCTTCTGGGTAATCAACTCCGCATTGAGGAAGTTCTCGCCGACAAAGCCGCTCAACGACTCTCCGATCTGGTCCTTCTTATTCCGCACAATCGCCGTGTGCGGAATCGGCAGTCCCAGCGGCTTACGGAACAGTGCCGTCACCGCAAACCAGTCCGCCAAACCACCAATCATCCCAGCCTCAGCCGCGGCGCGAACAAATCCCACCCACGTCGCCGTCTGACCTGGCTGCGCCTCAGCCCACCGGCAGGCAAAATAAATCGCCGCTGCAACCAGCAGCAATCCGGTGGCCACGGCCTTGTAACGGCGTAGGACTCGACGTCGCTCCGCCTCCACCTCAGGCGACGGACCAGGCACCGCCAGACGATCCTGGGCAGCTACATCAACGGCTTTGTCAGACATAGCCTCCATTATCTACGCAACAGCGCTGACGGGTGAGGATTCCCACCAAATGTTCGCTCTAAGCACGCCTGCCCGCCCGCACCGCTTATCGACGCCGCGCCTTCTGCAGGTATCGTCTCGCCCCTGTGCTATCAAAATGGTGATTGCGAAGGATCGCCGCTGATGAAGCGGTGTTGATGCAGCTGAAAAAGATTGAACACCTCAGGATAGATCAACCTTGCAACGCTCAAGACTGTCACGTAATTGGCACCTGCACTATGCAGCGCAGCTGCAGCTGATTGCACATTAGCCCCAGTAACCCATGAGTCTTCAATGATCATGACGTGGCCATCAGCGGGTTCGCAGTCAAAAAGTGAAGGATCAAATCTCCTTTGTCCCCCGTTCCGCGTTACCACGCAGCACTTTTGGGCGTAATAACTGTCCCACAGGAGGTTGGCCTGGGAGTTCCACAGTCACACGCTCGACGATCCTAGCCAGCTGGTTTCTCTGTGCACTCCTCGTTGAAGGTACCGTCGTTATCATGGAAATTGGCTGTTCATACCCCGAATTTACGTCATATGAGTAGTGGAATAACGTGTGAAACAGTAGAGATGCGATTCGCGTACGTGCGTCAAGATGCACTTTTCCCTCGTTTTTGTAGGTAAACATGTCAGCTCCAAGCTGGTCAGCACCTTTGGCATCACCGTAGCAAATAAATGCTGTACGATCCGCAAGTTGCCAACCGTGCGATAGCGCCTCTTGACGATGGTTATGGCACTGGTAGCACTCAGGAAATGCCTCCCCTTTACTACCGCGACATGTCGGGCAAAAATCTGCGCGATCATGCAAGCCAAAGCTTGCAGCACTTAACAAGAATCGTTGTGAAGCGAGGTAATCATCTACCTGCTGCTGAAGGCTCATATAAAAAGCTCTTTAGCTGCTTGATTCTTGTGAATCGCATCAAGCACGTACTGCACCGCTTCTTCCGGTGAATAAACCACGTACGCGTCGCCCCGATTAGCGTATTCGCGCCCCCAGCTCGTGTTCTCAGCGACGCTTGGAGTAAGGATGAGTGCATGCCCATGCCCAATAGCTGCTCGGGCCTGATGACGCGTCCCGGATTTTTCACTCGCTGAAATTACAATCGTCGCAGCGCCATACCCAGACATGGTTGCGTTACGCATAGGAAAATTGTGCTTTTTAATAGCTGCACCTGGGAAGAACTGTGTAATGACTTGCCCTTGATTTTCAATCTCTTGGCGAAGATCAGCGTGTTCAGCTGGGTACGTCTGATCGAGCCCAGTACCCATGATAGCGACCGTACGACCACCAGCGCGTAATGCCGCTTCATGTGCGGCAGCGTCAACCCCTCTAGCAAGTCCAGACACAACAGTGATGCTCTCATGAGCTAAGTGTGATGCAACGTCACGGGCGGCTTGCATAACCGCAGGGCCAGCTTGACGAGAACCAACAACACTCACTGCCTGGTCGTCTGGCACCATGGAACCTACACTAAAGATAATCCCTGGCGCTTCGTGTACTTGACGCAACTGCCTTGGGTAGCGATCATCGAAAATAGGAACAACGTCGTAACCAGCATTTTCCCACACTACGAGCTGCCGCTCCGCTGATTCCAAAGCAGCATCACGCTCTGGGTTGATTAACCCTTCTTCGAAAACACTATCTAAGAGAGTCTGTGGTCCCTCAGTCTTAAGAATGAGCGATTTGATGGGTAGCGTCAACCCGTCGGCTTTAGCTTGAATCCCCGCTATTGCCTCGACGAGGGATTCACGTGAGGAATGCATGGTACCCATTCTACAGTTCGATAGCCTCGTGTCCCACCAGCGACAAGCCACCATCCTCCGATCCCCAAACCCCAACAACCGCCGCCACATTCCCGAAGGAACACGACGGCGGCTGTTCTTGGAGGTGCCAGTAACCCCGCTCATCACGGAGTCTGACTGTTCGGGCCCCCACAATGTAGGGGCACCGTTTTAGTGCTTGCGGCCGGTGGCAGCCACGTAGGCGCGGTAGTGACGGCGCCCGTAGTAGATGAGACCGAATCCAAGGACCAGGCAGGAAATGGCCAACACTGCGCCGATGATAGCGTAGGTGCTTCCATTTTCCTGGGTTCCAGCAATGCTGGAGGAAAGTCCGAAGACAAAAGCGCCTAGACCCGCGAGGGAGGTGAGAATGAATCCCATTCCCAGCCAGGTGGAACTGCGTTGCAGCGAGGAGTGCTGGGAATCGAGGCTTGAGGGCGTGTAGCCGTCGATGTAGTGCGGCTCGCCTTCGAACACTCGGAAGGTTTGCTCTTCACGCTGGGTAGCTGCATGTGCATCAGACATTGCTGTGTGCCTTTCGTATTAAACCGTACTGAGGTACAGCTTAGTGGTCCTTGGCGGAAAGGGCAGCACGTGCCCGCTCCTTGTTGATCGCCGCAACCGCAGTCAGGGGGATGCCTGCCGGGCAAACGTCAGCACATTCGCCGTAGAGGGAGCAGGGTCCGAAGTTGGTTTCAACTTCGTCCACCATCTTGCGTGCACGCTTTCCTCGCTCTTCCTTGCCCAGCGGCATGAGGGAGAGGTGAACCAACTTGGCACCAGTGAACAGGTGTGCAGCACCGTTGGGGCAAGCTGCGACGCAGGCACCACAGCCGATGCAGGCTGCGTGATCCAGCGCCAGTTCGGCGGTTTGGTGGTTCATGTGCAGGGTGTCAGCGTCGGGCGCAGTGCCCGCGTTGACGGACACGTAGCCACCTTGCTGCATGACGCGGTCCAGTGCGGAGCGATCCACGATCATGTCTTTGATCACCGGGTACGCTGCGGAGCGCAGCGGCTCGATTTCCAGGGTGTCGCCATCGCTGTAGCTCACCAGACGTTGGTGACAGGAGGGCTTGTTTTTCTCTGGGCCGTGGGGGCGTCCGTTGACATTGAGGCCACAGGTGCCACAGATGCCTTCACGGCAGTCGGATGCGAAGGCGAAGGGTTCTTTGCCAGCTTCGATTAGACCCTCGTTGACGTGGTCAAGGAGTTCCAGGATGGACATCTGTGGGACAGCGTCGTCCACATCAATGGACTCGAAGTGTCCTTCAGCGGTCGGACCGGCTTGGCGCCAAATCTTAAGATGCAGTTTCATTACTTGTAGTTCCTTGTCTGCAGCGGGATCGCTTCGAAGTAGAGCGGCTCAGCGTGGCGGATGTACTTGTTGGGGCCGCCGGGTTCCCAGGCGGATACGAAGCACCAGTTGTCGTCGTCACGCTCGGCTTCGCCTTCATCAGAAAGGTGATCGTCACGGAAGTGGGCACCACAGGACTCGTCACGGTCGAGTGCGTCAACACACATGAGTTCGCCGAGTTCGATGTAGTCGGCAACGCGGTTGGCGTACTCCAGCACCTGGTTCATCTCGTGGGGTTCGCCGGTGATGCGCAGGTTAGACCAGAAGTCCTTGCGGAGTTCGCGGATCTTCTCAATGCCGGAAGCCAGGTCCTTCTTGTTACGTGCCACACCGCAGGAGAAGTACAGGATGTCTCCAAGCTTGCGGTGGAAGTATTCGGGACCGTGGTTGCCGTTGATGCTCATCAGCTTGTCGATGCGGGCCTGAGCGCGGTTGACTGCCTCAATGACTACGGGGTCGTTGTCAGCCATACGCTCGGTACCCAGCAGCGGGCCGAGGTAGTTCGGCACAGAGAACGGGAGGGTGAACCAGCCGTCCACGGACGCAGAGAGCAGGGAGTTTGCACCCAGGCGGTTAGCGCCGTGGTAGGTCCAGGATGCCTCACCAGCAGCAAAAAGACCTTGAATGGAGGTCATTTCGTTGAAGTCGGTCCACAGGCCACCCATGGTGAAGTGGCAGGTGGGGGCGATGCGCATGGGCGTGGTGTAGGGGTCCTCACCGATGGCTTCTTCGTACATCTGGAAGAGGTTGGAGTAGCGCTCTTTGATGGTGTCTTTACCCAGACGCTCGATGGCATCACGGAAGTCCAGGTACGCCGAGTTATGCAGCGGTCCAACGCCCAGGCCAGCGTTGATCTGCTGGGAGATGGCGCGGGAGGCGACGTCGCGGGGCACCAGATTACCGAAGGCCGGGTAGCGGCGCTCCAGGAAGTAGTCGCGCTCCTCCTCGGGGATGGTGTTCGGGTCGCGGTCGTCTTTGGGCTCCTTCGGGGACCAGACGCGGCCGTCGTTACGCAGCGACTCGGACATGAGGATGGTCTTGGACTGCCATTCCGAGTTGACCGGCAGGCCGGTCGGGTGGAACTGAATGAACGACGGGGATGCCATGTAGGCACCTTGGTCGTAGGCACGCATGATGGCGGAAGCGTTCGAGTTCTTTGCCAGCGTGGACATGTAATACACGTTGCCGTAGCCACCGGTGGCCAGGATGACTGCGTGACCGGTGTGCGCGGTCAGCTCACCATTGATGAGGTTACGCATCACCGCACCGTGGCAGCGCTTAACGCCGTTTTCGTCTTCCTTGACGATTACATCAACCATCTCGTTGTGGGTGAAGATCTCCACGGAGCCGAGGTGGATTTGGCGCTGCAGGGCCGCAGCAGCGGACAGCTGCAGCTGCTGGCCTGTCTGTCCACGGGTGTAGTAGGTGCGGGAGACCTGCACACCACCGAAGGAACGGGTGGCCAGAGTGCCGCCGTATTCGCGAGCGAAAGGGGCACCAATGGCGTTCATGTGGTCGATGACGCGAACGGATTCGTAGGCCAGACGCCAGCAGTCGATTTCACGGCCGCGGTAGTCGCCGCCCTTGACGGTGTCTTTGACGTGGCGGTACGCGCCGTCGTTATCCACCTTCTTACCGCGAGCGGAGTTCACACCACCCTGTGCGGCGATGGAGTGCGCACGACGGGGTGCATCGTGGTAGGTGAAGGCTTTGACGTCGTATCCGAGTTCGCCGAGGGCTGCGGCAGCACCAGCACCAGCCAGGCCGGTGCCGATAACAATAATGCGGAACTTACGACGGTTCAGCGGGGACACCAGGTTGTAGTGGTCTTTTTGCCACTCCCAAGCATCCTTGGAGGGCACGCCGACGGGAGCGTTGGCGCTCAGAACCGACCCGATGGTCACGCCATCAACGCACGAAGCGGGAGCGGTGAACTCGGGACGGGGGGTGGTTTCAGAGTGAGTGCTCATTAAAAGTGAACCTTTCCGTCCTAGCTAATCCAGCCGCATGCAATTGCGAGCGGGATGGAAATGTTGCCGACCATGACCATGGCGGGAACCAGGTACGACACGAACAGGAGAACCGCACGAGTGCGCTTGCCAGTGATACCCAGGTCGCTCACAGCGGTCCAGATACCGTGCGTGAGGTGCAGGAACAGCACCACCATGGCAATGATGTAGAAGATGGCCACGGGCCAGCGACTGAAACTTGCCACCAGGTTGGCGTAGATAGCACCGTGTTCGAACGTGTCGGATGCCGCAGGAGCGACACCCATGGTGAGATCCAGGATGTGGAAGATGATGAAAGCCAGCAGCACAATGCCGGTGACAATCATGGTGCGGGCAGTAAAGGAGTTCAGGCCACCCATGAGGTTGGTGCGGCGGATCTTACCGCGGGATTGGTGTGCACGCCCGGTGATGGCGAACGCGCCGTAGACGTGCAGGATCAGGGAAGCAAGAAGGGTGATGCGGAAGATCCACAGCACGCCCTCGTGTGGAATGAGGGGGTAACCGACCTCGCGCAGGAATTCACCGTACTGGTCGATCGGGTAGTGGCCGTCGTCATGCTTTGGCATGAAGACCTTCAAGTTACCGATCATGTGGATCAGCACGAACCCACCAAAAATCAGGCCAGTGATGGCCATGGTGAGCTTCAGTGCCCAGGTCGGGAACTTGGGCCGCTCGCGGAGCGGTTTTTCAGTAATTTTGCCGTGAGCGATTGCGTCACGGTCGTCATATTTAACAGTCATGGCACCTCCAGTGTCGCTTTTACTGTACGGCTTTTTCAGGTGATCAAACCACCCGTTACGCGCCCCCGTGTCACAAGTCACAAAACCCCTTTATACCGCTGACCTGCGATTTAGGGTAGCCTCACCTGTCAGATTGCGCACATATGCCTTGTTCAGCGCCACTCACTTCCCGTTTTCAGCTAACATTTAGACGAGGCCCTAACCCTGTGAATAAAATCACAGGTCATATATAACCCACCCCCCATGCCCCCGTTTGGTATCAACCGAAAATACTACGCGTGGCACAAAAACCACCCAATCCCACGCCATAAAAACCCGCAGACAACCGCCCAGACCCCACTTAGCGTACATAACACCCCGTCACATGCCCTAGCCAGAACTTTGCAAAGGCTCCACACAAACATACACAAAGCCCTCAATAAGTGACGGGGGTCACTATACAGCACGTTATAGTGGACACATGGGAAAGACCTACGTTGGCTCCAGGCTCCGGCAGCTGCGCCGCGACTATGACCTGAGCCAGGCATCACTCGCCGCCACCCTCGGACTCTCGGCCAGCTACGTCAACCAGATTGAACACGACGTCCGCCCCCTCACCGACCCCGTCCTCGACCGCATCACGAGCACCTTTGATGTGGATGCTACGTTCTTCTCCCGCGACGACAACTCCCGGCTCCTCGCCGAAGTACAGGACGCCATGCTGGACAAAGACCTGTACCCCACTCCCGTGGATGTCCGCGAACTCGCAGAGCTCGTGGATAACCACCCCGCGATCGCCCGCGCAGTGGTCGCCATGCACCAGCGCTATCGCAACACCCGCACCGCTCTGGCCTTGGCCGACGCCCACCCCGCGCCCCACTCCCCCGCAACGCAACACCTCACCCCCATGCCCCATGAGGAAGTCCAGGCCTTTTTCTATACCCACCGCAATTACCTGCACGACCTGGACACAGCCGCTGAAACGCTCGCAACCCAGCTGGACATCACACCTGACACCATCCGCGCCACCGAAGATGCCATCACCCAGAGACTGCAGTCTCACCATGGGGTGCGCATCCTGCACTCCACTGACGCGACGGGGTTCCTACATCGCTACAACCCCGACACCCGCGAACTCACCCTTGCCGCGCGGCTCACGCCCGGCCAGCAAGCATTCCGAATGGCCACTGTACTGGGGTTCTTAGAGGCGCACGACCACATGCAAAACTACATCGACCAGGCGCAGTTCACCTCACCCGAATCAACCGCTCTGGCGATGCGCGGGCTCACCTCCTACTACGCTGCGGCCCTCATACTCCCCTACCGCCGGTTCCATGCCGCGGCCGAGGACTCCCGCTACGACATCGAATACTTAAGCCGGGTCTTCAGCGTTGGTTACGAGACCATCTGCCACCGGCTGTCCACGCTGCAGCGCCCCGACCTGCGCGGCGTCCCGTTCACCTTCGTGCGTGTTGACCGCGCCGGAAACATCTCCAAACGTCAATCCGCCACCGGCTTCCACTTCACGCACGTCGGCGGCACCTGCCCCCTATGGAACGTGTACGACACTTTCACCACCCCAGGGCGCATCATGCGCCAGCTGGCGCACATGCCCGACGGCCGCACCTACCTGTGGATAGCACGCACGGTCAGCCACCACGGCGAACGCTACGGCGAACCCGGAAAACTATTCGCCATCGGCCTGGGTTGCGAGGCACGGCACGCCCGGAGGACCATCTACGCCGACGGCCTCGACTGGAACGACCTGCACACCGCCACCCCCATCGGTGCCAGCTGTTACGTGTGCACGCGCGAGGACTGCGCGCAGCGCGCCTACCCCCCGATACATCGCCCCCTACTTATCGACGCCCACGAATCCACTGTTGCCCCGTATTAGGCAGGTCCGGATCCTCCCGAACCAGGGCAACGAGCGTGCAGTCATGCGGACCCGTTGCCCCGGGAACACACAGCGAGCACGGGTCGCCGGGGCGGATTGGGCAACGGGCTTCGGGTGGGCGTCGAGAAGCGCGGCGTTTACGTTTACGAACAGGAACGGGGGCCTCAAAAGTTGATCATGTGGCCGCCGACGCCCTCAGCCGCCTCCTTCATCGCCTCAGATAGGGTTGGGTGGGTATGGACGTTGCGGCCAATTTCCTCAGCGGTGAGATCGAAACGCTGGGCGAGCGTCAACTGTGGCAGCAGCTCGGACACGCCGGAGCCAACCATGTGTGCACCCAGCAGCTCGCCGAACTCAGCATCGGCAATGATCTTCACAAAACCGGCGGATTCGCCGAGGCCCTGAGCCTTGCCGTTGGCTGAGAACGGGAAGGTCGCAACCTTCACCTCGCGGCCTTCAGCAGCGGCGATCTCGCGGGCCTTTTCCTCCGTGTAGCCGAAGGATGCGACCTGGGGATTGCAGAAGGTAGCGCGGGGCATCATCATGTAATCCCCCAACTCCATGGTTTCCGCACCCGCGATGGTTTCCGCAGCTACCACACCCTGTGCTTCCGCAACGTGCGCCAACTGCAGCTTCGCGGTGACGTCGCCAATGGCGTAGATGCCGGGGACGTTGGTGCGCATGCGCTCGTCGATCTCAATGGCACCACGGTCGGTGAGCTTCACACCAGTCTTTTCCAGGCCGTAGCCCTCCACGCGCGGGGCAAAGCCGATGGAAACCATCACACGGTCAACTTTGAGGGTTTCAGACTTCGAGCTGTCCTTGGATTCCACATCCACCTCAACGAGGGTGCCGTTGTCACGAATCGCGGTGGTCTTGTATCCAGTGAGAAGTTTCACACCAAGTTTTTTGTACTGCTTGGCGATTTCCTTAGAAACGTCAGCGTCCTCGTTGGGGAGAACGCGGTCCATAAACTCTACGATGGTCACGTCCACACCGTAGTTGGACAGCACGTAAGCGAACTCCATACCGATCGCACCGGCGCCCACAATGACCATTGATTTCGGCAGGTCGCGGGTAAGAATCTGCTCCTCGAAGGAGACGATATTACCGCCGATCTCCACGCCAGGCAGGGAGCGCACCACGGAACCGGTGGCAATGATGCAGTTATCGAACGTAACAGTTTTACCTGCGTCTTTACCATCAGTAATCTGCATGGTGTGGGCGTCTGTGAAGGAGCCAAAACCATCGATCTCGGTGATCTTGTTCTTCTTCATCAAAAAGTGCACACCTTTGACAATCCCCGAAGAGACCTTGCGGGAACGGTCGTGCGCTGCACCGAAATCGAAGGAAACATCACCTGAAATGCCAAAAGTCTTGGCCTCATGGTTGAAGGTATGTGCTAGTTCAGCGTTTTTAAGCAACGCCTTGGAGGGAATGCACCCCACGTTCAAGCACACCCCACCCCAGTACTGCTTCTCTACAACAGCAACTTTCAGCCCAAGCTGGGCTGCACGGATAGCGGAGACGTAGCCACCAGGGCCAGCGCCAAGTACAACAAGATCAAAATGTTCAGTCACATGTTCAACAATACGTGTCTGGGGGCGGCGTGTCGTGAATTTAACACCCCTCCTACACCCCCGCCCCATGGAAGCGCCATGGAAGCGCCTCCCCTAACCCAAAAGTGGGGTAGCTCACGGAAGCGTCGGCGTGTCTCTTTAGCTAAATTTTAGTTGATTTTTCACACAAAAAGACCCCTCTTCCTGCGGTTTTGTTTACCACAGAAAAGGGGTTGGCGTTGTTGCCGTTTCATCATTGTGGCAGGTTACGCACCCGCTACATCACGACTACTTGGCAACGGTGTGCATGACGCTAGACGCAGAGGAACCAGCGTGCAGCATGCTGCCCAGAATGGTGTTAACAAAGACGATGACCTGCTCTAATGGGTTCATTCGATACTCCTTCACGTAGGTTTTGAGCCAGTGATGTGGTCTGCACACCGCTGTTCGTGTCACGTTCAACGTTTACCCCATACAAACGTTTTCGGCCAGCAGGGCACAGCGGTGATTCCTGAAAAATGTTAACGTTTCATAGTTAGAAAGCGACAGTGTTAACGGCAAATGTTGATAAGAACAGTTGTCTCTTAAGCAACACAGGACGCTTAAGACTAGCTTTGACACGCAAAGGAACAAGGAACTACGTTGTGAGCACTTTTCGCCGTATCGCCGTATCAGCCGCAGCAACCAGCTTCGCAGCTGGGATGCTCCTCACTGCAGCACTGGCCCCATCAGCTACAGCTGGACCGAAAACTGCTGTTGAGCAGGCAGGTAATGCCTCTCAGGCAACTGTGACGATTGGTGAACGTGCCGTTGATCCGGCTCCCTTGTGGCGTGAAAAGGTTGCTGAGCACCCTGATCGCGTGAAAGAGATGTGGGCCTACTCCCCATCAATGGATCGCCATGTGCCACTGTTTGTGATCACCCCGAAGGACAATTCCCAGCCCCGCCCCACTATCTACCTTCTTAATGGTGCAGATGGAGGCGAGGGCAAAGCCAACTGGGTGATGCAGACGGACATTGTTGATTTCTACATGGATAAGAACGTCAACGTGGTCATCCCCATGTCCGGCCAGTACTCCTACTACACCGACTGGGTATCGGAGAACGCAAACCTGGGCGGCAAGCAAACGTGGGAGACCTTCCTGACCAAGGAACTGCCCGGTCCGCTGGAGAAGACCCTCAAGGCGTCTAACCAGCGCGCCATTGCTGGCATGTCAATGACGGCCACAACCTCCCTCCTCTATGCCGAGCACCACCCAGGGTTCTATGATGCCGTTGGCTCTTTCTCTGGTTGTGCGCAAACCTCCGAAGGGCCTGCCCTGGAGTATGTTCGCACGGTTCTGAACCGTGGTAAGGCAACCCCAGAGGAGATGTGGGGACCAGTTGGCACTGAAACGTGGGCATACAACGACGCCCTGATCAATGCCGAAAAACTGCGCGGCACCCCCATGTACGTATCCAATGGGTCTGGAGTAGCAGGCCAATCGGATATGGTATCCAGTCCACATATGCACGGGGACCTTGGATTCGCCGCTGGTACCGTTATTATTGGTGGCGCTATTGAAGGCGCTACCAACCTCTGCACGCATGATTTGAAGGCGCGTCTCGATGCCGCTGGTATCGGCGCAGACTGGAACTTCCACCCCACCGGAACTCACTCGTGGGGTTATTGGCAGGATGATCTGCGCGGTTCCTGGCCAACGTTTGCCCGAGCCTTTGGAATGCAGCCTTAAGAAAAACTAGGAGAATGAAGATCCCCATGAAAACTTTTCGACACGTAGCCGCCGCCGTCACTGCCGGCACGCTTCTTGTGGGTTCTGCACTGGCAGCTCCCACCGCCCTGGCGGGCAAGAGTGCAGCCGAGCAGGCTGGAGGCACCACCCAGGCCACGGTGACGGTGGGTGAGCGCAATGTCGACCCGGCTCCGATGTGGCGCGAAAAGGTTGCAGAACATCCCGACCGTGTGAAGGAAATGTGGGCATATTCCCCGTCCATGAACCGCCACGTGCCGCTGTTCGTGATCACCCCGAAGGACAACTCCCAGCCTCGCCCCACCATCTACATGCTCAATGGTGGCGACGGCGGTGAAGGTCGCGCTAACTGGGTGATGCAGACCGATATTGTTGATTTCTACATGGATAAGAACGTCAACGTGGTCATTCCCATGGCAGGTAAGTTCTCCTACTACACCGACTGGGAGCAGGACGTTGAGGCACTGGGCGGCAAGCAGACCTGGGAGACCTTCCTAACCAAGGAACTGCCCGGTCCGCTGGAGAAGACCCTCAAGGCTTCCGACAAGCGCGCTATCGCTGGCATGTCAATGACGGCCACAACCTCCCTGCTCTACGCTGAGCACCACCCCGGCTTCTACGATGCTGCTGGTTCCTTCTCCGGCTGTGCTCAGACCTCCGAGGGCCTTCCGCTGCAGTACATCCGCATGACGCTGGACCGCGCCCCCGCTACCCCCGAGCAGATGTGGGGCCCGCTGGGCACCGAGAAGTGGGCCTACAACGACGCCCTGATCAACGCCGAGAAGCTGCGCGGCACCCCGTTGTACGTATCTAACGCCTCCGGCCTGGCTGGCCAGGCTGACCTGTGGTCCAGCCCCCGCACTGGTGGCAATTCCGCAAATGTTGGCGTGTATGTCGTTGAAGGCGGCGCCATTGAGGCCGCTACCAACGCCTGCACCCACGATCTGAAGGCACGTCTCGACGCCGCCGGCATCGGCGCCGACTGGAACTTCCGCCCCACCGGCACTCACTCCTGGAACTACTGGCAGGAAGACCTGCGTGGCTCCTGGGAGACTTTCGCCCGAGCATTCGGCATGTAAAACCCTACGCGACTAGGAGAGTACGATTCCCATGAAGGCTTTTCGACACATAGCAGCCACGGCTGCCGCTAGCGCACTTATTGTGGGTTCTGCGTTGGCAGCCCCCACCGCACTGGCTGGCACCAAGGCCGCTGAACTAGCAGGAAATACCCCACAGGCCACGGTGACGGTGGGCGCGCGTAACGTCGACCCAGTCCCCATGTGGCGTGAAAAGGTTGCTGAACACCCTGATCGTGTGAAAGAAATGTGGGCGCACTCTCCGTCCATGGATCGCGATGTGCCACTGTTTGTGATCACCGCGAAAGATAATTCCCAGCCTCGTCCCACCATTTATCTTCTTAATGGCGCGGACGGCGGCGAAGGCAAAGCCAACTGGGTGATGCAGACCGATGTTGTTGACTTCTACATGGATAAGAACGTCAACGTGGTCATCCCTATGTCCGGCCAGTTCTCCTACTACACCGACTGGGAGCAAGAGAATGCAAACCTGGGCGGCAAGCAAAAGTGGGAGACCTTCCTAACCAAGGAACTGCCCGGTCCGCTGGAGAAGACCCTCAAGGCTTCCGACAAGCGTGCCATTATGGGCATGTCCATGACCGGTACCACGTCCCTGCTCTACGCCGAGCACCACCCCGGTTTCTATGATGCAGTCGGCTCCTTCTCTGGTTGTGCCCAAACCTCTGAAGGTCTTCCGCTACAGTACGTCCGCATAACGCTGGACCGTGGACAAGCTACCCCTGAGCAGATGTGGGGCCCGCTGGGCACCGAGAAGTGGGCCTACAACGATGCCCTGATCAACGCCGAGAAGCTGCGCGGCACCCGCATGTACATCTCCAATGCCTCCGGCCTGGCAGGCCCAGGGGACCTGTGGTCCAGCCCCCGCACTGGCGGTGATTCCAACGTGGTTGGTGTGTACGTGATTCAGGGCGGCGCCATCGAGGGTGCTACCAACGCCTGCACCCACGACCTGAAGGCCCGTCTCGATGCAGCTGGCATCGGCGCAGAATGGAACTTCCGCCCCACCGGCACCCACCAGTGGGAATACTGGAAGCAGGATCTGCGCGATTCCTGGCCAACAATTGCCCGAGCATTCGGCATGGAGTAAACCTCCATTTTTCACAAGCGCCAGCCCCACAGGCTGGCGCTTTTTCGTGTCAGAAGTGGACTCAGCTCTACCTCAGAATGGAGTCCTGTTACATTGCCTGCCAGGTCACAGTTTGATTGGGTAGAAGCATGGTTTCCACGCAGACGACCGCCCAGCAGGAAGATCCTTCACAATCCGTGCAGTGGCCACGTGGTTTCACCTTTAATTTTCTTCGTCTGCTTAAAACTCGGAACACGTGGAAAGCACTGTGCTGGTCGTATGTGATGACCATACTCGCCTTGCCGTTGTTAGTAGTGTGCAGTTTTGTGATCACCATACCGCCCACAGCCGCTATGATTGATTGGCTGGCACGACGTGGCGCGCGGTGGATGGGCATGATAGTTATTCAGCGACCGCGTTCTCGGTGGCTTGATTGGCGGCTGATCATCAGCCTCGCGGCGCAGGTGATTTTGTCATCGGTGTGTTTCATCATCACTCTCTTGCTGAGTATGATGCTTATCGCCCCCACAGCAGAGTTAGTCATGCTCGGCATCAACGGGATCCCACATGATTATGGACTGGTATTCGGTGACTGGCAGCCACCAATCGCGGTATCCATCGGTTTTGACGTGCTTACCGCATTCAGTAGTTTCGCCGCTTTAGTGTATGCCGGCTGGTTTTTTACCGGGGCATCAATGTATGTCACCACCGCAGCGAACCTGTCCACTCAGGAGCAGGTGGAGGAGATTGAGCGTTCCCGCGAGGTTCTGATTGATGCGTTCACCGGCGAGCGTCGGCGCATTGAGCGGGAGTTACACGATGGTGTGCAGCAGTATTTGACTGCGTTGCAGCTGAATATCGCCACGCTGGAACTCAGTATGGATAGTCCCAGTGAGTCCGCGACGGAATCCATCGAGCAAGCGAAACTGAACGCGCGACGGGCGTTGGAGGCGCTGCGGTCCACAATTCGCGGAATCTACCCCCAAGTGCTGCAAGACATGGGTCTTGTGGCGGCGTTGCGGGAGCTTGTGGCACATAGCGGCATTGAGGGAGAGGTTCTGGTCGCAGCATCTCCTGGGGCATCCGATCACATTGAGGGCACCCCCGCCTTGTTGATGTACCACTGCGCTGCTGAAGGGATTACTAATGCAGTGCGGCATGGTAAGGCTACACACGTGTGTATTCGGGTGCATTTTGATCACGAATCAACGGTGCTGGCGGTGGATGATGATGGCATCGGGGTGCAGGAGGGCGTCGAAAAGCAGAGCAGTAGTGGAACGGGGACGGCAGGTTTGCAGGAGCGCGCGGCGGCACTGCGGGGCGCGGTGGTGTTGGAGCCGTCGGCACTGATGAGGGGTGCGTGTTTGCGGATTAAATTGCCACGGATTGAGGTTATTAGTGCGGCTGAAAGTTTGTGAAAACATGGCGTTTCGTCGTGTGTTACGCATCGTTGCTTGAATCTGAAGCCGAAAAGTTAGCTCACCCACACTGTGGGCGCGTATCAACACCGCGACGCGCACCGTAGCTGATAATGGTAACAGCGAGAAAGGTGAACGTACTGTGAAAATTCTTCTAGCGGAAGACTCGGCACTGCTGCGCGCCGGCCTGGCGGAACTCCTGCGGGCGGCGGGGCATGAGGTAGTGGAGGCCGTGGACGCGGATTCGCTGGTAGCGGCGTGCCAGGCCACCTCCCCTGACCTGGTGGTGTCTGACGTGCGCATGCCGCCAAAAATGTCAGACGACGGCCTGGAGGCTGTGTATCGTCTGCGCAAAGCACGCGCCGACGCGAACGACTCGCACTTACCTGTAGTGATTCTTTCCCAATACGTGGCCAGCGCCTATTTGGATACCCTGCTGGAACACGGGGGTTTTGGTTACCTCTTGAAAGAGCGCGTTGCCAACGTTGCAGAATTCACCCGCACCCTGGAGACGGTGGCGCAGGGCGGAACGGTGGTGGACCCTGAGGTGGTGAAAACCCTGATTCAGAACCGCACCAGCGGCATCAGCAACTTAACCAGCCGTGAGCAGGAAATACTTGGGCTGATGGCGGAGGGGCTGAGCAATTCCGAAATCAGTGACCGCCTTGTTGTGAGCGCCGGTGCGGTGAGCAAGCACGTGGCCAACGTGTTCATCAAACTGGGGTTCACACCGGACGACGAAAACCGCCGGGTGCGGGCGGTTCTGGCGTGGCTGCGGCACCAAGCCAACTAAGATACACAAGCGATGACTACCACGAGGCTGCGCCGCTCCCCCATCCCCGGTGTCCGCGATTCCTATACCGGAGTTGACTTCAACCTGGGTTTTCATGTTCGTCACTACGAATTGACGCTGGATTACCGGGTCGGACCGAACCGCCTGTCCGGCACAGCGGTACTCACAATAGAAAACTACCAGCAGCTTCGCAGCCTCACCCTTGACCTCTCCCACCACATGCGCGTGGCCAAGGTCAGCGCCCGCGGCATAGGCGGCGTGAGCGTCCAGGTGTCCAAATTCCGGCACACACAGGGAAAACTGCGGGTGTTTTTCGCACAGAGCATTCCCGAAGACCAGGAGTTTTACCTCACCATCAGATATGTGGGCACCCCCCGACCGATCCGCACCACCTGGGGTGAGCTGGGGTGGGAGGAACTGACCAACGGCGCGCTCGTTGCATCGCAACCCTGCGGTGCTCCTAGCTGGTTCCCCTGCGACGACACCCCCGACGAAAAAGCCCACTTTGACCTGGTCATCAGTGCCGACAACCCCTACACGGTAGTAGCCAACGGCCGCCTGCTTGCCCGGCGCGCCTCCGGCTCCCGCACCACCTGGCATTACCGCACCGACCACGCCATGGCCTCCTACCTGGCCACCATCCAGGTGGGCGAGTACCAGCGCATCGAATTGGCCCAGAATCCCGTTCCCGTGGTCGCCTACATTCCTCCCAGCTTACGGCCCTATGTGGATGTTGATTTTGCCGACCAGGCGGCTATGCTCCAGCTCTTCCAGAACCTGTTCGGCCCCTACCCGTTCCGGGACTACACCGTGGTGATCACCGAAGACCCCCTGGAGATCCCCCTGGAAGCGCAGGGCTTATCCATTTTTGGCAGGAATCACGTGCCGGGCGATAAGACGTGGGAGCGCTTGGTCGCCCACGAGCTGAGCCACCAGTGGTTTGGCAATTCGATGGGGCTTGCCCAGTGGAATGACATTTGGCTCAATGAGGGTTTCGCCTGCTACGCGGAGTGGCTGTGGCGCGAACACGCGCATGGGGTGCATGCAGCCATCTCGGCCCGCCACCACTATGACATTCTGGCCCACCTCCCGCAGGACCTGCTGCTTTCTGACCCCGGCCCGCACCTGATGTTCGACGACCGCGTGTACAAACGCGGCGCCCTCACCGTCCACGCCCTGCGCTGTGTGCTTGGCGACGCCGCCTTCTTCCGCACCATCCAACGCTACGTTGCGGCGGGCAGGCATTCGGTGGTGGAACCGATCGATCTGCGCAACCTGTGCGAACAAGCATGCGCGGAGGAAGGCATCGACGTGGCCTGCTTCCACGAGGTGTGGAATTCCTGGCTGTACCAGCGGGAGCTTCCGGCGTTTCCTGGCAGCTAGGATTAACAGGCGATGGCAGCATATTTTCGGTGTTCTAGGAGCCGCGCATGAAGGCACTCAGCTTTGCCACTGTTTTCGCAGCACTGTCTGGGTTTGTGCTCATGCTCATTGCCGCGAGGGCGTTGGGTGATGTTCGTAGCGCTGAGCTTATGGCATATTGGGGTCTGTTTTTCGCGTGCACTGGCTTTATTGACGGCCTGATGCAGGAGACCACCCGCGCGGTCGCGGCGTCGACAAGCGACACAGAGAATGCAGCTCGCCCTGCATCGGTGGGGACGTTGATCGCGATAGGTATTGGGGCGTTGGCGCTGGTTGTGACCCCCTTTGTAGTGACGTACCTGCTGTCCAGCGATTATCCCCTCGCGGTGGGGTTGTTTGTTGTGGGTTTGATTTCGTACACATATCAGGCGGTGTTGTCTGGTGTGTTGTCTGGGCTGGGGTTGTGGCGGCAGTATGCGGGTCTGGTCGCGCTGGATTCGGGGATTCGTTTTGTGCTGGTCGTGTGCGCGTGGGTACTGGGATGGGGTCTGCCTGTTTTCCTGTTCATCACCGTGATTGGCGCGCTAAGCTGGGCGGTTATTCTTGGCGTGTCGGGCAAGGCTCGGCATGCATTCAAAGCGCATGCTGATGTGCCTGCGAAGGTGTTTGCGCAACGTGCCTTTACGGCGATGCTGGCTACCGGCGCGACCGCGACCCTGGTCACTGGGTTCACTCCGGCGGTGAAGGCAACGAGCGAATCCTCAACTGTGGTGACGGTGGGGGGCATCATCATGGCTATCATGCTCACGCGTGCACCCGTGTTGGTTCCATTGCAGCGTTTCCAATCAGCGTTGATTGTTCATTTTGTGGAGCATCGAGACCATATTTTCAAGGCACTGATCAAGCCCGTGGGTGCGGTTTTTGCCGTGGGGCTTATTGGTGCAGTTCCGGCGTATTTTATCGGCCCGCCGATTTTGGCATTTTTTGGCGATGGGTTTGAGGTCCCCGGCCACATTTTGGCGGTACTAACGTTCGCATCCGCCTGCACGGGTGCATTGATGATCACCTCGGCCGCTGTGTTGGCCGCGGAACTGCATCGCCTGTATGTGCTGGGCTGGTTTATGGCCTCTGCCATTGCGTTTGGCATGCTTCTGCTGCCCGCACCGGTGGAGGTTCGGGTGTGTTTGGCACTGCTTCTAGGCCCGCTGGGTGGCGGATTGGTTCAGACGTTCGGACTACGAATAACGCACCACAAAGCGCGTCACGCCGAGGATAATATCTTTGGCGGCGATAGAATAAACACCATGCCCAAGCTCACTGCACTTGTCACGGTTTATCACCGCATTGATCCGGCGCAATTCCGGGCCTGTTTGGATAGTTTAAGTGCGCAAACCCGTCCGGCCGAGGATGTTGTCATTGTGGAAGACGGCCCACTCGGCCCCCAATTGCGGGCAATTGTGGAGCAGTTTATTAATACATATTCGGGTGCCCGGAGTGTGGTGCTGGCCCGCAATATGGGTGCCGGACCCGCATCGGCGGCTGGCCTGGCCACGATCAACACGGAGTTTATGGCGCGCCTGGATGCGGACGACGTCGCAAAGCCGGAGCGGTTTGAGCGGCAGCTTGAATTTTTTGAGCAGCACCCAGATGTTGATGTGCTGGGAACAGCAATGGATGAGTTTGATGGCGGCGTGGACCAGGTGATTGGCACGCGGCGCCTGCCCACCTCCCATGCGGAGATCCTGCGGTACGCGCGCCTGAACTCGCCGATTAATAATCCCAGCGTGATGATGCGTGTGGATGCCGTGCGGGAAGCGGGCGGCTACCGAGACGTGTACCACATGGAGGATTACGACCTGTACGCTCGCATGCTTGCCGGTGGAAAACGCTTCCACAACATGCCGGAAGCATTGACATATTTTCGCATATCAACTAGCGTTTTTGAGCGTCGAACAGCCCAAGGAATGTTCAGCGCTGAACGACAAATGCAGAAAAATTTGGTGGCGTATGGGCTTATTTCCAAGCGCCGTGCGTGGCTGAACCTGGCGATACGTAGTCTTTATCGCCTGCTCCCCTCGGTCGCGTTGAAAGCAGCATACGGAAGGTTGTTTCACCGCCGCTAGGCGCGTGGGTTGACTCATGGATAATACGTCCCTGGATTACACAGACACGTGGGTGATCATCCCCTGCTTCAATGAAGGCGCAGTCATTGGCGATGTGATCCGTAACGTGCGCCACGTGTTCCCCAACGTGGTGGCCGTCAACGACGGCTCCACCGACGACTCCGCCGCCCAGATCAAAGCTGCGGGCGCACACCTGGTCAACCATCCCGTCAACCTGGGACAAGGCGCCGCCCTGCAAACGGGGGTGGAATATGCCCGCTCACAACCGGGGTCGCGGTACTTTGTCACCTTCGATGCGGATGGTCAACATCAGGTGAAAGACGTGGTCGAAATGCTCGATCGCCTCCGCACCGGCGACCTGGACATCGTTGTGGGCACTCGCTTCGGCCGCCCCCGCCCCACCGACGACCAAGTGCCGCTGCTCAAACGCATCGTTCTCAAAACCGTGGTGTTCCTCTCCCCCAAAACACGACGCCTCGGGCTTACTGACGCCCACAACGGTCTGCGCACCTTCAACCGCAAGGTCGCCGACGAACTCAACATCCGCATGAACGGCATGAGCCATGCCTCCGAATTCGTCACCCAAATGGACGAACGCGGTTGGCGGGTAGCGGAACAGTCTGTGGACATTCTGTACACCGAATACTCAATGAGCAAAGGACAATCGCTTATTAATGGTGTGAACATTCTTGCCGACGGATTGCTTGCGAGGAAATTACCATGACCGGACAGCTCTTAATGCAACTCTTCCTGCTCCTTGCTACCGCAACCCTTGTGCTCTATTTCCTGGGAAATCGCCGCAAAGCCCGCGCAAAAGCAGGTGTGAAACTTGGTTTCCTGCTCTTTATCGCCGCCTGCATTTGGGCCGTACTCCGCCCAGATGATCTCACCATTGTGGCGAATTATGTTGGTGTTTCACGAGGCACAGACCTTCTGTTGTATCTTTTAGTGGTTGCGTTTATGTTTACCACTTTGAGCTCCTACATTCGCTTCCGCGAACTGGAACTCCGTTACGCGCGTCTCGCACGGGCAGTGGCTTTACAAAACGCCATTGCACCCGAGCCTGACACTGAGGAAGAATGAAAAACGCGTTTTCCGCCATCACTAAAACAATGTGGGCGTTCATCGCCCTGCTCATCGTCATTGCCGGACTCACCGGATACGTACTAGGCGAACGGGGCGGTGCTGCTTCTGAGAGTGCCGTTGGCAGTGCGGCACCTAGCAACGCCCCGAGCGCTAAGGGGAACAATGAGGACACCGCCTCACTCGCCGCCATGGCGAAACCCGGCGCGAACGGCACCAAAGGCGACGGCCCTAAAGCACTAGACGACGGTACCTACGATGCCAAGGTCTACGGTCCCGGCGGCCCGCTGGAAAAACAAGAAGACGTATACAACATCCACCGCCGCTCCGCCACCGACCCCTTCGCCGTAGGGGCTATCGACGCCCCGGTGGTCATCTCCGAATTCTCCGACTTCGAATGCCCCTTCTGCTCGCGGTTTGCCAACCAGACCGAACCCGCCATCCTCAAGGACTATGTGGATAAGGGCCTGGTGCGCTTGGAATGGAACGACCTTCCCATCAACGGCCCCAACGCTGAAGCCGCAGCCCGCGCAGGACGAGCCGCCGCAGCTCAAGGCAAGTTTGTGGAGTTCAAGCATGCCCTGTACACGGCTTCCAAAGACGTGAACGGGCATCCGGGCTACCAGATGGAAGACTTCGAACGTTTCGCTGAAGAAGCAGGTGTACCTGACATGGACAAATTCCGTGAGGATGCCTCCGGCGACACCTACAACGAGGTTGTGAAACAAGCCCGCTCCTACGCCACCTCACTTGGCATCAACGGAACCCCCGGCTTCTTCGTCGGCGGCCAGTTCATCAGCGGCGCACAACCCACCGAGGTATTCGTCCAGGCGATTAACGACGAACTCGCAAAAACCGTCTCCAAGGAACGCTAATGGTCAGCATCGGTTTCCTCGGGGCATTTCTTGGCGGCGTGCTCGCCATCCTCAGCCCCTGCTCCGCACTACTTCTGCCCGCCTTCTTTGCCTACGCCTTCACCTCGAAACAGCAACTCGCGGCCCGAACCCTTGTCTTCTTCCTGGGCTTGGCCTGCGTGCTTGTGCCCGTTGGCGTGGGTGCCGGGAACCTTGGCGGCCTGCTCACGCAGCACCGTGGCACGCTGATCACCATAGGCGGCTGGGCGATCATAGCCCTTGGGGTGTACACCTTCCTGGGGTTTGGTTTTAACATTCCCGTACTATCATCGCTGGCCTCCCGAGTGCGTGGTTCTGGGTGGGTGTCGGTGTTCTTGCTCGGCGCGGTCTACGGATTCGCCGGATTCTGCGCAGGCCCGCTCCTTGGAGCGGTGCTCACCACTGCTGTGGTTGGCGGAAACCCTGCCTATGGCGCGCTGGTCATGGCACTCTACGCGCTCGGTATGACGGTGCCGCTATTTCTTATGGCACTGGTGTGGGACCGCTGGGATATCGGCTCCCGCACCTGGTTACGAGGACGAGCATGGCAGCTTGGTCCCCTGCGGCTCAACACCATGAGCATGATTGCCGGTGCGCTGTTCATCTTCATTGGATTGCTATTCATCACGTCCTACGGCACAGCAACGCTCCCCTCGCTGCTGTCTACTGACACGCAATTCAACATCCAAACCTGGGCTGGGCGCTGGTCCGAGCGCTATACCAACGCGCAAGTACTCCTAGCCGTGTCAGTTATCGCCGAACTCATTCTGCTGGTGAAAATCCTGCGGGATGGGAGGAAGAAGAGCGTTGAAAGTTAGCTTTCAGAACCATCTGCTACCGCTTTAATTCTCTGTGAGTAGATTTTTCCTGTTCACGACACAGCTGCAAAGGCCAAACCGCCGTAATAGTCTTGCATAATGTCAAGATCAGTGATTTCTGAGCAGTATTCACCTTCAGAAACATCACTACGTGCGGTTTCCATGAATGCTTGGTGTGCGCAATATCGCTGAACTGCTGCCTGGTAAGGTGCCCACGCCTGAGATTAATAACAAAGCTTTTGCAGCTTCATTATTTCCTGGTCAAACCCCGACTTACCCACCCCCGTGTTGGAGCCGCCTGGGGGAATCGAACCCCCGACCTATTCATTACGAGTGAATCGCTCTACCGACTGAGCTAAGGCGGCGTGGACTCCGTGAAGTCCGAGAAGATACTTTACCCTATGGTGTTAGCGCACACCTAATGCAAGGCGGATGCGTCCCACCATGCTGTCCAGGGCGACCACTGGCCGGACGTTTTGCCCGAAGAGTTCCCGGGTCTTCATGATGGCGTCTATGCAGGTCACAATGGCTTCTGCGGGGTGTCGGGAAGCGATTTCCCTGGAGAGTCCTTCCATGTCTGGGTGGGTAAGGCCGATGCCAGCGCCAGTCGCAGTGATGAGTGCGTCGCGGTAGATTCCGGCGAAGTCTACAAGCGCCAGGTCAAGGGCGTCGCGTTTTTGGCGGGTGCGTCGTTTCTTGTGGGTGGCTTCGAGTTCTTTTTCGGCGGCGTTGAGGGAAGATCGCAGGCTGGCCACCCGTTTTCCCTTCATGCCACCACCCATGGCTGTCTGAAGTTTCTCCTTTTCAGAAGCTTCGATGGGTTCGAGACGTTGGTCTACTTCGGCTTCGATTTTGGTAAAAAGCACTCCCACTTCCTGAAAGGCCAGGTCGCCGTGGTAGATCAGTTCGGCGAGTCCTAGGACCTGGGCGCGTCGTTGTTGGGCGACGATGTTGTGCGCGAGGTGCCGGGCACGTCCGATGTGTCCTACACTGGCCGCCGCAGCGAGGGCGGCATCGTGCTCGCTGACTCCTCCTTCGGCAACAAGCAGTGCCGCGACGTCGTCGTTGCTGGGTACCGGTACATACACGTGCCTGCAGCGGGACACAATGGTCGGCAGGATGTCTCGGGGGTGTGTAGAGGGGGCGCACAACATGAACACGGTGCGTGACGGTGGTTCTTCCACGGATTTCAGGAGGACGTTGCTGGCGGATTCCGTCATGCGATCAGCGTCTTCAAAAATCACTACCCGCCAGGGCGCGCTGGTAGGCAGGGTATGCGCTTTCTCCACAACGTCGCGTGCAAATTTCACGCCGGTGGTGAGTTCCTGGGGCTGAATAAGTTCCACATCAGGGTGATTGCCCGCCAACGCAGTGCGGCAGGCCTGGCACTCTCCACAGCCAGGCACTTCTGAGGTGCACACAAGTCCAGCGGCTAAAGCACGCGCTGCCACTGTCCTGCCGGACCCGGGCGCACCGGTAAACAACCATGCGTGGGTGACGGAACCGGAGCGGGCGGCCGTCGCGGCGTCGATAAGCAAGCTGCGGAGTTGACTGCCCCCGGTTAGGCGATCAAAGACAGTGGAGGTAGATGTGCTCACCTACCCCACCTTATAATATTCGGGACCAGTTGAAGGAGGATCATGAGACGGTTCGCGCAGGTAATGAAGTGGCTGTGGGGCACCTCATGGCCGCTTTATGCTGCTACGGTACTCGGCTCAAATGTCCTGGGCGCGCTGGCGATCATGCTGTTTGTGCGCTACCTACTGCCAATCCCGGAAATAGCTAATTTTGGCACGGATTCCAACTACCTGCGGATAGCCGGGATTGCGTACGTGGTGCTGGCGGTATTTGCGGGTGTGGCGGTGACGCTGCGGCTGTTCCTTCCGGTGCTTCGATGGCAGCACAAACCGGACGAACATGACCCGAATATGGTTCGTAACCTGGTGCTCAGGATTCCGGTGTACCAGGCGGTGCTGTGCGCCGTGGTATGGCTGATTGGGGTGTCCATAGTCACTGTGGTCGCGGCGTCGACATCCTCGCGGCTGGCGTTCGTGGTGGCACTGGCCACCATCCTCGGCGGCGCGATCGTGGTGTTGCTGACGTACCTGGAGGCGGAGCTGCTGGTCCGCCCCATTGCCGCGAAAGCCCTCGCCCAAGGGTTTGCGGATTCTACCCTGGAACCGCCGGTGCGGGTGCGCATGCAACTAACCTGGATAGTCACCTCGGGGGTGCCTATCCTGGGGATGCTGCTCATGGTGGTGGGCCAACGTGTGAGGTATTTCCACCACGATTCCAGTAGCATCCTGCCAGGCATTATTGCGCTGGGATGCGTGGCGCTGATCACCGGCGCGGTGGGAACAACCCTGGTGACCAAAAGCATTGTGGACCCGATTTCCGAGCTTCACGAAGCCATTGAGCGTGTGCGCCGCGGCGATGCCAACACCGCCGTCCGCATTTACGACGGCTCGGAAATTGGCGTGCTTCAAGCGGGTTTCAACGAAATGATGCGTGGCCTGCGGGAACGCCAGCGCGTCCACGATTTGTTTGGGCGCTATGTCGGCGCAGAGGTCGCCAGCCGCGCGCTGGAGGAGCTGCCCACCCTCGGCGGCGAGGACCGCAACGTCGCCGTCCTGTTTATCGACGTCATCGGTTCCACATCCTTCGCCGTCAACCACACCCCCGAGGACGTTGTCGCCGCACTTAACGACTTCTTCGAGCAGGTTGTTGCCGTGGTGCACCACAACAAAGGTTTCATCAACAAGTTCCAAGGCGACGCCGCCCTCGCCGTGTTCGGCGCTCCCCTGCCGCTTTCCGACGCCGCGGGCCACGCCCTCGCCGCCGCCCGTGAACTGCGCCAGAAACTCAAGGGACTCAAACTGTCCTGCGGCATCGGCGTCGCCGCAGGTCACGTGGTGGCCGGGCACATCGGCGGTTCCGACAGGTTCGAATACACCGTCATTGGCGATGCCGTGAACCAAGCCGCCCGCCTCACCGAACTGGCTAAAGACACCCCTGGTCGGGTACTGACCTCCGCTGCTACGCTCCGGGAAGCCAACGAAGCCGAACAAGCCCGCTGGACCGTCCTGAAATCCGTAGAGCTGCGCGGACGCAAAGAAATGACCCAGCTCGCCCGGCCGATTCGCCCGACACTGGCGGATAGGTCTTAGCCGAGCAGGGCTAAGGGCACGACAGCGACCCCGTCTGCTCGTCGATACGCAGTAGAGCCTGTTGTAAGAACTATTTTGTCCACAAGGTGGTCACCTATCTGCTCCCCCAGCCAATGAAGATGTGAAACATCCTTATCGTCCACTGTCGGAGACAATTTCACTTCAAACGCTAAAACAGCACCATCGTAGCGTTCGAGAATAAGATCAACCTCATGTTCGCCCGCCTTCGTTCGCAGGTGAAAAGTCCGCGCCTCGGCGGCTTGTCCAGCAGTGCGGACGCACAGTGTTGCCAATGACTCAAATAATTGGCCAAAAATCTCCCCAGTACCTTTAACGGCACTCACAAGTGTACGGTCCGTGATACCTAGAAGGTTGGCTGCTATTCCTGGATCAAAAAGCTGATGTTTAGGACTCAAGTTCAATCGGGCCAAGGAAGGGGCTTGCGGCGACCACGCAGGCACAGAATCCAGTACCCAGATCTTAGTAAGCAAATCACGATATTTATCCGATGTTTTCTTACTGATTTTGTCGGTATCGGCCGGAGTCGCCGCGTCAAGGATTTTAGTGTAAGTAGTCGTGGTTGATGATGCTGCTGCGTATGCGGCTAACCACGATCGCAGTGTGTCAGGTCGTCGTACACTCCCACCTTGCTCCGGCACATCCCTGTCGATAATCCGTGTGACATATCCGGCAATGGACGCACGGCGAGCGCGCGGGGAAAGGTCATAAATGCCTGGCAAACCCGTGGAACAGATAGCGGTGGCATAGTCAGAAAGCGAAAAATCACTATTACCAGCGATGTCCGCTTCGCGTTCAAACAGATCGCGGATAAACACAGTTGGCTGGGTTCCTGCACGTTCAGCGAGACTCAAGGGGCGCATCCTCAGCGAAATTATTCGCCCCGCGCCAGAATGTGTTGTGGTTCCCACGACTGGCGATGCAGAACCTGTGAGCAGAAAGGTGGTTGCTACTTTATCGTCAATCAGCCTCCGTACCGTGTCCCAGATTGGGGGATAGTTTTGCCACTCATCAACGCACACAACACTTTTTGCTGTGAGCTGCCTTTTCGCGTCAGCCTCAACAACCTGCCTCACCGCAACATCATCCAGCGTCAAGACCACATCACTGCGAAGCGAAGCTGTCGCCGTCTTCCCAACACCTTTAGGGCCATCAATCGCGATGCCTGATAAATCCTCGATCAGCTCGTCCAGCTCATAGTCAATATATCGAGTGAGATACGCCTGCTTAGAATGTCGTTTCGGGAGCACAAAAATCTCCTTCCAGGTAGCACACACCAAAAGTATACTCTACATGCGGAAATATCGTTTTATTGACAAGGTTGGAGCCGTTTCGTCGGGGTTTTAGGATCCGTTTCGTCAGGGTTTTAAGAGCCGTTTCGTCGGAAGCTCGGCGGGGCTGACGTTGCCGGGTCGGCGCATCTTCCGTATTCTGATCCAAGCATTTTGGGCTTACAGACTCTATGCCAAAGAAAACATAGGACGATTTTGGAGATCCAAGGTCTGTCGCCACTTCGTCGCGCACAGCAATTCTAAAAGCACGTATTACGCTTGCCAACTGGGGAAAGAACGAAAACAATGCCTGAAGAAAGCGACAAAGAAACCGGCATGCCCTCCACCATCACAAGCCGAATCTTTTGGCAGTCGATGATCCTGGCCGCTGGAGGGTTCGTCGGGCTCGTTGACAGCAGCATCATCGCAATCGCAGTACCAAACATCGCATCCGATTTCGACGCGTCAGTCAGTGTTGTTCAATGGACAAGCGCCGGTTATCTCTTAGCCATGGCCACCGTGATCCCACTCACTAGTTCACTCTGCCACCGGTATGGTGCCCAACGCACATGGGTTATGAGCCTCGCGGTTTTCACGGGCGCTACGCTGGCCGCCGGTCTCGCATGGTCTCTTAGCTCGCTCATTGCATTTCGTGTAATCCAGGGGTTGGGTGGCGGCATGCTCTTCCCTCTCATGAGGCTTCTGGCCGTAGAAATCGCAGGCCAGTCTCGAATGGGCAGGGTAATGGCATTAACCGCAATCCCCGTGCAGATTGCGCCGATCGTCGGACCTGTCCTAGGTGGGATCATCATCGACCAGTCATCCTGGCGATGGGCACTGTGGGCCAGTATTCCGCTAGCACTACTGGCATTAATCCCTGCTGCCTTGTGGATTCCAAACAGACTCACAGAGAGCACGACTCGGGTGGACTACTGGTCAATTCTCATGCTCATGCCAGCCATGACGGTCATACTGCTATTTCTAACCCGGGTGTCTTCATCAGATTTCTCGGTACCCACCTTCGTGTTCGGAATAGTCGCTGTTTGCCTGCTGTTTGCTTTCTTCAAACGCGCAAAATCCTCGACGAGAAGCGTAGGCTTCGAACTGACGTTACTAAAGATCACGTCCTTCAAGGCCACCACTCTCATTGTGTTCATCAACAATTTTGGAATGATGGGAATCACATTCCTGATACCACTGATCATTGAGACTTCCAACCCCAATGAATCCGTACTTACTGCAGGCCTCTCACTGGCTCCGCAGGGTATCGGAATGCTACTAGCAGTCCTGTATGTTGGGAAGAAAATCGATATCTCTGGCGACCCACGAAAACTCGTATTCGCAGGGTTGACAGGTGTGACTATCACGACTCTCGGGCTCGCCATCGTCGCAAATGACCTATCAGCACCCATCGCGTTGGCTCTACTTCTTGCCCGTGGTGTAGCTTTGGCCTTCGCTGTCGCTCCAACGATGCTGACTCTTTACGCGGGATTGCCGACCGAGAAATACGCGGAGGCCACCACTACAAACGCCATCGTCCAGCAGATTGCAGGAGCATTCGGTGCTGCCTTTGCCGCCGTCTCCGTTCAAGTCGCCAGCCAGTACATCAGCGACCAAAGCTCGGCATTTGGCATAGTCTTTGCCGCTCTCGCGATCATAACTGCGGCCGCTCTATTCTCTACTCGCGGACTACCAGCAAAGAACAGCAAGTAGAAGATCACATGCATACCAGAGGCAACCGACACCATGAATCCACCCCAAGCTGGCGAACAGGTCTTAGATGCAGGCGACAAAAGACGCTCTACCTAGAAAAGGCTGGCCCGTCGAAAACCAGGCCACTCAGCCGAAGCATTAATGAGAATTATTTTTAAAAATGTAATTTTTCGGAGTCGGGCACAGTGTGAAAAATTTTCACTATTTTTTGCTATCGACTTGAGTCATTGACCAAGCACTCAACCCATACCCCCGGAGCAGGTATCCGTCCTGCTGCCCTCGTTGGCAGGTCAACCGAGCTCACACTGATCGACACGATGATTTCTCGCACCGCACGCGGCTTACATAACAGAGGAATCATTGTGCATGGGTTGCGCGGCGTTGGAAAAACAGTGCTCCTCAATGAAATTGCGCGTAAAGCTGAGGCTGCGGACTGTGCGCATAGAAGAAACGAGCGATAAAAAGAACAACAAGCATGTGCGAACTAGATTGGCTCGTGAACTAACTCAAAGCGCACGAAAAATTAGCGTGAGAAAACGCTGGAAGCACATCCTTGACATATTGCCGGTTATCAACGCTTTCTCCACGACACTAGGCTTCACCGGCATCTCTTTGAATACCGCCGTATCGGCGTTTTAGACGACGCTACCTCTTAGCCACCTTCTTGGTCGCTTTTTTCGTGGCTTTCTTAGTGGTCTTCTTCGTTGTCTTTTTCGCCGCCTTTTTTGTTGCCTTCTTGGGGTTTTCGGCGTCTTTGGCACGCCTTTCGGAGAGTAGTTCGCAGGCTCGGGCGTCGGTAAGCGTCTCGGGGGTGTCGCCGCGTCGGAGCGACGCGTTGGTTTCGCCGTCGGTGACGTAAGCGCCGAAGCGCCCATCTTTGATGAGCATGGGCTTGCCGGACACGTCGTTGTTGCCGAGCACCCGGATCGCCTGCGGCGCGCTGCGCCCTCGTCGTTTCGGCTCGGCGTAGATCGCCAGTGCCTCGTCAAGGGTGATGGTGAGCAGCTGCGCTTCGCTGGCGAGCGACCGGGAATCGCTGCCTTTCTTCAGGTACGGCCCGTAGCGACCGTTTTGCGCAGTGATCACTTCCCCATCAGGCGCCACGCCGACTTCACGTGGCAGGCTGAGCAGCTGCAGCGCATCATCCAAGGTGACGGTGGAGGTCTCCATGGTGCTGAACAGCGATTGGCTTTCAGGTTTGAGAATCTCCTGAATAAGCTGTTCAAGGCGTTTTTCTTTTTGCGCTATCGCCGTTTTGGTTTCCCAGTTTTTCGCCCGTTTACCTTCGGCGGCGCGCTGCGCGTCCTCGGCGGCCCGTTCCTCCGCGATCTTTTTCTCGGCAACTTCGGCGGCGCTTTCACGTTCCGCATCGGTCACCACTTCGGTGACGTACGCGCCGTAGCGTCCTTCTTTGGCCACCACCATGCGCCCGTTCGCCGGGTTCACGCCCAGCTCCCGCCCGCTTTGCGGCGTGGCGAACAGCTTCTCCGCCACCTCCAGCGTCAGCTCGTCGGGGGTCACGCTGTCCGGCAGGTTGGCCCGCTGGTGCTCTGGTTCGCCGTTCTTATCGACGCCCACCACACGCTCCAGGTACGGGCCGTACCGCCCCACGCGCACCACGATGCTTCGCCCTTCGGCATCGTTGAACAGGTGCAGGGAGTTGACCAACCGGGCGTCGATATGCTCCAGGTTATCGCGCACCAGGGCTTTCAAACCGCCCAGTCGGGCCACGGTTTCGGCGGTCCGGTCGGAGGCATCAGCATTGCCGAAATAAAATCCGGTGAGCCAGTCGGTGCGGTCTTCATTGCCGGTGGCAATGTCGTCGAGCTCGTCCTCCATGGAGGAGGTGAAGTCGTAGTCCACTAACGACGCAAAGCTGGATTCCATGAGTCCAACCACTGCGAACGCCACCCATGATGGCACCAAGGCGTTGCCACGGGAGTACACGTAGCCACGGTCTTGGATGGTTTTGATGATGGAGGCGTAGGTGGAGGGGCGCCCAATGCCCAGGTCTTCCATTTTTTTCACCAGGCTGGCTTCGGTGTAGCGAGCCGGAGGGTTGGTGGAGTGACCATCGGCAGTGACGTCCTCGGCAGTCAGGGCGTCGCCAGCCGTCAGGCGTGGCAGGCGCTTTTCGGCATTGTCGGCGACATCACGGCCGTCGAGAGTAGAGACCTCAACATAGGCTTTGAGGAATCCGGGAAAAGTGATGGTGCGTCCGGTTGCGGAGAATTCGCATTCCTCGCCAGTACGAGCAACACCATTAATGGTGACTTTCATGGACGTTCCCCGCACGTCAGCCATTTGCGAGGCCACAGTGCGCTGCCAAATCAGCTCGTAGAGCTTGAATTCTTCCGCATCAAGCTGGCTGTGCAGCTGCCCCGGGGTGGCAAAGGTCTCACCTGCCGGACGGATCGCCTCGTGGGCCTCCTGCGAGTTCTTCACCTTGCGCGTGTATTGCCTGGGGGCATCAGCAACATATTCCGCGCCATATAGCTCGCGTGCCTGTGCACGAGCAGCACTGATGCCAGACTCGGACAGCGTTGTGGAGTCTGTACGCATATAGGTAATGTGCCCGTTTTCGTACAGGCGCTGCGCGATACGCATGGTGCGTTCGGAGGTGTAATGCAGTTTACGTCCCGCCTCCTGCTGCAGCGTGGAGGTCATAAACGGCGGATACGGCTTGCGAGTGTAGGGCTTTTCCTCCACATTTGCCACGCTCATGGAGGCTTTGTGTAGGTTCTCAGCCAGCGCCTGAGCGGTGTCCGCGTTCAAGACAACGGCGTTGTTTTTCAGTTCGCCTTTGTCGTTGAAGTCGCGCCCCACGGCCACGCGCTGCTTGTCCACGGCGGTCAACCGCGCGTTGAAGCGCCGTGGATTATCGCCATCGTCTTTGCCGGTGTCCAGCTCGGCAGTCAGGTCCCAGTAGGTGGCGGGTACGAAGGCCATGCGTTCGCGCTCGCGCTCCACGATCACGCGGGTGGCCACAGATTGCACGCGTCCAGCCGATAGCCGCGGCATGACTTTTTTCCACAGCACCGGGGAAATTTCGTAGCCGTACAGGCGGTCTAGGATGCGGCGGGTTTCCTGCGCATCCACCAGGTTGTCGTCCAACTCGCGGGTGTTTTCGGCAGCGGCAAGGATCGCTGGTTTAGTGATCTCATTGAACACCATGCGCCGCACTGGAACTTTTGGCTTCAATACTTCCAGCAGGTGCCATGCGATGGCTTCGCCTTCGCGGTCGGGGTCTGTGGCCAGGAAAAGCTCGTCAACGTCTTTGAGCTTGGCTTTCAAATCCGCGACTTTTTTCTTTTTGTCCGGGCTGATCACGTACAGCGCAGTAAACCCGTGGTCAACGTCCACGCCAAGGCGTGCCCATGCTTCCTTCTTGTATTTTGCTGGGACGTCGGCAGCACCACGGGGCAGGTCACGAATGTGACCCACAGACGCCTCAACAACGTAATCCGACCCCAGGTAGGGTGCGATTTTTTTGGCTTTTGTCGCTGATTCGACAATAACGAGGCGCCTGGTCCCTTTTGCTGCCACGGGTTGTACGTCCTTATATCGCGAGTTTTATTTCTTCCCTTGCCTACCGTACACAGTTCTCAAGGGAAAGCTGTTCTAATGTTGCTAACAGGGTGTCTCGCGTCCTGTCAAGCAGCATCCCCCTACAACCAAAAACACCCCCAGTGTCAGGGGGTGTGTCTCTTAGAGGGCACGAACCTTCTCTGCCTGCAGCCCTTTGGCACCTTCACCGATCTCAAACTCAACTTGCTGATTTTCCACCAAGGTGCGGAAACCGCTGCCCTGGATCTCGGAGTAGTGGACGAAAACGTCGTCGGAGCCGTCGGCTGGCGCGATGAAGCCGAAGCCCTTCTCAGCGTTGAACCACTTCACAGTTCCCTGTGCCATACTTTTAAAACCTTTTCTTGCTATCGAACACTCCGCTTAGAGTATTGGGTTGATAATCAACCAAGACCTAGTGTGTCACGTTTTGGCGACACAGCGATAGTCCTATCCCAATTTCACAGATTATTCACAGAAATGAACCGCTTTTTTGGCGAAGAAATCGCCTCTCTGATCACCGAACGCCACCAGGGCACCTGCACTCACATGGTGACTCTCCCGGCGCGCCCTGCCCGCTACGCTGAGTGGCCCGAGTGGGCAGTGGTCCGCGACGTCGATAAGCTCTATGAGCACCAGGCGGAGGCTGCGCAGCGCGCGTGGAACGGCGAACATGTGGTGTTGGCCACGGGTACCTCCTCGGGCAAGTCGCTGGCGTACCAGCTGCCAGTGATTACGACGCTGTTGAACGACCCCACCGCCTGCGCGCTGTACATCACGCCCACGAAGGCCCTGGGTTCGGACCAGCTCACTTCCATTCGCCACGATGTTCAGGCCGCGCCTTACGACGGCGACACACCTATCGACGCCCGCCGCCACATCCGTGATGCCGCGCGCTGGGTGTTCACCAATCCCGACATGCTGCACACGATTCTTCTGAACCACAAGCAGTGGCAACGGTTATTCCGCCACCTCACGTACGTGGTCGTTGATGAATGCCATGCCTACCGAGGCGTTTTCGGCGCGCACGTGGCCTTAGTATTACGCCGTCTGCGTCGCATTGCCGCGCATTACGGCTCGCACCCAACCTTTTTCTTCGCCTCCGCCACCTCCGCGGATCCCGCCGCTCATGCTTCCCGACTTCTCGGCCTTCCCGTCACCGCCGTCACTGACGACGCCTCCCCCGCTGGCGCCCGCACCATCATGCTGTGGCAGCCGGATAAATCTGCGGTTGCCGACGCCGCTGGCTTCATGGCCACTTCCATCGCAGAAGGTGCCCGGACCTTGGGGTTTGTGCGCTCTCGGCGGCAGGCAGAAATAGTGGCGCTGCGCTGTGCGGAAGAACTAGCGATGATGGGTCGCATTGACCTATCTCATCGCGTCGCCTCGTATCGCTCCGGCTATCTTGCGGAGGATCGCCGCAAACTGGAGCGCATGCTCGATAGTGGGGAGCTCCTTGGTGTCGCCTCTACGAATGCTTTGGAATTGGGCATTGATGTGGGAGGGCTGGATGCGGTGATAATTTCTGGCTATCCCGGCACTGTCGCATCGTTTTGGCAGCAAGCGGGCCGTGCGGGACGTCGTGGTCAGGGTGCCCTAGCTGCGTTTATTGCTCGGGATGATCCACTGGACACGTATCTGGTGCACCACCCGGAAGCCCTTCTTGACCGCCCGCTTGAGCAGCACGTATTCGACCCGACTAATCCTTTTGTTCTGCGCACACACATGCTGGCTGCAGCGGTAGAAATTCCTCTCACGGATGAAGACATTGCAGAATTTCATGCAGAAAAGGTTGTGGAAGAACTTGTTGCGGAAAAACTCATGCGCCACCGAAAACGGTGGTACGCCATGGAGGCACCAGCAACGCTTCGAGGCGGTTCGGAGGTTTCCATTGTGGATTCCACCGATGGCAGACTGTTGGGAACCATTGACCGGGCGAGAGCTATGACGCAGACGCATCCGGGTGCGGTTTACCTGCACCAAGGCGAATCGTTTGTCATTGATTCCCTTGATGACGACCTCGCCCTCGCCCACCCAGAAGAGCCCGAGTGGACTACCTATGCCCGCACCACCAAAAACATCCACATCCTGGACGAGGTGAGTGATTGGGTATCCAACGTTGATGTCGAAGTTACTGAGCAAGTCATCGGCTACACGCGGGATTCAGAGATTATTCCCCTCGACATGCCGCCGCAGGTGCTGAAAACACGCGCGGTAGTGTTCACAGCACACGGCAGTCCCGGCGCGCTACACGCGGCAGAGCATGCGGCGATTGGGCTGCTTCCGCTCTTCGCCACATGTGACCGCTGGGATCTGGGCGGGTTGTCCACAGTGTATGAGGGCATGCCGACAATATTTATCTACGACGGGCAGGGCGGCGCAGGGTTTGTCGACTGCGGTTTCCGGCGGTTCAAGGAGTGGATGACCGCAACATACGAGACGATTCGTTTGTGTGAGTGCGAGTCCGGGTGTCCTTCCTGCGTACAGTCCCCGAAGTGCGGTAATGGTAACGAGCCGTTAGATAAGGCCGGGGCACTGGAACTTCTGGCGGATGTGATTAAGCGGCTCGGTTGATTCGTCGTTTGCGACGTTCCGCGATGCTGACTGCCCAGCGACTGTCACGGTGCTTGATGGTGGGCGTCACTGGCCCTTGGGGCATGGTTGTCACGGTGCTGCCGTCGGGCATGGTCCAGGCGACGGTGGCGTCCTTGCTGATAGTGGCGGTTACCATGCCATCGGTTTTGAGGTTATGGCAGTGGCGACACAGGCATTGGAGGTTGGCTGGTGCGGTTGCTCCACCTTGGTCGTAGGGAACAACGTGGTCGATGTCGCACACCTCGGCGCGTGCGCCACAGCCTGGGAAGCGGCAGCCACCATCGCGGCCTTTCACAAAGGCTTTCATTGCTTCAGGGATGCGGTAGGCAGGGGTATGCGCGTTGACGTAGTAGTCAATGTCACGAGTGCGCGTCACCCGGTCAAGCCATTCTGCAGCAGCAGTGGCATCAAGAGTATGGGTGCCGCCGAAGTTGACGGGCTGGTGGTTGTCTTTTGGCGCATAGAGGTTCAGCACGACAGTGGCTGTGGTTTGCTGGCGGATTAGCTGTAGTAGCGCTTGAGCTTGAGTGCAGTGTTCCCTAGCCGCTACGGATTTCAGGATCGCGTGCACCTCATGGCCTTCATCGGCGCGGAATGTGCAGGTGAGGGTTGATATGCCATCGGGCTGATGCGACATATCGAGTTGTTCCTCGGATTCGTAGGCGGAGCGTTCCGCTGCAGGTGGATCTATCTGGGTGATAATCTCCTTGATCTTTTCGGTGATGGTGCGTGCGGTGATGAGCACTTGTCGAGGCTTGGTGGGGGTGAGCAGACGGATTATCTCTTCCTCCACAAGCGGAAGGAGCTCGTCTTTCACTGAGACACAGGCATGTTCGATTGCCACCAAGCGGGCACGGTCAAGGTGTCTCATAGTTAAGGCAAATTCACACAAGCGAGGCATGCGTTTGAGCTGATCTGCGATATAGAGGTTTGTGCGAATAACCCCGCACCCTAGCCCCGTTCCCACAACAAGGCAGCGGATAAAGGAATCCTCATCCACTTCCTCCAAACCATCTGTGAACAGCGCCAACCAGTCGCAGAGGAAGTTGTAGTTGGTGCGCATGGACATACACGCGCACGGATCAGCAGGATCGCAACACGTGTAATATGCTGTTGTTTCAGTCATATTTTCCCCGAGATACTAAAAATTCTTTCCTAGCACCTACTCTACCAAACCTCATCGCCTGCAGCAACCAAAAATAGGAAAAATTTTCGATAAACTTTACGCCGCTCCGCAAGCGCTCCACCCTATACCGGCCCAGCCTTCGCTACGGCCTCCTGCCCACCGGACCGTGCCCGTATGGTCACATCCAGCCCGTCAACGGAGCATTCAACAACCGACGCGCCATTCACAACAGCCACCCTCTCAGCAGCCGAACATGCATCCCGCCCGTAGTAAGCGGCGTAGGCTCCGGCCACGGCAGCGAGGTCGCTGGCAGTTTGAGCGCGGTGCTTGTCCACCACCATGCCACCCAGCCACGCAATGGTAAGAAACACACTCACCAGCGCAGCGATAATCCCTGCGGTGGTGATGCTGCTCATGGTTTCTCAGCCGGGTACACGGCCTCGGCCTCCATGGTGCCCAGCGGGCTGGGGACTTTCGCCACTGCCCGCACCAGCTCACCATCGTGAGCAATATCGACAGTTCCCCGTGGTGGTGTGTACTCGGTGCCAATGGCGTGCGCCCTGGCGGCTGCACCGGCGGCGTCAACAGCAGCGATGTAGTCCGCCAGGGTCACTAATCCACTCACCATGAGTGCCCCCACCAGCACCAATGAGCTGAGCGCTAGGGCGGCTTCAATGGTGACGGATCCTGTGTCGTTCATTTAACGTCGGCTCAACGCATCCGTGATGATGCCCTGCAGGGCCTCGCTGATTCCGCCGCCGCTGACCACCAGGTACAACGCCCCGGCGAGCGCTGCTGCGGCGAGGCTGCCCAGCGCGTATTCGATGGTGCTCATTCCGCGATCATCGCTATGAAATTGCTGAAGTTGCTGCAACATTTTTTACTCCTTTAGTTCAACATGGTTGCCCCGAGGCTGATCACCGTTGGCGCCAGCCCCAGGATGAAAAATGCAGGTAGGTAGCACACTGCGAGGGGCAGGGCAATGAGTACGCCTGCCCGTTCGGCTGCGGCGGTGGCCGCGTGCGCGGTGTCGTTACGAAGTTTGTCCACAATGCGTTCGCACCCCGTCGATAACGCGCCCCCGGAACGTTCAGACATGGTGGCCAGTGCGGCGAGTTCCCCCAACCCTTCGATGCCGCGCATGGGTTCCCACGCCCGCCCAGCACCCACCCCGATGGCAAGAAGGGCCTGTACGCTACGCCATTGCTCGTTCTCACTGACGCTTGCCACCGCCGTAGCGGCGTGCGCAGTGCTGAGTCCCGAGTGAATGCAGGCAGCGAACAACTCAATGTCAGCCGCAATGGCCAGGATGTCTGTGGGGCCGTCACGCACGCGTATCGACGCCCTCCGCTCAATCCGCATTGACGGTGCCACCCCCACCGTCGTAGCCAGCACGAGACAGGCTAAAGCTAGCAGCATCATGATGTCGCCTTCCCCATGATTCGTTGCGACCAGACAAAACCAGCTGTGGTCAATCCGGTACCCGCCACCAGGAGGACTCCCCCAGTGCCGCCCCCGAGTAGAAAGTGCAGCGGATCCGCCCCCAACAGTCCACCCATGCCAATCCCCACAACCGGAAGAATGCTCAACACCATCGCTGTGGCCTTAGGCCCCTGCAGCGCAGCACGCGTCGCAGCAGCGTGGGTGAGCTGGGCGTCGATACGCCGTTGGGCGTTTTCGCACAGCGCCACCAGCGGAATGCCGTGCCGTGCTGCTACCTTCCAGAGTTGCCCCACACGGACCAGGTCGGGGCAGGAGGAACTGATAAGAACATTGGCACCATCGCCACCTCCAGCGGACCGGGCGGCGGCGACTCGCACGGCGTCGCGAAGCTCCGAAGGCGCATCAGAACTGAGCGAATCAACCGCCACCCCCAACGCGTGCGGCATACCGTTCCCGGCGCGCAGATCCCCAATCACGAACCCCAAGAACGTGCTGGTGTGAGAGCGTATCGAGGTAGCTCGGGCGCGCTGGCGCGCGGTGCGGATCGCCCAGACGATAGTCCCGACCACCAGCATCGCACTGAGGATCAGACTCACCGGCCCTTTCAACAGGACCAACAGCAACACGGCAAGCGCTGGTGTTTTCTTCCAGGTTTTTCGCTCCGTAATGCGATGCAGCGGCGCGGCATCGGGCACGAGCAACGCGCCCGCGCACAGCAACAGCGAGGTCATGACGCAAGCTCCTCGAAACCCGGTTGTGGTCCAAGGTCGGATTGCCACAGCACACGGGTGCGTACCGGGTTTCCTTCCAGTACCCCAATCTGATGCAAAATACGTCCGTGCGGGGTGCGTCGCATGGCCAGCACCACGCGGATGGCCGCGCTGAGCTGGGAATGCAGTGCCGCACGATCCAGCCCACCGAGAGCGGCGAGGGCTTCCATGCGCGCCGGGATTTCCATCAAGGAATTGGCGTGGATAGTGCCGGCACCACCTTCGTGCCCAGTGTTGAGCGCGGCGAGCAGGTCCACCACTTCCGCCCCACGTATCTCACCGACAATGATGCGGTCAGGCCGCATACGCAGAGCCTGTTTCAACAGGTCCGACATGGTGATCTGGCCCTGACCTTCCACATTGTTAGTGCGAGAGACCAGGTTCACCACATGCGGGTGGGGCGGGTGCAGCTCAGGGGTGTCTTCGATGCAGATGATGCGTTCGTTGTGCCCGATGGCAGCCAGCATGGCACCCAACAACGTGGTTTTCCCGCTGCCAGTGCCGCCCACCACCAGGAAGGCTTTCTTGGATTCCACAATCCCCGTGAGAGTGTCAGCAATATCGGAGGGCATGGTACCGCGATCCACCAGGCCATCAAGCGTGGTCACTGCCTGGCGAAGCACACGCAGGGACAAGCATGTACCACCATCCGCTGGCGGGCTGAGCAGGGCGTGAACACGAATGCTACTGTCGTCATCCCGGCGGAGACGACCATCAGCAAAGGGCTGCGCATCATCCAAACGCCTGCCACACGCCACGGCGAGCCGGGTAGCCAGCTGGCGGACCTCATCATCCGAATCGAAACGCAAGCCCGCTTTCTGCAGACCTTGCCCGCGATCAAACCAAATACTGTCCGGCCCGTTGACCACCACGTCTGTCACCCCCTCTATTGCCAGCACTTGCTCCAAAATCCCAGCCCCCGTCGAATCGTTGCGCAGTTTACGTAGCACCCCCAGCACATCAACATCGCTGATCACCCCCGCTTCTTCCCGTACCAACTGCGCAATATCAGCGGCCGCCGCGCCGGGGCGTTCCGCCAGCCTGCGCTGCACTTTCTCCACCAGCGCCTCATACATTGAGCTCATCCATTACATCCAGTGCCACCTTGGTCAACGGCCGAGGAATACTGCGCAATCCTTGGGTTTCCACGGTTTTAGCCAGCCGCGGCACATGGGCTACCTCCCCCACGATGGGCAGCTGGGCCACGCGTTCCACCTCGTCCGCGTCCATGCCCGACCATCCCCGATGCCTCAGCACCCCGATCGGGTGGATACGCTGCGCTTTCAGTTGCGCCGCCAGGGTGGTGGCCGCCGCTACGGCCCGAACCTCAGCAGGAATGACCAGCGCCACCAGATCACATAAACCCAGAACAGCCGCGTCGCAGGTGTCCACCACCACAAGATTGTCGCCTGTTTGCGCACATTCCACAGCGGAACTGACCCGCGCCGGGTCGAGCGAAAAGCCATCAGCCATGGTGGTACGCGCGCTGGTCAGCACGGCCACCTCGCTTTTGGTGTGCGGCAGCGCCTGCCACAGGTCTGACGCCCCGACGAAACCGTCACCAAGGTTTAGGTCCTGCCACCGCGCGCCAGTCGTGTTTTCAATTCCCAGCAGGAGGTCGGCACCGCCGTAGGGCACGGCATCGATCAGCAGGGCGGGTGCACCGGTCAGGGCGATGCTGGCGGCAAGGACGCTGGTTCCGGCACCGCCGCACACCCCCATGACTCCGATGGTGCGAGCTGTGCCGCGTGCCCGGTTGTGACGCCCCAGCATTGCCAGCAGTTCCGGTGCCTGCGCGGGCAAGAGAAACGCGTGCTCGGCATGGCATTCCATGGCGCGTCGCCAATCCACAGGCCCCGGGTCCAGCCCCAGGAAGAACACGCGGTCACGGCGTTCGTGGGTGAATACGGCGGCGGTGGCGGCGTCGACAAGCACGGCTGAGGCGCTTCTTGACGCCCGCACAGCCTCCGCAGGCACACACGTTTCCACCACCGGTCGCCCCGTGGCTGCTGCAACGTGCATGGCTTCTGGATGCAGAACCGGATCCTCGACGGCAACCACGATGGCTTCTTGCTGTACACCTGACATGCCTTCATGCTGCGCTTGCTGGGGCGTGCCCGGCAATAGGCATACATGCAGGTTGTGGATAACTCGTCTAGGAAGCAATGCTTGTGGATAACGTTCTACAAGCCAGCAATTTTTGAGCTATGGCGACACGAAACGAACAGCCAGCTTCCCCGTCGTTTCTCCACGCTCTAGGGCTTCCAGGAACTGCGGCAACTGCTCGTGTCCACCCACGGCGGTGAGATCCACTCGAACATCGCCACGCGCCACTGCCTCCAGCGACCATGCCAGGGAATCCGTGCCGTCTGCAGGGTGTTCGGCTAGCCAGGCACCAACGTTGAACCCAGCTGCAGTTTTGTTTTCCAGCCAGAGTGCCAGCGTGCCGATCTCCACATCCGGTGCCTGCGAGGCATTACCCACTCTGACCAGGCGACCGCCACTGCGGAGCACACGAAAGCCCTGGGTGGTGGCGTCGCCGCCCACCGGGTCAACAACAATGTCGTAGGTGCCGTCGGGAATGTCGCGCAATTCACTCCGCAGGTAGGCGGTTCGGTACCCGGATTTGAGGGCTAAGGCTTGTTTTTCCGGGGTACCGACGACCGCGTCACACGGTCCCGCACCCAAAGCCCGGGCCACCTGCTGGAACTGCGAACCCAATCCCCCAACCCCGGCGTTGACCAACAGCGATTCGCCTTCGGCGAGGCGCGCGACCGTCGTCAAGGCGAGGTGGGCGGTCACAGTGTTGATGGGCACCACCGCCGCGAGGTCATGATCCAGCTTCTGAGGGATGGGGGCGACCAGCGTTGCTGGGGTGCACACAACCTCGGCGAAGCCCCCGGCAGCTGGAAGGATTGCGGCGACCAGCTGCCCTTCGGCGAGGTGATTCACGCCCTCACCAAGAGCACGGACAGTGCCCGAAACCTCCAGGCCGGGAACGAAGTCCGGGTTCGAGGGCATGGCCCCAATAGTCCAGAGGGCATCAATAAGCCCCAGTCCAGCGGTATGAACCGTGATGCTTACCTGCCCAGGTTCCGGTTTCGGTTCTGGTTTCTGCACATACTGCAGGCCACCATTATTCACTGTGTAGGCGTACACATTTCCTCCTATATCAGTAGGCTTACATATGCCAGTATACTGACATAAAGGGCAGACTGGTCAAGCGAATCTGGAGATGAAAATACTTTATGCAAACCTGTTGCACTAACGGCGTTCAACCTTTAAAGTAAAGAAGGCAAGAGCGCGTTATCCCTGCTAGATAATACTTTTCCCCACCTGCTCCTACATAAAAGGACGGTCCGCGTCTCGGGGGGGGTGTGGCGCGGACCGTCATCACCCGGTTTCGGGGGGGTGAACCGGGGCAGGCCACACTGTATATCGGGGCCTTGCGAAATCCATTATGGCACACGATTTTAAGTAGCGCAACTCCGACTTCTACCACACGTTTTGTCTGGGTGTCGCTAGACTGGGCGCTGTGAAGAAAGCAGATCAGTCAGCCTCCCGCGTCGCGGCGTTTTTTGATCTGGACAAGACAATTATCGCCACTTCCTCAGCATTTGCCTTCGGCCGGGAGTTCATGAACAACGGACTCATCACGCCTGTAGAGGCGCTACAGCTCAGCATGGCCAAAGCAATGTATATGTTCGCCGGACACACCAGTGATCAGATGGATTCAACACGCGACCAGCTAGCCACCATGGTCGCCGGGTGGGATGTCGAGCAGGTCCGCACCATTGGCGAGGAAACCCTTCACAACGTGGTGACTCCCACCATCTACGCGGAGGCCCGCGATCTGATCAAAGCCCACCACGAACAGGGCCACGAAGTGATCATTATTTCCGCCTCCGCCACAGACTTGGTGGAACCCATCGCCCGGGAACTCGGGGTGGACCGCACTGTGGGCAGTCAGCTCGGTATAAAAGATGGAAAATACACCGGCGAGGTGCTGTTTTACTGCAAAGGGCCCGCAAAGGCTGAGGCCATTAATGCACTGGCCAAAGAACGGAACTATGACCTCAGCAAAAGCTTCGCCTATTCGGACTCCGCCACGGACCTGCCCATGCTGGAAGCCGTGGGACATGCCGTAGCTGTCAATCCCGATCGTGCTCTCAAGAAGGAGGCATTGGCACGGGGGTGGGACATTCGCAGCTTCAAAAACCCAGAACCCCTGTTTCAAACTCGGGACATGGGCATTGGCGCAGGCGTGGTCGCGGGCATTGCCGCCGTCACCGTTGGCGGGTGGTGGCTTGCCCGCCGAGGAAAGCCCGGTCCAGCTTAAACAGCACGCGCTATCCCCTCGGCCTCTTCAGCCCCAGCTTCCCAGGCGCGCAGCAGGAAAACCGGATCTTTAGGATCGTCCTGGTGGCGGTGTAGGTACGTTTCGGGGACGGCCAACCCTCGCGGATCAAAACCCGTCATCACAGCCGTCACCCGGGACGCCACACGCGCAATACTGCCGCTGCGGTGGCCAAAAAATTCACCGGCTTCAAGTTCCATGTGCACAAAAACCGGAAGTAGCCCGGCGCGGGGATGGGCGGGACCAACAATGAGTTGCGCGAGCGTCGATAAGCGTGAGGCACCGGAGAGTGGGGTACCGGAGCCACCAAGGAGGGCATCGAGACGCGCGAGCACCTGCAACGGCGCGCGTTGGAAGGTGCGGGCAGTGGCTTGCAGCTGGGCGGGCGCGAGGAGACTGTAGGCGCTGACCTCCGCATCCTCACTACCCCCGCTGAGGAGAGCGGACAGGCGAGCACCCCGGACCGCCGATTCGGAGCTTGTGATCTCCGAGCGGCGAAGATTCACGGGGCGTCGATGCACAGCGGCAATCGCAGCTGACGCGCGCTGCTCCGCATCCGCTACCCCTGCCACAGTGGCCAAAGCGTCAAGGGGGTGCGCAAAAGACATGAACCGAGGATACTCTTGAGTGATAAGTTCACATAACACTGAAAATCGTGGCACGATTGGCTATAGATTCAATTCGCTGATTTTGGAGGATTACGCACCGTGAGCAACACAAACGGACTATTCACTGATGGATCTGACCCCTACGCTCCGCGCGCGAATTCCATCCCCTTAACAGATTCGGATGCGTACACCGCAGAAAACGGGTCTATTGGCGACCTGGTCAGCGATGCCACCGCCCAAATGTCCAGCCTGGTCCGCGCCGAAGTGGAGTTGGCCAAGGCGGAGATCGCCACGGAAGTGAAAAAGGGTGTCTGGGGCGGCGGCCTGTTCGGCGTGGCTGGCATTATTGCGCTGTATAGCTCATTCTTCTTTTTCTTCTTCGTCGCGGAGGTGCTGAACATCTGGTTGCAGCGCTGGGCTGCGTTCCTCATTGTGTTCATCATCATGCTGGTTCTTGCAGGCTTGTTCGCCCTGTTCGGCTGGAGAAAGGTCAAGAAGATCGGCATGCCTAAAGAGACCATCGAATCGGTCACGGAGCTGCGCCAACTCATCCCCGGCAAGGGATCTAAAGCCATTGATGCCCCCGACGGTGGGATGTATAGCTAATTGGGTTCCCTCTCCCCCTCTGAAGTTGCTGTAGAAGGCCCTTTTAGTCACGAGTTCGTGCATACCCGTGGTGTCCGGCTCCACGCCGCCACTGCTGGCGACCCCACAGACCCCCTGATTCTCCTCCTCCACGACCACACCGGGGGCTGGTTTGATTACATTCACTCCATTTCCCCGCTCGCGGCGGCTGGGTTCCACGTTGCGGCATTGGACATGCGGGGATTCGGCATGTCCGACAAACCCCCATCAGGCTATGGCATCCGCTATGCCGTGGGGGATGTCGCAGGAGTCATCCAGTCTCTAGGTCACAAGCGCGCCCACATCGTTGGCTGTGGGTCCGGGGGTGCCGTCGCGTGGACACTCGCCGCAAACTACCCTGAGCACACTTTGTCGCTCACTAGTATGTGTGCCGCCGACCCCTCCGATTATCGGCAACTCCAGCGTACGCGCCCCTGGCTGTTACTTCTCGACGCCCGCCCCTTCCGCACCCCCACTCACAGGCTCCGCAGCCTCACCCACCCCAGTTTCCACCACACAGAATTGTTTGCCCAAGCTGCCGACCTGCGCACCAAAGGTGCCGACATTGCCCATGTTGATGATGCCATGCGCAGAAACGCCCGACTCCGGTCCGCACGTTTGCCGCTGAAATGGCACAGAGACCACATCACCCGTCCAACACTTGTGATTCATGGCGATGGTATGCTCTGCCCGCATTTCCTGGAGTTCGCCGCCCGGCGCGTCCGCGGAGAGTCAGTGTCAGTCAGCCATATTCCCGAGACGAAAACACTGCCTCACGTGGAAAAACCCGAGGATTTTGTGGCCTCGCTACTGACCTTTGTGGGCTAGCGGGCCACACAGTTTTGGGTATTCACGGGGTCAACAAGCTTAGTGATGTCCCCAATCTTGCCCTGCACGTCGGCTGCAGTGAGGACGTATCCGGTGTCCGTGTTGTCGGTAGCGGCACCAAACACCACACCAAGAACGTTGCCATTGACGTCCACCATCGGGCCGCCGGAATTGCCTTGGCGAATGGAGCCGCGCACGGTGTACGCCTCGCGGTCCACACGCCCGCTGGCGTAGATGTTTGGTCCGTTGATGGTGATCTTGTCGCGGACCCTGGCGGGAGCAGCCTCAAAGGGACCGGAAGCGGGGAATCCCATGACGATGGCATCATCGCCGGAGGACGCTACCTCGGGCGCCCAGGGAAGTGCGGGGAGGTCTAGACCAGGGCTGCGGAGAACCGCGATATCTTCGGCCGGGTCGTAAAACACCACGCTCGCTTCTTTAACGCCGAGCGCCGTGTCAAGGTGCACGGTGTCAGTACCTGCGACGACGTGGGCGTTGGTGATCACCATGTCGGGGGCCGCCACAAAGCCGGACCCCATGAGGCGGCGGCGGCACTGCTGGGCGTCGCCAAGGATGTGGATGACGGACGGCCGCAGTTGTTCCACTAGGGCAACGTTATCCACTTTGATGGCGGGTGCTTCGACTTCACGGGTGACGTGGTCTTCAAATGGCGAAATGAGCGGTGGCAACCCACTTTCGTTGAGCATGGCCGAGATTTTCGCAGGCAATTGCCCCATGAAGCTGGGGGTGAAATTATCCACGAACCCCAGAATGTGGGATTGCCGCACACCTTGGGCAACGGCGGACGTCCCGCCAGTGGCCAGCGGGATGGCCACAAGCCACGCAACGATGAGGGTGGCTAGAGCCTGGAACACTGCCCCGATGGTCGAGTCGATACGCTGGGCACTTTTGAGCCGCATGTTGTCCCGTACCCCGGCCCCCAGCAGGCCACCAACAAGGTTACCCATGCCCACCAGCAGCACCACTGTGCCAAGTCCCAGAAGGAAACGGAGGGCGGTGCTGTCGGTAAGTCCCATGATTTTGGGGGCCAATCCGGCACCACAGATGAGTCCAAAGACCACACCGATGGTACTGAGCACGGAGGCGAACGCCCCTTGCCGCCAGCCGCCCCACAGGGCGAGTAGAAGTGCGATGACGAGCAGGCCGTCGGTCAAAACGCCTGGGTTGTGGGTCACTATGTTCCTCGTGTGTCGTGGTAGCTATTCTGGTGAGCTACCTCAGCCGTTCATTATTGCGCGATTGTGCCAGGGTTGTTTGGAGATCGTGCACCGTGTCTCGGTCCCATTCTTCCTCCCAGCCGGCTTGGTGTAGGGCGGCACTCAGGAGACCACCGGTGAATCCCCAGATGATGTAGTCATTGATGCGGAACGCCGGTCCGCTCCACGTATTCCACCCTACTGTGATTCGGTTAGCGGGGTCGATGAGCTGATAAACCGGCACGTCAAATACAGCATCGGCTTCCTCGGGGCTGACCACCCCCACATTCATGGGGGTATGCCAGTGTCCGAGAACGGGGTGAACGGGGTAGCCACTGGCGAGGATATGCACTTCACTGAGCTGCGCGAGGGGGGTGACGGTAGTGCGATCTAGCCCGGTTTCCTCCCAAGCTTCCCTAAGGGCACAGTCCACAATGTTGGCATCAGTGGGGTCAAGGCGACCGCCGGGAAAGGCGATCTGCCCAGAATGCGAACGCATGGAGGGTGAGCGGTGGGTGAGCAGCACCGCGGCGTCGTTAGGCAGGGTGGCACTGGTTTCGGTGCCGGAAAACAACATGAGTACGGCGGCTTGTTTGGCTGCGGTAGTGGGCGGGCGCTGTTCCGTGGTACGAACGGTATCCACGAGTCGATGCATCCAGACAGGTGCCGCCTCGGGGTTCAGGCTGGTATTTACTCCGGGTGAGTCGTGATTCATGCGAGTGCCTTGTTCACAGCGTCTTCCACTTCCTCAATGCTGCCGAATGCTTCAGTGTAGGTGGCTCGGACCTGACCGTCTTTATCAATGACAACTGTAATGGGCACTACGCTGGGAAGGCTGTATTTAGCAGCGAAGATGTTACGATCATCCTGGTAGCTGGGCAAAGAAATATCCAGCTCATTAAGCATGGCGGCACCGTTGGCTGCATTGGTATCGGCGTGTACACCCACCACGTTGAGGTCTGGATGAGTGGCGGCGAGGGTGTCAAAAAGCGGCAGTTCCGTGCGGCACGGCTCGCACCACCACGCCCACACATTCACGACGGTCGCGCGGGGTTCGGCATCCCCAAACTCTCCACCAAGACACGGCAAATCCACCCCGCCCACCTGCCGGGTTGGGCAGTTCGGGCGCGCCTGAATGGATTGCTCCACACTTGTCGACGCCTCCTGCCCGCCGTTGACCGATCGCAGCATCATCGGCACCACAGCCACCAGCATCGCAGCGATCACCACCACGCCCACGAAAAACCACGTGAGGTTAGTTTTCATCGTTTACTCCAGCCATGTGAAACAAATGTTCTCTGTCTGGACTTTTTACCAGAGCTTGAGCTAACGGTATTTCTGTTGGTCCGACTTTTCCATATGAGGGGCATTGTTTGGCCAGAAAACACACGCCGCATGCAGCCTTTCTGCTATGGCACACGCGGCGACCATGGAAGATAACACGATGAGAGAAAAGCGTCCATTCCCGCTTCTCTATGAGCTGTTCAAGGGCGTGCTCCACTTTTACTGGGTCTTTGTCATGCGTCAAACCCAGTCGCCTCACGATCCTGCCAAAGTGCGTGTCCACCGTCAGACCAGGGATACCAAAGGCGTTACCCAGCACCACGTTTGCCGTTTTCCTGCCCACCCCCGGAAGCTTCACCAGATCCTCCAACCGTGGGGGTACTTCCCCACCAAAATCCTCGTCGAGCATCGCCCCCAGGCCGATGAGATTTTTTGCCTTCGCCCGAAAGAAGCCAGTTGAGCGGATGTACGTTTCCAGTTCCTCCGGGTCAGCGTGGGCATAATCAGCTGCTGTGGGGTATCGCTCAAACAAGGCCGGGGTAACCTGATTCACCCGCACGTCGGTGCATTGCGCACTCAGTACTGTTGCCACAATCAATTCAAGGGCGTTAGTAAAATTCAGCTCGGCTTGTGCGTTGGGGTAAGCATCCGCCAGGATGCGGTTGATGCGCCGCGCCCTGCGTTTGAGCGCCAGAGATGTCTCCATGCCTTTTACTGTAGCGAGCAGCCTCAACACGGTATTATTGTGTGCATGACTGCAGCACTATGCCTTCTCACACCTGTTATTTTGGCGGTTTTTGCTATGCAGATGGAACGTTTTGAAGCCTTCAGCACTCGCAGCTCACTTCCCGCCACCAACGAACCGAAAAAAGCAGAAAAGTAAACACACTTCCCCACTGCTCCTATGCAGGTTCTCGATCCAAGCACCGAACAGGTCACTTTAACTCCTGCAAAGTGACAAAGAACATAGTAGAGTGTCTTAGAGAGCACAATTTCTAAAATATTTTCGGCCATCAAACCATTGCCTCGCGTAATTCCGCCGGACGCCACCCATGGTCCAGGCCGAGAGATGAGACATGTTTCACATGCTGACTAAGGAGTATCGAGTGGAAGCAGTTCAGGAAATCCTATCGCGGGCTGGCATTTTTCAAGGCGTCGATCCCGTGGCCGTGGGCAACCTGATCCAACAATTGGAAACCGTACGGTTCCCGCGCGGCGCAACAATCTTTGAAGAAGGCGAGCCTGGTGATCGCCTGTACATCATCACCTCCGGCAAGGTAAAACTCGCCCGCCACGCCCCCGACGGCCGTGAAAACCTCCTCACAGTGATGGGTCCCTCCGACATGTTCGGCGAATTATCCATCTTTGACCCAGGCCCCCGCACTTCCTCCGCCGTGTGCGTGACCGAAGTGCACGCCGCCACCATGAACTCGGACGTGCTGCGCACCTGGATCTCAGAACACCCGGAAATTTCGGAGCAACTTCTGCGTGTGTTGGCACGCCGACTGCGCCGCACCAACGCCTCGCTCGCTGACTTGATCTTCACTGATGTGCCCGGTCGTGTGGCAAAAACGCTGCTGCAACTGGCCAATCGCTTTGGCACCCAGGAAGCAGGCGCACTACGCGTGAATCACGACCTCACACAAGAGGAAATAGCACAGCTGGTGGGTGCCTCCCGTGAAACGGTCAACAAGGCACTGGCAACGTTCGCCCATCGTGGGTGGATTCGCCTGGAAGGAAAATCAGTGTTGATCTGCGACACTGAACACCTTGCCAAGCGAGCCCGCTAAACCCCCGCTACCTTGTCCAGGTAGCGGACTGTCACCCTTGTGGACTGCTCTGCTGCTCCACGCAGCACTGGGTCCACATCGGTGTAAACTTCATCCACAATCTGCTTGAGTGTGGCATCGTGACCGAGTTTCTCTCGCGCTGCCTGCACTTGTGCCAGACGTTGCTCGCGGCGGTCAAGATACTTACGGGCCAGGAGCGACAAATCCTCATGTTCTGGGCCATGCGCGGGCAGCAGCATCACGCCCTTGCCACGATCTTCCAGCATGTGGAGGGTGTCAAGATACGCACCTAGGTCACCATCTGTTTCGGAAATCATGGTTGTGTGTCTGCCAGCAATCGTGTCGCCAGTGATAATGCCCTCTAGCGTGGAATCATGAGGCACCCCACTCCACACGAAAAAGCACGCCGAATCAGAGGTATGCCCTGGAGTGTGCACCACTTCAATCTGAGGCGTGACCCCCTCAAGCGTAATAATCTCCCCGTCCACTAGTGGTTCCGCACCCCGACAGTAGGTAGGATCAAAACCCCGCACCGGCGCCCCTGTGAGTTGGCGGAAACGATCAATCGAATCAGCATGATCTTGATGCCGGTGTGTAATCAGCACCAAAGCAACCTCTTCGGCTTTGTTGTGCACAATGTTGAGGTGCCCTTCATCGTCAGGACCCGGGTCAATCACAATACTGCGTGAATCCTCCGGCGCCCGAATGACCCACGTATTTGTACCATCTAAAGAGCTATAACTGGGATTGGCGCATAATACTACTGCTGCGGACTGTGTTACTGGCCGCAGCTGATTGTAAGCAGGGTGCTTCATGCACACTAGCTTAATGCCCAATCCCGTTCTCGTGTGCGCTTAATGAGCAATTTGTGCCCAGGTTAGTGGGCAATCTCTACAACAAGTTCCACCTCAACAGGTGAACTCAACGGTAATTCGGCCACTCCCACTGCGGATCGCACATGTGCTCCCACATCGCCAAAAATTTCGCCGACAAGATGCGAAGCACCGTTGACCACAGCTGGCTGGCCGGTAAACCCCTCGGCTGAGGCCACGAATCCCACGATCTTGAGTACCCGCGTCACCGCGTCGATCCCCACCAAAGCATCCACAGCGGCAAGCGCGTTCAACACCGCTTGGCGCGCATAGGTAGCGGCATCTTCTGGAGAAATCTCCGCGCCAACCTTGCCAGTGGCGGGGAGAACGCCGTCAACGAAGGGCAGCTGGCCGGACGTCCACACCTGATTACCCACCTGCAGGGCGGGAACATAGGCGGCTACGGGAGCAGCGACACCGGGAAGCGTAATCCCCAGCTCAGCGAGCCTAGTACTGTGCATTAGTTTTTCTCCCGCTTGAGAAAGGCGACCAGATTCTCTGGAGTTGGCCCCGGCATCACCGTGACCAGTTCCCAGCCATCCTCACCCCAGGTGTCCAGGATTTGCTTCGTCGCGTGAGTTAGTAGCGGTACGGTAGCGTATTCCCATTGTGTATGACTCATGAAGTCCACTGTACCTACCCTATCCGTGGGCAGGCGTTGTGTTCATTGCACGCTTATTAAATCCCGATCAGTTCCCCACCAGCGGCAAGGTAGGCCGCCCAATCTGTAATGTCAGGATTTTTCCGCAACAGCGCCCGGCGCTGTCGCTCAGTGAGCCCACCCCAAACTCCAAATTCTACACGGTTGTCCAGCGCATCCGCGCGACATTGGAGAAGCACGGGGCAATGTCGACAAATTGCAGCAGCCCGGCGTTGCTCTGCCCCACGGACAAACAGGGCGTCAGGATCCCCGTTACGACACTTGGCTTGAGTAACCCATTCACCACGCTCCAACGACGCCGTTTGCGCTGTTCCGCAGGCATATGAGTTGCGCTGGGAATCGGTGATGAGTGAGGTTGTCATTCTCTCAGTCTCCTGGTGGGTGCCTTTCAGATACATTTGTAAGTCTATTCACTTGGGTGGTCCTATGTCGAATGTGTCACACAGGCCGGGGTTATTTTGGTTTCCTCCACGGCAGAATGTGCGTAGGGTGAAGGGGTGTCCTTGATGAAATCTCTGACAAACGTCTGCGCCGCCGTGCTTGCCGCCGGCGTAGCTAGTGCGCTCAGCCTAGCCCCGTTAGCTGGTCTTTCCGGAATGGCACTGGCCAAAACCCAGGAAACCATGACAGCAAACCTGACCGACCTCACCAACGGCGATGCCCCTACAGTGACCACAGTCACAGACAATGCAGGCTCCCCCATTGCGTGGTTATATAACCAGCGACGTATCAACGTCGAGGGTGACCAGATATCACCAGTGATGAAGCAAGCCATTGTCAGCATCGAAGATCGTCGCTTCTATGAGCACAAAGGCGTGGACTGGCAAGGAACCATCCGAGCCATGGCCGCCAACATGTTCTCCGGCGCCGTGGAACAGGGTGCATCCACCATCGACCAGCAGTATGTGAAGAACTACCTGCTTCTGGTTGATGCCAAAGACGAGTCCGAGCAGATCGCCGCCACCGAGACGAGCTATGCGCGCAAAATACGTGAAATGCGCATGGCATCGGACCTGGAGGAGCGACTGAGTAAGGATGAAATTCTGACGCGCTATCTCAACATTGTGCCGTTCGGCAGCGGCGCGTTTGGCATTGAGTCCGCTGCAAAAACCTACTTTGGCATCTCCGCCAAGGACCTCAATGTGCCTCAATCTGCCATGCTCGCGGGTATCGTGCAATCGTCGTCATATCTGAACCCCTACACCAACAAACAGGCCGTTATTGACCGCCGCAACACCGTGCTGGACACCATGGTGAGCTCTGGAGCCATTACGGCGGAGGACAGCGCTAAGTACAAGCAGGAACCACTCGGTGTGCTGGAGGAACCAGAAAAACTTCCCTCAGGCTGCATTTCAGCAGGAAACAAGGGGTTTTTCTGTGACTATGTTGTGCGCTACCTGGAAGAAAAGGGCATCAGCTCTGATGACCTGAACAAGGGCGGGTACACCATCAAAACCACCCTGGATCCGAATGTGCAGGAAGCCGCCCACAATGCCGTGGTCAGCCAGGCCGATCCACAAGCAGACGGCGTGGCCGAGGCATTCAACGTGATTGAACCAGGTCAAGATTCCCGCCATGTGCTAGCCATGACCAGCTCCCGCAACTATGGCCTGGACGCTGACAACATGGAAACCGTGCTGCCGCAAACAACCTCCATGGTGGGCAATGGTGCCGGCTCTGTGTTCAAGGTGTTCACCGCTGCCGTGGCGATGCAAAAAGGCATGGGCATCAACCAGGTGTTGAGCGTGCCCAAACGCTATGAGGCGCGCGGCATGGGATCCGGCGGTGCCGCCGGTTGCCCACCCGCGACCTATTGCGTGGAAAACTCCGGCAACTACAAGGGCAGCATGACGCTCCAGGAAGCGCTTGCGCAGTCCCCTAACACCACATTCGTGCAGCTCATTGAGAACGTAGGTGTGTCCGAAACCGTGGATATGTCTGTGCGCCTGGGCCTGCGTAGTTACACACAGCCAGGTAGCTATGACGGCGAACAGTCAGTCGCGGACTTTATCAAAGACAACAACCTGGGCTCCTACACCCTCGGCCCCACAGCGGTGAACCCCTTGGAGCTGACTAACGTGGCCGCCACCATCGCTTCTGATGGCATGTGGTGTGAGCCGAACCCCATCCTTGAGATCAAGGACCGCCACGGCGAAAAGGTGGACATTGACACCCCTGACTGCGAACAGGTTCTAGAGCCGGATATTGCGCGTGGACTGGGCATTGCACTGAGCCACGACACGAAGAACGGTACCGGTGCTGCCGCCGCAAACTCCTACGGGTGGAGCACTCCGGTGGCCGCTAAGACCGGAACCTCAGAGTCCCACCAATCCTCGGCATTCCTGGCATTCAACAGCGGTTTCGCTGCCTCCTCCTACGTGTTTAACGACGGCGGCACCGTCTCCCCGCTGTGCACCGCGCCTCTGCGCCAGTGCTCCTGGGGCAACCTCTACGGCGGTATGGAGGCCGCCCGCACGTGGTTTGCCGCAGCGAACCAGGTCCCGGCAGCATTGCAAGGAACGCTGCCACCTGCGGACGGAAGTTCCTTTCGCGGCGCGTCCAACAGCTCCGTCCCGGACGTCTCAGGGTTGACGGAAGCTGAAGCCCGAGCGAGGCTTCAACAGGCAGGATTCACCGTCAATACCGTGAATGTTCCAGGGAACGGCACTCCTGCTGGCCACGTGGTCAGTGCGGATAACGGCACGGCCATGCTCGGCCGTGGCACCGTCACCCTCCGAATCTCCGACGGCACCGGGTTTCCTGGCGGTGGCGACATCACCCAAGATCCCGTCACCCTGGATGAAATCACCTCGCTGTTGGAGTCACTGCTGAATCCGTAGGCGCACTGCCTCCGACAGCCGCTTACCGTCCGCCTGACCTGCAACTTCTTCGGTCACGGCGGACATCATGCGTTTCATGTGCTTCATCGTCAGCGGCTCTCCCAACTCCGCTTCCAATGCTGCGGCATGCTTATTGACGACCGCGGCCACCGCGGCGTCGTCAAGCTGATGCGGGAGGTATTCCTCAAGGATCGTGGCCTCAGCGATCTCGGCGTCGGCAAGCTCCTGGCGGCCCGCATCAGCGTAAATTGCGGCCGACTCCCGACGCTTCTTCACCTCGCGGCGGATAACCGCCAGAACATCTGTGTCGGTGAGTTCGTGCTTGGCCCCCTCCACCGACTCGTAGATGACGGCGGCCTTCAACATGCGCAGCGTTGCTGTGCGTTCCTTGTTGCGGGCCTTCATGGAGTCTTTCAAATCAGCAAGAATTTTATTCTGTAGTTCGCTCATAACAGCAACGATACTCGCGGGGCGCGGACGGACAGGTAGTCTAGGTTCGTGGTTCACAAAGCAGTTAAAATCCTCGCATCCCTCCCCCTTATCGGCGGTGTAGCCGGGCTCGCGCTCGCCGCCTGGGGAAACCGCGAACTCACCCAGTTCACCCTTCACGAGTACACCCTGCCCCTCCTCGAACCAGGAACGCTACGCGGCGAGAAAGAATTCCGCATCCTGCACATTTCCGACCTGCACATGCTGCCCAATCAGCCGCACAAAAAAGAATGGGTGGCCGCGCTGGACCAGCTGGCGCCCGACCTTGTGATCAACACCGGCGACAACCTCGGGGCTGTCAACTCCGTGCCCCACCTCCTCCAAGCACTCGACCCACTGCTCCACCGCCCAGGGTTGTTCGTCTTTGGCACCAACGACTACTACGCACCACGCCCCGTCAATCCTTTTGGCTATCTGCTGGGCAAAAAACGCAAGGTCAGCCGCATCACACTCCCCTGGGAAGGCATGAGGGCCGCCTTCATCGAACGCGGCTGGCGCGACGCCAACCAAGCGCGTCACGAATTCAAAGTAGGGCCAGTACGCATCGCCGCCGCAGGTGTCGACGACCCCCACCACAACCTCGACGACTACTCCGCCGTCGCCGGTGCCCCCAACAGCGACGCCGACCTCAGCCTCGCCCTCCTCCACGCGCCCGAGCCCCGCGTCCTTGAGCTTTTCGACGCCGACGGCTACCAGCTCGCCCTCTCCGGGCACACCCACGGTGGACAGATCTGCCTACCCAACGGCAAAGCCATAGTGACCAACTGCGGCATTGACCGCGAACGAGCATCCGGACTGCACCGCTTTGGCTCCATGCTCATGCACGTGAGCAACGGGTTGGGGACCTCGAAATACGCACCTGTGCGACTGTTTTGCCGCCCCTCCGCCACGCTGCTGCGCATCGTGGAGAAGTAAGATGACATGCAGTTTTGTTGTAACCTGCGTCATCGACTAAAGTATTCCGGGTAGTAACCGGGATATGGCGCAGCTTGGTAGCGCGCTTCGTTCGGGACGAAGAGGTCGCAGGTTCAAATCCTGTTATCCCGACCAGATCAAACCCACGCCAAAGCAGGGCGTGGGTTTTTGTTTTGTGGGGCCGACGTAGAGCAGGTCCACCCGCAGTTACAACAATCACTGTTTTTTGAGCTTAGCGATGGACTCACTTATGTGCCGAATCCCCTACAGCCTGACACAGTTGTATGGCCGACTTCGTGTCAGGGGAGCACATCAGTGATGCATGCAGGTCGCCCGATCCAAAACAACAAGTATCCCCCGAGGCCACAGACCACAGGGGATACCGAAAAGTAAGTGCAACGAACTTCATCGTTGCTCGATAAGACCACTGTAGCATGAAGTAGGTGGGAAGAGAAAACGCAATACATATTGAGTCGTTTTTAGGCTCAGCTAGACTAGCACCCTACCTCCACGAATCCAGTGGGGATATTGACCGCGCTGTTGATCTATATCGTTGGAACTGCAACTTATCGGGGGCTTGGCACACACAGTTCTCTTATTTTGAAGTGATGGTCAGGAACGCCATGGATCGAGCACTAGCGGATTGGAATCAAACACTGGAGCTGCCTGCATCATGGTCCTTAAGGCGTCACACCAACGACGACCTATATCGCCTTATCCAATCTCCCCTAAAATATGCACGTCGACGTGCAGAGTCAGAGGCTCAATCACGATCAAGACACCAAAACCATCCACGTTATGGTCAGCCAGTCTCACATGACGACATTATCGCTCAACTAACTTTCGGGAGTTGGTCTTCATTACTAGGCGAGGGTTTATCCCGGCAACGCGCATGTGAAACAGATACGCTTTGGCACGATGCGCTACACAACGCTTTTCCTTATGCTCGCATCAATGCCTCCGGGCGCCGTTATATAGGGAAACGCTTGGAAAGGATGCGGCAGCTTCGTAATCGAATATCACATCAAGAAAACCTGCTACGCATCAATGTGAATGATCGCTTGCGGGACATGCTCACTGTATTGAGCAGTATAGGCCCTAACTATCCAACGTGGGCGATGGCAGATAGCAGGGTTAGGCAAGTCGCCCGAGAGGATCCTCGCAAACAGTGGTAACTGACAATATGCACGCTATCTACACACTTCTCCGCACCACTACTCCCCCACCAACACCAAGGAGCAGCATTACGATCAGCGCCACTGCCAGCGCGGATCCCGATCCGGCGTTGCCGATGGTGGTAAGCGCTGAGGTTGGATAGTGCAGGGGCATGAGGGCAGAAATGGCCTGCGCCCACGATGCGGTTTCTGCGGCGGCTGAGGTTTTCCACACCCATCCCACCACGCCTACTTGGGCGATGCTACCGACAGCGAGCGCGATGCGCCCCCAACGCTCACCAAGCAGGGACAGTAGGGCGGAACTGCCGAACACGGAAACTCCCGCCGTGGCACACAATGTCAGAACCCCCAGCAGTGCACTCCCCACACCAAGCCCATTCGCAAGGAGAGCGAAGAGCACACTACCCACAAGCGCCAGACCACCGGATACTCCCAGCAGGTTCAGCCAGTTTCGACCACCACCGGTGCTCCAGACGTAGGCCACCCCTGCTGCGCTGACCAGCGCGGCAATGAGGAAGGCATACATGGGTGGCAAGCTGGAGGTTTTCTCAGGCTCGGAATCAGTATTTTCCGCAGGTTGCACCTGTGTCACTGCGGGCAAGGCACGCTGCATGGCAGTGGTTTTGTCCTGGGTTGCCTTAGCCATTCCGTCAATGCGCTGGACGCCGTTGTGGAGCTCACCAACGGAGGCTAACGCGGCGTCGACACCCGTGGCGTATTCCTGCATGCGGGAGGACAGCTGCTTGGAACCGTCGGTGGCTGTGTAGATGGCGTCGTGGTATTGGGAACCGGGTTGGGTGAGCTGGTTGGCGATGTCGCGGGAACCGCTGCGCAGTTGGGCGAGCTGGTCAACCGTTCCGCCACCGAGTTTGAAGCCCGCCACCTGAGAGCGGAAACCAGCGAGTTGTTTGCGGGCATCGGCGGCATCGGGAGCGGGATTGGCGGCAAGTTTGCGGTCGGCGTCGTCAATGGCGGCGAGGAGCTGCGGCTGCAGGGCAATGACGCCTTGTACCTGTTCCACAGCCTGGTCCACACCATCGGCGACTTGGCTGGCTGCGGAGCCAAGCTGTCCCGTGCCTGCCTGGATCTGCGTCATACCGTCAGCAAGCTGTTGGGTACCGTTTGCAAGTTCTTTGGTCGCACCAGTCATATCGTTGGCGCTACCAGTGAGTTTGTCTACACCTGCCACAAGTTCCCCAGTGCCGGTGACCAGAAAACCTGATTGCGTACCCGCCTCACCCGCTGCACGCCGAGCCCCCACGAGGCTTTCGGGCGGGATCCCGTCAGTACCACCCGCTGCGGGAGCACCACTGGTGGTATCGCTGCTGTTGTTCCAGGTTTGAGAGACATCAGAACCTGATGCAGCAACATAGATAGCACCACCGATGAGCGGCAGCGCGAGGGCAAGACTGACAAGGAAGGTGCGCAAGGGGCTCATGTATGCAGTCTAGCTGTATAAAAGCCGTGAGCGCAGATGCTGACCCATAAGCAAACGCTGAACAAACAACAAGAAGCGCTGCATTCAGGCACGTGGGGTTGCCACCGCTGGTAACGTGGTTTTGTCTATAGTCCCCGATTTTTCAGGTGTGTAGTGCCGTGACCTTGCTTGTTGTGCTTGTGCTATCGGCGGTTGCTGTGGGGGTTTCCCCGTTTGCTGTTCGCGTATCGGACCGAAAAGCTGGGTGGCCGTTAGCGGCGTTGTTTATTGCCGCTGCGTGGGTGATGGGACGCCATGTCCCTGACGTTATTTCCCATTCACCATTGTCCTACAAGATAACGTGGCTTAAGGATGCCATTGCCCCAGGGATGGATATTGATTTTGCGTTGCGGGGAGATGCCCTCAGCGTATTTTTTGCCCTGTTAGCTCTTGTTATTGGCGCGGCTGTGTTTATCTATTCCGCCGCATATTTGCATAACAATGACGGCAATACCAGCTTCTATCTCATTATGTCAGCATTTATGCTGTCTGTGCTGCTACTGGTGTTGTCGGACGATGTTGTGGTGCTGTTTATTGCCTGGGAGCTGGTGTCCATTGGTTCGTTCCTGCTCATCGCCCGCGCGGGATCGGGCGGCGAGGCGGGTTCGATGCGCACATTGATCCTCACTTTTACCGGCGGTTTGACCCTGTTGGCGGCGGTGGCGATTATGGCCACTCAGGCTGGAACAACCAACCTGACGGATATTATCGCCTCGAATTTCTGGGCGGAAAAGCCTGGTTTGACCACCGCCATCGCCATGCTTATCGCAGTGTCCGCGTTTACCAAATCGGCGCAGTTTCCTTTCCATTTCTGGCTCCCGGAAGCCATGGCCGCGGCCACTCCGGTGAGTGCGTTTCTGCACGCCGCCGCCGTGGTGAAAGCAGGCATTTATCTGCTGTTGCGTTTTTCGCCGGTATTTCATAACAATGCCGCCTGGAATGTTGTGCTCATAACGGTGGGTATGTTTACTGCCGTCATGGCCGCATTGTTTGCGGTGCAGAAAACAGATTTGAAGCGCCTGACCGCGTATTCCACGGTGTCTCATTTGGGCTGGATCGTGGCAACCATTGGCGTGGGAACGCCGTTTGCCCTGGCAGCAGCGCTAGTGCACACGTTTGCCCATGCCCTGTTTAAGTCAAGTTTGTTCATGCTGATTGGCGTGGTTGATCACCAGGCTGGGTCGCGTGACGTTCGTCGCTTGGGTTCGCTCTACCGCCAGATGCCGTTCACCTTTATTTCCGTGGTGGTGGGCGCATTGTCCATGGCTGCTGTTCCGCCGCTACTGGGGTTCATTTCTAAGGAAGGGATGCTGGAAGCATTCACCGAGGCACCCCTTCCAACCGCCGCCGTGTGGTTGCTCCTCGCCGCCGCAGCGACGGGCGCGCTGCTGACAATCACCTATTCCACTCGCCTGGTGTTCGGTGCGTTTGTGGATGGCCCCCGCGACATGTCGCAGGTCAAGGAAGCCCCCTTATTGCTGTGGCTTCCCGCCGCTCTGCCTGGATTGATGTCGGTGCCGCTGGCCTTCATGGTGGGTGTGCTGGACGCTCCGGTAGAGGCGGCCGTCGATACGCATGTGCACCTGGGATTGTGGCACGGGGTGAGCACGCCGCTGCTGATTTCCCTCGGTGTCCTCGCCGCCGGGGCCGTTGTGGTGTGGAAACGTCAGGCGGTGTTTGCACTTGCCGACGCCCGCCACTTCCTCCCGTTCAACGGAAACAAGGCGTTGCAGGGGCTGCTGTTGGGCATGGCTCGCTGGGGTCGTTTTGTGGCGCGCATGGCAGATTCCTACAGCCCGACCCCGCACCTGACCTATCCGATCCTCATGATTGTGCTGCTCGCAGCCGGAACCACCATGTTCCCCGGCGTAGATGGCGTGCCCATGCAACCGCGTATGGACGGCATTGACCGTCCCATGGACCTACTGCCGCTGGCAATCGTGGTGGTGTCGGTGATCACGCTCATCACCACGCACTCGCGCCTCACCGCAGCTGTGATGCTGGGCACCACCGGCGTGGGTGTGACGTTGCAGATCCTGATGCTGGGTGCCCCAGACGTGGCGCTCACGCAGTTCCTGGTGGAGTTGTTGGTGGTGGTGATCATCATGTTTGTGCTGCGACAACAACCCGAGTTGTTCCACCGCACGTCCAGGCCGCGTAGCGCGCGCGCCGGGATTATGGCCATCGCCGCTGGTGTGGCCACCTTCTTGGGCGTGTGGGCGCTGTTGGGCAGGCACGAACGCCCAGAGATTGCGATGTGGTACCTGCGGGAAGCGCCTGGGATTTCGGGCGGTGCGAACGTGGTGAACACAATTCTTGTGGAGTTCCGTGCACTGGATACCATGGGCGAACTTTCGGTGCTGGGTATGGCTGGTGTGGTCATTGCAGCAGTGGTTGGGTCGATTCCCCGACACCCCTTCCTGAAAGGCACCCACCCCACGCCGTTCGCACTGCCTGAGGTGAATTCGATCCCCATGCGCATGCTGTGCCGCGCGCTGGTACCGGTGCTGAGTGTGCTGGCGTTTGTGATCTTCATGCGTGGGCACAACGATCCTGGCGGTGGTTTCATTGCGGCGCTGGTGGCCTGTGCCGCCGTGGTGGCGCGGTATTTGTCCAAGGGGTCGGACGGGCCGATCGTCAAGCAGAATACACCCTTCTACCTGACTGGGTTCGGCATGCTCACGGCCCTGTTCGCGGGCGTGCTGGGGCTGACGCATGGGTCGTTCCTCTACCCCATTCACGGGCATATCCTGCACCAACACGTGACCACCTCCATGATCTTTGACCTGGGTGTGTTCCTCGCCGTGCTGGGCATGCTCACCCTGGCAATTAACGCCCTGGGTGGGCCACGACGCCCCGGCGCGGACCGTGATCTCCTCCCGTTTACCCGCGGCAGCAATCATCCTCTCCCCCAGACGCCGCAGGTTGATGCTTCTGACACTTCCGAGGCTGGTGTTTCCTCATGATTATTGCTGTGACTATCGCCGTGTTGGTTGCGGGCGGGGTGTACATGATCCTGCAGCGCGGCATGGTGCGCATTGTGTTTGGCATGGGTTTGGTCAGCCACGCCACAAACTTGCTGATCCTGGCCACGGGCATTGGGGCATGGCGTAGCGAACCATTTGCAGAGCGCACGCCCCTGTCCGATGCGGCTGACCCGTTGCCGCAGGCGTTTGTGTTGACGGCCATTGTGATCACAATGGCCACGACGGCGTTTATGTTGACGCTGGCGGCGCTGGGTCGTTCCGACGATACACGCACAGTGGAGGACCCAGAGGAAGAGTCGCCACTGGAGACCCGCGGCCGTACCGCCTCGGTGCCAGAGTCGGCGGTAGCTAAGGGGGAGCAGCGATGAGCGGTGTGATGCTGCCTTTGTTCATGGCCAGTGGCTTGGCGGGCGCGGCGCTGGCTGTGGTGTCCCCGTGGCGGGTGCTTCGCGACGCCCTGGCACTCGTCATTCCAGCCCTTGGAACTGTTGCCGGGATATGGTTGTTCGCCACCACCGCGCAGCACGGAACCATCGCCCACAGCGTGGGGTTGTTCACCGGCGGGGTGGCCATTCCCTTCGCGGCGGATGCGCTGAGTGCGGTGATGATTGTCGCGGCGTCGATAGTGGCGTTCGCCTCCAACTGGTTTGCGCTGGTGGTGGGCGAAACCCGGGCGCGTTTCTACCCGGCGTTGACGCTGATGCTGTTGGGCGGCGTGTACGGCGCACTGCTGACGGCGGATTTGTTTAACCTGTTCGTGTTCATTGAGGTGATGCTGCTGCCGTCGTACGGCCTGATCACCATGACCGGGTCGTGGTCCCGCCTGGCCGGTGGCCGCATGTTTGTGCTGGTGAACTTGCTGACGTCAACGGTGCTGCTGATCGGCGTGTCCATAGTGTATGGCGTGATCGGTACGGTGAACCTGGCCGCGCTCGCGGGCGCAGCCAAAGGCAACGGACCGCTGACGGTGGCAATGGGCCTGGTGGTGCTGGCGCTGTCGGTGAAGTCGGGCCTATTCCCCGTGCATACGTGGCTGCCGCGCACCTATCCGGGAACCTCAGCTGCGGTGATGGGTTTGTTCTCTGGGCTGCACACCAAAGTGGCGGTGTACGCCCTGTACCGCATCTATGTGGTGGTGTTTGACCTGGATCAGCGCTGGGCGTGGACGATTATCATTTTCTGTGTGGTCTCCATGCTGGTAGGTAGTTTCGCCGGGCTTGCGGAGCACGCCATGCGACGCATTATTGCCTACCAGATGGTCACCGGCATGCCGTACATCGTGGTGATGCTGGCGTTCAGTGCAGACGATCCCACGCGCGCCATCGCCGCTGGCCTTGTGTACATGGTGCACCACATGATCACCGTGGGGTCGCTGGTACTTACCGCAGGTGCCATTGAGGAGACCTACGGCACGGACCTGCTTTCTCGACTGGACGGGTTGGCCCGCCGCGACCCCCTGGTGGCCGCCGTGTTCGCCATGGGTGCATTCTCCATCGTGGGATTCCCCCCGTTTTCTGGCCTGTGGGGCAAAGTGCTCGTGGTCACGGAAATCGCACGCGCCGGGGATTGGCACGCCTGGCTGGTCATTGCCGTGATTATTGTGGCGAGCTTCGGTGCGCTGCTGTCCATGATCCGCCTGTGGAGGGAAGTGTTCTGGGGCGGCAACGTCCAGCTTCCCGACGGCCTGTACGTGCCATTGACCAAACTCGCACCCGGCGCGGCATTGATTGTAGTGTCCGTGGGCATGTTTATCGCTGGTGGCGCGCTTATCGACGCCGCGATGACCGCCGCCTCCGGCCTGCTTGATGTGTCCGGGTATCAGCACGCCATCCTAGGTGACGTGAACGCTGCAATTGGAGTGGTGAAATGAACCGGATTATTCACGGCGTACGGTACTCAACCTGGCTGATCGGCCAGGTGATCGTGGGCGCGTTTGTCATTGTCTTCGATGTGATCAGGGTGCGATCCCAAATGCACCCTGCCGTGGTGGAGTACCCCCTGCGTGTGCGCTCCGACTGGGAGTTAGCGGCGTTTTCCACCTCCATCACCATGACCCCGGGCACGTTGTCGTTGGGGTTTAAAGACGTGGACGAGTCGGGCTGCCCACGGGTTTTACTGGTCCATGCGGTGTACGGGGCGGACCCGGACGAGGTTATCGCGGGGCTTGCGGACATGGAGGAACGCCTCGCGCCACACGTCAAGGAGGTTGCGTAAATGACTATGGTTCTGTGGGCGTGCATCGCCGTCATTGGGGTATCCCTGCTGGCCACGCTGCTACTGATGGTGCGAACCAAGGATGTGCCCAGCCGTGCGGTACTGGCGGACATGATCTTCTACTGCATGATCGCCACCTACCTGGTGTGGACGCTGTTGAATGACTCCTCCATAGCCTACGAAATCACTGTGCTAGGCGCGCTGCTTGGCCTGCTCAGCACAGTGTCTATGGCACGCATCCTGTCGAAAGGACGCCGCTGATGAGTATTGCCGCTGTCATTGCAACCGCGCTGGTGGTGGTGGCCACCCTCCTGATCGTGGCGACCGTGATTGCCCTGTGGCGCGCCCCCGACGCCGTAACCCGCGCAAACCTCATGGGCCCCACCACGGGTGTCGCCGCTCCCCTGCTCATCATCGCGAAAGTAGTGTACGACGCCGCCGACGGCATCACCCCCAACAGCCTCATCCGCGCGGTACTGGCAATCCTGGGCCTGCTGATCGTGGCCTCCGTGTCCGGGTTCTACATGGGGCGCTCACTGCAGGAGACCGCGCGGGAACGCGCCGAGGCTGCTGACGCTTAGTGTGGGTTCTAGTCCTGGGAAACCACGTACGGTGCCACACTGCTGAGCTTCTCGCATGTTTCCTCATGCTCTCTGGCGGGCGTGGACCCCAGCACAATGCCAGCGCCAGCGCGCAGCCATGCTTTCCCCGCATGCTGGTACACGGTGCGCAGTACCAGCGCAGCGTCAAGGGAACCATCGCTGTCGGCGCGCAACACAGCACCCGAATACAGCATGCGGGGTGCGGTTTCATGCTTTCTGATCAACTCGTAGGCCGGGGCCTTCGGGATTCCCGAGGCGGTAATCGCCGGGAACAACACCGCCAGCGCATCCCACGCGTTCTTCCCGTCTGCCAGGCGGCAGTTCACCCGTGAACCTAGGTGCTGCACACTACCGCGAGGTTTGATCTCCATAAACTCAGACACCCACGGGCCGTTGGCATCAGCAACCATGCTTAGTTCCTCACAAGCAAGCTTCACCGATGCAGCATGCTCGAATATTTCCTTCGGGTCGGCCAACAACTCACTGCGCAGAATCTCATCTTCCACCGCGTCCCCAGTCAACGCCCTAGTCCCCGCGAGTGGCTGGGTGGACACCTCGCCACGGGAATTCACCTCCACCACTGTTTCCGGGCTGAATCCAGCCGCCTGCCAGTCGCCCAACGAGAACAGGAAGGAGCGCGCCGGGGTGTTGGCTGCCCTGCCATGCAAGTAGGTGTCCAGCATGTTCACAGTAAAGGGAAGGTCAACCACGCGGGAGAGAATGACTTTTTGCAGGACACCAGCCTGAATCTCCGCCACAGCTGCAGCAACAGCATCAAGGTAGCGCTGATCCAGTGCGCGAACATTGGCCCCTCGTGGGGGTTCGGGCTGGTAGGGGTCAGCCGATTCGATGATGCTGCGGAGTTGGGCCACCACATCTGGGGCAACATCGTCGCTAGTGCGGATGGTGACGTTCTCGCCTGCGATGCGGATTTCAATACCAGGGATAAGGAAGTGTGCTATTTCCTGCCCCGCTGCCCCACCGGAGGCGAGTTCAAACCCCACCCACCCATAGATGGCCTGGTCGTGGGCGTAGTCGGTGCCCTGAATTGCATCGCGCACCGCATCCCATGGGGCGTCGTGCCCGCCGTGCAGGGTGAATTCCCAGACAGGCTGGGCCACAATGAAGGTGACCTCGCCTTGTTCGTAGACAATGTAATCCCCCAGTGCGCTGGTGAGCGCCGCAAGAATGTTCCGTGTTGGTTGTGCTGTGGTGAGGATTGTTTCTGTAAACATGCCTATCTCCTTGAAGTCCGCGTGGTGGCCGGTGCATGCGGTGACCTCGCAGTAACAGCACAAATAGGCCATAAAACGACAATCACCAGCACACAACAAGGTAGACGACCGTGCGCCTCGCATGATGGGGTGTGTTATGCGGGCGCGGGCCATCTCCCCAGTGGGCTGGTTTGGGGTAATGGGTTCCTAGTAAAAGTTACCCAAGCGCAACGTCTGCGTCGAATTCACCGCGCACGGCTTTGGAGTAGGGGCAGAAGGCGTGGGCCTTCTCCACCAGCTCGGCGGCGTTAGACAGCTCGTCCTGGTTGGCAAACGCAACGGTGATGGTGCCGCTGAGGCGGAAACCTTCGTCGCTGGGGTCGCGGTTCAGGGACACATCGGCGGTCACGGTGGGCTGGTGGTGAGCGACGTCAACACCCGCGTTCTTCATGATGAGCTGAAGCGCACCGTTGAAGCAGGACGCCCAGGTGGCGGCAAACAGCAGCTCGGGGTTGGCGGCACCGCCTGCACCACCGAGTTCCTTCGGCGGGCGAACATCCAGGGCGAGGTCGCCAGCCTTGGATTCGACGCGGCCGTCGCGGCCCCCACCGGTGGAGGTGACGGTTGCGGTGTACAGGGTTTCTGCCATGGTCAGTGTCCTTTCATCTGTGAGACAGTCCACACTATTGTAGATCACGACGTTCCTGCCGTGTCTGCTTCGCAGGGTAGCATGCACACTGTACCAATTCTTCTACCACCTATGGAGCAGGCAATGCCCAATACTGTGGAGCTTTACGCGGTCACGCCCACAGGCGACAAACTGGAGCATCGCTGCATTGCGGTGAATCCCTACGAGATCCCACTGTTGTTTCAGCTGCTGTGCAGCCACAACCCGCAGCTCGTGCCCAGCCGCACGTTCAAGGACGAGGATGCGCTGGCCATTATCGGGGACTATGCGGAGGGCAAGCAGAAGGTTCTGGCATTCCTGGACCGCTGCGTGGAGCTGAATAATCAGCATTCGCTTGTGGAGACTGAAGAATTGGAAAACATGATTCAGCAGGTCACCACCGTGATAACCCAGCCCACATTGGAGGGCTGCACGCATGTGTTGCTGGAATCCGTGGACGTGGCCCAGATGCTTACTAGCAATCTCAAACAGCAATTAAGGCGCGACCATGCAGAGGTTACTCGCGTGGATGCTGCGGCAGAAGAGCGCCTGATCCGCATTTTTACTGAATCCCCGAAGCAGGCTCCCACCGACGAGGAAGACGAATTTTTCTTCCCCGATTTTGATGCCATGAGCGATGAAGAATACGTTACCTACCTGCACAATGACATAGAAAAAACCGAACTCACCAGCACACCCCAGGAGAATCTTCATCGCTTGGGGTTTGCCGCATTTGGCGAGTTCGGTGACTACTACAATTTCACGCAGTAAAGGGCTGCAGTAAAGGGCTTAGGCGCTGGTGAACAGCTCGCGCACACGGTTACCCAACCACGGATCAACGTTAGTCCAGTACTCGTACACCCGCTGCTCCACCTCGGGGGTGACGCCGTTCATTGCACGGCTGATATTGCCTGCAAGCCGTTCGCGCGCGGCGTCGTCAAGCACTTCCCGCACCAGGATGCCGGCCTGCATGAAGTCGTCATCGTCGGGGTGCTTTACGTAAGCATCACGGACGAACTCACTACCGTGGGTGTCCGCCCACAACCCCAGGTTGCCTGCAGACCCAAGGTTCGTATCGACGTCCGAGCTGGTGCCGGAATCCTGGAAACCTGCGGGCCGTCCGTAGCCGTTCGGGGAATACACCGGCTGGTCAGGGCTCTGGAACTGGTAGGTCATAGGGCCGTCGTGGCTGTAGGAATTCACCGGGCAGACCGGGCGGTTCACCGGAAGCTGATCCGAGTTAGCACCCACGCGATAGCGGTGCGCATCGGCGTATGCAAACACGCGGGCCAGCAGCATCTTATCCGGGGAGAAACCAATGCCGCGTACCAGGTTCGACGGGGCGAACGCGGCCTGTTCGATCTGGGCAAAGAAGTTCTCCGGGTTGCGGTTCAAGGTGAAATGCCCCACCGGAATGAGCGGGTAATCCTTCTGAGACCAGGTCTTTGTCAGATCGAAGGGGTTCCAGCGATAGCTTGCGGCCTCATCAACGGGCATGATTTGCACCTTCACGTCCCAGGTGGGGAAATCGCCGCGCGCGATAGCATCGTACAGGTCGCTGCGGGAGGAATCGGCATTCTCACCTGCGACCCGTGCTGCTTCTTCGTCGGTGTAGAACTCCCAGCCCTGGCGGGTCTTGAAGTGGTACTTCACCCAGAAACGCTCACCGGCCTCGTTAATCCACTGATAGGTGTGAGAACCGAAACCATCCATGTGACGGAAGCTCTTTGGAATGCCGCGGTCACCCATCACATAGGTCACCTGGTGTGCCGACTCCGGGGTGCGGGTCCAGAAATCCCACTGCATGTTGGCGTCGCGCAGACCGGAACCCGGCATGCGCTTCTGGGAATGAATGAAGTCTGGGAACTTAATGCCGTCGCGGAGGAAAAACACCGGGGTGTTGTTACCCACAATGTCGTAGTTGCCCTCCGAGGTGTAAAACTTCAGGGAAAATCCACGTACATCGCGCCACGCGTCTGGGGAGCCCTGCTCACCAGCAACAGTGGAGAAACGCAGCAGCAGCGGGGTGACGGTGCCGGGCTGGAACAAGGCTGCACAAGTGTAGGCGGACACGTCCTCGGTGACGACCAGCTCGCCGAAAGCGCCGGAACCCTTCGCGTGCACCACACGCTCCGGGATGCGCTCGCGGTTAAAGTGGGCAAGCTTTTCAATCAAGTGAATATCGTGCAGAGATATTCCGCCCTGCTGGCCTTGGGTAACGGAGTGATTCTCGCTGGGGGTGGGCGCACCGTTGAGGTTTGTTGACGCACTGGCGGCTGCTCCGTGGGCGACGGGGCAACGTCCGGCGGAAACGATGGGGTCGGCGGCGGAGGGCTGACTGCTGTTGTTGGGTGGAGTGTGGGGCATGGGTTACGAATCCTTCCACTAGTGGGAGAGTCTTATCAATTCGGGCTTATCCATAGGTTATATATTGATAGGATAGAGCGCAACCAAGGCGAGCCTTCATTAGGTAGATTCTATTTATCATGTCAGCCTATCGACGTATGTGGCATCGCCGCACCCCGCACGCAACCTGGTATTCTTCCTTGTATGAACCCCCACGCAGCGCACGAATCGGCCGATGATGCCGTCACCGCACTCGCCCTCAAAGCAGGGCAAGGCGACCGCGCTGCCCTCACCGACTTCATCCAAGCCACCCAAAAAGACGTGTGGCGCCTCCTCGCCCACCTCGGCGGACAGGACATCGCCGACGACCTCACCCAGGAAACCTACCTCCGCGTCATGAGCGCGCTCCCCCGCTTCGCCGCCCGCAGCTCAGCACGCACCTGGATCCTCTCCCTCGCCCGCCGCGTCTGGGTAGACAACATCCGCCACGACATGGCGCGCCCCCGCAAAGCATCCACCCAGCCGGAAGCCATCGAAGCACGCACCCCCTCCTCCAGCACCTGGACCGAATGGGTAGACGCGCGCCTGCTTATCGACGCCCTTCCTCCCGAACGTCGCGAAGCCCTCATACTCACCCAGATACTCGGATACACCTACGAAGAAGCCGCCAAAATCACGGGTGTACGCATCGGCACCATACGCTCCCGCGTCGCCCGCGCCCGCGCCGACGTGATCGCCGCCACCCACGCCCAAGAACAAGAAACCAAGGCGTGGGGGCTGGGCTAGCATTTGCTGACTCAGTGGTGGACGTATTTGTCACGGTTAGTGCGAAGATATAACTCCCAGTTGGCGTATAGTCTCACGATATTCTCCTCGTAGGTGTGGCGAGATGGGTTGTAACCACTAGGGGGCATGTAGTACACGAACTTTTCCACTTCTTCATCGAAGCCAAAATCAGCGTAAATCGAAGCGACCTCGCCTAAGGGATCTTGGTAGGAATCCCTGTTGATGTAGACGTGGCGGAGGACAAGGTACTGCCATAGTGAAATGTCTACGCTTGCATTATGGGAGTTGACTAATACATTGAGGGCATCCTCTATGGCCCACGTGTCCTCCCTGTAGCAGGTTGAGAGATTGAGATGCAGTTGGTCGGTGAGCGCATCTGAAGCATCTAGAGTGGAGTCCGAAAAACGAACAACGTCCTCATGGTTGATCAGCCCCTGCTCAAGCCCCCATTGCAGATCACGCCATGACATTATACTGTCGCGTATGCCAGCGTAACCGATGTAGTGGCTTTCCATGGCGTTGTTCTTTCTTGCTTGGCATGTTTGTTGGTTTGCTCAGCGCAGCAGGATGATGGTTCCCTGCAGGTTAGCAAAAACCCTCCTATCGGCAGGTTTCCATGAGTTGCATTGAAACGCAATACAGCTATCACTGCGTTCAACCAGCATCCCACTGCTTTACATCCATGAGTCCCCGGGGAACCTACCGGGTACTCGTTATATACAAGAATTGACGATTCTGGTGTTGCATCATGAATAGGAATTCGAGCGTAACGACGCTTCTTCAGGCGGGTGCGGTGAGGTGAACCGTATCTCCAGCTCATTCCGAACGTCCGTGATGTCAATCGCACCGAAAACCCGCAGACCCTCCCACTCAAAATAGAACTTCTTGATGGTTGGACTAGGTCGCATCATCTCGCCGAAATCAGGAACGAAAGTTCCTTCCTATTGTGTTGAGACGATGCTAGCTGAGGTCAATGTCGAAATTCCTTTTTATTGAACGTTTCAACTGCCTCATCACATCATCCACCGTTTTCCCCCGTCGAACAGATGACCTCAACGAGTCAGAAAAAAACGCAGACCATCAATATACCCTTCTGCAGTCTCATAATCAGGACGAGCTATCAACGGCCGATTATATGTAAGTGTCTTCTTCGAAGTTTTCGATGCCACCCAATCCACATCACTCCGATATTTCTGCACGAATGCGCATAGACAGAAAGCAAAATCACTAGCCAGACTGAAAAAAGTACCAGAAAGATCATCAAACTCCGGCCCCGTCCTATCCATGGACTCCCTACCTAGTTGCAGCAGCTGCTTCAAATCACCAAGAATAGGAAAATCTTCCCCGCTAGTGGACCCTAGATACTCCGCAACATATGCAATCCTTGGTGCCTGATCCTCCTTAAACAACTTAACAACCTGCCGCAGCTGAGCTTTGGTCATCTCAGGAAAAGGCATTGGCTCATGACGTGGCGCAAACCACTCGTAAGCTTGATCAAAATCTTCAAAATTCATGATTAGCTGTAAATTTTCCTTCCAAAACACAGGCAGAGCGCCTGAAGCGTCGGCAAGGTCAATGCCTACCTTTCCATCAAATTCTACGAGATAAACACCGTAAAGATAACTTGAGCTAAATGATCAGCCAATTCTTCAAATCTATATTACAAGACGCTAGATACAAGAATCTATAACTCCACCCCATACATTGAGGTTCCAGTCACCTGAATCAATAGCTATTTTACAATCCCCTAAACCAGCCTCTTTAGTATGCCTTATACCAACAGAGCTTAGTAAATCATCTTGAAAATAATTAAATTGTTTAAGTATAGTAAAATTATTCATCCATCATCCCATCAACCGTTTCCTCCCGCCGAACGGATAACCTCAGCGAGTCAGCGAAAAATGCAGATCATCAACATACCGTTCCGAGGCCATACACTCGGGGTTCGCTATCAGCAACTGATTGGACGTTCTTGATCCCAGGCAGCAAAAAACGCATCTACATATCTACGGAGCTTAGCATCCGCCACACCAAAAATTCTAGCAGAATTCTTCACTCAAAATTATTTCAACCCTATCGCCTAAAATAAACAAATCAGAGAAAAATAACTCCTCTAATGACTCAGGGGCATCTAGGATGTCCCCAAGCTCTACACCTTCTTTTCCATCAAAATCAACGAGATGGGCACCAGTGGAAATAACCACCGCTGTTGTGTTCACAGCTTCTTGAAATCTATATGAGGACACATTAGCGACAAGAATAGTAACAGTTCCCCACACTTCAGCACCATCAATATAGTCCCGGGTATATATGACTACTTCACCATTTTTTCTCCCATCTTCCGCATATTTAATACTTACAGACCGCAACAAGGAATCTTGAAAGTAATTAAACCTTTCAAAAATGTCATACTTATTCAAGGATCACAACACCTACCCTTTTCAAAATTTTCAATTTACCTGCAAGTCAATATATCTTCCAATGAAAAATAACTTTGACGATAAAAATCTCTCAGCATCCTTGGGTTGACTCGGCAAATCTCCAAAGTCAATACCCAGTTTTCCATCAATATCCACAAGATGGACACCAGTAAGGATGGGCAATCTCATAATTCCAGGTTTTTGATAAAGTCTATATGACGAGACGTCACCTACTGTAATATTAGCCACCTTGGGCACATCTAGGCCATAATCTTCACCATACTCCCCACCCCTCCTAAGCGAGACGTGACAATTTATTTTTCCATCTTCAAGATAACTGATTGCTATTGATTCCAGAAAGAATCCCCTGAAGTAGTCAAATTTATCGAAAACATCTACAACATTCACACCTGACACCTCAATCGTCTTTTCTATGTACCTATTGGATTTATAGGGCTAACCCCTTTAGGTAAAGCGTCCCATCCAGCAGGAAGAGACTTATTTGGGATATGAATAGCGCCTTTACCGTGACCAGTATTAGGGGTCACTTGATCTGAATACCCAGCGTAGCTAAACCGCTTGAGCAGTGGCTTCAATAAGCTCCGCCTGGTCGCAGTTTCGGTGACCCATCCCACCTTGTCATAAGTGTAGGAGGTTTCCCCACGCGGGTGACCGGAGTGCCTTTCGTCCCCACCCCCACTGGCTGTGCGTTCTTTGAAGCATGAGCACTACGCACAGACCTCATCACACGCTCAGCCCCTGTCGCAACAGTCACCGACCCCAACACCGCAACCCCCTTCGCAGCATCGGCCTTGGTTTTCGCCGCAGCTACCTTCTTTTTCGCATAGCCCCTCTCACCTCGCTGACCAGTACGACCAACAGCACCACAATAATGACTACGAGGTCGGCAATCATCCACCACGCGAATCGGTAACGTGGACCTAGCGCGTCATGCGGTTCGGCGTCGAGAGCTATGCGTTCGGCGGTAACCAACAGCCGGTCGGAGTTGATGCCGTAGGGCGTGCAGGTAATCAGGGTGATTTTGTCTTTGTCGGGCTCGTAAGTGACTGCGGAGTAGTCCTCGGGTTTGACCACGTGTCGGCCGGTAACGCGATAGCGCAGCCGTTCACCAAGCACGTTGATGTACACGTCTTGCCCGTCTTTGAGTTTCGGCAGGTTGTCAAACATGGTGGCATCGACCATGCCGGTGTGCGCGGAGATGACAGCGTTGGTCCCCATGCCACCAACGGGCAGGTCACTGCCGTGCATGTGTCCAGCACCGCGGTAGAGCACTTCGGATCGGACGGTGTGGTAAACAGGCAGGTCAACGTCAATGGCGGGAATTTGCAGTCGTGCCATCACCCCGTTGGTTTGCGGGGTGTTGAGTTGGTTTTTGTAGTTCTCATAGTCGGGGTCGCCGTCAATGTCCTTTTTCGGCAGGTGGCCTTGTGCTGCGAGTTCCGCGTTATAGGCGCGAGCGTCGTCAATGTAGCGCTCCACCGTTTCTTCCGGTTTGATGGCTTGTACGTTTTTGCTGTACTCCTCGGCGATGCGTTCTAGGCGGTGGTCGTTCCACAGGGTTGCTGCCACTGGGTACAGCAGGATCAGCGTACCCAGCAGCACGAACAGGAGGTTCCAGCTGCGCTTTTTTGCGTGTCGACGCCGCGTCTTCCGCGCCGACTCACGCACCCTAAGCGTCGCCATCGTCATCCTTGCGTCGGCGCATGTAGTTCCACAGTGCCCCAAGCGCCACGATCAGTCCGATACCTAGTACCCACACCATGGCTTTTGTGCCGGTGTTGGGGAGCAGGAAGGGCAGGAGCGGCGGACGAATTGCCGCAAAGAAGTCCTGGTCCGTGACGTCGGCATCGCCGAATTTGGCGATGGCGTAGGCTTCCCCACCGTAGTAGAGCGGCCTGTCTTCGTCTTCCAGGAATTTCACGTGTACTTTGCAGTCCACTTCTTGCCCTGGTTGTAGGAGGGCTGCGCAGTTGAGTCCGCTGAGTGTGCCATCATCAAGCCGAGTGATGGGGTTCCCCGCGTCGTCGGTGAGTTGGTGGATTTCGCTGCGTAGTTCGAGGTCGCGAATGCTTACGTTGGTCAGCGGGAGCGGCCCGGTGTTGTGCACATGGTAGTTGACTATCATGTCGGGCTGACCCGGTCGAAGCACTGCTGTGTTGAGTTCGTCGGTCCAGTCGGGTGAGACACGCGGGCCGTCGATTGTTTTGGTGAGCGTGATGTTCGGGTAGCTGTTGTCAACGGTGATAGCCCAGTGTGCAGGGTCAGGTTTTGTGTCGTTGACATCGGCCACGGGCTGGACCGTAAAGGATACTCCGTTGTTTTCACGCTGGACTGTTTCGGCACCGGTGTAGCTGCGGAAATCTCCGATCCGCGAGTTGGCACCTGTGGTCCAGGTGATCTGTGGCGGCAGCCTGTTGATGGTGTAGGAATCTGGGACTTCCTCCACGTGACAGGTGCTACCGACGGGCACTCCGGCGATGGTGAAGCGCGCACCCACGCGAATTATGTCTTCGTGGGGTGTTCCTCCTTCGCAGCTGTATTTGAAGCGGAATTGTTGGTCTTGCGCATCTTCAGGCAGGCGTCCGGTCTTAGTAATGGTGATGTCTTTGGCGTCTAAGACGTAGACATGCCCGGTGACTATTTCGTACCCGTAGGGCTGGGCAGCATCTATGGTGGTCGGTACTTCAAAGGTGAAGGTGCGGTTTTTGAATGCTTGCTGTTCGGTCGTGGTGTCAGGAACAATCATGTTGCCTGCAAAATCAACTTTCCCAGCATCCACAGGCGTGGTGTGTGCCGAACCGCCTTGTGCTGCTTTGTCAACGGCGAGCCCCGGTTTATTGTCTTTTCCGGCACGCCCCATAAACAGGGTGTATGGGCTGCGGTCGTGGTGGGGTGTGCGTCCGGTGGCAGCGAGTTCCGGCGCTGCGGGGACGGAGTCAGCGCTTTCGGTCACGGTGCAGAGCGCACCAGCAGGCGCGGTGAAGGCGGTGGTGCTGGGGACGTCGTTACCTGCGCTGTTGCGGGTGACGAGCGTTGTCCCATCGAGCCCTGCGTAATCGCCAGTGTGCGCGGCGTCGAGAGTGTATGTTCCGGTGTTGTTCGGGTAGTCCTTTCCGTCAAGGGTGCATCGGTAGGTGAAAGCGTAGGAGTCGGTTGCCGCGTGGTCTTTTCCAGAACCGGTGACGTAGTTGTAGGCACCGATGGCTGTGGCGCGTCGGCTGTAGGTGTTGGTGAATACCCAGATGTTGGCCGCGTTTTCTTGTCCCTGTTGGATGTCCTCGAGGCTTTTCACCTGGAAAACCTGAGGTCCTTGGGGGTCTTTGTTCATGGTGAGTGCGTCGGGGTTGCCGCTGGGCTCTTGTTCTTCAATGTGGCAGAAGGAGCCGACGGGCAGGATCACGCTGTCATCGCTGGCAAAGTTGCGGTACTCAAATGTTTTTTCCTCGCGTCCGGTGGGATGCGACCCAGGCGACGAGATGAATCCGGTTCCAAGACGGTCGTCACCCTCAAAGGTAGCGCTGGTGAACAGGCTGTTGACGTTTCCGCTGGGGTTGGTGGTGTTCAGATCGGGGCCTTTACAGACGTAGGTGAAGTGGTAGGTGGGGCGGGCGTCGCGGAGTAGTTGCGCGTCGTCGGCGGGAATTTTTACTACTTTCTTCATCTCGACTGCTGCGGTTGTGTAGGCATGGCGAACAGTCACGTTAACGGTGTTGTTGCCGTTCGCGGGTTGCCCTGCACGCACGCGGAGCGGGGTGGAGTGGTTGGTGTCCGCGGATTTCGAGTCGTTTTCCAGGATGTAGGTAGGCAGGGTGTCGTCAGTTTTCCACGTCGTGCGCGTAGTGAGTTCCGGCCGTGAGGTGACCTGGCCTGACGGCAATTGCGCTGTGTAGTTGAATGTCACGTTCTGAATGCCCGCAGAGGCCACACAGTTGGTGCCAATCGGCACGTTGGGCAGAGTGATTTCTGCGGAACCGTTCGTCACAAGGTCGTGGCGCTGCGGGGTGGCACGCACGGTCATGGGCGCAGCGTCTGGCGCGAGCGGGTCAGTGCAGGTCAGGGTAACGGTGTAATCGTTGGGATTGTCGCCGCTTGTCAGTGCCGCCGCCGCGTCGTTGCCGGGGTTTTCCATGGCAAACAGGACTTTTACATCAGCGAGTTCGCGCGCGAAGGTGTTCACAAAGTGCATGGTCTGAACACCGTCTTCCGTGGTCACTAGGAACGGCAGGTTTGCCTCACCAGTGAGTTTGTGCGTGGCGGGTGCCGCAGCCACGCCCGCACCATCGCCACGGTGCGAGGTAACGGCAAGTGTTACGCCGTCGCCGCGTTCCGTCGGGGTGAGTGGTTTTTCTGCTGCTGAGCAGACGCTTCCCACCGGCACATGCGTGACGACGCCCCGTTGGCCATGGTGCGCGGTCACAGTATGGGTGGAACTCGCTCCGAGGGGGGTGGTGCACACCACGTTGAAGGTGTAGTCGTGCGCTTGTTTGCCATCATGGTCGGGCACCATATTTCCCGTGTTGCTATCAAAAGCAACATTTTTATCGATGGCAACATCGCCATAGGCGTAGTCGTAGACGCTGGTGACCACGACTTTTGCCTGATCATCAACGCGGAAATGCGGGAAGGTGGTGTCCTCAAAGGAGGTGCTGGTCCCTATGTTTTTACCGTCCACTTGCACTGTGACGGTTTTCTTAACCGGGAAGGAACCACCGGTCAGGGGGTTACTACGCGTATTTGGTTCGGATTTTACCGTGACCTGACACAGCGTCCCGGAGGGGACGTCGTGACGTTCGTACTCATGAGTGTCGTGTCCATTGTTGGTGGACAAGGCGAGGTCGTCATCAATGTCGCGGGCCCCCACGGCATCTTCAGGGGCTTTGCACACCACATGAAGATCGGTGTGATCGGTCTCCAATCCGACAGTGCTTTCCGTCCTGGCCTGCACGGATAGGCCACCGGGGATGAGCGCTACGGTGTTGGTCACCTGGACAGTAGTGTCCTGATCGTTGATAACAAGTGTTCCATTCTCGGTGATCGGAGATCCCGCCTCCGACGTAAACCTGTTTGTTCCCGTGGTGTTGGCGGGAAGGTTATCAAGGTCTTCAGTAAACACGCATGTGTTGCCAAATGGCACGCCCATGCCGCCGCCTGCTTGGTCATTGGCGTCTGCATTATCTGCCTGGATGGGTGCGGCAGCGTGTCCTTCGGTCAGTCGGATGCGACCAGTCAGGGGAACGTCCGTGGTGCCGTGAGCTGTGGCAACGGTGCGGACACCACAGTTATAAGCCACCGTGTATTCGGCGGAGTGTGCGTCGCTAACAGTAGAATCCACCTTTTTCTGCAGGTGCACCACACCAAGTTTGTCGATGTAGTTGTTTTCTATTGTGACGTGGTTTCCACCGTTGGTGAACACTGGTTTGATGGCAACAAAATGCGCGGCCGTAGTGGCATCGGCGTTGGTTTTCTCGCCGTCAGCATACTTGACGGTGGATTTAGTGAGCTCCACCTGGGAGAGCACGGGTTGCCCGCCGGTGGGTTCCTTTTCAAAAACACGACACATCGAGCCGACGGGAACCTGCGCTACGGCCTGTTCCGAACCTGGCGAAAAAGGAACCTCCCCTCGTTCGCTATGTGCACCATTGTCCCAGGTGCATTCCCACGTTACGGGGAAGGTGGCACCACTGTTGGCTACTTTGGCCGCAGCAGCACCAGTAAGAGTCGAGGTGATAGTCAGGGGTGCCCGCCGGTAATCAAAATTGTTCACCACACGGATAGGCAGCGTGGCAATATCACCGGCGCGGCGAGCCGCTGGGATCCTAAAGGGCATACGGGATCCTTGCAGCACAGCCAATTGACCATCATTTACCGCATAACTCGTGGTCATCTGCAGCTTTTCTTGCTGCTCGGGAGTCAGGGTGATTTCCTCCCATAAGAAGCAATCTGTTTCTACAGGCACTTCCACCGCAGAGGTCACGGCGCTACCAGGGTGGGCGGTGAGTGTTTTCTCTGAGTCGCCGGTGCACTGGTATTTCATGGTCACCGGGGTGTTGGCAAACGGCGCCGCGGCGGGACCGGTCACATCTTTGGTCACGTTGATTTTGCCAAGAATCCTGTTGTACTCATTGGTCATGGTGACGGCATTGATGCCAGTTTTTGTGGTCAGTTCCACGCGCTGGTTGGGCTGCTGAGCACCATCGTCAACGGAGACACTTTTGTTAAAAGCCAGGGAGGGGTCGGTAAACGGATCCACTTCTTCCACGGTGCAGTTGCTGCCCACCGGGATGTTGTCCACTCGATGCGTCTGCCCGCCTCGAAGGGATACTTCTCCACTCATATATCCCTGCTGGTCGGGGTATGCGTCGGCAAAACCTTCCTTGGTGCAGGTGTACCGCATCCGGTACTCACGTCCGTTGAGTAGTGCAGCCCCAGCTGCGTCCCCTGTGACCTTTTTAGCAATGGTGAGTGTCGAGGAAAAATCAAAAACAGACTTATAGACCACGTCACAGTGGATATGCCCAAAGAATTCCTGCCGGTAAATCACTTTGGATAATGCCCTAGTGTCCGCTGTCTTGGGAGCCTTACTTACACCTGGACCATCGGGAGTATCTACCCGACACATCCACTCTGGACGGTATCGAAGATATGCAAGCTTTTCCTTAGTGAGCTGCCCAACAAACTCGACGCGGGGATCTTTCCTATCCACCAAGTATGTTGCAGACACGTTGCCTGTGGTCTGACCAGGGGTAACCGTCGTGGAAGCAAGGGTAGAGTTCGCCCAGTTATTATCAAGTTGAAACTCGGTGGTATCTCCGATACGGTCAGCGCCTTTACGATCCACCGTCACTGTTCCTGTGGCATTGAGTTTGGCAAACCCAATAGCAATCTTCTGCTGACTTTTACCACCCAACACTGTGGTGAATTGCGTGGGATTTTTCGTATAAAAACCAAAAGAACCAATAAAGTTGCTTTCGGAACCATTGCAGGTGAATGTATTGCCATTTTTCACCGCACCCAAGCGACAGGCAGCCTCGGCACCTGACGGGGTGAAATAGGTCGGATCACCAAGGTCAACATCGGAACTCATTTCCAGGAATTCACCCTTGTTGGTGCTTTCCGCATCCCACACAGTCAGACCATAATTTACAGGCAACCCGCCAGCACCAACGACACGCATACGGGTGAGCTGAACCGATGACCGACTGTCTAGGGGCGTATTAGAACCAAACGCTGTGGTACCAATACTGTTTTTGAGATTCTTCTTGAGGTCCGGGCGCGTGTACACATATTTGCCAAACGTCGCCCATGTCCACGAAGGCACGTCGCTTTCTCGGATCTTTCGATCCCATACCTTGCCAGTCTGTGGGTCTGTGAAACTATCCACCACGCGTAGGTTGAAGTAGGCGGTAAGGGTTGAATCAAGTTTGATGCTTACGTCAACGCCTTGCGGCTGGCGAGCCTTGGCAAAATCAATGTTGCTGAAGTTCAACCAGCAAATATCATTGGCAAACGGTCCTTCTTTACGATAGTCGCAGCCCTGGCTTCCCTCTTGCGCCGCATTCGCCTGCGCATGTGCAACGGCCGCACCGAGGTCACCTGGAGCACCGGGCATGCTCACCATCTGGCCAAGAAGGATAAGAGCAGCACTCACTATAGACACCAGTGAAATACGCAGGTACCGGAGGTGGCTGACTGGGTTCACCAGTGTGCTCATCGTTTCGCTTTCCTTTGTTTTCTGTCCCTGTAATACATGAGTGCTGCACCGGCGAACAGCGCGGTGGCGCCTGCGATGCATAATCCGTAAATTCCGGCACCGGTAAGTGCCAGTTGCCCCTGACGCAACACTCCTCGGCGTTGCAGCCACGACGTGGGTGTGTCGGCGGAAGTCCCGTTGCTAGCAGGCCCACCGCCAGAAGCACCAGCAGCCGAACCACCACTGGCAGCACCTCCGCTGCTATTTCCAGAACCATCAACAGGTGGTTTGTGGTCTGCAATCACAATCCGGTGCGTGTTCGATGAAATTCCCTTACTCGTGGCCGGGTCGTAGCCATCAGGGAAGAACGCTGCCGTGTTGTCAATGGGATCACCCGGATTACCCGCAACGGTGACCCGAATACTGGCGCGCACATGGGCAGCGGCGTTGTGGGCGCGGGCGTCGGCAAGCGTGCGCAGACCGGATTCGGTGACGGTGAGGGTAACCTCGCGGCTAGCGGCGTCGTAACGCACGGTGTAGTCGGTGTCGGCACGAAGTTGCGGTGCCCCATCGAAACCCGTGAGTGCAAGCTCGGCGGAGCGGTACGTGACGGCACTCGGCAGGGGATCAGTGACTATGTAGCGGTATAGTTTTCCCTGCGTATCGGGGGCCGGGATGGTGCTGTTCAGGGTGTAGGTGATGTCATCACCGGACTGAACGTTAGTGGCGGAAGCGGTTTTGGTGATGGAAATGGGCTGGTTTTTTGCCTGCACCACAACGTCATAGTTCCAACCGTCGCCCGTGTTCATCGGCAACGGCACGAGGAATGGCGCCACCACGGAGTAGGACACGTCGCCAATACGCGCGGGTTGCTCCGTGACCAGGTAGACACCGAGCGGGAGGTCCGAAAACACTGCGGCGGCTGTGGTGGCATCTACCATGCGGGTAGCTACATGGGTGAGTTCGCCGAGTCGTTCGGGATGTTGTTGCACGTCCCGAGCATCAAGCGTGGAGAGTTCTTTCCACCCTTCGTTGCTGTTTAAGTCAATTCCATTGACTTTTTGGATGCCAAACACCACACCCGCAAGAGGTTCCTGCGCTGTGTCGGTGGAACTTGCGGTTTTGTGGATGCTCAGTTGCGCTGTACTGCCTGCATCGAACTGAGGATGCGCATCGGCGGCGGGCATCGTCGCCACACTGAGCACAATCAGCAGTACAACCAGAAGTGAAGACACCAGCAACTCGACTGTGCGTGTCATTGTTGTCCTTTCTTCCGTTTCACAAACCCCAGGATGAGGTAGATAAACGCCAGCGCAGACAAGCCCATGGCCAGGAGCATCCACCATTGCCAGCGGTCGGAATTAACATTTTCGGCCAGCGCCGGGGAATCGTCGGGCAGACGTTCGCCGCGCACCAACAGCCGGTGCGAGTTAATGCCGTAGGGAGTACACGTGATCAGGGTGACATAGTCTTTGCCCTGCACAGGTTGAAGATGCTGGGTATCTTCGGGCTTGACCACGATGATGTTGTCCACCCGGTACGCCACTCGTTTGCCGAGGGTTTCCACGGTGAATGTGTCACCCAGCTTCACCTTGTGAAGATTGTCAAACATGGTCGATGTGGACACTCCAGTATGACCCGTCAGTGCCGCATGCGTGCCTTCGCCACCAATGGGAAAAGCGCTGCCAAAGACATGCCCAGCCCCCTGTGCCAGGACTTTTTCGGTGGACCCGTGGTAAACCGGCAGGTCAATCCCCACCGACGGGACCCGCAGGCGCGCCATCACCGGATTCATCGCCAACACACCCAGATACTCCTGGTATTCGGGGGATTCCGGGTCTGGCGCGAAACTCCACGGATCACGCAGCTCAAAACGCCCCAACCGTTCATTCCACTCCTGTGCGCGGGCAAGCTCTTGCTCGCGCTGATCCACCGGTATCTCGCGTATCGACGCCGAGTACTGCTCAGCAATCCGCACCTGGTCAGCGTTGTGCAACTTGGTCAGGACCACGGGAGCCAGCAGCACAACTATTCCCATGACGATAAGGATCGCCGACAATACCGACGTGCGGCGTGGCGCGGAGGCAGGCCGGGGTGCCCGATCGGCCGCACGATGCTTCGCTGGTTTCGTGCTTACCCACACCATGTGCGGCCTCCTCGGATAGTAGTGGAGTGAACGGTTAGAATGTCAGAGTTTTAGGCACCGTGCGCTTGCTTACGGTTGTGGCGCAGACGCGCCCACACACCGCCGATGAGCAGCGCCAAACCGGCAGCCATGAGGGCAAACACGCCCTTCTCACCGGTGGCTGGCAACTGGCCGATGGCCGAATCGCTGTAGTCCATGACCTCGGCAGTCATGTTGAAATCGTTGTTTCCAACCTTCGGGTTAGCATTCACCACGGGTTGCGGCTCTGGGTTCAGAGCAAAACCAGACGGTGCTTTGGTTTCCACCACGCACAGCTCATCAGTAACGTCGGCATTGTTGACCCGGCCCTCATGCTGGACGCCGTACACGGTGACGGAGGTGGTCAGGTTCGCACCGCGCGGGGTGACAAAGGTGTTGGTCTTGCTGTTCGTGTTTTGATCGCTCGATCCGTTAATCGGGCTTCCCTTGACCGTCCACTTGCCACTTTCTTCGGTGCAACGGTACAGCTGGAATTCCGCACCTGTCATGGTCCTCTGCTCGTCTGTGAGACGTGCGTTGTCTTCACCCTTCTTGGTGATCACCAGCTGACCAAAGTGGGAGGATGCACCAGGGTTGCCGTCCTTGTTGGTGGTCACAGAAACATTGTTGGGTAGGTCCACCACGGCGTCGTTATCCACTTTGCCGTTGTCAGGAACAGACAGGAGCTTAGCGGTGAACTTTATCTGCACCTTAAGCCCAGGTTCGTTTTGACGATGATTTTCCAGAGCTTGGCGCTGGTCATCCGATTGGAAGTCAATGGATACCTGACCAGGCTGCCCATTAGCCGGTTTAGTCAGCACAAAGTCCGTGCCTGCGATGAGTGTAGTCACATCACCTGTTTTGTTGATCAGTTTTACCTGAGGGCCGGAGGCTTCATTAAACCCAAGGTAGTATGGCAGGTCGTCTTTGATTGCGAAGCGGCTGAGCTTGTCCGCAGGTACGGGAGCCTCGATGGTGTATTCCAGGTCGTCACCCAGGGTTTTACCTTCATCAACCACAGTCTTGGTGGGTTGGACATCCTGGTTTTTTGGCTTGACGGTCTGCTCGTACTTCCACACGCCTTCATCCACGAACGGCAGGGTAACCAGGAACGGCTTGGCCACGGTATAACCAGTCTGCTGCTGCTCGGTGATCTTATAGACGCCGACCTTGAAGTCCTTCGCACCGTTGAGGTTGTTGGTGCTGATGGTGATCTGGCCACTACTGTTGGTCTGCGGGGTGATCGCAGGCCAGGAGCCATCAATCGGGGCAGTCTCCGCGGTCAGCTGGGAAGCCTCCCGCCACCCGGCTGCCGTATTGAGGGGGTTATTAATATACACTTTTTCAATTTTGAAGCCCACGCCCGGGAACGGTTCCGTCGTTTGGCCGAGCTCACCCTTGTACTTGTTAATGGTCAGCGAGACCTCGTGCTCAAGATCCACCGTGGTAGAGGTTGGGCTGGTGACGGATGGTTTGTTCTGCGCAAACGCGACAGAGGGAGCCAGTGAGCCGGAAAGGGCAATGGCGCTTGCTGCCAACAGTGCAGCACATCGAAACTTAGAAGTCCTCATGTTTTCCTCAGTTTTTGGTAAGCGAGTTCATGGAGTGGATTCGTGACGCAACGGCCTCAATCCACTCCACATGCGCGCCATTCGGTAGTGGAAAACTCCAATACCTGGCGGTTTTACAGCATTGTCCAGACGCAATTGAGAGTACAACGCACCAATACTCAAATCAATTAAGCATCTGTCGAGAATGTTTCGCTACACCCACCCCTGAGAAAGGAGAATATTTTCATAATTATTTCTTAGTTAGTAGAAAGCTAACCACCTACTCTTGTATTACCCCCGCTACCTGCGCATCTCTGCTCTGCACCACACTCGGATGTCACTTACGGCACAACTGCCACACAACGTACCCCCGAAAATGTCCCCACCCCCCAAAACAAAAAAGCCCCACAGGATGTGGGGCTCTGTGGTGGCGGGAATTAGCCCACCAACAGCTCGGCGATCTGGATAGTATTCAACGCGGCACCTTTACGCAGGTTGTCACCTGAGACCACCAGCACCAAACCGCGATTATCATCCACCGACTGATCGTGACGGATACGTCCTACCAAGGACGTATCCTTACCCGCAGCAGCGAGCGGGGTGGGCACATCGGCAAGCTCCACACCGGGGGCGTCGGCAAGCAAATCCTTAGCCTGCTCGGGGGTGATGGGGCGGTCAAACTCGGCGTGAATGGTCAACGTATGGCCGGTAAACACAGGCACGCGCACACAGGTGCCAGCTACCCGAAGATCGGGAATGTTCAGGATCTTGCGGGACTCATTGCGCAGCTTCTGCTCCTCATCCGTCTCGCCCGAGCCGTCATCAACGATATTCCCCGCCAGCGGCAACGCGTTATAGGCGATGGGGGCAACATAAGGACCGAGGTCTTCAGGTGCAACAATCGAACCGTCGTGGGCGAGTTCCACGTTCCGGTCCCCCACCTCAGCAACTTGCTTGGCCAGCGCATCCACACCCGCGATGCCCGAGCCGGATACCGCCTGGTAGGAGGACACGTGCAGACGGGTGAGGCCAGCGGCGTCGTGAAGCGGCTTCAGCACCGGCATCGCCGCCATGGTCGTGCAGTTCGGGTTAGCGATGATCCCTTTAACCAGGTTGTCCTTCTCCCCCGGGTTCACTTCCGAAACGATCAGCGGCACCTCAGGGTCTTTACGCCATGCGGAGGAATTATCCACCACCACAGCGCCCGCTGCGGCAAAGATCGGGGCGTACTGCTTGGACGTGGACCCACCCGCAGAGAACAACGCGATGTCAATACCCTTCAGGGACTCCTCCGTCACCTGCGCCAAGTCCTCCACCACAATGTCTTTCCCACCGAAAGGAAGGGTCGTGCCAGCGGACCGTGCTGAAGCAAAAAACCGAATGTTATCCAACGGGAAGTTGCGCTCTTCAAGAATAGAACGCATTACGCGGCCGACCTGGCCCGTGGCACCGACAACGGCAATGGTGGTCATGGGGAGTTCCTTCCTGCACCGACCTACATAAACATTTCGAAATGAGTCTACTCCCACCACACAATGCGGCGGGAGTAGCAATAAGGTAATTTAGCGGCCGGTTCCGGCGTACACCACGGCCTCGGTGTCGCCGCCCAGATCAAACGCATCGTGAATCGCGCGGGCAGCTTTAGCCATGTCAGCTTCACGGATCAGCACCGAAATGCGGATTTCCGACGTGGAAATGAGCTCAATATTTACCCCGGCATCGCGTACCGCCTCACAGAAGACGGCGGTAACACCCGGATGGGAACGCATACCGGCACCGACCAAGGAAACCTTGCCAATCTGGTCGTCGTACAGCACGTTCTTGCACACGCCATCTACCTGCAGCTTTTTCAGCAATTCCATGGCGCGGGGGCCGTCGGCACGCGGGCATGTGAAGGTGATGTCGGTGCAGTTGTCCTCCAGAGAGGAAATGTTCTGCAACACCATGTCAATGTTGATCTCGCTATCCGCCAGCACGCGGAATACTTTCGCCGCCTCACCGGGGCTATCTTGCAAGCCCAGCACGGTGACTTTCGCCTCGGAATTATCGGTTGCTACACCGGTGAGTACTGCTTCTTCCACGGGGATATCCTCCATTGATCCAGCAACGAGCGTGCCGGGGTCATTACTGTACGACGAACGAACGCGGAGTGGGACATCAAAAGCGCGCGCATACTCCACACTACGCAGCACCAAAATTTTAGAACCAACCGCAGCCAGCTCTAGCATCTCCTCAAAGGAAAGCTTCTCCAACTTCTGAGCATTAGGAACAATGCGGGGGTCGGCGGTGTACACGCCATCCACATCCGAATAGATCTCGCACACATCGGCTTTCAACGCCGCCGCCAACGCCACAGCAGTGGTATCGGATCCGCCACGCCCCAACGTTGTCACATCGCGCGTGTCCTTATTCACGCCCTGGAATCCGGCTACGAGGCAAATCTTGCCGTTATCCAGCGCCTCCCGCACACGGCCCGGCGTCACATCCACAATCCGGGCGTTACCATGCCGTTCCGTGGTGAGCACCCCCGCCTGCGAGCCAGTAAACGACTGTGCTTCGGCCCCAAACGACTCAATGGCCATAGCTACCAGCGCATTGGATATACGCTCACCAGCGGTAAGCAGCATATCCATTTCACGCGCCGGCGGCACCGGGTTCACCTGCGCGGCAAGATCAAGAAGCTCATCGGTGGTGTCACCCATCGCAGAACATACGACAACAACATCGTTCCCCTGCTTTTTAGTGGCAACAATCCGTTCAGCAACTCGACGTATCCGCTCAGCGCTCTCCAGCGAAGATCCCCCATATTTCTGTACGATCAATGCCACTAGACAGCCGCCCTTTCAGCGTAAAACAATGTTACGTTTGTTCATCGTACCCAAGAATCAACTACGGTTAAGAAAGTGCAAAGCAATTTTATTGCTGTGCTGTTCGCACTCGCCTCCGCGCTCACCATCGCCTGGGGGACAGTCGTGCGGCACCGCATCGCCGAACAAGCCCCCGGTAACGGATCCAGGTTCACAAACGCTCCGATCCTTACCGTCATTAGCCGACCCCTCTGGTGGGCAGGCACAGGAACAGCCCTGCTTGGATACTTCCTGCAAACCATCGCCCTGGGCTTTGGCACGCTGCTGGTGGTGCAGCCAGTGCTGGTGCTCTCCCTCATGTTCACCCTCCCGCTTTCCGCGCTTTACGACGGCCGCCGCATCAGCAAAACCGAAACCTTCTGGTCCGGGGCACTCACCGTAGCGGTGGCCGTGTTGGTGATCCTCGGACGACCACTTCCTGGACTCACGCACCCGCCCCTTGAGCGGTGGGTACCCGCCCTATCGGTTGGCATCGTTGTCATGGCCGGCTTAGAACGCTTCGCGCACATCCGACCCAACCGCGAAAAAGCCCTCATCCTCGGCATAGTCACCGGCGCGCTCTTCGGCTACGTTGCTGTGCTCTCCAAAGCAGCCGTGGAAATCTACCAGTACTACGGCGTGATCGGATTGATCACCAACTGGGAAGGCTACGCTCTGATCCTTGGTGCGACACTCGGAACCGCCGTGCAACAATCCTCCTTCAACGCGGGCGCGCTGAAAAACTCTCTGCCCGCCATGACCATTTCCGAACCCATCGTCGCCTTCAGCCTCGGCTACATCGTGCTTGGCGAAAAATTCCAGGTCACTGACCTCGGTTGGCTCTGGATGGCCCTCGCCCTGATCACCATGATCATCTCCACCGTGGTGCTGTCCCAGAAGAGCATGAAGGAGTAGGTTTCGGGGGCTGGCGTGCGAAGTATGTATACGCTCAGGTCCACAAACGAGCGTTTTCACGCTTGAAGGTATACATACCTTACAGCGCACGTTAGCGGTGTCCTCAATTGCGGTAATAACCATCCCTCCCCCACCTGACCGACCTCTCCATAATCACCTCCCCCATCCGGCGGAGTTTTTGCCCGCCGAAATTTCCCCTGTTCAGCCGATGTGCTGTGACCTGCCTTTTTGCCAAGCTTAATGAGTGTCAACATGACGGTTCTCAGGGTACTTTTCAGGGTGTTTTTCAGGGAAAACCCCGATGTTGACACATCCCCAACATAGATATGCTCAGTTGCATGTCAGCACTGTTCATACTGTTCAGAATTTTGAGGTGATTATTGTGTCGCGTTTGTTGTATCGGCTTGGTCGCGCCGCGTATACGCACAGATTGAAGTTTATTGCCATGTGGTTGCTGCTTTTTGCGGCGGCAGCAGTGGCGGCGGGGGCGTTGACGAAGCCGCCGAGTAATTCGTTTAGCATGCCAGGCGCGGAATCAGTGGAGGCTCAGGAGGAGATCAGTCGGCGTTTCAACACATCAGAAGATGAACTCACAGCCCCAGCCGGCATGATTGTGGTCAAGGCGAAAGAGGGGACTACCCTCAGCGACCCGGAGCAGGCGGTGAAGGTTGACGCGATCGTCGATAAGCTGAAGCATTCGGATGCGCTGAAAAGCAAGGACAGCATCGTGAACCCGGTGGCGGCGGACGCGGCGATGCGGCAGGGCAACCCCAACAGCGCGGACGTGGACGAGCTGTCGCCACTGAGCCCGGACAAGACGACGGGGATTATTCAGGTGATGTTTGATGCGGAGAAAGCGCAGGATGTTGACAAAAATAAGGTGGCGGACGTTACTAAACTGCTGAAAGACAACGCGGATGGCCTGGACATTGCCTACACAGGCAACGCATTTGACGGCGCAGAGCAACTGGGCATGCAGAGCGAGCTGGTGGGTGTTCTCGTGGCGGCTGTGGTGCTGCTGGTGACCTTCGGTTCGCTGGTGGCTGCGGGAATGCCGCTGGCCACGGCGATTGTGGGTGTGCTGCTTGGCTCGCTGGGCATTAACGCGGCGTCGGGCTTAACGGATAGCGTTGATCAGAACACCGCAACCCTGGCCACGATGATCGGCCTGGCCGTGGGCATTGATTATGCGTTGTTTATTCTGTCGCGTTTCCGCAGCGAGCTGGTTCAGTACGTGGACGGACATAACCTGACTCCTAAGGAGTTGGCCCAGCGTCTGCGCAGCATTCCTCGAAACGAACGTGCGCATCTGGCGGGCCTGGCCGTGGGTAAGGCAGGCACGGCCGTGGTGTTCGCCGGCCTGACCGTGGTTATTGCGCTGGTGGCGCTGGTGATCATCAATATTCCGAGCGTGTCCGCCATGTCGCTGGGTGCTGCAGGAACAGTGGCCATTGCCGTGCTGGTAGCTATCGGTTTGCTTCCCGCAATTCTGGGACTGTGGGGCACCCGTGCGTTTGCTGTCCGCACGCCCTTTATCAAGGCTCCCGACCCAGAGCAGGAGACCCCGACGATGGGTGCCCGCTGGGTGCGCATGATCCGCAAGCACCCGGCATTGTTCCTGGTGGCAGGCGTTCTTGCGCTGGCGTTACTGGCTATCCCCGCTGCGCAGCTGCGCTTGGCCACGCCGACGGGTGGCAGTGCGGCCGCGCCGGGTTCGCCGAGCCGCACCGCCTACACCATGATTGAGGATGCCTTCGGCCCCGGCCGCCAGGCACCGATGATCGCGCTTGTCGACGTCGCGTCCCTCCCCGAGCAGCAACGCCCCGAGGCATTCACCACCGCCGTCCACGATTTCGCAGGAATGGATGGCGTGAAAAATGCCCAGATTGCCGCAGTCAATGATGCTGGCGATGCCGCCCAAGTGATGATCATCCCCTCGAATGGCGCGACAGATAAACGCACTGTGGATTTGTTGCACAACCTGCGCGACCATCAGTCGGATTTCAAGGAGCAGACGGGTGCCTCGTACCGCATCACAGGCATGGCACCAATAGTTCAAGATATTTCGGACCGGCTTTCTGGCGCATTGCTACCCTACGTTGCCATTGTCGTTGCGCTAGCGTTTGTGCTGCTCATGGTGGTATTCCGTTCCATCTGGGTACCCCTAATTGCCGCACTGGGATTTGCACTGTCAGTGGCAGCAACATTTGGCATTACGGTGCTGGTCTGGCAGGAGGGTTTCGCCGGACTGGTCTCGGACCCGCAACCCCTGATCAGTCAGCTTCCGATCCTGCTAATCGGCAGTGTGTTTGGTCTGGCTATGGACTACCAGGTGTTCCTGGTCACCCGCATGCGCGAGGGGTACCACCACGGTATGAACGCTGGGCCTGCGGTGGTGTACGGCTTCAAGCATGGTGCCCGCGTGGTCACAGCGGCCGCGTTGATCATGATCAGTGTGTTCGCCGCCTTCATGTTTATGGACCTGCAACTCATCAAAGTCATGGGGTTTGCCCTGGCCACGGCGGTGCTGTTTGACGCCTTCATTGTGCGCATGACCATCATTCCCGCCACCATGTTCCTTCTCGACGCCCGTGCTTGGAGCATTCCACGCTGGCTCGGCCGCCTACTCCCCAACGTTGACATCGAGGGAGAGAAACTTACCTCAGGGTTAACGTAAATTTTCAGGGTATTTTTCAGGGAAACCCCTGATGTTGACACGCCCCCAACATGGATACGCTCAACTGCATGAAAGCACTCATATCCCTGCTGGGGGTGATTCTTGCTGTGGCCTTCATGGCAAGCCCAGCACATGCTCAATCACATGAGAATGACCGTTACCAGAAACTTGCAGACGATCTTAAGACACCCGGTCTTGCGGTGGTGACCTTTGATGCCACCGGAGTGACCGATGAACACTACGTCGGTGTTGATTCAAACAGCAACCCCATCGGCCCGGATTCCCTGTTCATATGGGGATCCATCTCTAAATCGTTCACGTCCGCACTGGCCATGATGTTAGCTGAACAAGGAAAAATTGATCTCAATGCGCCCCTCACCAGGTACTATCCCGAATTCCAAGGAACAGCACTGGGCAATAATGGTGCCACCGTCACTGACCTCATACACCACACGGCAGGACTGCCCCGAGAACTCAATCCCTATCCCCGCGACCTGCAAAGTGTCATTGACGGGGTAAAAGACCTACCATCAGTCGACCCGGTCGGCACGCATTCCTACTCAAACATCAGCTACATATTGCTGCAACAACTGATGGAACGCGCCACTGGAGAATCGTATAGCACGCTGTTAGAAACCTACGTGGATCCGGCGACCGGCGTGACTCCTCTTAGCCGCGCAGACACGATAAACAGCACCGTCCCCGCAGGCCACGCACCTTTCTTCACCGGAAATCTAGCGGTGCGGGAGCCTATTCAGGACTACGAAATCGGTGAAGGCAACCTCGCCGGGACCGGAAGGCAACTCGCCGACTACGGGGCGTGGCAACTTCGCCAACACCAAGCCGGTCAGCTACCCAGCACCTTGCCCAAGGTCTCCACCACTGATGATTACGAATACGGCGCGGGGCTTTTCTACGAGCAGTTCGATGGAACCCAGCTGGTGTATCACGGCGGCACTGTTCCTGGATTCAACTCCTACATGGGCTTCAATCAGCAAACCGGCAAGGGCGTCGTGGTGCTCTACAACGTCATGGGGATTCGTGATCAGATGAACAACAATGGCATCGTCACGCCGGCACTGGTCTTCGCGGAGGAAACCCTGGGTGTGACGCCCAAGCAACAATCCTCCAACACCCACTGGGGTGACGTGATTGTGTATACCCAAACCGCGCTCATTGTGCTTGCTCTGCTGACCATCGGCCGCGTGATCTACACATGGGTGCGCCGCACTCCCCCGGCGCGCAGCACCAGGCGCAGGGTGATCACCATTGTCGCAGCTCTTGTACTAGGGATTGGCAGCGTGCTGACCCTCGTATTCGGACCAGTGGCTCTTCTCGGTTTCACATTGCCGCTGTTGTATATAAGTGCCCCCGATTTCATGCTGCAATGTTGGATTCTCGCGGCGGAGATCGCCGTGCTCAGCGGCCTGATTGTTATCCGTCAGATCGCCCAGGGAAAGACGCCCAGCATGTAGGCCCCAAACCACGCGCCCCACAGTAACCAGCTGATGGCAATGGTGATCTGCGCGGGCGTCGATAAGCGGCGAGCAAAGAAGAACACCAGCGGAAGGAGCAGTAGATACGCCGGGATGAGTAGGCGTGGGCGGGAGTGCATAATGCCGTCGGAAAGCAGGATGTTGGCGGCGACGGCGGCGCTGAACAACCAGATTTGCCACGGTAGTTTGCGGAAACTCCCGGCAACAATGAATACAAAGGCGATCATGACGGCCACCGAGAGGAAGTAGCCTAATTCACGGGAGGCAAACATGGTGAAGGTGGCGAATTTCCAGGTGGCTATGCCCCAGTCGAACGCGGAATTCCAGCCCTCGCGCTGCATGCCGAAATAGCCGCCAATGTGGGTGAGGTAGCCGGAGGACCACCACAAATACCACAGCAAACCCAGGGGTGAAAGCAGAGTCGCGAGCCAACCTCGCCAGTTTTTCCGGTCGGTGGTGAGCACGGCCAGGAACAGCACCAACATCACGTCCACGGCGGTAATGCGGGTCAGGCCGGTGACAAAAACAAGAAGCCCGGCGAGCAACCAACGGCGGTCCATAATGGCCACCAGAGCCCAAATAGATAGCGCCCCGAACAGGGATTCCGAATACGCCATATTGAAAGTGATGCCCATGGGCACACCGGCAATAAGAACAGCCGCGAGGATGCGGGCGCGCTGGCTTTTAGCGCCCCAGTGGTTAATGCTGGGAATGCGGTTGACTAGGGCCATGACACCGGCGATCATCACCACACCGAGAAGGAAATTCACACCATACGCAATGGTTTCATGGTGAAGCCCCGTGATCGGATGCAACACCGCATGCAGTCCGCGCAACAGGTATGGAAACCCCGGGAAAAACGCCAGAGAGCGTTCGTAAACAGGCACCTCCACCACGGGTTCTGTGATGGCAAAGTAGCCGTCACGCGCGATGCTCACATAGTATTCCGCGTCCCAACGGTAGAACAGGGAATGCAGTGTGTAGCCGTTGGCGGTGGCCATCATGCCCATGATCACCAGCCGCACTAGTGAGGCAACGCTGAAAATGCCGAAAGCCCACAGCCAGTCCACTCGAGTTAAGCCCGCCGGGCGACCTGCGGTAGCCGGGGCTGTGTGATCTGGGGCTTGTTGCGACACTGCCCCATTATCCCTTAAGCGCTATCCCCGTCGGAAGTGGGGTCGGGCGAAAAATCTCCATGCCTGATCCCATTTCTATGGTAGCTTTCTAGCTTTTTGCCCCTATCACGGAAAAATACTGTAGGCTGAACAACATGCTGCGCGCACGTCTCCTCCTTCTGTGCCGCGGCGGGTCAACGGTCTAGAGCACGGCTGGCACCCCGTCGCGGAGTTCAGGCGCGCCAGCCGTGGCCCATAGGAAACTGGGTAACCAACCAATCCCCAAAGGAATTTTTTAAGCCATGGCCCCCTCTGATGCATTTATCTCCGCCCCGCGTGACATTTCCACCCCGGCCGGCCCCCGACCCGACGGCCAGCCCGCGTGGAATAAACAACGCAACTCCTCTATGCCCGTGAAGCGCTACCAGCCGTTCGAGGTTGAGGTGGAGAAAATCGAGCTGCCCGACCGTACCTGGCCAGACAAGGTGATTGATTCCGCACCGCAGTGGTGTGCGGTGGACCTGCGCGACGGCAACCAGGCCCTGATCGATCCGATGAGCCCTGAACGCAAGCGCCGCATGTTTGAACTGCTGGTGCGCATGGGTTACAAGGAGATTGAGGTGGGTTTCCCCTCTGCCTCCCAGACTGATTTTGATTTCGTGCGGGACATTATCGAAAACAACCTCATTCCCGACGACGTGACCATCCAGGTGCTGGTACAGGCCCGTGAGCATCTGATCCGGCGCACCTTTGAAGCCTGCGAGGGCGCAAAAAATGTGATTGTGCACTTTTACAATTCCACATCGATCCTGCAGCGCAACGTGGTGTTCCGCAAAGACAAGGACTCCATTAAGAAGCTGGCTACAGATGCGGCGCAGCTGATCAAGGAGATTGCCACCGAGTACCCAAACACGAATTGGCGCTGGGAGTACTCCCCCGAGTCCTTTACCGGCACGGAGGTTGCCTACGCCAAGGAGGTGTGTGACGCCGTGGTGGAGGTCATGGATCCCACGCCCGAGAATCCGATTATTGTGAATCTGCCCTCCACCGTGGAGATGACCACACCAAACGTGTACGCCGATGCCATCGAGTGGATGCACCGCAACCTGAACCGCCGGGATTCCATCATTTTGTCGCTGCACCCCCACAACGATCGTGGCACAGGTGTTGCCGCTGCGGAACTGGGCTACATGGCGGGCGCGGACCGCATTGAGGGCTGCCTGTTTGGCAATGGTGAACGCACCGGCAACGTCTGCCTGGTCACCTTGGGCTTGAACCTGCTGACCCAAGGTGTGGACCCCCAAATCGATTTCTCCGACATTGAGCAGATCCGCCGCACGGTGGAGTACTGCAACCAGCTGCGCGTGCCGGAACGCCACCCCTACGGCGGTGACCTGGTGTTTACCGCCTTCTCCGGTTCCCACCAGGATGCCGTGAACAAAGGTCTGGACGCCATGGCCGCGAAGCTGCGCCCCGGCGCGAGCCACACCGATGTGAGTTGGGAGGAACTGCAGGATATTGAATGGGAGGTTCCCTACCTGCCGATTGACCCGAAGGATGTGGGCCGCACCTACGAGGCCGTGATCCGCGTGAACAGCCAGTCCGGCAAGGGTGGTGTCGCCTACATCATGAAGACGGATCACGGTTTGACCCTGCCGCGTCCCATGCAGGTGGAGTTTTCCTCCGTGGTTCAGAACGTCACTGATGCCGAAGGCGGCGAGGTGGAGTCGAAGCACATGTTCGACATTTTCGCCCAGGAGTACTTGGATCGGACCACTCCGTTGGAGCAGGTGTCCATGCAGGTTGACGCCGCGAAAACGGAGAATGACACCGCCACCATTACCGCCCAGATCCGCTTCAACGGCAAGGACGTGACGGTAACAGGCACAGGTAACGGCCCGGTGTCGGCATATGCAAACGCCCTGGAATCCATTGGGGTGGACGTTGAGGTTCAGGAGTACACGCAGCATGCGCTGAGTGCGGGTGACGACGCCGCGGCTGCCGCCTACATCTACGCCGAGGTCAACGGCCAGAAGGTCTGGGGTGTGGGGATCGCCCGCTCCATCACCTACGCTTCCTTGAAGGCCGTGACGTCCGCGGTTAACCGCGCGCTTAGCTAGCCGCTACTTTTCCAGAAGGTCCGCCAGTTTCTTCTTTGCGCGGTGAATGCGCACTTTTACCGCAGAGAGGGAAGCATTCTGGTGGACCGCTATTTCTGCGTATGTTAGCCCCGCCACTTCCGCGAGGACGAGCGCTTCGCGGGAATCAGCATTGATCTGTTGCAGTGCGATACTGAGCCGGTCATGGTCAGCAAGTTGTTCTTCAAAGGCGGCTGCTGTGTCCTCCAGTTGGATGAAATAACCGTCTTCATCGTCATCAATGGGTTTTTCTTGCTTGCGTTTGCGCACTAACGCTACGGCCGCGTTGCTGGCGATGCGGTAGAACCAGGTGCCAAATTTCGATTCGCCTCGAAAGCGAGACAGATTTTTCCACGTGGAGGCCAGGGCATGCTGAAGTGCGTCCTCTGCATCATGCTGGTTTTCGGTAATGCGCATGCACACGCTCCAGGCAATGTGTTGATACCTGGTGACAAGTTCCGCGAAGGCACGCTCGTCACCCTCGCGTGCTTTGCTTAGAAGCTCAGCATCATCATTCATGTACCCAAACAAACCTTCACTCGTATGCGCACACCACGAACAGGGTGGCGACGCCGACTATCAACCTCCTGACAACTTTAGCCTAGCTCAACCTGTTTTGAAGACAAATATGTGCAGCTTTTACGCTACCCATTGATGTCAAAGTCAATGTCTATGTGGTCTGCATCGAATCCATTGTCATCATTGTGATAGGTGACTGCACTGTGGTGGCCATCGGCGTTGTCGTGAAAAGTGTCGTCATGGGACGTGTCAAACGTGAGGTCGTGCTGCCCAAAGTCGCTGCTATCGTCCCCGTTGTCCGTATCATCAACGTCATCATGCGTGACCTCGTCATGAACCTGATCGTCGGCATCCGTGGAATCATCGGTTGCATCGGCGTCGATAAGCATGATGCTGTCGAAGTCGGTGTCGTCCAATGTGATTTCATCCGACTCGTCATAGTCGGGGACGATGGAGGCATCAATGTCCTCGTCGGGCATGGCGAGAGCGTCGGAGAGGATTCGGTCCCACACGGCTGGGTCCAGCGAATCCATTGGTAACGAAAGATCAGGGGCGAAGGGAGTCGCATCATCCTGTGGCATCGTCATCCTCCATCAACTCCAGAGCACGTGCATTTTACCGCAACGTTACTGAATAACATCACTACCTGTCACGTTAACAAAAGCGAGTTGCGGGTTGTCGCTAGCACCACCCAGATCAGGGTCGCCCTCAGTGGTGGCCACCATCTGGAAGCCGCTGTCTGCCCAGGCATCCTCAAACTGACTGATCGGGACCTGAGTGCCATTTCCATCAGGGTTACCTGGATCCTCCAGGGTGACCATGCCTGTATTGGTATCAATCTCAGTGACGACGAGCGCGTGATCTGGCATATTATCTTCGCCAGCCGCATCAGCGGAATCGCCCCACAGCTCGCCGGAATCCACGGCGGCAATCACGCCACAACCAGCGTCAAGGCGGGCGGCGAGGTCATCCATAGAACTTGTAACAGTCTCGCAGGGCACGCCGGAGGCATCCAGCAATGTCTGAATATCCTCCATATACAAGCCTTCGGAAATGTCCTGCGTGAGGCCCATGTTGTACGCCTGGTCCACCATAACCTGCGGGTCGGTGATGCCAGCGTCAGAGAACTCGTTGGCAATAATGGCCACGGAGGTGGGGCCGCAATAACCATCTACCTGCTGGTAGAACCAGTCAGAGTTCCACTCGTAGGAGTTACCGTACACGCCATCATCGTCCAGTGCGGGCTCCTCCCCTGGAGCAGGAACATCGAGGGACGGGTCAGATTCGGGCCCAGGGTCGGGTGCGGGGGCGTCGATAACCGGATCATGGGTAGTTGGGTCGTGGGTAGTTGGGTCGTGGACTTCCGGTGCGGGGGCAGGGTCGGCATGACCGGGATCAGCATCGTCAATGTCCACGGTATCTGGATCCACCATGTTGGGGTCAGCAACGGCGGGGTCCTGCACGGCGGGGTCGTGCACTGCGGGGTCGTCGGCAATGGGATCCACGAACGGATCTGCGAAGGGGTGATCATGCCCCATATCGTCGAAGGACTCATTGAAAGAATCGTCTCCGAGGTCGCTCGGGTCGATGAGCGAGTTCAACTCATCGAACATGGAGTGGTCGTCATATCCGTCCATGGAGGTCATTACCGTTATTTCCTTGTGTGTTGCAGTGGGAAGAGAGGAGTGAAGGTCGAGCTGTTAGAAAGTGCCGTCCATACCAGCATCGTGCTGGGCGGCGTCGTGTCCGAGGTTGTCAAAGTTATCCACAGAACCAACCGAACCATTGGCGTACGAGCTAGCATCCACGTTGGTGTCCATGATGCCGTCACCGTCGGAGTCGAAAGCTGCGTAGTCGAAGTTTCCATCACTGTTTACATCGTGATAAAGCACGTTTGCGTGACCATCCATGTCGGAGTCGACAGCAGCAACATCAAAAGTGCCGTCCTTGTTGTCGTCCATCAGCTCCACATCGGTGATGCCGTCGCCGTCCAAGTCGAGCTGAGAATCAACAACAACATTGCCCTCAACTGTGTCTTCCTGGAAAACTTGGCCGGTTGCGCCGTCTGCGTAGCTGATCACGTCCATGTCACCGTCGTCGTCAATGTCGGACGATGCAACCACAACATTGTCTTCTGCAGTGGTGACGGCCGTTTCAAACGTGCCGTTGCCATCTAGGTCAACATCGGTGAGAATAACTTCACCCTGGCCGTCGAGATAATCGATCTGCTGCACACCATCGGTGGTGGAATGCACTACGTCAATGCTGCCATCACCATCAACATCGCGGCTGGACACGTTCTGCGCATTGCTTGGATTTGGGTCGGCGATTAGAACATCATCCTGGGAGTAGTCCGGGCTGAAACCGTTCGAAATATCTGGTTCAGGCTGGCTGGACATGTGATCGACAGGAGTTGCGCTTGCTGAACCTGAACCGGCCGAGCCTGCGCCAGCTGAGGAACCAGCAGCGGCAGAAGAGCCTGCTGCAGCGTCGTGGGTCACGGAGGAGCCTGCAACGTCGGAGGAGCCTGCCGAGGAACCACCGGCTGCATCGTGGATGGCAGAAGAACCGGCTGCTGATTCAGCGTTGCCTGAGGAGCCTGCAGATGACCCAGCAACGTCAGAAGAACCTGCCGATGATCCACCTGAACTGGTGAAGCTATTAAACGCGCTCTGCGCACCATGGATAGCTGCCTCGATGTTTTCCTGCATACCCTGCACTGGATTGTCGCTCATGAATATTCCTTTCTTGTTGGCAGGTCCCGCTTGTTGCGGTCTTGGTTATGACCGTCAGCGCTGGCGAACCTATCTGCTGGACACTACTTAGACACGCCGTAGCTACAGAAAGTTACAACCGATGATCATTTTTATTTTGGGAACCTAGCTACATCAGTCCGGCCGCCTGGAGATATGCCTTTGCAGATTCCTTGTCTTTCAGATCAGAGCTGGTCAGGATGAGGTTTGTCTCAGTACTGGCGTAGGCCAATGAGTATTTGTTGTTGCTACCGGACGTTGCGGTGTCAGAGTAGATAAACGCAGCTGCGGTTTTGTTGCCGTTTTCCACGGTTTCGGTGTCTTTTTTGCGTGTGTCGTACCAGCCTTCAGTGATACGACGACGCTCAATATCCGAGCTGTCAGGGTCAATGTTGAACGTTACTATGGGAGGCGATATGGCGTCCCCAGCGAAGTAACTATATGCGGAACTTCCTTCCTTGATCTGGCATTGAACTTTCAGTCGACCAGTCTCGGTGGTTCCGCCAAGTTCGCATTTGTCCAGGTTTTCCCTGAACTTGGATGGGGCAGCCGCAAGCACTGCCTCACGGCTCCCCAAGTTGCCTGCGCTTGCACTGCTAGTAGCCGCTGCGGTTGGTTGTGTCGTGGTCGTTTCCTCCGATTTACCGTTGCCCAACAGATACATGGTCGTCGCACCAACCACTGCCACTGCCACAACCGCTGCTGCGGCAATGATCAGGTTTCTGCGGGTTTTCGAGGGTGCGCTTGTCGACGCCGCAGGGGTCGCCGAGGCTGCCTTCCCTGCGGGTGCTGTCGCAGTAGGTGTTGATGCACCGTAATTCGTTGTGCCGTAGTTCGGAGCACCATAGCCAGATGCACCGAAGTCCACTCCACCCTGCGCCGGTTCTTGCGTAGTCGGGGCATCTGCACCCATATTGTGCGGGGCCATGCCGCGAACAATGGGACCTAAGGCGGAAATGGCTCCTTGAGCCACAACGGTTTTCGGGTCATCCAATGTGGCGAGTGGTCCAAAATTCTTGAGGCGGTCTTGCACAAGCGGAATACGTGATGAGCCGCCGGTGAGATATAACGCAACAAGATCCTCAGCGTTGGTGATTCCCGCGTCGGCAAGCGTGGCTCGGGTCAGCGCCGCAGCTTTATCCAATGCCGGGGAAATAATCTCTTCAAATTCTGCGCGAGTGATCTGGAAACGCTCGGTCTCACCACCGCCGCTGACCACTACCGTGGCGTAGGAAGCCTCAGAGAGAAGTTCCTTAGCACGGCGGATGGAATCTTCCAGCGCGTGGCGTTCCTGCAGAGGTGCCTGGGTGCGGAAGTAATCCAGGAGTTCTGGGTTGCGGTCATCAAGCTGCTGGTCAACCCACCTGCGCATCATCGCGTCGAAGGTTTTTCCACCCAGTGTGTTATCGCCGCGGGCAGCAATCACATCGAAGGCATCATTGTCATTGGCTTCCAGCACGGCAACGTCCAACGTTCCGCCACCGAAGTCGAACACAGCGATGCGTTGCCCCGGTTGCAGGGTTTTTGCTCGGGAGTAGTAGTGCGCGGCAGCCTGCGGCTCGGAAATGGTGGTAATCTTCGCCGCCGACAAGCCCAGTTGGGCGGCGGCATCCAGCAGAACCTTAATCTCGTTGGACGACCACGCCTCTGGGTGGGTGAGCACCAGTTCGGAAGGCTGCACGTTGCCATGTTCGCGGGACACGCGCTGCACTACGGAGGACAACACCGCAGCAACCGGCATGGAGGCGGACAGATCATAGCCGTTGACCTGGAACATTTGTTGCGGGATCACGCGCTTGGGTGCCGGAATGAAACCCGCAGGGTTGGACTCGGCCTTGTCCATAGCGACGTCGCCAACGTCGATTTGCTCAGGTGATTCGACGTACACGGACGAGGACATAGTAGTGCGGTTGTGGCTAAGGTTCACCGCCTCAACGGTTCCCTTGACGGGGTTTGTGTGCGCCGCCGCCGTGTTGGAGGTTCCAAAGTCAATGCCAATGGTCCAGTTTGTCCCGGACATGTAGCCGCCCTTTCACAATGTTCTTTGTAGATAAACGCAACACCAGGGAGACCCCAACTACCAGCGGGGTCTCCCGATGCCTCTAGTTTTTGACGTTTTCGATCTTCTGATCAGCTTTCTTCAGAATCTCATATTGTGCTGCGGCCATCTGTGAGACTAGCTGCTTCTTTTCAGCCTTGTCTTGCGGTTTGTTGGTGTAGGTGCGGTCGCTAACATCAGCAACATAACGGCCATTAGTCACGTAACAAGCATATTGAGTACCATTCACCTCTTCATTCTCGGTACAGCTAGTACCTGGAACGCCCTGCGGTTCATCGTACTGTTTTGCCCCGGCTTGCAGATCGTTGGACATGAAGGAGTTGAGGATCGCTTGGGCACCAAAATCATTATCGGCACGGAACACAAGCGAGACCGCCTTACCATTCTTCACTGATCCAGCTTGCGTAATAGTGTCGTAGATGTTTTTGGTATTGGAGTACAACGATGCCGTACCACGCGGACCATACGTACCTGGGACCTGCGCAGAATCCGTCTCACGTTTTTGCAAAGCATAGATGGCAATGTTGTTGGGATCGTGGGGTGGATACTTTGTAGCTTTACCGTATCCTGCTGGAGTTTTTATGCCCGGGAACTGCTCCAGCAATGGAATCTGCTTGTCGTAGGATTTTTTGACATAGTCTCGACTCCATTGTTCCTGACCAACAGGCGTCGATGTCCATGTATAGACTACATACTCATTGTAGGGAGTAAACGCGCTGTAGTCTGTCTCGCCTGTACTCTCCGATGTATAGTGCGCTGCGTAAGTGTTGGGCATGTTGGGGATAGAGTCTGGTACATAAGACACAGCCAACTCATTTTCGGCGACAGGCGCGGTAATTTCCTCGGCCAGCTTCTGCGCCACCTCTTGCGCGGTTGCAGGGCTGTCATAGCGCAGCACTACCTGAAATGTGGTCGTCGCTGGATCCACAGCCCGAGCTTTGGGGGCTTCCGCGGAATTATAGTAGCCGGATTGCAATCTGTCGTCATACGCTTTCAACATATTGACAGCCCGATTGGATGCAATCATCCCCAAGCTACCCGCACCGAAAACTGCGCGGCCACCCTTACCTTTACTCAACACAGGATCAACTTCATACGGCATGGGCACATACTCTGCCAGCAAAAACGACTCAGTAATGTGACCAGTTTCTGGGGTGGGATCCGGTACCGGTTTGAGTGGCTCCGTCTTGAATCCGCCGGTGTCAAAAGCTTTGGCGGCGTCCGACTCCTTTCCTGCGCCGACAGCGTCGGTAGCGGTGGATGTCTGCCCGGTCGAGCCGTCCTGAGACTTGCTTAACGGGTTAGGCAAGTTTCCGCAAGCAGATAGCAGCGCAACGCTGAGCAAAGCTACGACGCTGGCCTTCAGCTTCTTCATGGCGCCTCCTTTTTGAGATCAAAAATACAGATAACATCTTAGGCCGTCAGCCCTCAACATTTGCTTGGATGCGTATAACGTGCGAAAGGTTACAGTCACCTTAAGTTTTCGATAGGGTAAATAAGCGAGTCATGCTATCACCGAAAGTGACACATTGTGAAAACAGAGATACGTACAGGTCAAGAGGCTGATCACAGCGACATTGAAGACCGCGCAACCAAGCTCCTGACAACCATTACCGATAAAATCCTGCGTCAATACAAGCTTGATGATATTAGCGATCTTGCCGTCGCCCGCGCATCAAGCACGCAGCAAACACGATCGGTCGTTGTTGTTGGAGAGGTCAAACGCGGCAAAAGTTCTCTGGTAAACGCGATCGTCGGCAAGCGAAACGCCTCACCCGTGGGCGTGAATGTCACAACATCAACGGCGATCGCTCTGACCTCCGAGACGGATGAGTTACGGGAGGGCCAAGCCTGCCTGTTCTACCCCGACGGTGAAAAAATCGTGCGCCTCAATGAGGTAGGTGAATGGATCAATGCTGGTGCCGTGCGTGCCGCGCAGGAGGACGCGGATTCCCTGCCCACCCGCGCCACCATTCCGATCCGCAGGATGCCGCTGGAAGGTGTCACCATTGTGGATACCCCGGGTGTGGGCGGGCTGGACCCGAAGCTGTCGGCGCTGGCGAAAGTGTCGGTGGATCAGGCGTGTGTGCTGGTGATCGTGTGCGATGCGTCGACCACCATCACGAAGCCCGAGATGGATTTTATCCGTGATACCGGTTCCGAAATCGAAGCCATCATCGTGGCCGTCACCAAGACCGACAAGCACCTTGTGCGCTGGCAGGAAATCGTGGAGCAGAACAAGAAACTCCTGCGTGAGCACATCGGCCGCGATATTCCCGTGGTGGGCGTGTCCAGCCTGCTCGCAGTGATTGGTTCGGAAATGTCCATGGCGGCAGGTGGCGGCAAAGTGCTGGAACTATCCGGCATCAACGACCTCAATGCGCTGATCGCCGGCAAATTCCGCATCGCCGAGCATCTTCCGCTGGCCAATGGCCTGCGCATCGCGACCAAAGGACTCCGCGACCTCAGCGAGGACCTGCAGCAACGGCTGGAGATTCTGCGGGAAGGCGACGCCGCCGTCCCCGACCTATCCAACCGGCTCGAAGAACTCAAACAGCTCAAAAAAGAAGGCGAAAGCTGGGACTACTACCTCGGCCGCGACCTCACCCTCATCCGGCAGGAGTCCATGGACCAGCTGGAACAAAAACTCGATGCCATCCGCGAATCCTGGACCGAGCGCATCAACAAAAACGGCATGGCCGTGCTGCGCAAAAACCCGCAGTACTTCACCGCAGAAATGGAACGCGAGTTCCAGACTGCCATCGGCGAAACACTCACCTACTTTTCCACCGAGCTGGAAAACAGAATCGTCAAACCCAGGTTCGTTGACTCCGATGTCATCTGGGAACAAATCAGAAACGAAGTCAGCTCCGCCTTCACCGGAAAAGAACTACAAACCCACACTGTGCAGGCAAAACGCCAAGGGCTTCTCGACCCCATGATGCTCATGATGGGCATGTCCGGCGGCTCCATGCTCGGCGGGGTGATCGGCACCATGGTGAGCTTCACCGGCCTTGGCGCCATCGTCGGCGTCAGCTGGGTGGCCTTCAACGTGGGCTTCCGCGCCATGCGCTCCGGCAAAACCAACCTGCTCAACTGGATGCGCGAAACCACCGCCACCTCCAAAATGTTCACCTCCAAAATTCTTGAAGCAGCCATTGCCAACGCCCGGCCCGCCATCCAACTCCGCTACCGCGAATACCTCAAAGACATGCTGGACACCACCCAAAAACAAATCCAGGAAGCCGAGCGTATGGCCAAAGCCGACCAGGCCAGCCGCGAAAAGCGCAAAAAGACGCTGGAAAAGAACATCACCATCATCAACAAAAACATCACCGCGGCGGAAAAAATGATCACCGAACTCACCTCGCAGGTAGCCCGCCGCGGACAGCAAGGATAAGCCGAGATGGACCTCACATCAATCGCACTCAACCAAGCCCTCGACTACCTCGGCACCTTCAGCCCCGCGCTGTACGACGAGGCACAACGCATCCGCCACACTCTCGACGCCCCGCCGCGCATTGTGGTGGTCGGGCGCCTCAAATCAGGCAAATCCACGCTAGTCAACGCCCTGATCGGCGCTCCCGTGGCCGAAACCGCCGCGCTCGAAGCCACCAATGTGGTCACCGTCTTCCAATACGGCGCACCCGACCGCGCCGAAGCCGTTCTTCTGAACGGCGAACGCCTGCCCATCACTATTCAGCGCGGCGAAGTGGCGGCACTCCCCGCGCCTGTTGAAGAAATCAGCTTCATCCACCGCTGGATGCCCACTGCGTCCATCAAAGACTTCTCGCTGATTGACACCCCCGGTCTTGCCACGTTGACCGTGGAAAACGAACAACGCACCCGGCGCATCCTCATCGACGGCTACGAACAAACCAAAGCCATGTCCGTGGATGCCGACGCCGCCGTCTTCCTGTTCGATGCCACCCCGCGCATGGACGAAGTGAGGTTCATCAAGGATTTGGGCTTCACCTCCCTGAACACCCTTGGTGTGCTCTCCCGTGCCGACTCCTTCGGTGAAGGCGCACTCGGTGAACGCGACCCCCTCGACCACGCACGCCAACACGCCGACACCCTGGCCGCGCAACTCTCAGGCTCCGTGCTCACCGTTATCCCCGTTGCCGGATTGCTCGCCGAAACCTCCCACACCGGCGTAATCACGGAAAACGACGCCCGCGTCATGGCCAGCCTCGCTGAGGCCACCGAATTTGACCTGATTGACATTATTGCTTCTGGAGGTGACGCCGTTGAGGGTGGCGCCGGTGGTGATGGCGCCGGTGCGAGTGGTGCCGGTGGGACGCAGCAGCAGGAGATTTGCAGGCGCGTTGTAGGGCTCATTGGCGAATACGGACTCTTCCGCGCCCGCAACGTCGCCCGCCGAGGTGCCAGCGAACTCAACGAATGGGCCACCACCAAATCTGGTGTGCCCGAGCTGCGGCAGCTCCTTGTCACACGCTTTGGCAAGTTCGCCACTACACACCGCGCGGGGCGCATAGTCAAAGAAATAGAAAGCCTGGCTTTTAGTAGGCAACACCCCAAAGACCAAATACTCAACCTGGTCTCCACCATGCGCACCGACCCGCGCCTGATCACCGTGTTCCTGCTCTTAGATTTGAAGGCAGTCCAAGACACAAACCCCAACACCCAGCTCATCCAGGAACTGACCCAGCTGATTGCCGGAGACACCTTCCAAGAAAAACTTGGACTCCCCGCTACGGCATCAATGTGGGACGTAGTGAACACCGCCCAGCAGAAACTCCAATGGGCACACATGGAATCCCTCTCCGCCCTCACCCCCGCAGAAGACGCGGCACTCGTGACCATCCAACGCGCCTACAACGACCTCATTCGCATGGCGCAGGGGCAGTGAGGGGCGCGTTAGATGGTAAGTCGAGCTGCTGTCTAACTAGTCGTCGTCATCCTCCATGAACGGCTCGGCGATAGCCAGCAAGCCTGCCACCGAAGGACAGACGTACCACGAACCGGTTTCGGCATCGGTGAAGTAGGTTAGGGCATCGCGTGGGCCGCCATCGGCACCGGCCATCTGTCGAAGCATTTCTTCCAAACGCCACTGCTCGAACGAGAATCCAACGAATGTGGTGCCGTGATTTTCCAGTTCCCCGTAGGAGGTGTTGCGGCGGAACACATCTTGTTCTTCTCCGTCTTTTTCGACCACAGTGCGAGAAACATGTGAAGAGTCAGGTTTAACATCGTCAGGTAATTCGACGCTGTCTTGCTTGGTGCGACCAATCACGTCCTGCTGCCTATCCACAGACAAGTTGGACCATTCACGGATGCGGTGGCTCCACTTTTGGAACAGCAACACAGACGAGCCAGCACCAGGCTGACCAGCAGGAACGCCAACCAGTCCAGGTGCTTCTAGCGCACCTGGGTTTTCGGTGCCGTCTTCAAAGCCAGTGAGGTCGCGGTTGAGCTCATAGGCCCAACCGACTGTTTCATCAGCGAGCTTGAAGTACCCCTTGAGCTGTTTCAGAATGTAGGAAGACACTTCAAATGATTGTGAGCGGGAGAACGACGCTACCCACACCCATGCGTCATGTTGGGTGGCAGGCATTTCGTACCCATTCGTGCCTTTGAGGGGTTCGTTGAACCCATGGACGTCGTTAGGCACGTGCTGTGCGTCAGAGACTTTGGCCCACAGTTCGGGGCGCACGCCAACCACGGCGTTGGCTCCGACGGTGGTGGGCAGGTTGATTGCCGCAGCTAGGCGGCCGATTGCTTCTTTCGGATCCTTGCCTTCGACAAGGTCAAGTTCCAGGTACACGTGATCAGTGGTACCCAGGGCTGTGATTCCACTTTGGTGAGTCATGGTTCCATTATGCGTGATGGTGCGGGTGGAAGAGACAGACGATACCTATTGCTCATCGATTCTATCGGATACCACCATCCCACACTCTTTGGGATCAAAGCCTTCAGGAAAAGTAGTTCCCTCATCATATAAGGCACCTTTTAAATATGCACCTTTCAAAAAGGCGCCTTTTAAATATGCGCCTTTTAAATTAGCTCCCCTTAAATCAACTGACTCCAAATGCGCATTCCACAATTTAGCAGACCCCAGATTTGCTACTGCCAAATTTGCAGATCTTAAATTTGCGCCAATTAAGTTAGCATATTCCAGGTTTGCATTATGCAGATCGGCAGATTCTAGACATATTTCCGATAAGTTAGCATCCCTAAAATCAACATGGGATAGGTCTGCAGCGTTTAATCTAGCATTTCCAAGATCAACCTCCTGCAACTTAGCACAATTTATCACAATTTTGCCGGCGACAATATTCCGCAAATCCAAACGAGACTGTCCCTTTTCTGCCATTCCAGATTGACCAACCACCAATCCTGAAAAATCCAAGCGAACGAGCGAGTAAGAACTTTCTTCCCTTAACCTTTGCTTCAAACCTCTAGCACGAGATTTTAATACATGCATATTTTCAGTATCGAACTTATAGGCAATGTCGAAAAGTTCCTGTCGATGCCGCAAACCCTCCTGCTCTAACGCATTTCTCCTGACTTCAACCTCCTTATCGCGCCCTTTAATTCCCGCAATTTCCAACTCAATAAGCGTATGCCAATCGTCTATTTGGAATAAAATTTCCTGCACACCAGCAGCTTGCTTCAGTTCATTTTCACTAGATAAATGCTCAATAGCTGTCGCCAACTTTTCAGCAAGATCAACACGTTGAGCAATCGACCTTTGCGCCCTATCTCGCTCCCCCTCAGCTCTAAGCTGTTCTATAGCACGAACCTGGGTCATCCAAAGTGTCAACACAACACCAGAAGCAGTTATCAATGAGGTTGTCAACTGACCGTAATCACGATTCGACCACAACCTAAAGGACCAAGCTGCAAAACCAACAAGCACGAGTCCAGCAATAAGAATAAACCAGCCCGAAAGTGTCTGCTTTTCTCTATTTCTTCCTACCAAAACCAGCTCCCAATCATAGTAATATCATGACTGATAATAACACAGCAGCTGGGAACCAGAATTTTACTCAACATTTTTACAACTAGCTCATTGATGTGATTATCTATGTCTATTCAAAAAATTCCTCACTCCCTCTTAGTAACCGGCACAGCAAACGACCTTCGATCCCCCACCCATTCACTCTCTGGCACGACCTTTTCCACCGCAGCAAGATCATCAGCACTAAAGCAATAGCGCATTGCTTCCGCATTCTCACTCACTCGTTCTGGTTTGCGTGTACCGGGAATGGGAACAACGTCGTCACCTTGGACAAGCAGCCAGGCCAAAGCAACCTGCGAAACAGTCATACCCCGCGATTCTGCAAAAGTAGTCAATGCATCTACTTGTTGCATATTGGCGGACAGATTCGCGTCAATAAAACGCGGATCATTTGCGCGAAACGGGCTTTCAGAAACAGCGCTAGCATCCAGCAGTCCACCGAGTAGCCCACGCCCGAGCGGGCTGTAGGGAACAACACCCACCCCGAGCTCGCGGGCGACGGGGATAATGCTGCGTTCGGGTTCGCGCCACATCAGTGACCATTCCAGTTGTACTGCTGCGATGGGGTGAACACCCACAGCGCGTCGTAGTTCGTCGGGTGTGACTTCGGAACCCCCGAGGTAGCGGACTTTTCCTTGCTTGACCAGTTCGCTCATGGCACCAATGGAATCTTCGATAGGCACTTGAGGGTCCACGCGGTGCAGGTAGTAGAGGTCGATGGCGTCGGTTCCCAGTCGGCGCAGGGAATCCTCGCAGTAGGTGGCAATGCGGTCGGGGTGGGCATCCAGCCCAACACCGTCGTCGCGGCGCATGATCCCGAACTTTGTCGCGATCTGAATCTGCTCACGCGGCACGCCACTGCTTGCCACAGCTCGCCCAACCAATTCTTCGTTGTGTCCTTGCCCGTAACTCATAGCGGTGTCGAGCATGGTGATTCCAGAGTCAAGAGCTGCATGAATAGCGGCAACGGATTCGGCGTCGTCAACGGGCCCGTACCCCTGGGAAAGGCCCATGCATCCGAAGCCAAGGGCTGAGGTCTTCAAACCGCCGAGATGCCGGACGGCCGTATCTGCAAAGTTGTGTTCTGATGTCATGCCACCAGCCTGGCATTCATGGAACTATATGTCTAAGACAAAGTTTTCATCGTTTTCATCACGATTTATTATGACACCATGGAGCTGCGTTACTTGGAGTCTTTTGAGGCGGTTGTGCGTTGCGGTGGTTTCACTAAGGCCGCCGAAGACCTACACCTTGCTCAACCTGCGATTTCGTCTCACATCAAGAAGCTAGAGCAGGAGTTGGGAGTAACCCTGTTGCATCGCTCACGAACCGTCACGCTCAGCGCCGCCGGTGAGCGGTTTCTTCCCTATGTTCGCCAGGCTCTCGCCGATCTGGACGAAGGAAAGCGCCTGATGCGATCGTTCCGGTCGGTGTCGGCAGGTCATGTTCGGGTTGCAGTGACCCCACTAACAGGAAAATTTGACTTGGTGAGCGCGCTCAGTCGCTTCCGAACACGCTATCCGGGTGTCACAGTATCGCTGCGCACTGGCCTCATCGCAGAACTCATACACGCTTTGGAGGAAGGCCAGGTTGATGTGGTCATCGGCCCCGCCGATGCCGATGCCGCCAACGCCAAACATCTACAGCATCAAGAAATTGCACCTGAACACCTGGTTCTTATCACTCCCCTGGCTGGTCCTCGCCGCGTCGCCTCATTAAAGGATGTGGCAACCGAACCCTTCATATGCCTGCAACCAGACAGCGGCCTGCGCCATTTACTTAATCAGGCTTTCGCAACCTTCAACGTACAACCGCGCGTGGAGTTTGAAACGCACAGTCCTGCGAGTATTCGCGAGTTGGTTGCGGCCGGGATGGGGTGCGCATTGATTGCCCACTCCGTGGCAGAAGCACCGGGTCCGGCAGTCCAGGTTCACACTCTGTCGGGTCTTCCCCCACACCCGCCAATCAGCGCCCTGTGGAAGCCGGACGCCGATCCTCCCATTGTTCGGTGTGTGGAAGAACTCGCCTGCTAAAAAGTTTGCTTATGCCCAGGTCGAGAAAAGGGCCGTTTGCGTGCTTGAAGGTAAGCACACTTCACACGCTCCTAACCTTCCACCTCCTTCTCCATCCCCCGAATAATGAACTCCACTTTCCGGTCGAGCGTCCCACGATCGGTCCAACTAGGATCAGGGACGAAGACACTGGTGTCGCTGGTACGATCACGCACAACCTCAATACCAGTGCGGCCGTCGTCACCAACCTGCCGGAGCGCTATAACACCGATGTGGCAGGCAATGGTGGTGTCGCCAATGAAGTCGAAGGCGAAGGCGGCTTGTTCTTCGCCGAGCCCTGCCGCCACAAGTTGGCCCACAATATTTCGAAGGTAGTCCTCAATGTGTGTGAATGCGCTGGGAAACTGGAAGATAGTGATGTCCAGGCCGGGGTATTTTTCGCAGCATGTCCATACTTCTTCGGCGGCATCGCGGAGGATGTCTTGCCAGCTCAGTCCGTTGGGCGGTGGTGTCATGGAGCGCCCGGCATGGGCAAGGCAGGCGTGGACGAGGGCGTCCCGGCTTTCAAAAAGCCGGTAGACGGCCGAGGTGGCCACGCCGAGTTGGGTGGCCACGCCAGCGATGGTGAAGCGGTCAATGCCGAGGCGGAGCGCAGCCATAACAGCGTCTTCACTGGTGAATTTGGGTTTGGGGCCGGTTTTGCGGCCGAGTCGTGGTGTGACCATGGTTTCTACGTTAGTTGCCAGCCCTGTGCAGCCGCGCGGGTGTCCCAGAATGCCCGGTAGGTTCCGCCTCGTTCGAAGAGTTCGGAGTGGGTTCCGATGTCTTCGATGGTGCCGTCGGTCCGGAATTGGACGATGGTGTCGGCTTTCCTGATGGTGTCCAGTTTGTGCGCTATCACCAGCACTGTTGCATTTTCACGCAACTTATCGACGGCCGCGACAATATTTGTTTCATTCTCTGGGTCCAGGGCCGATGTGGCCTCATCAAGCAGCACGATGGGTGCTTTTTTCAGCAACGCACGCGCGATGGAGACGCGTTGGCGTTCACCCCCAGATAGCGCCCGTCCGCCTTCGCCCACGGAGGTCTCCCATCCACGCGGCAGACGCTGCACGATTTCAGTCACGCCTGCCAAACGTGCTGCTTCGTGGACTTCCTCATCGGTGGCATCGGGGTTACCGATGCGGATGTTGGCTTCAAGAGTGTCGTCGAAAAGGTAGACGTCTTGGAACACCATGGAGAGGCTTCTCATCAGGGTGACTGTTGTTTGTTCCCGTACGTCAAGCCCACCAACTTTCACCGCACCGCTATCAACGTCGTAGAAGCGGCTGACCAGCCTGGCCACGGTGGTTTTACCGCAGCCGGATGGCCCGACCAGTGCCACCATGCTGCGGTTAGGTACGTGGAAAGTCACACCGTTCAGCACAGTTTTGTCCGACCCGTAGCCGAAAGTCACGTCCTCAAAATCAATAGTCCCGGGCGTGGGTTGCGCCGTGGATTCCGTAGGTTCGGGCAGGGGCTGGGCGGTCAGGACGTCGTCAATGGAGTCGAGGGCAGAGCGTCGTTCTTCGAGGCTAGCAGCGGTTTCGGTGATGCCCACGAGCGTATGGGTAAAACGGAGGCACAGCCCGATGAACGCGATGGCGGCGACTGGTTCGAGGGTTCCTCCAACGGCGAGGTTTGCGGCAAGGCTGATCAGTGTAACGATCACCACTTGCGTGAAGGCACCACCGAGCAGGTTACCAGCAATTTCGTACCAGAGCTTCCTGCGTTTTGCTTTAAGCCATGTGGCATTGGCGCTGTCGAGTTTGCCGTAGTGGGTGCTGCGCCCACAGGAGCGCAGCGCGGCTTGGCAATGTGTGAATTCGACAAGGCGGTTGCTGAGTTCCACTTCGGTGGGTTCACCAATGCTCTTCCCTTTATTGATCAGCCCAGTGGTACACAGCACAAGCAGCAGGAATACGGGTATAGAGATGGTGCAGGCAAGACCGAGATGCCAGTCCCATGTCCAAGCGAATACCAGCAGCACAATACTGGCGGTGACACGCTGAATAATGGGAGAGAGCATGTGGGCGATGATTTCGCCGGTCATGACGAGTTCGTTGGCTACCAGTCGTGACAGCAATCCAGCAAGGGGACGGTTAAACCAGCCAAGTGGGAGCGATGACACCTGGTCACCAACTTTTTTGTGCACATTAACCAGGAAGTCCAGGGCCGTTTGGTAGCCCCGCAGGCTTTGCACATATCCCACAATGGCACTGACTACGGCGAGGATGCTGAGCACAATCACCCAACCCCATACCCCAAGCCCCCATACCGGTTCGTTGTTGGCCAGAGCAGTGACGCAAGGCAGCAACAGGCATAGGGCAACACCTTCGATGAGTCCAGCAGCAATGCTGAACCAGATGGTGGTGTTGATCAGACGCTGTTCTTTAAGCATCCTTTTGATGCGGGGAATAATGTCTACAAGTGTGAGTTTCATTGGTTATGCCTCCTGGGCGGGTGCGTGCTGCCAAAGCGCACGGTAAAGCGGCTGTTCGAGCAGTTCATCGTGAGTTCCGCTGGTCACCACACGCCCACGGTCGACCACGATGATGCGGTCCGCGCCGACAATGGACTCAGGGCGGTGTGCGATCACAAGCACGGTGCGGCCTTTGACCAACGTGCTGAGTGCTCTTTGGATTTCCGCTTCGGATTCGGGGTCGGTGAAAGCGGTGGCCTCATCAAGGATGAGTACCGGGGCGTCAATCAGTAGGGCACGGGCGATGGCGATGCGTTGCTCCTGACCACCGGAAAGTCCCTGATCGGAGCCGTAGATGGTGTCAAACCCGTCGGGGAGCGCTTCAATCACGTCCAGGATATGGGCGCTGCGTGCGGCCTCGCGGACTTCTTCATAGCTGGCACCGGGCTTACCCAAAGCGATGTTATCGCGCAGTGAAATGCGTAGTAGCTGCGGGTCCTGCAGCACAAACGCAACATGCTTATACAGTTCATTCGAAGGGATGTCTTTTAAGTCAACACCACCCAGAGTGATGCGACCGGAATCGGGATCGTTGAACCGGGCCAGCAGGGTTGCCAGCGTGGACTTGCCCGAACCAGAAGGGCCAACCAGAGCGGTGACGGTGCCTTCCTTCAGTTCGAAACTGGCGTGATCCACAGCTAGCACATCCCCGTAGGAGAAAGACACGTCCTCATAGGCCACATCCGAGCCTGCAATCACAGGCCCACTAGCACTCTCGTCAGCAGCATCATCGACCTGCACATCTCCCCCAGCTCGCGTCTCCAGAATCGGAATGTCCAGCGCTTGCGTCACGCGGAGCGCGGCAGCACCTGCGATTTGGTAGGTCCATGCAGTGTTACCCAATACTTCAATGGAGTAGGGCAGCATCAGGGCAATCAGTGAGGTGGTCAGCACGTCGGCAGGTTCCACCCACCCGGCATGCGCCATGGCCGCTCCCCCACCCAGGTTGATGGCCAGCAGCAGCGGAATGGTCACGGTAGCGTTAGCAAAAGCATTACTGCGCAGTAGCGGGATGGTCCAGTCGAGGTAGAAGGCAGAGAATTCATCAGCTGCGTCTTGGTAGCGTTTGTGTGCCCGCCCGACGGTACCGAAGGCTTTGACCACGGTAATGCCGGTGACAAATTCCACCATGGTGGCGGATACCTGGGCGAGTTTGTTGTCTACTTGCACGGTTTTATCGCCCATGCCGCGCATCATTATGGCCATGATGAGCCCGTAGATGGGCAATGTTGCTATAGTCAGCAACCCGAGCCGCCAGTCGATCACAAAAGCATAGACGGCCAGGGCAACCGGAGTGACCATTGCCTGCGTCACATCCACAGGCTGGTGGGCCACCAAAGCATGCACCATGGAGATGTCGTCTTGCAGCGCTTTACGCACCTTTCCCGCATTGGTAGAGGTGAACCAGCCAAGCGGCGCACTGGCTACGCGTGCGATAGTGCGTTCACGCACGAGTGCCGCGAATTTCGCATCAGCAAAATGTGTCACCCCCAAAGCAATGCCGATGCACGCGAGCCGCGCACCAAATGTGCCGATCAGAATGTTCACAATGGTGGTGACGCGCGCCGTGTCCACCTCCGTGCCGGTGGAGTACGCCTCATAAAACACCGCACCGAGTTTGACCAGTGCAATGTAGGGGGCGATGGCGAGCACACCGCCCAGAGCCGCGAGTGTTCGCCCCACGAGGAGACGCACTGAGATGGGTTTGAGTAGTTCTTTCAGCGCAACCCTTCCGGCTTCACGCTCAGTCATGGGTTTACTGGTGTTGCTCGTCATGGCTGTTACTCCTTTCCTGTAAGAGGGTTCAGATGGACGATGCGGTCCGCGCAGTGGTTAAGGAATTCATGGTCGTGGCTGATCACGATCACCACAACACCACGTGCGGTCAGCTTTTTTAGTTGTTCGGAAATGTCCACGAGGTGCCGATAGTCCACACCGGACGTGGGTTCGTCGAGAATGAGCACGTGGGTATTCATGCTGAGAGCCGTGGCGATGACCAGCCGCTGCTTCTGACCACCGGACAGCGACATCGGGTGTCTGTCCGCCAGCTTCCCCAACCCCAGCTGTTCCAGGTGCTGGGCGTCGGCTTCCTGTGCCACGGTTTCCGCAAATAATTGGCGGTGCACGTCCTGCATCACCAGGAAGGCCGTGCCCTTCTTCATCGGCTCGCTTATCGACGCCCCATCTTCCGCAGCACGCACCAAACGTATGCCGTTTTTCGGTGTTCCTCTATCCATTTTTTGCAGGCTGCAGAGCACCCGAGCCAGCGTGGTTTTGCCCGCACCGTTGGGGCCAACGAGGCCGGTGACCTGGCCTGCGGGAAACACAACGCCGGATATATCTAGAACACGTTTGCCCTGGAATGACACCACCGCCGAATCAATATGCAGTCCTGGAACATCGCCGGGTTCTTGTTCGGGGACGGTGAGTTCCGGCGCACTCAAGCAGCGAAGCCCCAGGTCGCGGCGGCGAGCGTCATTAAGTTGGAAAAATTCTTCACCAGTGAATTCCTGGGCTATCCTGCCGTCCTCCACGAGGATCACGCGGTCCACAATGCCGGCGAGGAAATACACGCGATGCTCGGCTATCACCAGGGTTTTTCCTTGTTCCTTGAGCCTGCGCAGCAGGGCGGCGAAGTCCTCGATGGACTCGGGGTCAAGGTTGGAGGTGGGTTCGTCGAACAACAGGATGGGGGTGTCCTGTGCGTAGGCTTGCGCGCAGGCGACTTTCTGCAGCTGCCCACCAGACAGGCCCCACAGGTTCCGGCCCGCCAGGTCGCTGATGCCCACGTACTCCAGCGCCTCTGCGCTGCGAGCGCGGATCGTATCTGGAGGTAGCTGGTAGTTTTCCCCGGCGAAGGCGAGCTCGCTATCCACATCGGTGGTAAAGAACTGCGTGCGGGGGTTTTGAAACACAGTGGCAGTGAGGGTCCCCATCTGGTGTACCTCAGTCTCCGCGACGTTGTGCCCGTCCACGGTAACGGTACCGGTACCCTCCACCGTGTGGAAGTGCGGGATCAGGCCGTTGATCAGCCGCAACACGCTGGATTTTCCGCTGCCGCTGGCGCCGCAGATGAGGGTGACAGTGCCGGGTTCAATGTCCAGGCTGATCCCGTGCAGCACCGATTCCTGCGAACCGCTGTATTGCACAGAAACATCGCCAATGTGGATGCTCACAACAATGCACCTCCCCAGAACGCGTACACGGTGATGGCCGCGACAACGGCGATAGTCAGGGCGTCGACAAGCGAGAACCGCAGGCGAACAACGGAGGTGGGGGTGCCCGGCGCGCCGAGTCCGCGGATGAGCGCGGCGGCGGCGAGGTCGTCGGCAATGCGGGCGGAGGCGGACAGCACGGGGACGATGAGTTTTTCGGCGGTGCGGACGGGATGCAGCCACAGCGCCGAGCCGCTGAATCCGCGCAGGGCCAGGGCCTCAAGGACACCACGGAATTCCTGGAAGGCGACGGGGATGAAGCGGAACACCACGGCGAGGGGAATGATGAAGGCGCGTGGCGCGTGGAGCTGCCGGAACGCCGTGATAAGTTCGCTGACGGTGGTGCTGGTGATCATCCAGTAGGCCAGTGCGATACAGGTGCCGATGCGCGCCAGCCAATACCCCACCAACGCGCTGGTGGCGATGATCCAGCCGGTGACCGAATTATGCGGCAGCAGGGGCGCAGCGTATAGCACTGCGGCGATGGCAATTCCGGTGGCGTAGGTGGCGACGGCTCGGAGGGAAGCGTCGATAAGCAGCAACAGGGCGGCTAAGGCCACGATGATCCACAGAACCTTGCTGGGAAAGGCACCCATCGCCAGCATGTTGCACACGGTAATGGTGAGCAGTTTGGTGCGGGGGTCTAGGCCGCTTCTGCCTGTGAGTCTGTGCGCTGGAACGCGAGATGGGACGTGGTTCATTAAACGACGCCTGCTCGCTGGAAGTGCTTTTTCAGCATGGTCATGCCGATATTGGCGGCAATAAAGGAGATGATGAAGGTAAGGACCATCCAACATATCAACACGGTGGGGGTGAGTAGTTGCTGCATGGCCTCGGCGTACTCGGCACTCATGGAGTCCTGGACGTGGGCGAAGTAGGCATCTGAGTTGTAGAAGATGGGTGCGATGGGCGCGATGCTCCACAGGTTTAGTACGGCGTAGGCGAGGCAGTTGGTGATGCGCCTTCGGTAGTGTCCACTGTTGGCGATGAGGTCTGCGAGGAAGCCCATTGCCAGGCCGAGGATGCTGACATACCAGGTGTGTCCGGTGGCCATCATGAGGAAACCGACAATAGTACCTGTGATGGTGAGTGCGCCAAAGTAGGGGGTTTTGGCGATGTACAGCATCACGACGACACCGTTGCAGACCACTCCGATCAAGGCGCCGACAATGATCATGAGGGGAGAGATAATTCCCAACATCCCACTGCCGAAGGTGATGACAAAGTACAGAGCGGTAAAAACACCCGCGTATACAAGGTACCGCGGATTAGTGATGCTCTGAGCTGAGGTTTTGCGCATTTTTGGTTGCACTGTGGATTGCATTGTCGGTTGTGTCATTGCGATTCCTTAGTGATGCTTGCAGTGATGCTTGCCCAACCCCCATCACATTAAATAAGGGTTGCCTTAGTTAATTATGAATTTCATTCATTATTTAACGCCGCCACCCCCTGCCAAGCAAGCATTTTTTCCAATTAGGCACCCCCAAACAGGTAGAATCACCGGCGTGAGCCCCACGCAGAAACCAACACTTAGCCACGCCAACCCCACCACACCGCCCAAGGCCGAACGCGAGGCAGGACGTGATACTGGGCGTGACGCTGGGCGTCGGGCGGAACGCGAGGAACAGCGCCGCGCCGAACTCGCCGCCGCCCCCTATGTCGCTGCAACGGTACTGTCCACCGGCATTCACCCCGCCACGTCCCGCATGGTGGGGCTGCACATGGCTACCTACTCCCCCGACGGCGAGGTTGTGGACACCTACTTCTGCGTGTTCAACCCCGGCGATAACCCCGGTCCCCGGCACCTGCACTCCCTTACACCGGAGGACATTGAGCAGGGCGTGGGTTTTGAAACACAACTGCGCCAGATCTGCGCGTTTATCGACGGCCGCACCCTCATCGTGCACAATTCCACCCGCGACTGGGGTTTCATCGTCGCGGAATCCAGGCGCGCCGTGCGCGTCCTCAACTCTAAAGGCCCACGCAGCCGGGGACAACGACGCGGCCAGCGGGGACGGCGACGCCGCATAGGGCACATCCCCAGACCTGAGATGGTGGTGGATACCTTGGAGAGCGCGCGGCGTCGTCAAGCAAACCTGCCGGACACACGCCTACGAGCGGTGGCGCGGGCACTCGGCATGCGCGCCCCTTCCCCCAAGGCATCCGCGGCGCGCGCGGCAATCCCGGCCGAGCAGCTGGCGCGAGAAAACACGCTGCTGCTCGGACGCATGTTTTTCAACCGCCTGAGAGATAGCGACGTGGTTCAGGCAAGCCCGAATGACCTGCGCGGGGATCGTTTTGGCCTGCAGCGCAGCCGCCTGCGTCTCGACGCCGCGACCGCCACCCGCCGCTACACCAATCCCGGCATGCACCAACCCGGAAAGGAACTGGTGCAGGGGATGGAGGTGGTGATCACCCCCGACATCACCGTTGACCCCGACGAGATAATCGCGGCGGCGATGGATGCAGGACTCGCCTACTCTGAACAGCTCACCCGAGAAACCAGCCTGGTGGTGTGCAACCAGGAGGGGGAACTACGCGGAAAGGCCATGCACGCGCGCCGCAAAGGCATTCCTTTGGTGTCCGATACTGAATTTATGCAGCTCACCCAAAATGTTCGTGCAGGTACCGCCGAATAAGCGCTGGATTCACTAGTATTTAGGGAATGAGCTTGAACCTTCCTGCGCCTCTGCAGCGGCTGCGCACTACCGTAGCCACCACAGCGGCGACACTGGCCACCAAGGCGTCGCAAATGACTGGTCGGGGGGCCGGTGGCATGATCGGCGGCCTCATCGCGGGGGCCATTGACCCGAACATCATGGCCAACCTCGGAGGCGGACGCCCCGTGGCCCTGATCACCGGCACCAACGGCAAATCCACCACCACACGCATGCTGGCCGCAGCGTTGCGCACGCAGTACGCCGTGGCCACTAACGAAGGTGGCGACAACATGGACGCCGGCATCATTTCCGCACTCATGGCGGGTCGCGGGGCGTCACACGTGGTGCTGGAATGCGACGAACTGCACGTCCCCGCGGTTGCCGACCGCCTGAACCCTTCCTGCCTGGTGCTGCTGAACCTCACGCGCGACCAGCTTGACCGCGTGGGCGAAATCAACACCATCGAGCGGCGCCTGCGGGCCTGCGTGGAAGCACACCCAGAAATGACTGTGATCGCCAACTGTGACGACGTCCTGGTCACCTCCGTTGCCTACGACGCACCCAACGTCATCTGGGTCTCCGCAGGCGCAGGCTGGGTTGGCGACTCCGTCAGCTGCCCCCGCACCGGCGGACACATCGTCCGCGACGGCGACGACTGGCACGCCCTCACCCCGCTTGCCGACGGCCGCACCTTCCGCCGCCCCACACCCACCTGGAGCATCAGCGAATCAGGCATTGCAGTACCCTCTGAGGTTTCGGTGGAGGTTGTATCTTTGTCGTTGACTCTGCCAGGCAATGCTAACCGTGGCAACGCTACAGAAGCGCTCGCCGCCGCCATTGAAGTGTTTAAGATCCCCCTTGATGGGGCAGTGCAGGCAGTCCAAGCCGTCTCCAACGTGGCCGGACGCTACTCCACCATTACTTTCGAACAATGGGAAGTGCACATGCTCCTGGCCAAGAACCCCGCAGGGTGGCAAGAAGCACTCTCCATGGTGGACCGCACCGCCGACGGCATCGTGATCAGCGTCAACGGGCAAGTCGCCGACGGTGAAGACCTCTCCTGGCTCTGGGACGTCTCCTTCGAAGCATTCGAAAACACCCACATCGTTGCAGCAGGAGAACGTGGTACCGACCTCGCCGTCCGCCTCATCTACGCCGATGTGCCCCACACCCACGTACCCAACACCGTGGCGGCCATCCGCAGTTGCCCACCCGGACGCGTCGAAGTACTCGCCAACTACACCGCATTCCGCGACCTGAAAAAAGCCCTGGAGAAAATAACAGAGGTGCGCAAATGAGCGAACTAACCATCGGACTCATCCTCCCCGACGTCCTAGGCACCTACGGCGACAACGGCAACGCCCTTGTTCTGCGGGGACGTGCCCGCAAGCGCGGCATTGACACGGAGGTCGTGACCATCAAACTTGGCGAACCCGTGCCCACCAACCTGGACCTCTACTGCGTCGGCGGTGGCGAAGACACCGCACAAATCCTCGCAGCAAAACACCTCACCGAACACCGGGGACTCATCGAAGCCGCCAACCTCGGGCGACCCATCTTCGCCATATGCGCCGGACTGCAAGTCCTTGGTGAATCCTTCCGTGCCGACGGGCGCATCGTTGACGGCGTTGGACTCATCGACGCCACCACCAGCTCCCTTGGGAAACGCACCATCGGCGAACTCATCTCCACCCCAGCCGGAATCCCAGAACTCACCGACACACTCACCGGCTTTGAAAACCACATGGGTGCCACCATCCTTGGCCCCGACGCCGCCCCCCTCGGGCGCGTCATCCGGGGTGTAGGAAACTGCGATGCCCACGGCGCAACCGCTGACGGTTCCGCTGAAGCTGACGGGCAAGTAGGCGCCGAAGGCGTAGTACAAGGCAGCATCATAGCCACCTACATGCACGGACCGGCGCTCGCACGCAACCCTCAGCTTGCCGACCTGCTGCTAGCTCGTGCGATGGGTGTTGAACTGTCCTCGCTGGAGCCGCTGGATATTCCCGAGGTTGAGCAACTAAGGAAGGAGAGGTTGAGGTAGGTTTTGGGGCTTGTGCGGGCCTGGGTTGTGAGCTGGCAGCTGCCGCCAATGCAAAGTATGCATACCTTCCGGTCAGAAAAACAGTGTTTTCGCCCCTGAACGTATACATACTTTGCAGGTCCCCCGCGCTCAAGCGAAACCCCTAGGTTCAGTCATCTGGCAGAAATCCTAGGGGCTTCTTCCTTTCCGGGGTAAGCGACAAAATGTGTTGCCAAAACCACATGTTTTCCCCGATCTACCCGGCAGAACCGGATTATATTACTTCAGGAGAGTAATTACCTCAGAAACTCAGCGAACCCCGTCGAAGAGATCATGAACGAGGCGATCACCATGAACCCCACCCGCATAATCTCAGGGGCCGGGAGTCTGATCCACGTAGATTCAAAATCAGTTTCAGACATACAACCGCAATAGCATAAAAGTTGCTCCAGGGATATACCAACAGGGCAACAAGAGGTTGTTGTTGGCAGTCTTCCCGCGATCAGCGCGAGCCACCCAATCGAACTCACACATGGACTAAAAACCATCCAACACGCATCAGGCCCTTCACCTAGATATGATATGCTCTGTTTATGAGCACGTCTAGCGCCGACGAAATTCGCATTAATGAACAGGATGTAGTCAAAGTTATGCAGCTTGCCGCCGCTGGCAACGCATCTGGCTCGGGCGCACTACTTCGACGGCTTGCACGGAAATACAGAGAAACAGCGCCAACCTTCGCTGCGGCAATTGTTAAAACACTACGTGAAAGCCCCCTCCGGTCAGCCGAAACAGGACTAGCCATCGACCGACCTATTGACACAGACAGCAAACTAGCTCTGTTGCGCGAAGAAGATCCTGTCGTTCTTATTACCGAGCCAATCCTCGACGCATCGACTACTGCGTCACTGCAACAAATCACCGACGAACACCGAAACTCCGAGCGCCTTTTCGAGCTTGGGTTAGCTCCTACTCGCACGGCACTTTTCGTCGGCGCACCTGGTGTTGGCAAGACCCTTGCAGCACGCTGGATAGCACGGGAACTTGGTCTCCCCCTCCTTGTCCTTGACCTTTCCTCTGTGATGAGCAGTTTCCTGGGTCGCACCGGAGCCAATGTCCGCCGGGTTTTGGACTATGCACGTTCAACTCCCGCAGTTCTTCTGTTAGACGAGTTGGATGCTGTTGCTAAACGCCGTGATGACGCAACGGAAATCGGCGAACTCAAACGACTAGTCACGGTCTTGCTGCAAGAAATTGATTCCTGGCCGGAAGGTTCACTGCTGTTGGCTGCCACAAACCACGCGGACCTGCTTGATCCTGCCGTCTGGCGCAGGTTCGAAGTTGTTGTGAACTTTGAGCTCCCCAACGAGGAAGCACTAAAATACGGTGTCCAGGAATTTTTTGATGATCCCCACGCCGACCCGGCAGTGACGGAGTTGATCGCACAGCTCTACGCCGGTGAAACCCTCAACCATTTAGAACGCGACATCATCCGGGCACGTCGGATTGCGGCACTGAGCGAGAAAACAGCTACCGATGCGCTTTTCAGCATGATTGGCGAACGTTTCCAAAACATGCCCGCCAAACAACGCGGACCTGCAGCTGCCCGATTACTTGATTCTTCTGGCTTAACTCAACGAGAAGTTCATGAGATAACTGGGGTAAGCCGCGACACCTTGCGTAAATACGTCCGTCAATTAGAAGAAGGAGAACCCGATGCCTAACGAACGGTTTTTGCTTGGTTATGGCGAGCGTTTAACCGGTCCCGTAACACCCGCCTCTGGTGGCGCGCCTTCAAAGCCCCCTTATGATTTTGATGAAGCAATTCGAAGGCTCACTCCAGAAGTCACACATACAACTAGAGCTCCGCAGTCCCTCCCCGTCGATGCATGCCCAAGCAACCAGGCAGTGGCGGTAGTGATGCTACACCCTCAGGCGTTAGCTAAGTCATATCACCCGCAAAAACTCCTTGATCAGTTCGGGTTTCACCAAGTTGGTTCACGACCAGTCACCATTACACCTGACAAATGGACCCGCAAAGGCAAACCGGGACGCCGTCCCTCAACCGAGTTGTACGTCGCCGGTGATCGAGCGTCGTTTGACGATTGGGCACATGCGTTCACTCGCTCCCCGGACACCATCAATGAAGCTATCCAACGAATTGAAGCGGTCTACGCACCTGAAATTGAGCAGCGCCTATGTCATCTTGACCGAGCTGAATCGACCACTGATGGGATTCTTGTTGAGCTTTTGATACACGCCCGAAAAAAAGATAATTACATCATGGATGGATTTCGGAACTACGCAGCATCCCTTGGGATCGATGCCCAGTTCAAACGAAGTCTCTTTGTGGGTGGTCTCTGTTACGTCCCTGCGGAGGCGACTCATGAGCAATTGGAACAACTGGCACTGTTTTCGTTCTTGCGTATCGTACGACCGCTCTCACGTCTCCGGAACCACCCCACAACAATCGAACGCGCAATACCAATGCCAGAGAAGCCTACTGCACCGCTTCCGACAACTAATGCAATTAACCCTGATCTTCAGGTCGCGGTCTTTGATGGCGGAATTCCAGCAGGTACACCGCTCAACACGTGGGTAGATCAGATTGAGCTACCTGGTGTTGATCGATCTGCTCAAGAGCTTGAACAGCATGGCCATGATGTTTCATCGGCGATTCTTTTTGGTTCTTTGACTCCAGGACAACCCGCACCAGCACCTTTCGCCAGAATCGACCATTACCGTATTGTGGACGCCCAGAGTCTCGACGATCCTTTTGAACTCTACGATGCGCTGCGCCACATTGAATCTGTATTGAAAAATAAAAAATATCAGTTCGTAAACCTGAGCATAGGGCCTGCAACTCCGATCGAAGACGATGACATCCACCCTTGGACGGCGTTACTTGATTCGCTCCTTTCAGATGGCGAAACGCTCCTCACAATCGCAGCTGGGAACAATGGACATTTGACCGATCCGGCTGAACGGAGGATTCAGGTACCTTCTGACTGTATCAATGCACTCACCGTCGGTGCCGCAGACTCAACAAGTGAAGACTGGGTACGAGCTCCGTACAGCGCAGTCGGACCAGGTCGCGCGCCTGGGCGAATAAAACCAGATTTGGTCGGCTTCGGCGGCAGCGAAATCCAACCGTTCTTTGTAAGCAGTTGCGATGGATCTGGGTCTGTAGCGGCAACAATGGGAACATCCTTTGCCGCGCCGAGTGTGCTAAGAACTGGGATTGGGATGCGCGCCTATTTCGGCAAGCAACTTCGCCCACTCGGGATCAAAGCGCTACTTATTCATGCTGCGGCACTGAACAATTCAAATATTCTACAGAAAGAAGAAGTCGGCCGGGGAAAGGCACCTACTAATTTGAAAGAAATCACAACCTGTAAAGATGGCGAAGTCAGAATAATCTATCAAGGAAATCTCGAACCATCAAAGTACCTGCGCGCAAAGATACCGCTTCCCCCAGAACTCCCGAACGCATATATCAGAATCACCGCGACATTCACTTTTGCATGTGAGACAGACCCCGAAGACCCTGGAAATTATAGCCGTTCCGGGTTAAATATCACTTTCAGACCGCATGCCGAAAAATTTGAAGGAAACTCCACCAATCCGAAAAGTCAGCAATTTTACAAGAAAAGCGACTATGACACCGAACAGACACTCCGCAATGATGCACAAGTATGGGAGACCACACTTCATAATTCGAAAAGGATGCGATCGACCAGTCTACACAACCCAGTTTTCGATATACACCACAACGCACGGACAAACGGGGCGGCACCAAAGTCACCGAAGCCAATACCCTATGCACTGGTCATCACAATAGCATCGTCTAAAATTGCAGATTTGTATGAGCGCGTCTTACAGAAACATGTTGGTTATCTTGAAGCACTTCAACCCGTGATTAAAATCCCACTACAGCCCTAAGGAACATTTCTACACCACAGCGAAATCGGCCGATCCTCTAGCGCCTGCTCACATTCGCCGTCGACGCGAAATCCTCAACAAAACACGCCACTAGGGGGATTGATGTTTACCGAGTAGAGCACGCTGATGGGCGGGTGTGGTGGCAGGCCAGGGATTTTATCCTGACTAAAATGACCTAAGTCAGGTCACAGGTAAAATCCCCAATTAACAACAAGCGTGGGCGAAGCGATTGTTGAGGTTGGTAGCCTAACTTAGGCCATATTAGTCAGATCCCTGGAACTCGATTGGTGCGACAAAGACATCGATTCCACGTTGCTCCAATTCAAAAGCAGCCCGATGCAGCGTGACTTTAGAAAATGCGAATAGCGAATTTGACGTTAGCTGACCATTTGTTTTACAAATCCCAAATATAACACATTTCGGTCTCCAATTCTCAAAGTCGATTTCTTCGCCAAATTTTGATTTAAATTCCCTCCTCGCTTCATCATCATACGATAAACTGTGCGCAGAATTTTCCCCTTGAGCAAAAAGATGACTCAGAGTTGATGAACTTTTTGCTTTTTTAATATGAATTAGTTCACCTTTTTCCGTGAAGATATCACAGGGCTCGAATCCGCGAGCATTCTGTTTAGTACGAATAAAATCTCTGTCAGTTAATTTTGCTTTAAGCTCGCCGGAAACACGCATATTATAGGCGGCTTCATCTTCACCTTTCCGCCAGGGCGACAGCTTGACAGGAGCCGATTTAGCAAAGATCTTCTCCACCGAGTTATTTAATCTCTCCTCGTAGTCACCATGGATACGATACCAATCTCCCTCATGGAGAAAATAGCGCTTTTCTTGATGATCAACTTCGTACGCAATCCAATTTCTGAGAGGAATTTCGCGAGAGATCGCATTTCGAGCTTCTCCATCCGCAAATAATTGAATCTTGATTGAGGATAGTTTCTTAGAGCATTCCTCCTTCGGCACACCTCTGAGAAGATCGCGAAAGTCTTCAAGTTCCGGAATGCCCGAATGAATCCCCCTAGCTCCAGCACCCCGAATTCGGTAAGTTTCTTGCCTTGCGAAGTTTTCAATAACCTGCATCGGAAAAGCAATCCCTACGGCGCTTGCTTCAGACGGGTCGACGATCGCCTGAATCAGAAGGTCTTCTAATTCGCCACGAACCGAGTCCTTTTGTTTTATATTCTGAAGCTGTTCTAAAATTTCCAATTCTGGATCAATAGGTCGCGCCATAATTTCTACGAGCCGATTCAGATCTTCAACTAGATTATCAGAACTTACACCAAGTGGAATTTTCAAAGAATCAGACCCGTGAATCGATCCGTTTTTAGCAAAAGAAAATTCACTCAAATCAGCTTTTCCAACGATTTTAGTGACAGCTTCACCAATGCCTTCTATCCCGAAGCGAGAAACCCGTTCACCTGACGGGATCGATGTTTGGTCAACCTTTGCTTTTTCATCAAGTGTTTTCTTGATAATCGATACCAGCTTATCTGGATCTGTCAGCCGCAACGCAATGCGCTGGCCGAAAAAGGTATCTACTTTCGACTGGTCTAGCAATAGCCAACCCATCCCCCAGCAAAGCGCCCAGGCGCTTTGCACATTTTCCGAGGATTCGGGGATAAGGAGAACACCCATCGCGGTTTCATTTTTTAGCGCTACGGTTATTCCGGTAAGTTCTTGAATGCGATCACCCCACTTGACCGGATTTGTCACGATTGACGCCGTAACAAGAATGCACTCCCTCCCCGCGATCGAACATTGATGCCAGTCTGCACCATACTTTTCTAAATTTTCTTCTTTGATCGCGTCGCTAAGCATGCGGAGATTATTCAATCGATAAAGGCTTGTTCGCTTCGCCTGGGTTTTAGTCACGGCACGATCCACCCATCATCAGTAAAGTAGATACTATCATATATCTAAATTACATCATTTCGGCCTCCTCCGCGAATCGCGGCGCAAATCGTTCCATTTGGTTATAAACCTCGGTGATTGCCTCTTTCGTTTGATCCGGCGGATACCCGTATTTCCTCAGTAGCCACTTAATCGTCCGCCTCAGTTTTGCCTTCACGTCGTCCCGCGCAGTCCAGTCGGTGCGTACGTCACGCCGCATCGTCGCGACAAGATCACGCGCTATATCGGCTAATACGTCAGTCCCCATAACATTGACAGCGGACTCATTTAAGGAAACAACGTCATAGAACGCGAGTTCATCATTGCTGAGTGCGGGTTCGAACTGGCTTCCTCGGTCGCGCTCAGCTACCACTTCTTTGGAAAGTTCGATGAGCTCAGCGATGATCTGGGCGGATGTGAGTTGTTGATTCGTATAGCGATTCATCAACTCACCGATACGTTCGGAGAATTGTTTGGACCGTATCTCGTTGTTGCCGGTTGCTTCGCGCGCTTCTTGTTGCAGTGATCGCCGCAGCCATCGATAAGTAACGCTATCTTCGACTCGTCTGTTTCTTTTTTGATCAGATCTGCATCTAGGTCTTGGAGGTTCGGGATGTCAATCCCGGCTTCTCGGTAGACATCAATAACTCCGGTTGATTCTGTGGAGTCGATGACGAGCTTCCCTAGGATGTTCTTCACGGATTCCGCAACAGGCTGTCCTTTTGCTACACGGTCACCCTCATTCCCAGTGGATGAGAGTGGGCTGGATCTTTTTTTTAGAGAAAGCCCTAAACAATCCCCATGTGGGGTTGAGGCGTTTGTTGACCGCCCCCGGCACGGCACACACCAGCCCTACCCCCCTACAGCCTTAACCTCCCACTCAGCGCCCGGGAGAGGGTCAGTTCGTCCACGAATTCGAGGTCGCCGCCGAGGGGCATGCCGCTGGCCAGGCGGGAAACTATAAGGTCGGGGAAGTCGCGAAGCATGCGCGCAAGGTAGGAGGCGGTGGCTTCGCCTTCGGTGTTGGGGTCGGTGGCCAGAATGACTTCGCGCACGTCGGGGATGTCCCGACCTTCCACGTCGTCGAGGACACCGCCGACGCGTTGAAGCAGGGCAGTAATGCTCAGGTCTTTGGGTCCAATATTAGCCAGGGGATCGAGCGCCCCACCGAGCACGTGATACCGCCCGCTGTATTCACCGGTGCGTTCGATGACTTGGATGTCTTTGGGTTCTTCAACCACGCAAATAATGCCCGGGTCGCGCCCCGAATCGGCGCAGAAGCGGCAGATTTCTTCGCGGGAGATGTTGCTGCAGATGCGGCAGAAGGTGACGCCGTGCTGCACGGCCCCGAGGGCGTCGATAAGCCTGTTGATGTCGGTGGTTTCGGCGGTGAGGAGGTGGAAGGCGATCCGTTGGGCGCTTTTTGGACCTACGCCTGGTAGCCGGGAAAGTTCGTCGATGAGGTCCTGGAGTGGTCCTTCAAACACTGTGGTGAGCGAGCCTTTTCTGTGTGTGACGTGGAAAAGCGGCCAGGTGCGTATACATCTGCCCTGGCCGCACGTGGGGTGGAAGGTTTAGAACATTCCTTGGAAGCCCTGGGAGAGGGGGCCGATTTTTTCTTCGGCGAGGGCGGCGACTTTCTGGTGGGCGTCGGCAAGTGCGCCGAGGATGAGGTCTTGGAGGGTGTCTACGTCCTCGGGGTCAACGACTTTGGGGTCGATAACCAGGTCGGAGATTTGACCGTTGCCACCCATGGTGGCCTTGACCAGTCCATTTCCGGCTTCGCCGACCACGGAGGCTGCCATGATTTCTTGCTGGGCTTGGTCCAGCTGGGCTTTCATCTCCTGGGCTTGCGCCATGAGTGCGGCCATGTCGTTAGGCTCAGTCATTATGTACCTTTCGTGTTGTCAGTAGTAGTACGAGTCTAATATTTTTTGCCGCCGCCGTGGGGCTGTTAGACGGGCTTGGCGCCGAGCTCTTGGCTCAGCAGGTCCATGGCTACGGTTTTTGCGTCTCGACGGTCGCGGTTTCCCGGCTCCTGCGCAGCTTCCCGCAGCATTTCCTCTTCCTCCGCATTCGTGTCCGCTGGCGGGGGTGGCGGCGCGGGAATACCCTCATCTGCGGGGTAACCGTAGGGGTCACCCGCTAGCGGGGGCGGCACGTCATCGTCGGGTTCGGGCGGCAGCGGCACTGACTCGTCCATCGGCGGTGGCGGCGGAGGCTCCGGCATGCCACCGTTTGCCTCCAGAGCAGCCCGCCCGCGCGCCGCCGCTTCTTCCCAGCGTTTCAGCTTCCGGGGTTCCTCTTTTGGCTGCGTATCGACGTCCTTCGGGGTTACCGCAGGCTGCGAGGCTTGAGGCGCCTCACCTTGCGGCCCGCCAAGAGCAGCAGGCTTTCCCCATCCGGTCGAGGCGGGTTTTTCTTCTTCTCCCGGCTTCTCCTCGTTCTTCTCAACGACCGGTGGGGTCCACGGTTTTTTTGGCGTCAGCTCCCCCGTGTTCTCCGCAGTAATTCCGGCTTCACTGGGGTTTGTTCCAATCACGCAGGTGATCGGCACTTCAACTCCCACAACGTCCTTCACCGCGTCCACGATGGCTTGGTTGTTGCGGGGATCGTTCAGCCGAGAGGCCAGGGCGCCAGTGTTATGCCCGATGACCAGCGTGCCGTCGCGCATGCCCAGCACACGGGCTTCGGTGAGCATAATCTCGGCAACCTTATTCGCGCTCCCAACCTTCGTGCGCACGGCTGTCCACTGCGAACGGACCTGCTCGGCAACAGAAGCGGCAGGCTGCGCGGGTTCGGGTTGGGGTTCCGGTACTGGTTCTGGTTCCGGCTCCGGCTGTTGCTCCACCACGGGTTCGGGCGCCGGAACAGGTTCGGGTTCTGGGGCTGGGACCTGTGCCACTTCGGGTTCAGGTCCCGGAGCAGCAGATGCCTGCGCTGCAGCCTCGGCTGCTTCCCGCGCAAGACGCTGGGATTTCCGCTCGTAGACCCGACCACTTGGCGAGGGCGCGGGTGCAGGCGGCGTTGGCGCTGATGCCGCAGCAGAAACAACAGGCGCAGCCTGAACCGCTCCCCCACCGGACGCGGAAAGAATGAGCTTCGCCGCCAGGATTTCCAGAAGCAGCCTGGGCGCGGTGGCGTTGCGCATGTCGTCCACATTGCTGTTGATGGTGGAGGCGATGGCAGCCAGAGCAGCTGGTTGGAAGGACGCGGCCTGCCGCTGCAGCGTCTCAATGCGGTCTTGCGGAGCGTCCACTAGGCCGTTGTCCACCGCATCGGGCACGGCCTGCAACACCATGAGGTCACGGAAGTGGTCTAGTAAGTCGGCAGTAAAACGCCTGGGCTCCAAACCTGCGGCGATGGCGTGATCCACCGCGAGGAACATCCCTGCGCTTTCGCTGGTGGCCAGGGCATCCACGGCGGCGTCGATAAGCGTGGAACTAGTGATGCCTAAGAGCCGGGAGGCAAGATCGTACGTCAACCCCTCCGGACCAGTGCCCGCAAGCAGCTGGTCCAGGACGGAGAGTGAATCGCGGGGCGAGCCTCCCCCGGCGCGAATGATCAGCGGGTAGACGGAGTCCTCTACCTGCACGCTTTCCGCCTGGCAGGTGCGTTCCAGCAGCATGCGCATGTCCGGCGGGGCGAGCAGCCGGAACGGGTAGTTGTGCGTGCGGGAGCGGATGGTGCCGATGACTTTTTCCGGCTCGGTGGTGGCGAAAATGAAGATCAGGTGCTCTGGGGGTTCTTCCACAATCTTCAGCAGGGCGTTGAAGCCCTGGGTGGTGATCATGTGGGCTTCGTCGATAATGAAGATGCGGTAGCGGGATTCCGCCGGGGCGTATGTGGCGCGATCGCGCAGGTCACGCATATCGTCCACGCCATTGTGACTGGCGGCATCCAGCTCCACCACGTCCAGGTTGCCCGGCCCACCGGGTGCCAGCGACACGCACGAGTTACACACCCCACAGGGGGTGGAGGTCGGTCCTTGCACGCAGTTGAGAGACCGCGCCAAAATACGAGCCGACGATGTTTTACCGCACCCCCTAGGGCCGGTAAATAAGTAAGCATGATTGATACGCCCGCTATCAAGAGCGACGGACAACGGCCTGGTCACATGATCCTGGCCGATCACCTCCGCGAAAGAGGCTGGACGATACTTACGATAAAGAGCCACGATGTAGAGCCTACCGCGCGCAGAAGTGAAGGCGTTAGCACAACTAGGCCAGACGTTGTGGCGGCGGCGGAACGATATCTTGGCTTATTTTATCCGTCGGCCACCAACGGGCCGACTGAAGCCGTCAATGGGAGGTTGGAGCATTTACGAGGGGTTGCGTTGGGGTTTGGGAATATCAACCACTACATATTGCGGCGCCTAATTCACTCAGAAAAGCTCCAGAATCGGATCACTGTACTCTAAAACCTAAAGAGTCTCTTTGGCCCGTGAATAAACTCCCCTGCTCATTGGCGAGCTTTATGCCTGCCAAGATATTTCACTAAATTTTTATAAAATAAAACACTTGATTATTTGCAAGCACACAGTTATACCCCATTTCAGAATTTACTACATATCCCAACAAAGCAAGCATGGAGCATTTCTAAGTATTGCTTATACATACCCAAAAGATAGGAGTGTAATCTTACGACTAAACTTGTTAGAAAGGGATACTGGCCAGTGACACAGCCGCTCTTATAGCAGGTGTGATGCCAAGTGCCGCAGCTGCCACAGCTTCGCCTAGTATCTTGGACGATCCAACGGTTCGCTGTAGTTAAGGGTACCACTTGTACGATCATCACCAAATGACTACTCCATGGCCAACTGCGCGAGAATTTGTCTGCACCAAGCAAAAATCATTCGTCGATTGGATTTTGGACTTCATCCGTAGGTAGGCAGTTTTGTTGGGAAGGTTATTCGTAGGACTTATTTGATTTATGCACAATGTTAGCTCTAGGTAGATATGCCTCTCTGCACAATAACGGGGTCTGTCGAGTTGCTTGCGTGTGGGCCTCAATCATTGCTTTTACAAATACGCCTCGAAATGCTTAAGGTTAGGCGACAGCCATCTGATTAATCGCCTACCGCGCCCCTGAAGGGGTCTGGTTGATGCGTCATGCGCGTGTTTTGATCACACCAGGAAAGTGGGTGTGCATGCTTTCTAGCTGAAAAATCTAGGGCCTAGCCCACGTTGTGGGTTGGCCTGCTTTTCGGTGGTGGTGCGCAAAATCCATGACGCCGAATATTCACAAAAACACGACACTTGACGCAGGGCAGATACTGTAGAAATCGGCGTCAATATGAATCGGTAGGGAGCACTAAAATGACCTAAGTCAGAATCGACTACCTAATCATGGCGCCACATACGCCGGGTTCATTAGGCCTCTTATTCAATAAAATTTGAATCCTCAATCACTTCAGTATGCGCTGTAAAGTTACTAGAAAGCAACAGCAAAAAAGCGAAATGATGAAACTAAAAAATAACGCACATTATGTCCCGAACCGATCACTGTAACCATAATTACCGCACATCTTTCTTATCAAGTTGTGCAGCGACTCGATCGCCATAAATTATGGAAACACCGAACAAACCCAACCCAATAAAAAGAAGATAAGCAAATACATGCTCTCGATTTCCTGAATATCCATATAATATTAAACATATCATGACGGCGGCGGAAAAAGTAAAATATATTGATATGGAAAAATTTAGGGCAGACGTCGCTTCATGTGCTGCTACCCAAGATTCTCTCGTACGTAAGGTATTTGGGGTCATAATTCCGGGCATTGAATTATAGTCGATACTAAGAAATTCCCCCTTTGGTGCATATTTTGCTATGATATACATAAGGAGAGACAATGTCTCAAATACAAAAAAAGAAAATATTACCGGAATAAGCATTATGGAAATCCTTTGAATGTATGTATTTTAATTTTTGGTCTAATCTTTAGTGTTCAGAAAAGTAGCACTACTCAGGTGTAAACCGAGATAAATAACAACAGCCCCACACATTATAAATCCAAATGATATGAGTCCCATGGATGTAGAGCCTACCGAGGCCAGACACGGGGACACCCGCGCCTGGTTACAGGGTTACAGGCGATTGCGGTACGCCACGGTAATCAGTAGTCCCACGGCGACGACCAACAACAGCAGTGCCAGAACGATAACCACCCAGCCCACACGCAGCGCATCGAGCACGGCGGAAGATGATGTGGCACGCACCGCAGACACATCCATATGGGCGGAAGTGCTTGCATTGCCTGCGATCTTTCGCGCGGTTCCCCCGTCCCGGTTGAGAACTTCCGCCTGGGCGATGCTGGGCGACTCGTGACCGGAATCCCCTTGGGAAAGGTCGCCGGGCCGGGATGAGCCGGAGAAGCCATTCACACTGGGCATGACCGAGTTGTCTGGGGCTGCTGATTGCGCTGCCCCAGACATACCAGCTCCAGACGGCATGGACGATCCAGTAGGTAGGATCCCCAGTCCTGAGGCTACGAGCGGGGCGACGACAGATCCGAGGAACGGAATGCCGGTGAGAAGCGTCCAGGCAGGTGTCACGTCGCTTCGCATGTGCACCTGGTTCACTACCTCAATGTGGGTTTTTTCTGCGCTGAGTGTCACGCCGGAAATGATGTCGTTTCCGATGCGGAAAAAGGGCGGCGCCCAGGCGTAATCCCACGAGTCTTGGGGTTGTTGTTCTTTGAAGTCAATGCGCGTGCCCAGCGGAAACTGGGTGATGTGTCCGGGGTGGGCGACGTCGTCAAGCGTGGCGGCGTTGTCTTTGCCCACCATCATGGTGAAGGCGCCGCCGGTTTTGTCGGCGCGGATGGTCCCCGGAGCAGACCAGTCAGCGTAGTCACTGGTAGTGGTGCCGTTGGGGAGGGTGTAGGTGCCGTTGATGATGAAGCGCGCGCCTGCGGGCATCTTGTCGGCTGCCCCGCCTTGGACCAGGTTGGTGATGGAGAACGTACCGAAGCCTGGCGTGGTTTCCCCGCTGGTGATGGTGCCGCTGATGTCGTAGTTCGTGGCCGTGGAGTTAAGCCCCGCGATGGCGGTGGTGACATGGATGCCAGCACCGCGATCGAAGTAGGGTTTCGCAGGGCTGATGGGGATGGTGTGGAAGCGCACCTCGTAGGTGGCGTCGGGGGCGAAGGGGCCGTTGATAGTAACGTTCGCGCTGGTCCCGGCAGCATCGGTGAATTCGTAGCTGACGCTGTAGCCATCTGCCGCGACTGCCGCAGAGGCGAGGAGGGTGGCGGAGTCCGCTTCCCCGGTGCCCTCAGCCTTTCCAGCCTCGACGCGGTGGAGTTCCCAATAGGGCTGTTCATCGACGAGTACCTGCCCGTCGTCGGCGGTCACCGTAAAGGTGAGCTGCGTGGGGGTGCCGGTAAAAGCAAGGTTGGGAACGGTTGCGGCGAGCGCGGTGGTGTTGAAGCGGGCCGCCCAGGTGGCGTAAGTGCCGTCGAGCTTACGGGTGTTGGTTCGGGTGGACCAGGCATCGCCCGCACGAGGCTCACTCGCTTGGTTGTTGGCGGTTTGTGCGTGGGCGACGGCGGTTCCTGTGACGGTCGCGACAGCCCCAACGCTGATGGACAGCACGATACACAGCGCCGTCAGCAGCGCGATCATCCTGGCGCGGGTTGTGTTGGTGTGTTCAGAGCTGAGGATCATTGGTTTTTCCTAAACAGTGAATCCACGTGACATCCGTTTTCTAAAAATTAGTTGAAATATAAACTAAAATTAATAAGCGTTTTTCACAGGATACACTAATAATACCAATGCACAAATCGAGCTGTCCAGGCCACTTGCGGCCACGCAGCCCTTTTTCAATAAAGAATTCTCAGGTTAACCCCCATCCGGGGCCGATAACGCGATAGGTACCAGGTTATCGGCCCAAATCGAGAATATTGACCCCCTCGTTCACCATCGCTTCCTGAAGCTCATCAACACCATAGGTGGTGGCGTACTCATATTCATCGTCGGTGAGCATCACAAGCTGCAGCATCGTGGTGATGCGGTCATCCTCACGCATCCGGGGCACCCCATCCGACCAGACATACGGAGCAACCAGCAACCCATGCCGAACTTCAATCCCGGGCATCTCCGCCAGCCCACCAAATACCCCCACCGCAGGCAGCAATTGGCCCGGCTGAGCAGGCACAATACCAGTCTGAATGGTGTTGCTTTCCGCCAAAAACGACGCCGCAGCTACCACCGCGCGTTCCACAACCTCAGGCTCAGCAGATGCCACGCAGAAAATCTCGCTGCGCACCTCCACCTGCTTTTCGACGCCCCTGTCCTCGAACGCCTCTTCCGAACTCACCAAACCAGTGTCCACCTGGCCGAAATCCGCAGTGCAGGCCAACGCCTCAGTGGTGTCATCGGAACTCAGATCAATGCTGGCAATATGCAGGCCGTTAATCCGGGAGAACTTCAAGTCTCCCGGAAAAAGACCATCCAGCCAATATGCTGTTTCCTGCAAATTCACGGTTAATCCGCAAACTTTTCTGCCGCAGCCAACAACACGCACGTAGCCACACCATCCATGGCTACCTCCACCTCCTCCACCGGCGGAAGCGACGGCGCGAGGCGGATATTGCGGTCATTCGGATCTTTGCGCAGTGGGAAGGACGAGCCAGCGCCCGTCAGAGCAATGCCTGCTTCCTTGGCCAACTCCACCACCCGAGATGCGGTGCCATCCACTACATCCAGGGAAATGAAGTAGCCGCCTTCTGGTTTGGTCCAGCTGGCCACTCCGTACTCCCCCAGGCGTTTTTCAAGAATCTGCAGCACACGCTCAAACTTCGGTGCCAGCGAACCAGCATGCTTGCGCATGAGAATACGCACGCCCTCGGCGTCCTTGAAGTACTGCGCATGGGCCAGCTGGTTCAGTTTATTCGGGCCGATACCACGCACATTCGCGTGAGAGGCATACCATGCCAGGTTCTCTGGTGACGAGGCAAAGAAACTCACGCCGGAACCCGCGAAGGTGATCTTAGAGGTGGAGGTCATGAACCAGAAACGGTTCGGGTGGCCTGCTTCCTTGGCAAACTCAATGACGTTATGCACCACCGGGAACTCATCCGTGAGGGTGTGCACCGCGTAAGCGTTATCCCACACGATGCGGAAATCAGGAGCTGCGGTCTCCATCTCTGCAAGCTCGCGGCACACCTTCTCGGAGAAAGTCACGCCCGTCGGGTTACCGAAAATCGGCACCGTCCACATGCCCTTCACTGCAGGATCCTTCACCAGATCACGGACCACATCCATGTCGGGGCCGTCGTCAAGCATGGGAACCGGCAGCATCTCAAAACCGAAATGTTCGGTGATGGTGAAGTGCCTATCGTAGCCCGGTACCGGGCACAACCACTTCACTACCGGCTCATCCTTCCAAGGACGGGGGGAGTCATTAGTCCCCCAAATGTAGGAAGCCATGATCAGGTCAAACATAATGTTCAAGCTCGACGCATCCCCCGCATACACCTGATCAACGGGAATGCCCAGCAGCTCCGCATAAATCTCGCGGATATCCTTAACGCCAGCCAAACCACCATAGTTACGGCAATCCGTGCCATCCGCAGACCGGAAATTACCGGATCCGGGCAGGCCAAGCAGCTCGTCGGAAAAATCCAGCTGCTCGGAAGACGGCTTCCCCCTAGTCAAATCCAAAGCAAGATTGCGTGCTTTCAAATCCTCATACGCCTGTGAAATATCCTCAGCAAACTGGGCCAACTCCTGGGCCTCAAAATCCTGCAACGCCATATCAGGCCACCCTCCACGGTGCGAAAAAACTGCAACTATGGTGGCCAAACAAAAAGGTGGCCACCGGCCCCCACTTTAGACGCAAAACATCAAAAGATGTTGAGTTTTTAGAAAGAATTAAGGGACCCCGCGCACCTGCCAGAGCTCGCTGACCCTTGCTGCATTCCTGCCCTGGGGGAGTTCACAAGATAAACACCACACGGAGTCCTAGCAACAACCCTAGCCTCACACCGCACCACGCGCCAAAACACCACTCCCACCAGCAATTTGCCAACGGGACTGCGGAAAGTGTACAGTCTTTCAAGGAACAGCGCCCTTTGGTGACATGTTCTTAATGGAGGATTCGACTAGCGGCCTATGTCGCACGCCTGGAACGCGTGTTGGGAGCAATCCCTCAGGGGTTCAAATCCCCTATCCTCCGCAGTAAGGACCCCAGCCGAATATGGCTGGGGTCCTTTTGTTGCGCGTCGGGATGTGGGGCTAGTGCAAACACTTGCATCAAAATTTGCCTATGCTCAAGCTCAAAAATGGCCGATTTTCGCGCTCGACCATAAGCACACTTCGCAACGCCCCCTACCCCCACACATAATCCTCCCCGCTCAGCACGGCCGGATCGAACACTTCTAGCAATTCCGCCGCAGAACTAACCGGCCCGAAACCCAAGGACACAGCAAGCCGGGAGACAACCTCCCCCGGCGTGGCGTCGTGAAGCATTTCACGGAGCGTAACAGCACCGTCACGTTTGGCCAGCCTGCGTCCCGTGGGGCCGAGCACCAATGGCACGTGCACGTAGTCGGGAGCCTCAATACCCAGAAGCCCCGCGAGATACGACTGCCGGGGCGCGGAGGAAAGCAGATCCCTGCCACGAACCACCTGGTCAACACCCTGGAATGCGTCGTCGACCACCACGGCCAGGTTGTACGCCCAATCCGGAGCCTGCCCGCCGCGCCGAAGCACCATATCATCCACGTCGCCGGTGTAGTCGCCCGCGAAAAAGTCGTGCACGGTCCACTGCGTCACGTCGGCACGAAGCCGCAGCGCGGGCACGCGCCCCATAGCTGCGAGGTCGGCGCGGCGTTGGGCACGGGTGGCGTCGTCAAGCAAGCGGCAGGTCCCTGGGTAGGAGCCGGGCACGGCGTGCGGGGCGCGGGAGGCTTCCTGGATTTCGCGCCGGGAGCAGTAGCATTCGTACACGAGTCCGCGTTGCTCAAGGCATCTCAGAGCGTTGGCATAGGCATCGAAGCGGTCGTGTTGGTACAGCACGTCGCCGTCCCAATCAATGCCCAGCGCCGCGAGGTCCGCCAGCTGACGTTCGGCGCTTGCGGCCGAGGAGCGTTGCGTATCAATGTCATCTACCCGCATCCGAAAATCACGTCCGGTGCTGCGCGCCCACAACCAGGCCAGCAGGGCGGTGCGAAGGTTTCCATAATGCAGGTCACCGCTTGGCGACGGCGCGTAACGTCCAGCTCCAGGCATGCCCACCATGGTACAACGCAGGGTCAAGAAAACCCCGCTCAACAGGAATGTCGAGCGGGGCGAGCGAGCGTTGTTACCGTAAATCTGGCGTTAAGGAACTATCCCTTACGGGGTCCTTGCTTGACCGGTGCCTGTGCCGGGACCTGCGCATTGTTGCTGGGCTGGAAGTGCTTCAGCACGTGCGGGGGAAGGAACATCAGCAGCGGGGCAATACCCAGGAGCAACCACCACGGGGAGACGGAGCTACCCGAGATGCTGGAACCACGGGAGCTACCAGTGGCGGAGCCAGCACCGGAAGAACCGTTACCAGAGGAACCATTGTTGTTATCCGGCTTATTCGGGTCCGTCGGATCGGTCGGGTTGATTGGGTTGACCGGATCGGTGGGGTTGTCCGGATTGTCGGGATCATTCTGGTCCGGGTTCGGCAGCGGGCTGACGTCGATGCGTGCGACTTCGTTGGTCAGCTCCACGGAAGCGTGCTTCAGCTCTTCCACCGTGAAGGTATCGGCGCTCTTGCCGTTAACGGTGAACTCTGGGTCACGCCACTGGATGCCGTTCGGGAGGGTTGACCTTTCTTCTGTCAGTTTGACGGTGGTTCCGGTGGGGAACTGGCCGGTGAAGCGCTTAGCTTCATTGGCCTTCACTGTCATGGAGGCGGTACCACCGGTCTTCGCATCGTTCAGGGTACCCACTGGGGTCCAGGTCGGGTAGTTCGATGCAGTGGTGTTGTTCGGCAGGGTGTACTCGATGTTCACGATGTACTCGGACTCGGCCGGAACCTTGTTCTGCGGGTCATTGGCGACCTTCTTGGTCACTTCCAGGCCACCGAAACCGGGCAGCAACCTAGCAGTCACGTCGAAGGACCGGCTGAACTGGCGGGAGAAGTGAGCCTTCTGGGTGCTTCCCTTGATGGTGGATTCGTTGTAGTAAGCGTGGTCGGCAACTGCGTGACCATCGGCGGAATCCGGCAGGGAGGTGTACACGATCTTGTAGTTCGTGTCTTCTGCCCACGGGCCAGTGAGGGTGAAGGTACCTTCCTGGTCATTCTTGCGGTCGAAAGCGATGGTGAAGTCACCGTATTCGGTGACCACTTTGTCCTTGGCACCGCTCACAAAAGCCAAAGGCTTCAGGATGTTGGCGGGGTGGTTCTTGCTGTTGCGGATCATCAGCTGGAAGTTGCCAGTATTCGGGTTGAACTTCTGGCCGGGGCCCAGGATGTCTTCAAAAGTGATGGTCTGGGAGGTTTTGCCGTCCACAGTCAATGCTTGAGGGGTGTCCTTCAGCAGGTTCTTCACGTGAGTGGAGTTGAAGTTGATGTCCCAGGTGATGCTATCGGTGTTCGGGCCGAGGTAGGCAGCCATCTTGCCAAAGCCCATGTTGAAGTAATCACCAGGAATACCGGGGATTTTGCCACCGGGAAGGTCAACAGCGGTCTTCTCACCGTTGACTACAAAGTCAATGGCGGGGCCTTCGTGCTCACCGAGCACCTTGAACACGGCCCAGCCTGAGCCTTCAATGCCGCGGTAACCGTCTGCATTCAGCTCATCAACCTTGTCATTGAAAACGCAGTTGATGGTCTTCGTCTCGCTGTTGCAGTCACCCACCTGCACGCTTTGACCATTGTGGTCAACAACAAGGGGGTGCTTTTCGTAGTTACGCCAGCTCTGGAACTGCTCAGGAAGATCAATGGTGAAAGTATCCCCAGACTTCACACGCGTTCCAGAGGCATCCCAGTTGAAGTCCAGACGTGCTGCGGTGTCACGAGTAATCATCGCGTTGTTGTTGAGCGGGTTGCCGTTTTGATCCGAAGCCGTCAACTTCAGATCGGTCACCTTAATTCCAGTGTTGACATCCGCTTGCGCACTGGGAGGAGCGACCAAGAAGCCAGCTACGAGTGACAATGCAGTCACGATAGCCAGCAAGATGTGGCGCTTCCCCTCCCTAAGATTTAGGTGAAGAGTACTCATTTAATTCCCATCCTTAGTGAATCACTCTTGCTTCGCAGACATGCTCACACATAAAAGAGGCATGAGCAGCCCAAAACAAAGAGACTGATGACGAGATAACCCCCCGTCCCACTGCAACAACAGCACAAGGTGTTATCTTCGCTCGTTACTATAACCCTTAAATAAATCCAAGAGTCAATATAATCGAGGTATTTATTTCTCAGCTGCGAATTCTTAGCAAAAATCACCCCCGTTTTCCTCCCCCCACTAATGAAAATCTTTCGTACGTAGCAAGGAAGCATTCCAGCGAATTGATCCCCGTTTCTAGCCTTCAAACTCTGTCGATGTTGCTAGCATAAATGCAGCTAGAGCGGTTTTTGTTGGCGTATCACCATTACTTTCATTCTTGAATGAAACCGCATCAACCCCACACTCTCCCTGCCAATAAAAGCATTCGTAGCGCACATACGCTACCCCCGCTAACTAGGTGCATTTCCCCATCAAGATTCATCAAATAATTCTTATTTTATTTTAAGCTTAAAGCGCTTGATAAATGTTGGTATATCAACCAAAGGCATTAATGCATTCCAGCCGCTATTTCCAAACATCCGACACATCTACGCAGACACACATCGCGCCCACACTATGATCGTTTCCAAAAACAAACAACACACAGCTTCACGTTGTTGGAGCGTCCGAATTGGGGGAATATGTACGTAATGCTCTACATTGGCCACCGTATTGTCACTAAACCCTCGCACGCCGACACGACTCCCCCTATGGCACGATAAAACCCATGCCTGACATACCCGGCTCGATACCCGGCACCCCGCCGCACAACAGCACTTCAAACTCCACTGTGAGGTCAATTCCAGTACAGCGTAGCTACTATCCCATACTTCTTGCGCTGTTTGTCGTCGTTTTCATCATCTCCAACGTCACGGCCACCAAAGGCGTGGCCTTGGGGCCACTGATTACCGACGGTGCGTTTTTCCTCTTCCCCGTCGCCTACGTCATCGGCGACGTCCTCTCGGAATGCTACGGCTTTGCCGCAACCCGGCGCGCCATTTGGACGGGCTTTGCCGCCATGATGTTGGCGGTGGCATCGTTCTACATCGCCATCGCACTTCCGTCTGCACCTTTTTACGAGGGGCAAGACGCTTTTTCCGCAGCTCTGGGGCTGGTGCCGCGGATTGTCGTGGCGTCGTTAGCCGGGTATCTGGTGGGGCAATTGCTGAACTCCTACGTGCTGGTTCACATGAAGCAGCGCACCGGGGAGAAAAGCCTGTGGGCTCGGTTACTGGGGTCCACCGTGGTCGGGGAATGTGGTGACACGCTGGTGTTTTGCCTCATTGCGGCACCGGTTATTGGGATTGCCAGCGTGGGCGACACGGTGAACTACACGGTGGTGGGGTTCCTGTGGAAAACCGCTGTTGAGGTCGCTGTCATGCCGGTCACCTACGCGGTGATTCGGTTTGTGAAAAACCGCGAGGGCTACTGACCTCTACTGCGCGCGCCCACCCGTGGCGTAGTACCGCCCGAGGAAGTCGTCACGGAAGGCTTCGTAGTCGCCGTTGTCGATGGACCAGCGGATTTTATCCACCAGCCCGATCATGAAGTGCAGGTTGTGCAGGGTGCATAGCGTTCCGGCAAGGAATTCCTTGGCTTTGAGCAGGTGATGAATGTAAGCGCGCGTGTAGTTTTCGGACACGTAGCCGCCAAGTTCCGCGTCAATGGGCGTGAAGTCTCGGGTAAACCGCGCGTTGGTCAGGTTGATGCGCCCGTCAAGGGTGTACACGCCGCCGCGACGCCCCAACCGGGTTGGTGCCACGCAGTCGAACGTATCGGCACCTGCTTCGACGGCAACAAACAGGTCGTCGGGTTCGGAAATGCCCAGGAGGTGGCGGGGTTTCAGCTCGGGAAGTTCATCGCACACCCAGCTGACAATGGTGCCCAGGTTTTCCTTTTCCAGTGCTCCACCAATGCCGTACCCGCCAAAACCGCGACGCCCCTCGGCCTCCGCGGCGTCGCTTAGTTCCACAAGCCCACGGGCTGCCTGACGTCTCAGGTCCTCGTACTGCGCCCCCTGCACCACGCCCCACAGGCTTTGCAGGGGCTTATCGACGCGCGCGCGGGTCAAGCGATCATGTTCGTCGAGGCACCGCTGGGCCCAGCGGTGGGTGCGCTCGACCGATTGTTCCTGGTAAAGGCGGGTATCCAGCAGGGTGGTGAGCTCGTCGAAGGCGAACATGATGTCCGCGCCGAGCTGGTGCTGAATCTGCATGGATATTTCTGGGGTGAAGCGGTGCTTGGAGCCGTCGATCACGCTGCGGAAGTTCACGCCTTCTTCATCCACGTGGGCCCAGCGGTCTTTGCCACGGGCGCGGATGTCGTGTTCTTTCAGGCCGTCGGTGCTCATGGCCAGGACTTTTTTAAAGCCCACTCCCAGGCTCATCACCTGGAAGCCACCCGAGTCGGTGTAAGTCGGCCCGTGCCAGTTTTCAAACGCGGCGACGCCACCGGCCTCGTCCACAATGTCTGGTCCCGGCTGAAGGTACAGGTGGTAGGCGTTGGAAAGCACGGCCTGTGCGCCGGCGTCTCGGACCTGTTCGGGAGTGAGGGTTTTCACGCTGGCTTTCGTACCCACCGGAATAAACGCTGGGGTGGCAATATCGCCGTGCGGGGTGTGGATCACCCCGGTACGACCGTGGCGTGCACCATGGCCCCCATCGCCGTTACGGGGTGTTGCCTCCAGGCGAGTGCCCAGTTCAAAAGTGGTGTCGTGAAAGGTACCTTCAGTCATTCCATTACTGTAACGCTTGGCCTGTTGCAGGGGACCGTCAGGCGCGCTCAGGCACTAGGTCATAGTCAGATTCCGCATCACGTTCTTCCTGTTCGCGGTACTGTTCCCACTGTTTTTCCAGCTTGGTGCCCTCAATGTCCAGGGTGGGCAAGATGCGGTCAAGCCAACGGGGAATCCACCAGGTGGCGCGCCCAAGCAGGAACATGGAGGCGGGGATCAGGCCCATACGGATGAAGAACGCATCGAAAAGCACACCCATGCCAAGCGCGAAGCCAAAGACTTGGATGAACGGCAACGGTTGGTCGATAAAGGCAATGAACACGGCGATCATGATGAGCGCTGCCGAGGTCACCACGCGGCTACCCAGCGTGTAGCCTTCAATGACCGATTCCTCCACTGCATTGTATTTCGACCCAGGCGTAGGTCTGCCGCGGTGGTGGGCGTAGTACTCCCGCATGCGGGAGACCAGGAAAACTTGGTAGTCCATGGCCAGGCCGAACGTCACGCCGATCAGGAAGATGGGCATGAAGGAGATCAGCGGCCCGGGGGTGTTCACGAACCCGCCGAGTCCTTCCTGCCAGAACAGCACTGTAGTACCAAAGGCCGCGCCAACAGAGAGCAGGAAGCCCAAGCCCGCAATGAGCGGCACCATGATGGACCGGAAGATCAGGAGCAGCAGGAAGATGGCCAGGCCCACCACCACGGCCAGGTACAGCGGCATGGCGTCGGAGAGGCGTTGCGTCACATCGCGCTGGATTGGCGTGAGCCCGGTAATGCCGATGTTCACGCCGGTGGAGTATTCGATTTCGGCTTCCTGAGCACGCAAGGAACTCATGAGTTTAGAGGTCGCCTCATCCGCCGGACCCGAGTTCGGGGTGAGCATCAACTGCGCGGCTGTGACTTTCTCGTTGGCGGCAACCAGCTGGGCGTGTTTCACATCCACGTTGCCGTTGAAACGCTGCGCCACATAAATAAACGACGCGGCTGCGGCGGCGGCTTTGCGGTCAAAGGGTTTGTTGTTACGCTGCGCTTCGGCTTCCTGGGCCTCGATCAGCGGTGCCAATACCTGAGAATCAGGGTTGACATTGTTGCCGTCCACAACGATCAAGAAGGGTGCGTTGATGCCGGGACCGAAGGCATCTTTGAGCAGATCGGCGGATTTACGCTGGGTCGTATCTAGGTTGGACAGAGTGTCATTGGGCAACGACAGTTCCAGACGCATCACCGGGGCTGTCAACGCACCCAACCCCAGTACCACAACGGTGAGGATCAGCGCCGGGACTTTCTGCACAAAGGTCACCCACATCCGGCCTTTGGACCGGCGTTGTGAGGGGTCGCGGGTGGATTTCTTGCTCCACGCATTACCGCCAACGCCCGGAATCTTGATGCCAAATGCGTACTTGCCCACCACACCCAGCAGCGCCGGTACAAACGTCAACGCCACCAGCACTGCGATACTGACCGTGAGGGCGGCGGAAAGCCCCATGTAGGTGAGGAATGGAATGTTCACAATGGACAGCGCCACTAGCGCAATCACCACCGTCAGCCCAGCAAACACCACGGCGGAACCTGCGGTTCCCACCGCCATGCCTGCCGCTTGGTCACGCGGCATGCGTCTGTACTCGGCGCGATACCGGGAGAGGATAAATAGGGCATAGTCGATGCCCACCGCTAGGCCCAACATCACCGCCAGGACGGGCGTGACGTTGTTGAGGTTCACCCAGTGGGTGGCCAGCAGAATAGACATGCTGCCAAGTCCCACGCCAAAGATGGCGGTGATCAGTGGAAGCCCCGCAGCCACCACCGACCCAAAAGTGAAGATCAGCACGATAAAGGCAATGCCCACGCCGATGGCTTCACTGGTGGTCTTAATATTCAGGGGGTCACCAAACGCCGCGCCGCCGGTTTCCACGGTCAGCCCCTTCTCGCGGCCCACATCCATGGCGGAACGGATCGCGGCGCGCTGTTCGTCCGTCACGTCCGCAGGCGAGGGCACGTCCAGGCTGAACGTGGTGTAGCCGACGCGTTTATCGGTGCTGAGCAGGGCGAGGTTCGCGGCGTCGACATGCGCGATATTCTCTGGCAGCCCCATGGAGGTGGTCTGGTCGATCACCATTTTTTCCAACTGGGGGCTGAGCGTTACTGGATTGCCGTAACGAGTTCGATCAATAATGCCGTCCAGGTTCGCGTCCAGGGAGGCGATCACCTCATCAATCGCCTTGGTGTACTGCTCCTCCGTCAGGGTATGGCCTTCCGGGGCGGCAAACACCATGGTCACGCCCGTTGCTTCGACGGGGTTGCGTACGTCTGGGAAGTTCTCCTGTAGCAGCTCCACGGCCTTTTCCGAGGGGGTGCCGGGGATGGCGAACTGGTCGTTAAATCCACGCTGGAGGGACGTTTGCGCCGCCCAGACCGCCACGAAGATCAGCAGCCAGGCGACGATCACAATCCATTTCCACCGAAAAGACCAACGCCCCAGCTTAAACAGCAACTGGGCCACTACCCTACCCTCCACTCCACGTCGCAACTACCAACAAGTACTCCAGTGTACCTAGACTCGCGTCGCTTCTTCGGCGACAGGCACCGTCACATGTATCACTGTTGATGCGTACCTCATGCTTATCGACGCCCGGACGGATAAGGTTTCAGCCCAGGGGTAGCGTCTTGCTACGTCTGCGGTACTTTAATCTCGGGCACGTCCTTGTACTCGACCTCTGTGGTCATTTCCGTTGGTTCGTTGGTGTACGGATTAGTTGCTGAAGCGGTGACACGTGACAGGCGGTGATCCTTGTCCAGGAAGTACTTCTGGCCTCCCATCTCCCACGTCTCACAGGTACCGGCAGAGCAGGATTCCTCACCCAGATACTTCGCAGCGTCCTTGGCCTGCTGTAGCTGGTCCTGGAATTGTTTGACCATATCTGTATCAGCCGCCGCTTCGTTCAGCGTCGCGTCTTCAGTACATGGACCATTGTCACACCGATAGAATTTCTTGTCTACGTAATATATTTCCGTCTTACCTTGGTTGGGGACTTCCGTTGTGATTTTGAGGTTCCCCTTTTTATCCTGCTCCTGAACGCTGGGAGGGAGACCACTATCAGCGTATTTAGTAGTGGAAACAAAAGATTCCTTTGATACGTCAGCAACCTCCATTTTCTTTTCCCCATTGCCGCTCTGGGCTGTCGCCGATGTTCCCCCGCTGCTGGTATCACTGCTTCCGCCATTTCCGCAGGCAGCAATACCAAAAGCCAACACCGTCGCTGCTGCCAGCGCTGCGACGGCAGTCATATTCTTGCGCATAGAATCCCTCACTCAACATACATGTGATCCTGGCCGCATTTGCCACATGTGACGGCGGCCAATTATGGACAACATAAGCGTATCATGAAGATTTTCTTTTCAGAATGAACGGAAATAGCAATTTCTCCCGTGAAGCAGGGACGGTGCACACTAACAGCAGGCGGGGTGGGCGTCGATACGCGTGCAGTTACACCTACGGCGCTTTAATCTCGGGCACGTCCTTGTACTCAACCTCGGTGGTCGACTCGGTTGGTTCGTTGGTGAATGGATTAGTCGTCTGGGCAACGATGCGCACTACGCGGTGATCTTTATCCATAAAGAACTTCTGATTTTCCACTTCCCACGTATCACACGTGCCAGAGGAGCAGGATTCCTCGCCCAGATACTGCGCGGTGTCCTTGGCCTGATCCAACCGCTGCTGATATTCCTTGAGCACGTCAGTGTTGGCAGCAGCCTTACTCATTGTTGAATCTTCAGCGCATGTACCGTTGCTGCAGTTATAGAACTTCCCATCAACGTAATACGTTTCTGACTTGCCTTGACCCGGGGTCTCTGCCGTCACCTTGAAATTGCCCTTCGAATCTTGCTCGTAGGTGCTTGGCGGGACGGATGAATCAGCAAAAGTGGTTGTCAAAACGCGAGATTCCTTTGATACGTCAGCAACCTTAAATTTCTTTTCCCCACCATCATCGCTTCCACAGCCGGCAACACCAAAAGCCAGCACTGCTACTGCCGCCAGCGCCGCGACGGCAGTCATATTCTTGCGCATAGAGTTCCTCACTCACCATACCTGCACTCTTGGCCACTATCGCTGACTACAGCAGTGGCCCCTTATGGACCACATAAGGCTATCATGAAAATTTCCTTTTCAGAATGAACAAAAATCACAATTTTGTTCATAAAAACAGTGGAATTGCGCACTAACAGCAGGTAAGACGCGATGTCGATACATGGTCGACACGCGCGAGGGGTTAGGGTACATCAGGGGTACCCATAGGCGTCAATGACCTGCTGTAGGTAGTCCGCGAAGCTGGGTGCAATGACTAACCACTCGTCGCCGTCACCCGCGAAGCGAATCACCTGACCCACCGTGCCGCCGGGCGCCGGATCAACATCCACATACAACTGATAAAACGTCGTATCGGCCGCAAAGAATAAGCGACGAAACATGGGAATTGTTACATCAATGCGAGGGTCAAAAATTTCGTCGCCTTCGGATTCAATATAGTCAATTCCGTAAAAATCAATAATACTTTCTCGCGATTTATTCCCAATAATATCCCGACACGAATTGAGACTATAACCCTCCCAAAAATCCCCGTTATGCCACCCCAAAATTGGCAACTCAAAAGGCGTTCCATCGCGCAATCGCAGCAGCTCAATCACATCAACTGGCGCGTTCGGATATGCTTCCAGAACCTGCGTAATATCGTCCTCTTCAGCTCCCGGCAGCTCTAAAAACGCAGCTCGATCCTTGGTTGACAAGTGCCGCAGCAGCGTATCGTAGTATCTACTTGTGAGCGAGGACATATCTTGATTATAGACGCGTCATCATCGACTAGTTTTCCCAATAAACCCACCAATTTTGTTATGTATGTTACGTCAACGCGGACGCGACGTTAGCGCTCTCGCAGCCTTCTCTATTTTCTTATATTCCGCGCGCCACGTCCTCCGCTGCGTGCCGTTTGCCGACCAGCTCGCGGGCAGCTCCTCAATCCTGGCAGCAAACTCATCCACGGTCCCCTGCCACAGTCCCACCCGGAGCAGGTGATCATCGGGTCCGTCACCTGTGTGTATCAGTGTTACACTTTCATAGAACGGCTCAAGATAGTCGCCGATAGTGGTTACGTTTTTTGTGTCAGTCAGCGTCACATCAGCACATATTTCCGCATTGCCGCCGACCCGTACCGCCCCAGCGAGTATGGTGGTGCCGAAAATCCTGGCACGATCCTGCACTTTCGCCCGCGCACGCACCCGTGCGTCGCTAAACACTCGAGCAAACGACGAAACAACCGCGCTCCCCGTCACCTCCGCATTGCCATAAACGCGAGCGCAATTGAGCACCCGCGCCCTACCGGCCACGCGCGCGCAGTCGCAGACGCACGCCCTCTCATCATCGCTTCCAACCTGCGCTTTTCCACATACGTACGCTTGACCACACACCACCGCATCGCCCCTCACCTGGGCGTCACCGCAAATGACGGCGCTTCCCCACACCTTCGCGCGACCGGTTACACGAGCACGGTCACACACCCTGGCCTGCTCAAACACGATTACTTCCCCCGCAAGAAGTGCATCACCGTAGACTTTTGCATCATCGGCGACCCACGCGCCGTCTGTAAGGTTGCTTTCTTTCTCAACCCAGCCACCAACATCGCCTTTGACGACACCCGCGTGCGGCAGGTTCCGTATCGCCTTCACCCGCTTCATCAACACGCCCTCGATTTTTCGAGCATGACCCACAAGCCTGAAATACGGCTCCCCCGGAACGTAATCATCCTGCTCGTTCTGTGGTGTTATGTTCGGCCTAAACCCCTGCAGATCAGGGCCACCGTTGTAATCCATGTCGCCCGTGAACTGCACAAAATCTTCAATCCATGTGTCACCACGAATGCGCGCATGGTCACGCACCTGCACACACTCGCTCAGTTCCACTTTGCCCAGCACTTTCGCCTGGTCCATAACGCGGGCGTCCCCCACCACCACAGCATCTCCGTAGACTTTCGCCTGGTCAGCAATCAACGCATCCTCCCCCACCAGCGCCTGGCCATAGACTTTGGCGTTGCGGAAGACGCGGGCGTCGTCATCCACCCACGCATCACCCGCAAGGCACGTCGAATGCTCAACCCACCCACCCACCATGCCCTTATCGACGCCGTGGCGCGGCAAGTCCCGCGTCGCCCGAATGCGGTGCAACACCCGGTCCCCCACCCGCTGCGTGCAGTCCGTGAGCTCAAAGTGTTTCCTCGCCATCGCACTAACTTTCGGTAACGATGGTCATGAAGTTGCCTCTAACACCATTGCTAGACAACAGCGGACTACCCTGCATTGCACACACCCCTCACAATAGGAAATTTTGTTCGATAGAGAGTGTACTAATGGTTGCTGCCTTCGTCAACGATGATAGCGGCGTGTCGCCCCACCATGCAGCAGATCACACCATATGCTCACCCCCATGAATCCGCTCGTCCCCACTATATACGACATGATCATGAGCCTGATATTCATCGCGTCCGCCATTCTCACTATAAGCGTGATCATCCTTATCGCCCGATCCGAGGCCTCCTCCACAGCAAAGGCAATGGCTGGACTGGCTGTAATCATCTTGCCCATTATTGGGCCGGTGGCGTACTTGGTGTATCGCCGCGCATCTTTGAAAGATCATTAAAACCACGGTGGGTTGCAAACACGAAACCCCCAGCCATTCAGCTGGGGGTTATTGGCGGTGGCGGGGGGATTTGAACCCCCGGTTGGGGATTACCCAACACTCGCTTTCGAGGCGAGCACCTTCGGCCGCTCGGACACGCCACCGCCAACTAGCGTATCGGAGCGTAGCGGCTAAGCCAAATCACCGCTGCTAAGCACTCAAAAAACGACACCTAGCAGCATAAACCGCTATCTAGTCGTCCTTTTTGAAGTGCCCAAGAACCTTGTCGGCGGCACCTTTGACGGCGTCCCCAGCTTCGCTGAGCTTTTCCTTGACCTCTGCTTTCACCTGGTCGGCGCGGCCCTCGTTGGCCAGGTCGTCGTTGCCTACGGCTTCGCCGATTCCTTCTTTGGCTTTTCCGCCAAATTCTTGTGCCTTGTCTCCGAGATCACCCATGGTGCACTCCTTACATGTAGTGGGGACAAATCCGCTTGTGCGAACTTCCAGTGAGGCTAGCACATTTTACTGATCAGCGTCCGAACGCGTATTACCCGCGGTTGAACTTGTCCTTGAGTTTACCTGCGGCTTCTTCGGCTTTGTCTTTAGCTTTGTCCATGCCTTCGCTGACCTGTTCGCCAAGTTTTGAGTCTTTGAACCTGTCGGCTGCGTCGTCGAATTTGTCTTTCAGTTCGTCGCCTTGCTTGCGGATCTTGTCTCCAAAGTTACTCATGGCCCCCAGCGTAATGAGCTGAAGAAAACTTTCAAGAGATCAGCACATTCTCGTTCGAGAACTCCGCCCCGCACTTCGAGTTTATGCAGCACAGAGGGGTCACGAACTATGTCAAAAGCCGATCCGCACGCACCTGTTTTCGGTTCGTACGCCCCGAAGATAAGTCGCCCCAGTCGTGCACCAACGAGCGCACCGGCGCACATCGCACAAGGTTCGAGGGTGACAGCAAGGGTGCAGTCGGTGAGCCGCCACCCGTCCCCATAAGAACGGACGGCCGCTTGGATGGCCAGGATTTCGGCATGGGCGGTGGGGTCTTGGTCAGCTTCGCGGCGATTGGTGCCGTAACCGAGTTCCCGCCCGTCGGGTCCGAATATGACGGCCCCCACCGGGACGTCGTCACGCGGCGTGCTGCGGGCAACCTCAAGTGCGCGGCGCATGTAGTCTTCGTCGCGCACAAGTCCGGCTTCGCGCGGCAGGGTCATGTTAATCCAGGTCCAGGTCTGCGGCGGCGGAGAGTTCGGATTCAAACCCGAGTTCAGCGGCGATGCGGAGCAGTTGTTCGGAGGCCCAAAGTTCAGAGTCATCGCAGATGACGGACATCACTTGTTCACTGAGCCCCAGGTCGGCAAGGATGCTCAGGTCGCCTTCGGCCCAGGGATCGAGGCGGTCGAGTTCTTCCTCCGTCATTTCGGGAGTTTGGGCACCCATGGCGTCAAGGACGCTGGAGGCGAGGTTATCGTCCACGGCCATCGTGGCGTCGGAAAGCAGGAGGTGGACGCGGGAGGGGGTGGGGCGGACGATGATGAAGTACTCGTCGTCAACGCACAGCATGGCAAAGGTGGGGTTTTCCGAGCCAAGCCTCTGAACAGCCTCGATGGTGTCGTCGATGCGGCTGAAGCAGTTTTTCAGGGAGTTGACTGTCCAGTCGGTGCCGTTTCGGGTGACAGTGACGGCAAAGCAGAGGTCAGGTTCGTGCCCGTCTAAGGTCGCACCTGTATCCGTGACACCGGGGGCGACCGATGCGGGGTCACCCATTGGTGTGCTGTTCGTTTCCATACGGAGTAACCGTAGTCGGAATGTGCCACACTTGTCAGGTGACCACCACTGACATTTCCCGCCCGGTTTGTATTCTTGGCCTTGGCTTGATTGGGGGTTCGCTGCTGCGCGACCTCACCACCAGCGGACATGCCGCTTTTGGCTACAACCGCTCCCCCTCCGCCGCCCGCGCTGCAAGGGCTGAGGGATTCGACGTCACAGATTCCCTAGAGGATGCGCTACGCCGCGCCGAGGAGGAGTTTGCGCTGATCGTGCTGGCAACCCCTATGCCTGCCATTGATGCGCTGCTTCACGACATCAAAGAATACGCCCCTTCCTGCGGTTTCACCGACGTGGTCAGTGTCAAAGGGAAAGTGTATGAGCTGGTGAAACAGCACGGCCTGGAGGATCGCTACGTCGGCGGGCACCCCATGGCCGGTACCGCTGACAGTGGGTGGCGGGCGTCGAAAAATGGGCTTTTCGACGGCGCGGCCTGGGTAGTCACCTTCGATCACGCGCTGGACACGCGGCCTTCGCAAAGCTGGATTGACCTGTGGATTGATGTGGTGCACATGGCCACCCGAGTGGGGGCAGAGGTCATTCCCGCTCGGGTGGAGCACCACGATGCCGCCGTCGCCCGCATCTCCCACCTCCCGCACATCCTCGCGGAAGCCCTAGCCATCGTCGGAGACAACGGCGGCACTCTGGCGTTGTCTCTGGCTGCGGGCAGTTTTCGCGACGGCACCCGCGTGGCGGGTTCGGCACCGTCCCTGGTGCGCGCCATGTGCGAAACCAATCACACCGCTCTGCTTGACGCCCTAGACGAAACACTGACGTTGCTTCAGGATGCCCGCGCCAACCTTGACGCCGACAAACCCAGCGTTGGCGAGCTTGTCGACGCCGGGTACCGCTCCCGCATCCGCTACGAAGCACGCTCCAACTCCCGGAGCGGTTCTACCAGCGGCGGTTCTGTGCACAGTGGTCCTGGGTCGGACATGTCCGCCCGCCCCGTTATTCGCTTCCACCCTGGCGCAGACAACTGGGTGAGCCAGCTGATCCACGCAGAAAACGTGGGCGCGCGGATTGAGGTGTTTTGAACAGACATAGAGCAAAGGGCGCACCGCGGAGCGCACCGGGGAATAGGTGACACATCAACAATGTTGTAGGAAACATGAAGGCATTCGGATTTTTAAGTTTCGGACACTACAGCATGGCGCGCGGCCAGCACCCTGGACCACGTGATGTTCTCCACGAGGCGATAGACCTAGCAGTCGGCGCCGACGAGATCGGCGTCAACGGCGCGTACTTCCGCGTCCACCACTTTGCCACCCAAGCGGCATCCCCCATGCCGCTGCTCTCCGCCATAGCCGCCCGCACCACGCGCATCGAAGTGGGTACAGGCGTGATCGACCTGCGCTACGAAAACCCTCTCTACCTCGCTGAAGAAGCTGCAGCACTCGACTACATTGCCGACGGCCGCGTCGCCCTCGGCGTCTCCCGGGGATCCCCCGAAGAAGCCGAACGCGGCTGGGAAGCATTCGGCTACACCGGATCCACCGATCCGCGCGGTGCCGACATTGCTCGCGCAAAATTCGACCGTTTCCTTGATGCTGTGGAAGGCAAAGGCATGGTATCAGCCGACCCCACCTACTACGGGGACGGCATAAAACTACCAGTTCTGCCCCATTCCCCCGGCCTTCGCGATCACATCTGGTGGGGTGCAGGCACCCGCGATACTGCTGAATGGGCAGCGGAAAAAGGCGTGAACCTGATGAGTTCCACTTTGCTCACTGAAACTAATGGCGAAGCATTTGCCGACCTCCAAGCCGAGCAAATCGAACGCTACCGCGCAGCATGGAAAAATGCTGGGCACGCCAACAACGCACCGCGTGTCTCCGTCAGCCGCAGCATCTTCCCACTAGTCAGCGACCACGATCACCAGATTTTTGGCTCGCAGGCACACAGCCAGGACCAAGTAGGGCGTATCGATGGCCTCGTCTCCACCTTCGGCCGCACCTACGCCGCCGAACCCGACAAGCTGGTGGAACAGCTGCGTAACGACGCCGCGGTCATGTCCGCCGACACCCTCATGCTCACCATCCCCAACCAGCTAGGAGTAGAGCTTAACCTGAATATCCTGCGCAATTTCGCCGAACACGTGGCACCAGAACTTGGTTGGAAACCCAACACCGAGGGGCCAGTGACGGGGTACACGATTAAGTGAGGTGATCGGGGGGGCGGACAGTGGTGGTCATTAAGTTCTACGGCCCTGAAAAGTACTCAAAATACCTTCCAGGAATCTAGGATGCTTGTTAAAATGGCATAGATTCCCAGAAGAGATATACCGTCACAAAACAAAGGGCTATATGACCACAGGGCGAGCTGTATTTATTGGTGGCAAAGTAGCCACCTCCGCAATGACGCTACACAGTTGCACACCATCCCGTCGCAGGGAAGACATCGCAAAAACACCTGGTAGCTGGGCATGGGAACGCGGAAATGCGCTAGCCACAGGAGCGTACAGGGCTGCCTGCCCTGTACATCCAATGAATCCCGCAGCACTGCTCAAGCACACCATCAGCTTCCCTGTGATCTTTCTTTTCGTGATTCTCCATCGGGGTTTCAAGAAAATATCGCTGATGTCACTGCCAACCACAGCGACTGTCTAGCCCTTATCACTGAGAAACAGGTGGAGATAACATGCAACGAAGAACCTTTCTGCAGATGCTGCCGCTCGCAGCTACCGGAATTTTGCTTGGTACCAGTGCGTGCTCGTCATCAGATGAAGGTTCACATGCCACCGCCTCGCCGGGCGGACTATCAACCAGCGCATCGTCCGAAGAAACATACACGGTGAAAACCGAAGAGCTCAGTTTTCAGAGCGACGGAAACCGTATTTACGGTAAAATAAGGATCCCTGAGGCTACAGGACAACGGCCAGTAGCAATCATGAGTCATGGTTTTGGAGGAAACCATGATCAGGAATCACACATGCAGGACATTCTGGCTCAACATGGAATAGTCGTATTCAGCTACGACTTCTCCGGAGGTTCCGGGTATGTACCTGGGCAAAGTGAAGGCGACATGACCGACATGTCCGTGTTTACAGAGGTGCAAAATCTACGAGATGCACTAAAAGAGGTGGAGAAACTTACCTACGTAGACTCCAGACGCATCTACCTCATTGGTGCTAGCCAGGGTGGCGTTGTCACCACGCTGGTCGCCAACCAACACCCTGCAGGAGTGCAGGGCATTGTCCTTCTGTACCCGGCTTTTTCTCTGTTTGACGATGCCCATAAACGCTTCCCCACGGAAGCCGACATTCCCAACACCTACGATCTGATGGGATTAACTGTTGGCCGACGGTACTTTACGGACGTCTACAACGTGGATATCTACAAACATATGTCAAAGTTCAGCGGCAACGTTCTCATTTTCCACGGAGCGGCAGACGAGCTCGTATCCATTTCTTATTCAGAGCGAGCAGCAAAGACATTTACCACCGCAACGTTAAAACCCATTGATGGTGAAGGTCATGGTTTTAGCTACCAAACTCAAGAAATCGTTGCTGATGCCACCCTCAAGATGATTAACTCCTAGCTGGTGCCCTCACATATTCACCCGACATCAGTAGGATCGAACCATGAGCAGAGAAGACATGATGCGGATCCTGCGACTACATCCTCGGGTGGTAGATGTACGCCCGTCGGAGGACAACAACCTTGGGCTGATCACCGTGCTCTTTGACGACGGGACGTCCTCGGGAATCAACCCCGAAATGGCTAACCCGCTCACGGCTGATGAGTCAGAGGAGGATCGCATCGCCCGGATCCACCGGACCCTGGATGTCATGAAAGCAAACGGCAAGACCTCTGACCAGCTGTCTCTCCAAGATGTTGTTCCACTAGTCCGCAGCGCGGATTATTTCGCACCAAGACCAGACAACGCTGCTCCCAGCGTCGTGGCGTGGCTTACTGACTTTATTGGGCTTGGTCTGGCCATTGATGAACCTGACCTATTGCGTATTATCAACGATTCACAGATGCCAGAGCAGCATGATCACTTTGATGACCTGCAGTTTCAAAGCCAAGCAATTGAAAATCTGCGCACCATGGCCGGGAACATGACGTTCTCTGAAATTGGCCTAGGCCCAGACGTCTTGGTACTGGACAATCCAGACGGCAACGAGGCAGCCTGGTTCGCGGACGTCAAAACCATGGAGTCCTTGCTCTTCCACCTGTGGACGCAAACAGACACCTATTGGGTGGTTATCCCTGCGCGCCGCTCTCAACTGTTTCTGGTGAATTCCGAAACGGACCAGTGGGATGCCTTGTTAGATCTACTCAACCCGGCTATTGATGCCCATGATGGAATTCACCCGGTGCCGCACATCATTGTCGATGACACATGGGTGTCCAAGCTGCCTCCCCGCGACACTGAGCTGGGTATGAAACTGCGCATGTTGGAGCTTAAAGCTCAGCATCGGCTGCATTCGGCCATCCAAAGTGTAATGCAGGAGCACAGCGAGGTTTTCCTGGCCACATTTGAGGTTCGGGGGTTAAACGATGATGTAATCTCCACGGCCATCGTCGCAGAAACGATGGACGAAACAAGTGTGCCATCCACCGACATGCTTGTTTTTGCCCGTGAGGACAATACGATATACCTCGTCCCCAGTGACAAGGTTCTGAACGAATTCCCCCATCTTGTTCGGGAACACCCGAATTTTCATCCCCCACGATGGATTATTGCGCGCCCCTCCGATGAGGATTACACAACGTTGAGCGCGTTGAGCATTGTGTAAGTGGTGCGCCCGGAGGGATTCGAACCCCCAACCTTCTGATCCGTAGTCAGATGCT
>ERZ773062.20-NODE-20-length-184994-cov-56.859856_pt1 | contig 184994 bp, 175 predicted proteins | sample MGYA00580626_ERZ773062 | MGnify/ENA primary metagenome ERZ773062 (study PRJEB29015, sample SAMEA2738003) | human oral metagenome | biome: human oral; feature: human-associated habitat; material: dental | place: China | collected 2058 ... | reverse complement strand
AACCCGTGTCGCCGCCGTGAAAGGGCGGTGTCCTAGGCCCCTAGACGATGGGAGCTAGTGCGTCACAACAATGTGCTTCGCAGCTGTCGAAAACTATACTTGAAGCGGTACGCATTGACAAAACCACTGGTCATTTCAGGTATTTATGAGCATATTCACGGACCAATAGGGACAACAATAGCACTAGTTGTGTCACAATTGACATCATGAGGAATTTTTCGCAAGTCGATGTTTTCGGCGCAACCCCCATTGCTGGCAACCCGGTCGCAGTGATTCATGATGCCGACGGGTTAACCGATGCGGCAATGCAGCGTATTGCTCGGTGGACGAACCTGAGCGAAACCACGTTTCTACTCGCCCCAACCCAACCGGGGGCCGACTATCGGCTGCGGATTTTCACGCCCAATGCAGAGTTATCGTTCGCCGGGCACCCCACGCTGGGGTCGGCGCATGCATGGGTGGGTGATTCGGATCGGACGGAATTGGTGCAGGAGTGCGGCGCGGGGTTGGTGCAGTTGCGGAAATTGGATGGGTCGTGGCATTTTGCCGCACCGCCCACGCTGCGTTCCGGCCCGCTACAATCCAAGGACCTGTCGGAGCACATGACGGCGTTGGGGATTTCCCGGGTGTTGGATCACCAGTGGGTGGATAATGGCCCAGGTTGGGCGGTGCTTCAGGTGGAGTCGGCGGATGTGGTGCGGTCGATACGGCCCAATTTCCTGCATTCCCGCCCGCTGATGGTTGGTGTTATCGGTAAGTCTTTTGATGGTTGGGAGATTCGGGCGTTCGCACCCAGGGTGGGGGTTGCGGAGGACCCGGTAACCGGTAGTCTGAACGCTTCGGTAGCGCAGTGGTTTGCCCGCACCGGCAAGGCGAAGGGAAGCTACATGGTGCGGCAGGGCGGCAATGTGGGCCGCAATGGGCTGGTGCACATTAATATTGATGACGCCACCGACACGGTGTGGGTTGGGGGTGCCACGAGAACCATTGTGGAGGGCACCATTCATGTCTAGTGGGGTTGATGGCGCGGAATATTGGAATCATAATTCGGCGTATCATCCCTGGATATTGCGGCAGATTGCCGGCCGCTCCGGGCTTACCGCGCTCGACGTGGGCTGCGGCGAGGGCCTGCTGCTGCAGCGATTATCGCCGCACTGCACCACCCTGGTTGGTATCGACCCCGACCCGTCAAGCATTGCCCGGGCACGCAGACGACTGCCGCAGGCCACGTTGCTCACGCAGCTTTTCGACGACCTGTCCACCGACCAGTCTTTCGACCTGATTACCATGGTGGCGTCCCTGCACCACATGGAGCTGGAACCAACCCTGCACAAGGTCCGCCAGCTGCTGCGGCCAGGCGGCCAGTTTCTGGTAGTGGGGCTGTCGGCCCGGAAATCGGTGGCGGACTGGATACTATCGGCCCTGTCGGTTCCGGTGGCTTCGATAGGGTCGGCCCTGCACCGGGAGGCGCGGGACATTGGGGTGCGGGTGGCCCAGCCTCGGGAAAGCCTGGCGGAGATCCGAGCGGCCGCCGCAAAGATTCTGCCCGGCGCCCGGATTCGGCGGGGCGTGTACTACCGGTATTTATTGTCGTACCAACGCCCTGCCTAGCGGGTTCCCTGAAGACTTCATTGTAGGACGGCTCAGGCCACGGATACCGGGAATTCCATGGCTCTCGGCGGCATTCATCACCACTCCCCCACCGGCAGTTTGCATGCAATGATTTCGCCACAAGTTGGGAGGCATAATGGGACTATGGACCCAACCCCACAGCAACGAACCCGAACCACACGGGAACCACAGACCAATTGTGCGCTAGTGATGACGCCGGGAACCCCGCAGTCCCACTACTGGAGGGCGTAGTAGCGATGGTGTGTATGCAAAGGGAGTTGTCCCGACCACCAACGTTTTTCAATCATGTTCCCGATGCGTGCCTGTTTGGCCTGGGCGGATTGGCGTTTGTGATGGCATGGCTGTGGCCCAGCGCAGTTGTGTTTCCGACCGCGCTGCGGTGGGTAGGTGTTGCCGTGATTAGTGTGGCGTTGATGTTGATTGCGGCAACCATGAGTGCACTGCGGCGGGCGCGAACATCGACGAATCCGATTGATGCGCCATCGCAGTTGCTGGTGACTGGCCCGTTTTCATGGTCACGGAATCCGCTGTATGTGGCCTATGTAGTGGCGTTGTGTGGTTGCGCGTTGGCGAGCGGTTCCTGGTTGGCGCTGGGGTGCCCGTTGTTGGGGTTCGTTGTGATAAATGGGCTGATTATTCCGATCGAGGAACTGCGCATGGCTGAGAAGTTTGGCGACGCCTATCGACGCTATTGCCAACAGGTGCGCAGGTGGTTATAAAAAGGTATTGGTTTTCACCAAAGTTGTGGTAGCGAGCGCCTAGAATCATTGATGTTAACCACAAGAGCATACTGTTTGTTAGGCACATGAGCACCGATCCAGATTCCCAGCAGGAAGTATCTAATCCTGAGGCTTCTAAACAGCCGGACCAAGATGGCAAGAGTATTGATAAAAAATCGGATGATGTGGCGAACCCACCGGCTCAGGAAAAGCAAAATCCTAATGCTTCATCAGAGTTGATAGTGCTTAGCCCACATTTTGATGAAGAACACCACGGCATCTATGTGAGGAAGCTAGAACAAGCAATCCGCAATCCCAAAGTCAGAAATATAGCCCTGACCGGTGGTTATGGAACTGGTAAGAGTAGTGTTATTCAAGGTTTGATTGAGAGAATTAAGTCTTCAGAAGAAGATGAGGAGACTAATAAAAATCGCGATATTCAACGCTTAATTGAAAAAATCCGGCCTTCGAAAAATCCTAAAAAGATTCGGCCAATCATTATTTCACTCCCTACGATTCAAGTAGCAAACAAGTCTGATTCCGAGAATGACCGTACCGATCAGATCCAGCGGGACATAGTGAAACAGCTCCTATATCGAAGCAATCCACGGAAGATGCGTGGTTCTCAATATCGCAGAATTATGCATGCCACAACAGTCCAGAGAACCACAGCATGTTTCATAGTAGCTGCAATTCTAACTTTTATTTTTTGGTTCCTGGCCAAACCAGAATGGCATTGGCATTGGTCCCAGGGAGGAAGTCTATGGGGATACTGGCAACCTGCTATGGTTCAGACTATCTTGTGGGGACTGACGTTCTATATTGATTGGATGTGGGTCAATAAACCTGCGCTTAAAGGGCTGCAATTGGGCCCAGCTAAACTTGAACTGGAAAAGAACGATTCTAGCTACTTTGATAAATACCTCAATGAGATCATCCATTATTTCGAGATATCTGGAACCAACCTTGTTATTTTCGAAGACCTTGACAGGTTTGACGACCCCTACATATTTGATGCTCTGCATGAATTGAATGAGCTCATCAACATTTCACTTGGACAAGAACGTTTTATAGAACAGAAAAATCCTTCCGTTAAGTTTCTCTATGCTACACGTGATAGCATATTTGAGCATAAGACCAAAGGGATCATTGAAAATGCTGACGCAAGATATACCCACCGTCTTGAGATTGAAAATCGGACCAAGTTTTTTGATGTCATTGTGCCAATTGTTCCCTTCAGTACATCGCGCAATGCCTATGAGCATCTAAAACAAATGATAGATAGTAGCGCATTTTCCATAGAAATAGATCGGAAATTGCTAGAAATTGTTGGTTCTGAAATTTCCGATTATCGTCTATTGACAAATATTGTTTCAGAATTTCAAATATTCACCAAACAAATAGCTGCTTCCTGGGGCGAAAATGAAAGTACAGAAGAATTTTTAAATGATCATGCCAATTATCTCTTTGCATTTATAGTCTATAAAAATACTCACCTTACTGATTATGAAAAAATACAAATAGGGGAGAGCAACATCGACAAATTAAACATTGCATTTTTAGAGACGGTAACAAACATCAATGAAATAATCGATGGAATTTTCAATAATCTTGGGGATAAATTAAGAAAATACATCATCAAAAAATTTGGACCACATGAATATAAAATAGTTATTAATGATACTTTATTTAATATTTATTCGGATATCAAATTATGGGAAAGCGCTATTTACCCAAAAATTTATGGCCTCACTGAAAATTTTCCCGATGTTTCACTAGTTGATTCAAGTACAACCCTTACCACTATTATCAATGGCGAATTTCTCATGAAAATGATGATCTCTGAACTAAAAGACAACACTCCAGAGGCATTTTTAATGTACAGAGAAGATGAAATATCAAATTACTTCAAAGAAATAATTTGTGAGATTTTTTCAATCGCTGACCTTACCACCCCATACACTGATGATTTTTCCATCCTTAGCCTAAGATTATCTAGATATTATAATAATAACAACAATATAGACTTGGGAAGCTCCAGTTTTATAGATAAAATTCAAAAAGAGATAAATAAATTCATAGATTTTACAGAGAAGAAATTTGGTAATGACAGGATGGCTCAGGAATTAATAAATAATCAATTTATAAATGGAAGTTTCCATGTGTATTCCTCCGTATTTAATGGAGAATTTCATAATAGTAGAACATTTAACTTTATAATACAACACGTAATGAAAGGCGCCCCTAACGTTGATTTTCAACTTAATGAAGAAGAATCAAGGGAAATTGTTTACCAGATAGAACGGCATTATTTGAATCGACATTATAGTCTAACAGGTGCATTGAATGCCGATTTGATGCTATACCTTGAAAAACACAGAAGTAACAGTATAGTGCTATCGTGTATGCTAAATACAGTAGCTGATTGCCTCAAATACAACTATTCTGATACCATTGGGTGTTTAATTAGTAAAATTAAACAGATAGGTAGTAAACAAGGATCAGACTACAAATATGCCAAGCGACTACTGCACAAGATAAAAGATTATGCAGCTGCGATAAACGTAAGTGCTGAAGGATTGTCTCTAGAGGAATGAAACAAAGCAGGTGGTGTTCTTGGTCCGCGAGAGCCTCCTCACATTAGCCAGTATCATCACTGCATCAAGCATCCCGCATCATTGCCCACCAAGCCTCGGAGTGCTCGCTAGTATGCAGGTCACCATCCTCTACCTGCAAGAAAACATAAGGCAACAAACCCTAGCCAATATTTTTGGTACCTCCCAACCCACTATCTCCAGAGCCATCAACAACGTACTCAGGCACCCTTGACGTAGTGCTCCCACCCCCACCACGGCCCAAAGACCTTAGGCCTCAACGGTTATACGTACTTGATGGTACGCTCGTGCCGTGCTGGTGGTGGAAGAACACTAGAAACTTTGTGCAGCGGAAAACATCATAGGGTAGGGCATAACCTGCAAGTTCTAGTAGAACAAGCGGGTGAAATATTCTATATTTTACCACCACTACCCGGATCAACGCATGACATTACAGCTATAAGAAACACTGGTTTATTCGACCATATGCAACCCTGGCACTGCACCGCAGATAAAGGCTACGTGGGGTTAGGGTGCGACACACCTTTCAAGAGAAGACCAGGCAAACCCCTGCTAGGCTGACAGAAACGATTCAACAAAAGAATCAACCAGATCCGCTATGTAGTAGAACGAAGTTTATTCAGCCGCTGGGAAAATCCATCTATGCCGATAGGTGGGAGATCAGAAAGAATACGCGTTTTAGCTTGGTTTCCCTTACCTCCAGAGACTAGTCATGCGTAAGGAGGTTGAATAAGCTTCAACGATCCATAGCCCACCTGAAAGTATGGCGAATCCTATCCACCCCTAGCAGACTCCCCCAACCCACAACCATCCGGGCAATTAACGTGATACGAAAAATAATGTTCTACCAACCACCAGCCGAACCCCATTTCTCCAGCAACTGAATAAGCTTCCCGCACGCACGACTAGTTCCTGGGAGTAAGGAAAAGCAGGCTAGATGGCATTGTTTTTTCTGATTTTCCACTTGTTGGTGTAGATGAGTTTCCTCAACAACCAAACAAGCTTCCTCGACGACATAATGTTCACGAAGGATGCCTGCTGGCCAGCATTACAAGTACTGCGGCTAACGCAAATACACCTCCTGCTATGAGAACTGCATGATGGAAACCTGCCAGAAAATTTCCGTTGGCTATCATGATGCCTAATATGGCGACCCCAAACACACTCCCTGTTTGACGTGCAGCATTTATAATGGCACCAGCTATACCTGCAAACTCGTACGGAACGGCATTAATTGCCGCTGAGGTGGCAGCCGGCATGGCGAATGCCATTCCGAAACCAGCACAAAATGTTAGCAGCGCAACCAGAACATAGGGGGTGCTCTCGTTGATAACAACCAGGCTAGAGAAGCCTAGCGCCCCCACGCTCAGGCCAACAAACATTGCGGAATAAGGATTAAATTTGGCAGAGAACCTGCCTCCTAATGGTGATGCAACGATGGCTGATGTTGCTTGTGGCACCATTGCTAAGCCAGCTATCCACGGTGACCATCCTAAATATTTTTGGAAATAGAGTGAGAGCACGAAAAGCTGACCAAAGAAACTGAAGTTAAGGCAAAAACCAACTATTGATGAAATGCTAAATGCTTGGGTCTTAAAGAGCGTTAATGACAGCATCGGGGTGGGATTCTTCCATTCAACGATGAGGAATAACCCCATACATAGCAGAACTACCAATAATGCTGGCAGTTGTGCAGTATTCCAGCCACGTTCACCCCAAGTAATCACAAGGTATGTCAGTAGAGACAAGCTGATAATTGATGTTATCTGCCCTAAAACATCGAAGTTTTTACTGGCTTGAGGTACCCGCCTAGGGATGAAAGATATTGTGAGAATGGCGAGCACGGCAATGATAGGGACATTGACCCAAAATGCGGCTCGCCACCCAGTCATTGAAACCAGTACTCCGCCTATGATTGGGCCAAGTGCCGCGGCTATGCCACCGGCTGCTCCCCATAATCCAATTATTTTTGCGCGTTCTTTATGATCAGAATACATTTCAGAGATCAAAGCAAGGGAACTGGGCACCACCATTGCGGCGCCAACCCCTTGGAGCGCTCGAGCACTGATGAGGATTTCCATTGATGGGGATAGCGCACAGGCAATAGAAAATAATGCAAAGAGGATTAGTCCAAACAAGTATATTCGTTGAGAACCAAGGCGATCACACGCGGTACCTGCGCTCAATAATAACGCGGCAAATGAGAGTGTATAGGCGTCAACAACCCATTGTAATGATGCCGTAGTGCCATGAAGATCTTTGCCTATATGTGCAAGTGACACATTCACAATGGTGGTGTCAAGCATGATGACGAAGAACCCTAACAACACTACCATGGTGGCAAGACGTTTAGTTTCTTGACCTGTCATGCCTTCACCACCAACAGCGACATATGACCTTCATTATTAAGCATCAGGACTGCCATAGTATGTTCGCTGGCTTAAATCCTGTGGTACATATCGGTAACTTTGATCAACAAGAGTCGGCAATACAAGACTAAGTAAGCGCCATGATGCCTCAAAATGTGAATCTCGGATTTGCTGAGCCGACTCATCACCATGCAGCTTCAGCAATTGTTGCGCGATAATATCACCATCATCCAATCCAACATCCATATGTATGGCACTGACACCACCATTGACCTCGTGGTTCTTTGCCATCCAGTAAAATGGGGCAAGACCAGCATATTTGGGTAACGGACTTGGATGAAAGTTGATTGCATCAAGCCGGGGAATTTGTAATACATTTTTTGTAAGCCGCGACTGGTAATTTGCAACAATGAAATAATCCGGCTTGATTTCCCTCAGATTCTCAATGAAATCAGGACTATCTGTACGCTCTGGAGCTAAAGTCATAATGCCTTTCTCCTGAGCTGTAACCCGATTATTAACTGGATGCGCTTCATCCAAATAGTAATCACATTCAATACCATCAGAACGAACGACTACTGCAGAGAGATCAATTTCTTTTTCATCATCGAGTAACGAAAGAAATCCATCACCAAACACAGAGTTTGTTTCGGTGAAAAGTACAGTATTTATCATTCAGCCCACCATGCTTTGTCTACAAGTTTTGCTGTCCAGGTCAACGTATCGAAAATCGCATAACCTGGTTGTACAGGTAGAGGGACACGGCCAGGCAAATCCATGATTTCTTGAGCCAATCGCTCAACTAGTACTCCTTCAGCAAGAGGAGGACATGCACCAAAGATTGGCATTGTTTGATTATCTACAAACCATTCATCAATCATCTCTTTTGATGGATAATTCTGATATTCAGGCATGATTCGCTCCATCAGTCGATGCGTCACATCAGGTGTGAATTCGGCATCTTCAGGCAATCCATAGACTTCTTCTATTGGCATAGAATCCTTAGTATAGGTGAAAATGATCGTTGAATGCGCAACCGTTGGAATTTTGAACATAAATTTGCAACGATCAGAGGCGCGAAATGCCCTGTGCAGTGCATAACGGTTTTTAATTTGGAAGAATTCCATTTGATCCATTACATAATCGCATCCATCCATGAATTCTTCCGCGGTGTCAGGGGTGATACCTTCTGGGAAAACATCAATAGTACAGTCACCAGTCAAGCCATAAACAGCTTCTGCAACCACTTCAGCTTTATTACGCCCAACTGTGTCACGTGTTGCACCATACTGTCGCTGAACATTCGTGAGATCAAAGTCATCGGGATCTGCCAATTTGAGATTAAGAGCCCCCATGCGAACCAGACGTGCTGCAACAGCACCACCAATGCCACCAGTACCAACAATTCCAATAACACTGTCCCTTAACTTCTTTTGGCGCTCATGTTGCTCTTCAAGCGTATTTCCAAGCCAACCTAAGTTACGGTTAACGCGTTCCCAATAGAATTCATCATCGTATACACCAACGAAACGTTGCCTATGTGTAGTCATCTTCTTCCTTCATGTAGAGAATTGGAACGAACAAGATTGACTATAGGACTGGTTTTGTTCGGTGTGGACCGAACAATAAGCACGGTAGGTTGGGATGTGATGACTAAGCGGTATTTTTCGGAATCAGCACCTGATATTTCCATCATTAGCAAGGTATTGGCTGACCAATCTCGTGCAGCCATGTGTGCTGCGCTCATGAATGGTAATGCTTGGACGGTTGGTGAGCTAGGCCGCTATGTGCACTTATCGCGTTCAACCGCAACGGAGCACGTCGACAAGCTCGTGGAGGCTGGGATCGTTCACGATATTAGGCAGGGAAGACATCGCTACGTCAAGTTAGCTAATAGTCGCACCGCGGAATTCATCGAGACGTTGGGGGCGTTTTCATCAACGCCATTACCAACACCACAAAGCCTTCATGCGAGCCGGGCGAATAGTGCGGTGGCCCAGGCTCGCACGTGCTATAGCCATCTTGCTGGCGTGCTTGGGGTGCGCCTCTGCGAATGCTTTATTGACCATGATTTCATCACCGCTCATTGGCAGTTGACGGTGCAGGGGGCTGAGTTTTATAGGACATGGGGAGTGGAACATGCGGAACAGCTTTCTCTCAAGCCTTGTCTTGACTGTACTGAACGCCAATTTCACATGGGTGGGACGCTCGGCGTGCGGATTTGCAAGCAGTTCTTCCGCCATAAATGGATTACCAGGGTGAAAGATAGTCGTGCCGTAAAATTAACCCCCAGCGGCAAGGACATGCTCACTGACCTTGGTGTGTCTTTGTCCTGATTTTCCTCGCCGCCCATAGATGTCCGACCTGTTTGTTACCTTCATGGTGAAAGTTATAAATATGTACGTGGGAAGGCTATGAGACGTGCGGATTTCATGGGTGCCAATGGGTGAAACACCACACTGTGGTGGGCTTTTCTGCGTACACAGTATTTTTGCGAGGTCACTATGAGCCAGCCAATGCTTCTTGCCCAAGTCGAACAAGTCGAAGCCCAATTGGGCCAGCCACTCCCCGCCGACTACCGGGCATTTCTCCTAGATGACGCCAATGAAGACGCCGGCGAGTGGGGATTCTTCATTGCCCCAGAGGACTTTCTCTATTGCGAGCTTGATTGGACGAAGGATTTTCCGTTCAGCCTGGAACATCCGGTAGATGACTCCCCTCTTAGGGAATTCTACAAGCGTGCAGTTCATGCCGAGAAGGTGGAACACGACAGTAATAAATATAATGCGCTCTACGATGAATCCTTTGATTACATGGTAGAGAACTTCCTCAAGCCCATGGAACGCGGAATCGTCTACGTCGCCGATAATGGGTGCTGTATGTATTCATTCCTGGTGTTACGGGGCGAGGCCGCAGGCCAGGTGTGGTGGTGCGAGGTGGATGCCTTTTCTGTCACCATCGAACCACACTTCCGCCCATTCACTAATGAGCCATTATCGTTTACGGAATGGCAGTTCTTTGATAAGTATCGTTATCGGCTCACAGCAGCACGCGAAAATCTACGAAATTTGTGGGAGTACTCCTGGACTTATCCCCTGGAGAGCAAAGAAGGGCGAAGTGCCATAATGGCCATGCTTATTGAGGAGAAATTAACCGGCATGACCAAGGAAGAAATCGAAAAAGTCACATGTGTTGATGATATTCCCGAAAGCGCCATGTTCCTCGACCAATTCTCGGATGAGTGGCACCCCGTTCGAAACGGCATTGTATTCCCAGCAAGCACCATGTAGTAGTGACGTCTCAATATCCTTCCCGCACACATCAAATTTTCGTGAGGACACATGAACCAATCAGAACTCACCGCTCGGGTTGCGGAAGCCGAGGTACAACTGGGCCAGCCACTCCCCGCCGACTACCGGGCGTTTCTCCTGGATGATACCAACGAGGACAAATTCACGGGTGATTACCTGCTGCTTGACAGCATGATCTGCGAATTTTTCCTCGACCCCGGCGCGTACACTCGTGAAGATCCCGATTGGACCCAGGATTTTCCATTCACCCCGGAGAACCCGCTCATCGCGGACGTGCCCGAATCGTTCTATACGCGGCTGGATAACGCCACCACGGCTGCGGAATATAATGCGATCACCGAGGAACAGATCGACTATCTGCAAAAGAATTTCGATGAGCCGGCATTGCGGGGAATGGCGTTCCTCTCCGACGATGGTTGCAATATTTACACCGCCATTATTTTGCGCGGACCTGCCAGGGGCCAAATCTGGCGGCATGAAATCACCATGGATAATGCTGATGTACGGCCCTATTGGCATCCCTTCACCAAGGAGCTGCTCACGTTCAATGATTGGCGGTATTTCGAACAGCACCGTTATCTGTTGACCATTGATGGGCGAGACGATGCCCAAACGTATTCGATCATGAACGACTGGCATGGGTTTTGGGCGATGAAGCGCATGATCGCAGACGGCACGTTGACTGGTCTCGCTGCGGAAGACGTCAACAAGCTTCGGCAGCCCACGGACATTCCGCCGAATGCCGTGTTCCTCGACCCGCGCCGAAATGAATGGTATCCGGTACGGGATGCCACGGTGTTTCGGGTGAGTTATGCGGCTTGATCTCCCCAGTTGGCGAGCACCATCGTCGTATAGCTGCTGAGGTTATCGCCTGCTTGTCGACGCCATTCGTCGGCGAACCTGTGCCGGTCGGCGGGCCAGTCGTTGGCGCTGAGTTCCCGCACCCGGGAGAAAATTGTGCGGTCGTCAAGCGGATAGTAGGAGAAATCATTGGTCACGTCGCACACGACCACGCCGGCGGTCCAGGGGCCCACGCGGGGGATCATGAGAAGGTCGTGGAAAAGCTCCTCGTGGGAGACGGTTTGCAGGTCAATGTCGGTGTTCAGGCACCATGCGGCGGCGGCCTTCAGGGCGGATTTGAAGAAGAACAAGCCCAGGCGGTTGAGTTGAGCATCGGTCGCGTCCAGCATGCGCTGCGGGGTGGGCATGAGGTAGTAGGTGCCACCATCGTGGGTGACTTTTTCGCCCATGTGCTCCCGGAGTTTTTTAATGGAGTGCTGTGCCTTTCCCGCCTGCACCGCGTGGCGGAGGATCGTCACCGCCAGGGAATCCCACAGGGTGGGGGTGGCTATTCTGATCAGCCGGTATTCTTCCTTGTTAGCGACTCGTTTGCTGAAGTCTATGCCCAGGTCACGCTGCGCACCCTCGACTAGTTTCGGGCCAAGCACCGCACAGTTGACGTGGAGGGCCTCATCCCCATCGGTTATGTGGGTGACGTGAATGTCATCGTTGCCGCCTTCGGCGTACCACATGCCCCCGTTGGCAGAAAACACTCTAGCGGTGTGACCACTATCCCGGATCCAGGAGTTATTGTCCGTGAGTAGGGTTCCCCCCGTTTTGAACGACCGGCTGATACGAATGGGACTATTGGTTATGCTCATGGGAACTCCTTTGACTTATCGAGGCAGGCGATATCGTCAGTATAGAACGATCCAGGTCAGGGCTGGTTTTCAGGTGCCCCCGTTGCTGTCGCGCTTATAACGAAGCCACCCGTATGGATCATTGCAAGCAATTTTACTACCCCCATTTTTCTGCTAAAACGTCCACGGCGTAGATGAAAATGTCTGGTTTTTCGGCGTGAATATCGTGCCCGCTGTCCACGTTGTCGATAAGCATGCGGTGTTGTTTCGGCAGGAGCGAGTACACGCGCTGGGAATCCTTGTCGTCCATGGCGGAAAGCAGCACCCCATTATCGTCGTAGTAGCTGCCGATCTTGGCGTCGGGGCCCACGTGCAGCAGCACAGAGGGGCAGGTAACTGCACGCAGGGTTTCTACCTGGTCGAAGTCCGTAAACCAGGAGTAATCGTAGAAGGCGTCCCCGAAGCGCAGGTCGTAGCTGCCGGTGCCGTCCTGCATGTTGGCGGTGAGGTCGTAGATTTCGTTGATTTTCCACCCGGGCGGGTAATACCAAACCCGCGGTATTTCATGCGGCCGCCTGTCCAGGCGTTTCAGGGCGGGTTTTCTGACTAGGTTGTCAAAGTTTTTCTCCCCGAACAGGTGGGCGAGGTAGGTGTGTTCCAGTGAATAGCGGGTGAAGTTTGGTTCGCCGCTGGCGAGGAAGTCGTGCATGTCTTTGAAGCCGTGGCCGGCGAAAGTTTTAGGCGCCCGGTCGGGTTCCGTCGAAAAGAATGGCGCATCCTCGATAACTAGGCCGCGGACCATGTCGGACGCGGTGGCCGCCACAAGCGTCGCAATGAGACCACCGGAGGAATGGCCGGAAACCACAACCTGATCTTTCACCACATTATTGATAAACCACACGATATCGTCGCTGTTTGCCCGCGCGGCGTATTTTTTCGGGTCCTTACTGGAGCCGCCGTGCCCATAGCAATCCACCGCAAACACATGGTAGCGGCTGGATAGTTCGGTGAGTACCGGCGAGTAGTCTTGCCACGACACCTGCTGACCGTGGATGAGCAGCAGCGGAATGCCGTTGTTGAGCCCCTCGCCATAATTTATCACCGACTTATCGGGCAGTACCGTCTGCTTTTCGACGAACCCCGCGTGGCGGATCTGCCGCGTCCGGGCCCGATCATAGGTGAGGTTATGGTAGGCGAAATAGGCGATAGTGCCGGACAGAACCACCACCATTGATGCCAATAATATAAAGAATTGCTGTCGCATCATGATTATCCGTTGGGAAAACATTCTGTGGCTCCTTCACTACGGGATCTATTTTTCACCAATAGTGATCCCGTTCATGTTCTTAGCCTATGTCACGTACACCAGCGCAACCATATATTACCCGCATCGTAGGGGAAACCGCAGGGTTTATAGTGCTGACAGCAGGGTGATTTGGTGTTCCCGCTCGGCATGAACCGCCGCCATGTCCCCCGGTTTTTGGGTATTGATGAGAGTCACCGCGAAGTCTGTCGCCCACAATCCATGGTATTTCACGTGTGGGCTGGCCGTTATTTGAGCCATGGTGCGCAGAAACCGCACTGCTACTGGGTCGGTTGTTTCCTTGGCGAGCCGACCGATACGGAAGCTACAGTTGCGGGCCTCATGGTAGTTTGCCTCGCCAGCCAACCACCGCTGCATGCCAACATCGGCAGCCGCCAGATCCTCATGGTAGGGGTAGGAAAAACCCGCAACCTCGTGGAGGTGCCGGCCGTAATCGCGGCAAAACTGGACGATCTGCTGGTGGGTTTTTGCGTCATAGATTTCAATGAACCGGTTTCGCAGCTTCTCATCGTCAACGATGCGCCCCAATGGCCGCTGGTAGGCGTAAATATCCATCTCATTCTCCCCTCGTACGCTCAAAACCCCCACCCAAAGCTTGTGGGTGAGGGTTATCATTGTGGGCCTCAACAACCTTGATTCGAACCTATTACGACCGCTGTTGGCCTTCCGGCGGAAGCTTATCGCATCAGGCGAAGATAGGCTACAACCAGCCGCGAACGAGATGAAGAAGCCGCGCCACATTACACATCAAACCCGATTAAACCCCGAGCAGCAAAAACAAGCCGCCCTTCGCTATGCCACGGGCGAACCAGTCAAGACCGTTTGCGCCAAACCAAGGCGGCACTGCTGGCTGTTAACCTTACATTTGCGGGTGTTTTAATGATGTTGGCCAATAGCTGGGCAGCAAGTAGCGAACTCGGTGCGTTTGAATGGGTTAAGTCGCTGCCACTAGGTGAGATTGGCGGTACTTTGTTTGGTGCTGGGTTCTTAGGCACTTTGTTTGAAGCTATCTTTCGTAAAGACCAAGATGAAGCCAACGCACGGCGCTTTCGCGAGATAATCCAAGAACAGGCTCCGGCGATTCGTGATGCCGTGATTGATGGCTTTGCGATTCACCCAAAGGATCTGCAGCGAGTTGCCACGCCCGAGCTGCTTGATGAAATCGCGGCAAATGTAATGTCACTCCGGCTCGGTGACGCAGAGTTTGCGCGCGAAATCTACGCCCCGACATCCGCGACCAAGCCATCCGCGCCACGAAAAGATGGCATGATGTTGAAGTTCGCGTTCGGCTCTCTAAGTACTTAGAGAGTAGTACCGTAGGTACTACTCTCCTCAACGTTACTGTGGAATGGGAATATACAACAGTGCCAAGCTCTTCCACGCGCAAGTTTGCTTGTGTGGCAGATCGAGCTGAATTTAATCTCCTGCGTGAAGACGATCCCGACACGTCAATTTGGATGGTTGCACGGCGGCCAGGTGTTGATCCGAGTAGCCGTGAAATGTATGAACTACTGGAATTCACCGTCAACGGGCAGTCGCAGCCAATACGCCGTTCGGCAAGAAAAAGCGGGCAAATCTACACGGTTCATCTTCCAGCCGAATTTGAAGATGGAAGTAGCGTTCGAATTCGTCAAGTCTTCCGCACAATAACTCCAGCTTGGGGACATAGACTTTTCTTTGAATTACCTCAACCTGCCCGCAACGTGAGGGTGAGCGTAGACTACACCGACACCGAGATAGCGATAATGCGTGTTAGCGATACAGTAGGCACTACTCGCACTCCAATTATTTCTTACAGCCCCGAAACAGTTCCTGGCAGGATTATTGCGATTGAGTCCGACGGCTGGCTTTTAGCCCGGTCAGGCTTTTCTTTTACATGGACAATGAAAAGCGAGCTACCAAAGGAGCATGTTGAATCTAAGGCAGCCCGCTGAGTGCACGGCTGGAAACGACCATCTGTATATGGCTTCCAGCCCAAGGTTTGTAAGTTAGATATTATTCTCCACCGCTCATTTTTCGCCACCCACTCCAAAAATCTTAGTCCTGAACTGGACTTTCCCTGAAAGCTACTCATAAGTATGTAGACTTTCAAGTAGCAAGATTTGACGCTAGAAGATGTGGCAGTTGGCGATCTTCAAAAAGTGGTAGGAGCGTATTTACGCTCCTACCGTAAAGAACGAGGATTAAGCCAAGAAAGATTTGCTGACGTACTTGGCGTACACCGTACCTACATGGGTAGCGTGGAACGTGGGGAAAGAAACCTCACCCTGCAAACTGTGGAACACCTAGCCGAACAGATCGGGGTAGAGGTGCGGGAGATGTTGGGGTGAAGAGGTGCAATCTATCCCCCGACGCTTTGTGTAGCCCGCTACTAGTACATCGGCGACCCAAAAGAATGGGTCTACATCGGCGATGGCCGCAACGGCACAGAACTAAGCCCCGAAAGCATGAAGCGGCTGCGGGTGGGGTTGGGCTTTGTATAAGACTGGTGTTGTTCCAAAAGCTCACCCGCTTGAGTATTTCTGGTGAGGTTTAACTCTGCTCGGAGGTTTATTCAGGGGATTTATGGAACGCATCCAGTTTGAGCCACACAACACAACTAATGATTACAACATGATCACACGCCAGCCAAAGCATCTTTGCGACAGTTAGCGTCTAATCAAAATAGGAGATCAAGTAGCGCGACCCCAGCCCACACGGCACAACCGATACCAAGGTCAATAGCTTTCAAAGCAATGCTAGGCGCATAGAGTGTCAGCAAGAAGAATACCGCTGTAGATACGAATCAACTTAGCACAGTAAAACCTTCGTTCTCCCGACGTTTAGCCATACCGAACCTCAAACAGGCCTGCCAACAATAATATCACCCAATAGTTTTCCCAGCATCCTGAGTCTCGTGACTAACGCTTCGATGCCGAGAACGTTGGCGCACACCACACACCGATACTCTTACTTACGATGCTATGTCTGATGTTGGAAGTTTTTCCTTAGATCCCATGAATAACTTGCCAGATATTAAATCAAGAACTCATTAAATCATTAGAGATAACAAGATCGCGATTCATTAATGCTGCAGGCTCCGGCGAGCTGGTCTTCTTCCTTGCCTCAATTACACTCTTCCTTGTTTCAACTCTCAAAATGCACTCAAGAATCTTCGCTTTCACCGCCTCAACTTCATCACGGCCAAGCTTTCCTTTTGGACGGAGATCATTCCATGGAGAACAGTCTGGAAATTGCTCATTGTCTGGGAAGCGGGGGATAAGATGAGCATGCAGATGTGGCTCTCTGTTGCCTAAAATAGAAACGTTCACCCGTGCGGCACCAGTCGCGCAGCGTATAGCCTGCATAGCGATCTGAATATCACGCATGAAACCCAACATGGTGTCCATTGGAACAGCTTCCAGCGATTCCCAGTGCTCTTTTAGGGTTAATATGCATCGTCCAGGAAACCTATCATCGTTATAGAGGCCAAGATCTGCGTGTGTGGATCCTACAATTGGCTCCCACAACTCAAAACCGCATGTTGAACAGTTGGTTTTTGGTTGCTTAATTTTTTTGAACGGCATAATATTCCTTAAGTCTATATCTATATTACCATATACTTCTCAGTAAAGGAACGGTAGTTGTCAGAAAATAGTAATTCAGTTAAATCTTTATGTAACTGTCTCGATCTTTCACGAATCTCCCAGTATGGCCCCGACGGCGAATGGTTAAATTGATTACTAAAAATATCTTCCTCAATATTCTTTCGCCACATCGCGTCACTTGATTTTTCAATAAAAAAGTCTAGTGTTTTGACGATCCTCTGCTGTAGGGAATTGTTGGTACCAGATTTAGTTAGTAAACGCATTAAACGTATTGAAGATGGCTCCAAATATGAATCAACCAGAAAATTCGGTTCAGAATCGAATTTTTCAACATCTAAATGATGTAGATATAGGGGTGCGAGAGATGATATGAAACATAATTTTCTTGGTATCAATAACTTTACATGCCTAAGAGCTTTTGGCTTGTTTCCTTCTATTTTTGCTTGATAGTCAATCGCAATAGTACGCCAGTACCTGATAATGTCATTCAAGAGGTAGCGAGGTGTTTGCCCCTTTCTTTCACGAGCGTCTAGATAAGTGTTAACTATGCTCCATAAAATATCCCTATGCTTTTCTGGGTACATGAGTGAAACAGACTCTTCAAGGAAGAGCACTCTGCGCGTCAAAATTTCATTGGTATCGCGCTGCAATCCTATATTGGAAATTAATTCTTTTGGGTTTATTGATTTTCCGAATATTCCAGTTGTTCCCGGTTTCTTTAATTCTGATCCTGTGACCATAGTTCGACGGATATTGTTGATAATGGCATCTGGAATTTCAGAAGACTCCGGATTCTCCGATATTGTTAGATAATCCAAATCTGAGTTCGGGGTTAATTCATATCGTGCAAGTGAGCCAAATGCTACGATGTCGTCTATGTCTCTAATGTGCTTTGGATGCTGATCTACATAAGAGCAAATCATCTTCCTTGCGCGATCAATAGCGCTAGCACTCCTGTTGGCGGCAGAAAATAAGGCAGGAACCTCTTCGACGCTAAGTTCCATTCTCGCCAGTAACTCGCTGTAAAGCCCAGGGCTGAAAAACCCCATTTCAACACCCATTTTCCTAGTTTTGATTATAGTTTTCCAACTACGGTAACGAAGACTGAGTCATTATGCATCTCGACAAGACGATACCACACCACCACATCTTCGACATTGTTGCATCATGTCACAACAGGTGGGCGATTCGATCTCGCACCTACAGCATAACAAACCAAACGTATACACTGTCTTCGTTTTCTGAACGACAGTCCTGTATTAGGTGGGCGATCATATTACCCCCAAAACTACCTCTCCTTCCTCTCTCAATGGTTTGTTAAGCTTAACCTGTTCCTTGCGCCACCTTCGAAATGGCGTAACAATGGTGCCTATGCTCTACAAGTTCACGATTTGGTAAACATGGCAACGCGACACGGCGTCTTGCCTAGTCTGCGCGCCACACACTAAGCAGCCTACCCCCGTATGGGGTTGCTTGAAGCGGTTGCAGTCGTGTCATACGTCACGAGCAGATAGCAGCGCAAACTTGACCCAAATTAAACTCGGGCATTTGTTTACACAGTGGCATCCACCGCCACACCGTATCCTTGCTCCGCTTTGTCAACCGCATAATCTCCCGAATCGCCTTTCTCCTTCCGCTCGCAGCTGTTTGCTTCCAGCAGGTGGCTGCAGGTTGCCAAAGGCGGCGGTCGGTTTTCTTTCGGTGGGCTTTCAGCCACGCGCTAATGGTACGAACAGTGGAAATTGGTACGTCCAAGGTAGCAGAATAGAAGAGCACGCGGGATGTCCTTTCTGGGAGCTGATTTTTGGTTGAAACCACGCTGACTTCTAACATCCCGCGTGCCTTGTGCTACGACACACCCACCACACCTGAAAGACCACAGGCCACAAAACCACACAAATTACCCTGATGAGAAAACCTCATAGGGTAAAAGTTAAATGGTATTTCTCTTTACGTCATTTCCTTAACTCTATTTTCCCTATTCGCAAATGCGCCCCCAAACTTTCAATCGTAATTCCAAAGTCAATTTGCCCGGTTATTACTTCCCATTTGGGCCACATTTCTCCGAACCAGAATAGATCAATTAAGTTATGGAAATTGACTGGTGAGAATTCGAATTTTACTAGGTTGTCTGCACTGTTTTTGGTGGTGGTTTGTAGTTGCTGGCGTGTGCCACCATCGGCTTCGTATTCTGGGGTTTGCATTTGTATGAAATCGAGATGCGTGGTGGTTATGTGTGCTTGGTAAGTCGTTGTATCACCGCTACCTGGTACATCGCTGCTCGCTCCGAGTGTAATTCGGGCTATTGGTACGGAATAGACAGACCATGTTGTGGCTATTAGTTTGGCCAAGCTGATTAGTCCTTGGTCGCTGTAGCGGCGGGCTTGACGCTGGTCAAGGTAGTGCTTGCTGGCAAATTCCTCTAGTCTCCCTAGTACAGTTTCTTGTTTGCTTGCTAGTCCGAGGGCAGTTATGGCTGCCTCAATTTCCATTCCCCAGTCCGACCCGATTTTTTCTAGACATTGCTGTACTAGCACGTTGTAGGCTAGCGCTGCATCGCCAGCTCCTAGCAGGCCACATATAGTTTTTCCTTTTGCAGATAAGCCCTCAAACGAAGCCCCGGTTCGGTGCTTGCGTAGGGCTTTTAGTTCGTTTAAGACTCTGGTTTCAAGATCGGTGGCTTCCATATGTCACTTTCATGTCACGACTTCACCCAGGTGCTGATGTTGAACTGTAGATACACCAAAAATGGTGCAAGTTCACTCTCGATCTTAGGAGTATCAAAATGTCCCACCATCAAAATCCTCATCCATCGGCGCAGTTGTTGCCGTTGTCGTCATCGGGGGCGGTTCCGGCGTCGTTTACGCAGCGGGAGGCGCGGGAGTTGGCGCAGGCGCAGAATCAAGAAGTTGCACGTGGTACTACGGAGGCGACTCGCCTTATGGCGGCTGGTTATGTGGCTGGTGTCGGTGTGCAGCTGTGTGGCATGTTGGCGCGTGAGGCTGAGTTTCAGGCTGGCGGTGATCCACGGGCTGCGGCGCGGGCGGATTACATTGTGGATTTGTTTGCACAGACTGCTGGCCAGGCTGTGCGTGGTTTTGAGCGGCGGCGGTAGTCATGTTGGGTTTTGTTATTGACTGTTTGACGGTTGCTTGTCTACTAGTGCTGCTTGTTAGTGTCGCATGTGCGTACTTTGGCGATGATGAGGTTGAGCCGCTTAGCCAAGATAATCTCGCTCACCAGTTGCGCCAGTTGGATATGAGCGCCAAGTTGGTTGCCCCGGCTTTGTTGGTTTTAACTGCCGCGTATTTAGAGGCACGGGCGGAGTTGCTGCGTACTGCAAAACAACGTTCTACTGGGCCGGAAACACCACCGTTTGGGAGTTGAGAATTGCGCCGGTGATGCTACCTGGTTGCTTGCTTCATATGCATTGGTAGTTACCGGTGACTTTTCTACAACACGGGTTTTAGCCGCCATTAAACCGGTGTGCGACCACTGTTAGCGACTGTCGTGTCGCTGGTAAGTGTTATGCGCTAGGGGTTTACGTAGCGGCTGAAATGCCCGGTAATGGAAGTAGGGCGGGAAGTTTGTGGCCTGCTAGTTAATAGCTATATCGCTGCTACTTTCTCGCCTATTTGGAACTAAGACGAATAGTTGAAGGATATATTATGACAACACCTATCCAGCCAACCAAAACCTGCCAATCGAGGCGTCAGTTTGCCACTATTTTGGCTGACCCGCCGTGGCAAAACCAAGGTGGTGAGCGTCATTACCAGACTATGACGCTGGCGCAGATGAAGGTGATGCCGGTGGCGCAACTGGCTACCGAGAATGCGCATTTGTGGCTGTGGACGACTAATGCTTTGTTGCTGCCTGCTTATGAGGTGGCTGAGGCGTGGGGGTTTAGGGTGCGTAGCCCGCTGACGTGGATTAAGTTTCGCCTGAGGCTTTCTAGCCAATACCAGCTGCGTAATGCTACCGAGCAGTTGCTGTTTTGTACCCGTGGTAAAGCGCCGGTGAATTTTCGTTCGCAACCGACTTGGTTTAATGCTCCGGTTTTGGAGCACTCGCGTAAACCGGCTGAGCAGTTTGCCATTATTGAGCGAGTTTCGCCTGGGCCATATCTTGAGTTGTTTGCGCGCCGCCAGCCAGAGTCGCGTGCAGATTGGAGTATTTGGGGTAATGAGGTTGACAGCGACATTGTTATCCCTGGATACCCAGTGCCAAGCGATGTTCGGCATATACCACCTAGTTTGCCTACACCACCGAGGAGGCTGCCATGAGACTACGCGCTACCCATTTCGTGAATCGAGCACCGTGCCACACTGCTTGGATTGGAGAAAGTTATGTTGCGCCCGCAGAGAAACCTTGCTACCTGGATTATCCAGTTAGCACTCAGTATCTTACTGGCCAGTATTTGCCTGCACATTGCGGTTGGTTTGCTGGCCCAGGTATGGCCCTGGCTAGTGGGGATTGGTTTGGCGGTAGGGCTGTTAGCTCTGCTGGTTCGTTTGCTGCTGTGGTGGCGCAGGCAGCAGTATTGGTAACCAAGCCCAAAGTACGAGAAGGAGCGTGACATGGTGCGGCGACCATCAAGGCCACGTAAAGCTAAAGCATCAGACCACGTGCGCGCCGTGCCTTGCTGGCGGCCGGTTACCGAAACTGACCTAGCCAAGGTGTTAGCACTGTACGTGTTGTGGGCTACCGAGCAGGCTGGGCACTCCCAACACACTAAGGCATGTAACAAGCCGGAGGGTAATCATGCGGACAAAACCAAAGATTAGCTGGCTAGAAATATTTTGGCCCAGGCCGCTAGATGGCGAGGTTATTAGCGCCTTAGCCCAACGGCTGGTAAGTGACCCAAGCCTTGGGCGGGTGGTGATTCAAACCTACGCCAGCAGTGATGGTGTGCGGTTTTACCTTGGTATCAATGAGCATAAAGTCGTGGTGGTTACACAACTATTGCAGGATTTGGTGCCTGGCGTTCATGTTGTGCAGCTACCGCAAGACGAGGATACTGCTGCTTCAGCCTTTGGTTCGGTCACTCGACCGTATCTGACGCGGACAGTGCGGCTGCGTGTCTCGCGGAGTAGCCAACTACTAGACATCACCAGGCATGAGCAACTGATGCGTGGTTTACTGGGCGCGCTTGGCCACCTTTCGCTCGGTGAGGTGATTGTTTTGCAATTGGTGCTGACTTGCCCGCCATGCGCCGAGTGTTGTGCCGTATCAGCCGTGGTGGGATATGTTGCTTAATGGTCGAGCGCCCCATGCAAGCGAGAAGGCTGCGCGACGCGAGCGACATAGCCAGCATTTGGTTAAAGTCTTGTTTCGGGTTGGGGTTAACGCCAAGACCCCAGCGGTGGCTCGCCATAAAATAATGGCTATTACTGGGGTGCTACGCAGTGTTGAAACTAGCCATGCCAAATTTCATATCACGCCAGAAAACCCACACCGGTTAACGAACGCGACTACTAGCTGGTATGGCGCAAGTTTCTTGACTGCCAGTGAGCTAGCCATGTTGACTGCGTGGCCGATTGGTGAAACTGAGTTACCTGGGCTGACCAGACTGTCGTCAAAGTTACTGACTCCACCAACATGGTTATCTGCTTCATCCCGCCAACTAGAGCGGGTTTTTGCTACCAGTAATGCGCCTGGTCAATCTTCTGTTCAGCTGGGCATCCCGCCAAAAGATAGCTTGCTGCACACGGTGTTGCTCGGCCCAACTGGTGTTGGTAAATCTACAGCTATGCTGCGCCTTATTACCGCAGATATTCACGCTGGGCGAGGCGTGTTAGTGATTGACCCAAAAACAGATTTGGTCACCAGCGTTATGGAACGCATACCGCCACACCACCGTGGCGACGTAGTATTAATTGACCCGCAAGCACCCAGTCCGGTTGGCCTTAATCCACTTGCTAGTCGCTTAGCACGCCGTAACCCAGATTTAGCCGCAGATAGCCTACTAGCCATTTTTAAAGCTATGTTTGCCGATTCGTGGGGTGTGCGCACCGAAGAAGTTTTAACCGCTAGCTTGCTGACACTTGCTCGGGTTGGGCGTTCTCACCCGAAGGTTGCTACCTTGGTATCCATACCGAACCTGCTGGTAAATGCTCGTTTTCGCCGCCATATTGCCAGCCAGCTCAACGACCCACTGGGGGTGTCTAGTTTTTGGGCTAAATATGAAGGCTGGAGTCAACCGCAGCAAGCCCAAGTCATTCAGCCGGTTTTAAATAAGCTACAGCAGTTCGTTATTCGGCCACATATGCGGGCAGTACTTGGCCAAACCGCACCACGTTTTGAGCTGGAAGCATTATTCTCCCAGCGAAAAATAGTGCTACTGCGACTAAACAAAGGCGTACTTGGTGCCGAATCCGCCCGGCTACTTGGGTCATTGGTGATGGGGCAACTGTGGCCACTTATTTTAGCTAGAGCCACCCAGCCTGAAACCAGACGCGTACTAACCAGCATCTATATTGATGAAGTCCACGATTTCTTAGCTGGTATCCCTGGCGATTTGACTGATGCCTTAGCTCAAAGTCGCTCGCTCGGGGTGGCCTTTACCATGGCACATCAATACCTAAGCCAGCTCACCCCACAGATGCGCCGCGCGCTTGATGCCAACGCTAGGAATAAGATTTGCTTTGAACTTGCACCGGCTGATGCCAAAGACATGGCAGCGCACACGGCTGAGTTATCTTCGCAGGATTTCACCAACCTACCGCGCTTTGGCATCTACACCTCACTGATGAACCAGGGGCGTAAAACCGGCTGGATGTCGGGTATAACATTGCCGCCGCCTCAGCCGTGCAGTGATGAAATGTCCTTAGCGGCTAAAAGCAGCGCAAAATATGGCATTCCAGCCAGCCAAACCGAAGCCGACTTGCAACATTTGCTTAATGAGCAGCCTTACCCAAACCCTGCTAGAAACCACAGTGAAAGTACCGCCCAAACCCCACCAGCTGCGGCCAATACATGGCAGTTTGGGCGTAGCACCAACCGAAATACCAGCCACGGCAGTGAAGAAACTGCCGACCAATCGCCAGACCAATCGCAGCAATGAAATTATCCATCAACACCCCGGTCAAACCCGATTAAACCAAGCATACGGGAGGTGACTATCTACCTATTTTCGGTAGCCAATCGCCCCGCAACCGAGAAGCCACTGAGAAGCCCGAGCGAGAAATTTTTGGCTAGTGCCAACCAATAACCAGGAAGCAAAGGAGGCAGATATGAACCACCGCATTTCTAAACAAAAACTCCAGCAGCTCAACCAAGAACTAAGCAGTGCGGCCAAGATTGTCATGGATTTTCTTCACCAACACCGCTTCGCCACCACTAAACATATAGCTAGATTATTGCGACCAAACTTTGCTAGTGAATCATCCGCCATTCGCCAAACTGCTAGATTGATGAAACACCTAGCCAGCAGTAGCTTGGTAGCCCACCTCAAACGGAGAATCGGCGGCGCACGAGCCGGTTCAACCAGCTCCATCTGGCACTTAACTGAAGCCGGACAGCGTTTTATCTACCTTACTCAAACTGGCCATACTAGTCAGGTAAAACGTCTCCGTATAGCCGAACCATCGTGGGCATTTCTCGCCCACACACTCGCGATTACCGAACTGAGGATTCTAACTGAAGAAACCTGCCGCCAACACCCCATCACCATTACTACGATTGAAACTGAACCGAACTGCTGGCGCAGCCACCTAGGGCATACTGGGCAGCCCAAATGGGTCAAGCCAGACTTAGCATTAATAACCAGAGCTGGCGGATTTCATGACCACTGGTGGTGTGAAGTCGACCTCGCCACCGAATGCCCCGCCCGCATCCACCGCAAGACCGATACATATTTACGCCACCTCTACTGCGGTACCGAGCAAACCAAACGCGGCACCTTCCCTGTAGTCGTCTGGCTCACCCCAAGCCCCGAACGCAGCCACCAACTACGCAACCTCTTCACCAACACCCCAGACCTACCACCAGGCATGTTTGAGGTAATGGAGCTAACTACTTGGGCGGAACGGTTGGCTAGGACGGTGGATTAGCCACTACTAACGCGAGGTGAACCCCAAACGACGTTTGGCAGAACATTACGTACTCCACCAGCTGTGTTCGCTCCTTCTAATACAAGATCGGCCGGAGAACCGCTCAATGCGCCGTCAACTGCCGTGTGTAGCTCTAATAACTGAATATTGCTTACATCTACTTCCACAGATTTAGAATTCCCGTACTCAACCTGCTCTTGCATCAGGGGATTCCCATCACCGATTACAATAAAGGTTGCTTGTTGATCAGGTTCACGTACTGCCAGTTGAGTAATGAAAGTCTGATACTTCCTATTAAGCTCAATTTTCACCACGCCAGTGGCCGCCCGCGAAAAATACTGGCTATGGTGCAGAATCGAGTACGGATACGAAGTACCTTCAATATTGACATTTTCACCTAAGGATATATCTGGCCCCTTCTCTAATGCATTTAGCTCCGTAAGATAACTGCCGCCCGACGCTCTGGGTTCTCCAGTTTCGCTTGGGTTCGTATCGACGACGGGAGGCTGAGAGGATGTGGATATGCTACTGCTGGAGGTTTTGGGTGTGGGGGGAGGAGAACCATCGAGATTGCATGCTTTTGTTATCCAAGCAACCAACAAGCTTCCGATGACAGTGACAGATACCGGTAATACGAATTTTGAAACAATGGGGTTTTCAAAAAATCCATAATTCACCTCAGACTTTTCTCCTGACATTTTATCCAATCCTTCAATTAACCTATTGCATTTTTATTAAAAATATGTAAAAATCATATTTGAAGCAGTCGCCTCTTGGTGCTCACGCATGAGATTCAAGAGACTACTGTTTCAGGGTAGCCACCACTCTATACGAAAGAAAGGTGGCAAAATGTCCAGCAAAAAAGAACAAGAACTACCAGCGTGGTACTTAATGACTGGTCTTCCGACGGGAATGTCGATCGGAATAATCTATTTTATCTACACGAATAGTATCAGTCTACAGAAAGCAGTAATAATGCTCTCAATAGCAAATATAGTGACAACTATTTACGCCGCTTTTTTGTTTCATGTAAAGGGCTACCAATAATCCCCACTCCCGAGTCTTTGCACTCGGGATTTTCTTTTTTGACTGGACTTTTCCACCATTCTGAGCGTCAATAGGAGCAGGGAGAATGCTCCCAAAAACTGAAGATAACCAGCAGCATTAAGCAGGTCAGCTCGCCCTAGGGATGTGGCCGAACGCCCAAGCACCGACCGCCAAACAAGTTAATTGAAAAGGAGAAAGACAATGACCACACCAACCGACCCATTAGTCACCATGGCAGCCAGCCTAGAACCCAAGCGGGCAATTAGCTACATCCGTGTTTCAACCCATGGGCAAGCCAGCCGTGGTGATGCCGCTGAAGGCTTTTCTATCCCCGCCCAGCGTGAGGCTAATAAGCGCAAGGCTAGTCAGCTTGGTGCGCTTATTATTAAAGAATTCATTGACCGTGGTGAGTCGGCCCGTAGTGCTAAGCGCCCTGAGCTGCAAAATATGTTGGGATATATTAAAGAGCACCCTGAGGTCGACTATGTCATCGTGCATAAATTAGACCGCTTGGCGCGTAACCGCGTAGATGATGTTGACATTAACCGCGTCTTTGATGAGTGTAATGTTCGGCTTATTTCTACTAGTGAGAATATTGACCAAACCCCGGGCAGCATGCTGCTACATGGCATAATGAGCGCGATTGCCGAATTTTACAGCCGCAATCTTGGCCATGAAGTCACCAAAGGCATGAGCCAAAAGGCTAAAAACGGCGGCACCAATGGCCGCGCCACGCTGGGGTATGTCAATAAGCGGGGTAAAAATGGTGATGGTAAAGATACGGCCTGGGTGGAGATTGACCCAGAGCGTGGGCCGCATATTACGGAGGCGTTTCGGCTTTATGCTACCGGGGATTGGACAGTGGCTAAGCTGGCTGCTCATCTTGAGGCTGCTGGGCTTACGTCGCGCGCTACCAGCCGACATCCGTCAAGGCCGCTCGGTAAGAACCAGCTGCTTGGCATTTTGCGTAATCCGTACTACCGGGGTGTTGTTGTCTACCAAGGTGCTGAGTATCCCGGTAAACATCCAGCCCTAATTGATACCGAGACATGGTTGCTTGTCCAGAGTGTTCTTACTAGTCATTACCACGGCGAGCGCAATCGTACCCATAACCATCATCTGAAGACGACTGTTCGTTGTGGTTTATGTGGCAATCGCCTGACTATCCAAAACAGCACCAACCGCCACGATACTACCTATGCTTATTTTGTTTGCCGCTACCGTAGTCGGCACCAACCGAAGTGTGGCTTCCATGCCGTACTAATTGACGCCGTTGATGAGCAGGTCGCGGGTATCTACAAAACTATTCGTATTACCACTGGGCAGCGGCAACACATTGAGAAACATCTCCTGGCTGAACTTGATAGGATTTATGCCCAGCAAGCTGCTGCCAGCAAAAACCTCACCAACCAGCGTGAGAGGCTTAAAGCTGAGCAGGCTAAACTTCTGCAGGCTCACTACGCTGATGCCATTCCGCTGGAGCTGATGAAGCAGGAGCAGCAACGCATTACTCGGCAAATCTGCACCATAGATAAGGAGATAGCCGGATACACGGCTAATCGTCAACAGGTTGAAGACCACCTTGCCCAAGCTCTAGATTTGTTGGAGGATTGCCATAAGCTTTACCAACACGCCCCAGCGCATTTGAAGAAAATGTTGAATAATGTCTTTTTTGAACAGGTACTGATTAACCCACCAGAAGCTAACGGCCTTGATGGTGCTGGTGGTACCGGGCAGATGATTGCAAACGACCGTGAACTAGTAGCAAGTGATGGGTGGGCGGCTTTGCACGATGGCGAACTGGTAGGTGTAAGCACTGGTGAACAATTTGGTAATAGTATAGAGTCTGCTCGCAGTGAAAAAGCTTACTCTCATCTAAACAGTCAAGCTGACAGCTCCAGCGTCCAGGCCGTGCCACACATCAACCCACCGTTCGATGTATTAGGCAACCCAGTACTGCAAGCGGAAATATTCAATAGCGGGCAAAACGCAGACTTAGCCACGGGCACTGACCGCACTCAACCCGATGATAAATATCCCGAGCAGGCGCAAAATCTGGAGCTTTCCCTACAAGCCGCCAGTACCAACCTAAACAATCTTCTCCAAACCCCCGACACCACAAAACAAAAATCCCCACCAGAAAAACATCATTCTGATGAGGGTTTGGATATGCGGATTATGGTGGGCCCTGTGGGGTTCGAACCCACGACCTGCGGATTAAAAGTCCGTAGCTCTACCAACTGAGCTAAAGGCCCCCGTCGTAATCTGTGTTGACGACAGTAGAAAATTGTAGCTTATCCCGCACCATTTGGGAAATCCCAAGCTCAAACCCACCACAATGGTGGTTTTTTAAAACATTTGCATGAGCTTGGCCCCACCGATGCATGCCACGATGGAAATGCCGGCAATGATCGCCGAGGCGTACAAAATCATGGGCGACCGCGGCTTCATGACCGGCTCGTACTTGCCGAACCGCAGCGCGGTAATGGCGAGATTCATGCGCAGCTTATGCGCCTGCACCGCGGCCCGATGGTCACGTTTCGGCTGCTGATCGGCGGTTTTCCGACCATTCTTCGCCGGGGTGGCCAGGCCACCGGGAATGCTGTGGGTGGTCATGGTTTCTCCTATCAGAAGCCGCGCGGCAGTGGAATAGTGATGGCAGGTTGGGGTGCTGGTGCGGGCGCAGGTGCCGGTGGTGGCGGTGCCGGGGTGGGGGTGGGCGCCACGGTTTGCGTCACCGTCACCGGCGGCTGCGACGGCACGGGTTGCGGCGCAGGCTGCGGCGCTGGCTCGGGTTTCTTCTCCGTCGAGGGCGGCGGCGTATACGATTGCGGCAACTCCGGCAGCCTACCCAGAGGCGGAATGACCTGCTCCACGGGTTTTTCCTTCGCCGACCCGGGTTCGCCACAGCCCGCCAATAGCCCGCACAGGGCCGCCAATAAAACGAGTCTTTTCATCATCGGGAATACTTCTTTGCGATCGCATGAACATGCTTGACAAACTCTGGATTCGCATTGATCTGTTGCACACCATTGGCCCACCCGTCGGGGGTGCTCGGATCGCCCACGGAGCACAAAAACCCGGCCAGCGTCAACGAGGCATCATTAATGTTATCCGGGTTGGGTTTCGCATCGGGTTCAACAGCAGCGTTGAACTGCTCCCATCTGCTGGGCATGATCTGCAATGGACCAATGGGAATGTCCTTGGTGGGGTCACCATCGAAAAACCCGGCGTCGGTGTCGGCAACTTCCTGCGGGTGTGCGGGATCAAACAGGTTTAATCCGCGCAGCGGGACGGTCGTGGTGCCATCATCACCCAGTTGGGAATCATTCGCACGCCCATGATTACTCAACGACTCCCCCAACGCCGCCAACGTCGGCCACCCCAGGTTACAGTTCTTTTGCTTTGCGACGGCCCACGCCGCGTAAGCATAGGCCCGCAGCGCCGTTTCGGGAATATCGTAAGGGCCGGAACGCTTGTGGGACCAGTCCTGCACCTGCTCAATCTGCCGGTGGGTGGGCGGCAGCGGCGGCTCCAACCGATCCACGCAGGCGGTCGTCGTCAAGCAACAACAAGCCACAATAGCGATGCGTTTCATCACTGCTCGCCTGACGAGTGTCGATGCCACCGGTCGAAATCCTCCGCCACAATGGCCGCAAGCTCCTTATAGGCCCGCATGGTATTTTTCGAAATGAGATCCAAATCCACGACCGCACCCTCGGACAAATGCCGGTCGAACGGTATCACCTGCACCGCCCGGGTCCGCGACCGGAAATGGCTAATGAGCTGGTCCATATCGATCGTGGCCTGCCCCGGGTGCGCGCCGGAAATCACCACCACAGAATTCGCCGCCAACTGCTCATAGCCGTGCAGATTCAACCAATCCAACGTCGCCGAAGCCGATTGCGCACCATCAAGCGCGGGAGAGCTGACCAGAATCAACGTGTTCGCCAAATCCAACACCCCGGCCATGGCCGAATGCATCAATCCGGTGCCGCAATCCGTGAGAATCACATTATAGTGGTGCTGCAAAATATCAATGGCCCGCCGATAATCCATTTCGCTGAAACTTTCGGAAAACGCCGGGTCACGTTCCGAACCGATCACCTCCAGGCGAGACTTCGCCTGCGTGGTATACGACCGCACCTGCGGATACCGCGACGTGTCCGTGGCCGCCAACAAATCCCGAATGGTAGACGGGCCCGGCGCGGCCACACGCTGCGCTAATGTCCCAAGGTCGGGGTTGGCGTCGATGGCGATGACCCGGTCACCGCGCAGGCTGGCGAACACACCACCCAGGGTGACCGTGGTGGTGGTTTTTCCCACACCGCCCTTGAGGGACATGACGGCAATGCGGTAGTCGCCTCGTAAGGGTGTTTGGATTCGTTGTAATAGTTCATCCGCCCTGGCGTTGCGGGCGGAGTCTCCCGGGTTGATGTAGCCGCCGGTCATGCCGTGGACGAATTTCCGCCAGCCGCTCTTGGGGGCGCGCTTCACCGGGTTGACGATGACCGACTGGTTGAGCGCGTTCGGCGGGGTGAGGTCGTATTGGCCGGGGCTGGAATGCTTGCCCACTATCGAACTGGGTGGGGGTTCTGGTGGCGGGCTGGTAGGGGTGACGGCTGGTTGTTGTTGGGTGGGTGGCCCGGTTGGGGGTTGGGGTGGTTGTTGTGGCTGCGTGACCTGCTGCGGCCCGGCAGTGCGCGATGATGGGGCCGGCGGGAGTTCGGAGGGTGGGAATGGGCCTGGTGGCAGGGGTGCCTGCTCATACATGTATGGTGTGTCATTCCCGTAGGGGGCGCTGTGGCGGGAGCCGCGGGATTCCGACTGTTGTTGCCGCTGCTGCCGCGACTGTTGTTGTGGTTGTGTGGTTGGTGGGTCTTTCGGCTCCGGCACCGGTTTGGGCAGGGGTTCCGGCTCGGCCGCAGGTTCCGGCTGCGGTTGTGGTTGTTGCTGCCGCCATGTGGGCTGCGACTGTTCTGGCTGGGATTGTTGCTGTTGTTGCGGGGACTGTTGTGGGGTTTCCGACTGCGGGTTCGGCTTTGGCTGCTGTTGCGACTGGGGCTGTGGTTGGGGTTGTTGCGGTTGGGGAGATACAGGGTCCTGCTGTTGTGCGGGTGTGGTGGTGTTATTCTGGCGGGCAACGCTTAACCAGGCGGGCATATTGGCATTGTTTCCGGGTTGGTCGTTCATAAAAAGTATCTCCCCAAATCGTGCCGTGCTGTGGCTAGACTCTATATCCTATAGGTTGTAACTCTACTGTAACCCCATGTTCGAACATAAAGGAGGGTAGCTCGTGTCGTTTCGATTCACTCCCCACTTTATTCGGCGATTGTACTGGTCCGATGGTCTTGCGCAGGCTGGTCGAATACCACCGTACGACACCGACAGGGCCCTGATTGTTTCCGTGGCCGCAGTAGACGATCGGATTCTCACCACCCCCACCGCGGCACTGATCGCCAAGCTGGTCAATGCCGTGTCCGAAAACCCCGTGGCCATTATCGACACCGATGGCATGAACCAGCCGGTGCGGGCCGCACTCGGCGCCCACCGGGGTGGGGACTTTTTCGGGCTCGTCAACCAGTCCGCCCACGATCTGGGGCGTGAACAGGTTGCCGCATTCGTCGACTGCACCGGCAAGGTTCCCACTCTGGCCGTGAGCATGTCGCAGCCGAAACCGATAAGCCCCACTGACCTACAGGCGGTACTGCCCCGAATCCAGCACCGGTGGCCCACCGTCATCATTGACCTGCCGTTCACCACCAGTAACGAACTTATTTTTGCCGGCACCGAACTGGCAAACCATGTGGTATTGCTTGCCGACAAGCACACCACCGATTTCAGTTGGCTGTACCATGGGGATCACGCGCTTGCACACCGGGCACAAGCGGGGGCGGTTACCCCCATATTGGTAGGGGCAACGAGTAAACAGGCCTTGGCGGCCGGCGCCGTGGCCCTGCCCGAAGTCGACACCCGAACCACCGCCCGGGAGGAAATTACCGTGAAGACTTCCCCGGAAGCACTGAGCATGTACCACCGATTCTTATCGCGCCTCTACCCGGAACGAAAAACCCGGCTCACACAATCCATCTAGCTGCACCAGCACATTCCGTTCAGACAAAAAGGTACAATTAGGGAGAACAATAAGTTGTATTAGCTAGATAGGTCGAGGTAGGCAGATATGTGTTTCGATTCAGATGCCGAGATCATCGCCGGTACATCGCTCGGCGGAGTGAAGCTGCTGGATCATGTCACCACGTATTGGGATGCTCTCGACAGTACCTACACCACCGTTCCGACGGTCACTCCCACGTACCGGCTCGATGGGTATCACACGGCAGTATATACCCTGGTGAATCATGCCATTGAACTTCATGTGCATATTCTCACCGGGCTCATCTATAAACTGGTGGCACTCCCCGGCTATGGTGGCAAGTTCAAAAAGTCCATCAGCGTGGGCATGCCCATTTACCAAATCCACGATTTAAACATTGACATAAAATTCGACGACGTGGAATCCGGCTTCTATATCCCAGGCACCCCCGGCATTTTATTCGAACCCGACCTGGAAAACTCCTGGCCAGAGGATTCCCCCGTGCTTGGCGTTGGGTGTATCACCATCTACGATGAGGATTATATTGATCATTCCAACGAGTACGGGATTGAATACGCGCTCAACCACAGGCCGCGTTGAATAGCACCCGTCCGGGTTTAGAGCCCCACTTTCCGGGCGATGATTGCGAGCGCCACCCGGTCCCGGGCATGAACCTTGGCCAGCAGGTTACTCACGTGGGTTTTTACCGTGGTTGCGGAAATCACCAGTTCCGCGGCGATTTCCGCGTTTGTTTTGCCCTCCCCGATGGCGTGCAGCACCTCCATTTCCCTGGGGGTGAGCAGCGATAATCCCTGCTGGACGTGGCTGGGCAGGGTGTCTGCGGCGACCGTGAGCGCGCCGGGAAGAATGTGGCCAACGACGTCGGCGGCGAGCACGGTTTGGCCGGCGGCGACGGTTCGTACCGATTCGATGAGGGTTTCCGGGTCGGCGTCTTTGAGCAGGAACCCGTTCGCCCCGGCGGTGAGGGACGCTTTCACGGTGTCGGGCACGTTGAAGGTGGTGAGCATGACTATTTTGGGCGGGTTGGGTTTGGCCTGGATTTTCTTCAGGGCGGCCACGCCGTCGAGTTTTGGCATGCGCACATCCATAAGCACGAGGTCGACGGGGGTGTGGGCCACGGTGTCGACCGCGGCTTGGCCGTCGTGAACAGTGGCGACGACCTCCAGGTCAGGTTGGGACCCTAGGATCGTCGCTAAGGCGCGGCTGAGGAGAACTTGATCGTCTGCAATGAGGATTTTAACGGTCATGGTGTTTCCCGGGGGAGTTGCGCAATTGTTGTGGCGGTGTGCCCGTCGAAGGCGAACTCGAATGTGCCACCGACCGCCTGCGCCCGCTCGTCAAGGCTGGGCAACCCCACGCCGGTGTCGCTACTGTCCGGTTTTTTGGGTCCATGGGAAACCACAGTAATCGTCACGCACTCCCCCACCGCAATATCCACGGTTACCTGCGGGTTTTCTTGATGCTTGACGACGTTCACCAGGGTTTCGGTCACGATCCGGTGGATGGCCAGCCGCAGGCGGATCGGCAGGTCCGTGAGCGGGTCGGTTCGGGCGGTGATGTCGAGGCCACTGTCGTGGAATCGGCGGATCACATCGCTCATGTCCATGGTGTCGGGGATATCGTCGCTGCGGAGCGCCGCCACGATGGCCCGCACCTCGGTGATGCCGGCCCCGGATATTTCTTGGATGCTGCGCAATATGTCCGGTGCCTGTTCTGGGGCATACAGGCCGGCAGATGCCTGCATGCGAATCAAGGTGAGGGTGTGCGCCAGGGCATCGTGAACCTCCGCGGCAATGCGATTGCGTTCCAGCAGCCGGGCCTCACGCACCGCCTCGCGTTCCCGGGTGATTTCTGTGGTGCGGTTTGACCTGCCCCACAGGAATATTGCGCCGATGATTGCCCAGTGCGCCACCATTGTGACCGCAAGGTCAATGCCGTGGATTCGGATGAGGCCGTAGCCGAAATCGTACTGGTGGACCCGCCACATCAAGGGCGAGACGAGTGACGCCGCCGCGAGAAGCAGGGCGAGCCCTTGGGGCCATCGTGGTTCCAGACGTTTGTCCCGCGCCCACTGGTAGAGGATCATGGGTGCGAGCAGAAATGCCGGGGAGATCCCCATGTTGTTCGGGATTCGCCACAGGAAGAGAATCTGCATGATTCCCAGGCAGCCGATCATAATGATGCCCATGGTCAGGGGGTGTTTCTGCCACAACCAGCCGGCCACAGCCATGATGATAATCAACCCCCATTCCACGCCGAACAGGAGCGATGGGCTGGCGACCAGCATGAGGGTGGACATGATGGCTATGAGCAGTGTTACTCCACGAATCATGATTGTTATGATGTCGCACCGGTAAGGAACCCGCTACCTTCCGTGGGAGGATTCTGCTCCGCCGCGGGGAGGATCGCCGCCCGGGAGGTTTTGCTGTACCCGATGCGCCGGTGCAGGGTTTCCAGGGGACCGCGCTTGCTGACGGTGCGGGACCACGTGTAGGCGAAGATCAGGGTGAGCAGCCACACGCCGGCCCCGACGGACATTGCGGCCGCGGCGCCGCTGCCGGAGCCCAGGCCGAGGAATCCCCACGGCACCACCAGGGCAATGAACAGCACGGATTGCAGCACATATCCGGTCATGGACATGCGGCCCAACGCAACCAACATACGCACCGGCAGAGTGTGGACCCAACCCCGGCGCTGTAACCATTGTGCGATATAAAATACCCAGGCAATCATGCCCAAACCCACGAGCTGACCAACCAGTTGGTTGAGGGTAAACCAGGCGGGTTCACCACCGATCACACCGATGCTGGCCAGCCCGAGGGGAATGCCCAGGCCGAAGCTGACCACCACTGCCAGCCCCGCACACCAGCGCATGAGCCGCCGATACGGTTCGGGGTTTTCCAGAATGCCACGGCGGCCGGCGATAAATCCGACCAGGACCATGGGCAGAACGGTGATGATATCAAGGAGATACATGATGGGGGTTGCCTGCACCAGGAAAGTGCCGGGGCCCAGCTGGTCCACGAAGTAACCATGCCCGTACGGGTTGGCCCGGTCTTCTCCCGTGGGCGACAAGATGGAGTGAATGAAAAACACGGTACTGGCAAGGTAGAGCACGCACGTCACAATGATGAGGGTTTTATCTTTGTATTTGGCCAGCGGCACGATCGTGAGCGCCATGAGCGCGTAGGTGAGCATGATGTCACCGTAAAACAAGAAAATCATGTGGAGCACGCCAATGAGCGCCAATGTGGCGTACCTACGGGTGAGGACTCGCTTGTACCGGCTTCCGTTGCGTTGTTCCCGCACCAAGATCATGCCAACGCCGTAGCCCAGGAGGGTGGCGAACATGGGCAGGCCACGGACGTGAACGAAAATGGCGCCGATCATGATGGCGATTTTGTCCCACAGTGAATCATGAGCAATGATTCCAATGTGACCTGGCATGGGATGGTTGATATTTGTTGTCCACACGGTCACCGCGTTGGCAACCGCGATGCCCAGCAGCGCCGAGCCGCGCGCCAGGTCTGGGGTGAGAATTCGGTTATTCGTCATGCCCTTTAGTGTTGGGCATACAGCTTGACGACGGCACCGCCTTGGGGAGGATATTTCTCCTCCTAGCGACGGGTGAGGCTGGGCGCTTTTTCGATATAGTCCTCGTTAAAAACGGTGATGCGATCAACGTTGAGGTGTGGGAATGCCGAGGGCCACGGGTGGGGGATGTCAGGTTCGAGGAGGATCCCCGGATGGTCGGGAAACCGGAAACCGGATTCGGTGTCGTCGTATTCTAGCTCCAGATCTACCTCCCGAATGGGGGTACCGATGCCGACGGCGTCGTGAAATTTGCCGCGGTAAGTGGGCAAGGTGGAAAGCTTATATATGAGACCAGTGGGGGCGTGAACATGAAGTTCTACCGCGAAATCGTCAAGCCGGTAGGTGATGGTGTGGTAGTTGTCCATGTGATAGGGCAGGTTATCACCATAGCGATGAAAAAAATGTTCGTTGATGTACTCCCAGTGGATAGCAATGGGGTCGAGGAGCGTTATTCCTCCCAGTGACACACCAGCGATGATGTCAGCATTCGAATCAAAGCTCATGACCTCCCATTATACCGTCGTAAAGCGGTCGTTGGGCGGGTATAGCCTAAGCGTCGATGTATGGTTTCGAGGGGGCCTCGACGCCCCGTCAACGACCAGGCGTAAACGATAATGAGGGTCAGAAACCACACCGCAACCCCCATCAGCATTGCGACTGCGGCACCGCTGCCGGAGCCCAAGCCCAGCCCCCACGGCAGTACCAGTGCGGTAAACAGCACGGATTGCAGAACGTAGCCGGTCATGGACATGCGGCCCAGCGCAACCAGCATGCGCACCGGCAATACGTGTTGCTTATGGTGCTGCTGCAACCACCGCGACAGGTAGAACAGTAACACCACCAAACCTGGACCGGTCACAAGTCCAGCAACCCGATTGATTGCAGACCAGACGAGTTCACCACCAATAACCCCCATACTGGCTAACCCCAGGGGGATACCAACGATGAAGCACACGGCCACGGCGATGATCGCCCACCAGCGCATGATCCGCAGGTACGGTTCGGGGGTTTCCAGCATGCCGCGGCGGCCGGCGACGAAACCCACCAGGATAGCGGGCATGATTGTGGTGGCGGACGATACATATTGGACGGGGAACGTCATGAGGAAGGTTTCGCCCATGGCTAATTGGTCTTCGACATAGCCCAGGCCGTAGGCACTCGTGCCGGTCCACCCCAGCAGGGTGAGGGCCGCCGTGACCCCACCGCCAGCAATCCACAGCACGCCGGCCACGGTCAGGAGGACCCGATCGCTGCGGTTGGCGATCATGGTGACGTGCAGGGCGAGAATGCCATACATGAACATGATGTCCCCGAAGAACAGAAACACGAGGTGGATCAGCCCCATGGCGGCCAGTGCCGCGTAGCGCCGGGCCAGGATCCGCTTGTAGGGGTTCTTTCTGTAGTATTCCCGCACCAAGATCATGCCCATGCCATACCCCAGCAGGGTGGCGAACATGGGCAGGCCCCGAACGTGGATGAACATGGCACCGACCATGATGGCGATTTTGTCCCAGAGGGAATCGTTCATCACTATGCCAATGTGGGTGCCCACCATGGGGTTGTCAATGTTAGTTGCCCACACGGTCACGGAGTTGGCGACCGCAATGGCCAGCAGCATGATGCCCCGCGCCACATCCGGCGTCAGGATTCGATGAGTCGTCATCCCTACAGTTTTACCGCACGCTTGACGACGCCTCACGCCGGCGGATCCCCCTAGTTGACGACAATGATAATGGCGTCACCCCGGTTGGCGGCGGCCTGGTAGAACCGGGTGAGCTCCGCCACCGCATCAGCCACGTATTCGGGTGGGGTGTCAGAATCGAGCTCGTTGGCTGCGGCGGCCAGCTGGGCCCCGTCCGCGGCGGCCAATGCCGCGGCCTGCTCCGCCACCAGGGTCGGCGGGTTGGCGGTGACTTCTTCATCCCATTCTTGGGTTCCGGCTATCGCGCCCATTATTGGGGATTCCCCCACCACCATGCTGAGCGGACCCCACGCCTTGTCGATATCGGTGGTGGGATATTCCGCTGATTCCAGCAGCTCATGCACGGTATCAACCTGGTCATCGTCCGCGGCTAACCGGTCGAATTCGGTGGCGGGAACGGCAAGATAATTGAGCACAAACATTGGGGTTTCAGCCTTTCCGATCGCTATTGGTTGGTTACAATATGAGGCCCTAGTTTACCGCCCAATAGTGGGATGCAGGCCGGAAAGACTGGCAACAAGGCTTATTTTATGCTCGCTTCAGTGAACCACCAGACTTTGGTGGGTGATCCTCATTGGCGCTTTAAGGTTCAGCGTAGCTACCTGGGATCTGGCCAGTGGGAGTTTATTCTTCTGCCTCATATAGGTGGTATACGTTGGGGTCTAAATCTTCTATCTTGCCGGAGAAAATAGTCTTTATCTCATCATCTACGAGGTCTTTACCCCACCAGCAAATCGTGCTAGGCACATCCTCATACACATAAAAACACACACGCTCATCAACCCACCAGATTCCAGTATCCTCCATGATAGGAACAGAACCAATCTTCACAAGCTCACCAGCAAACTCCTGCGCTGTCATCTCCCCCAACGCGATACCTTCGAACGTGTCCCCTTCGAATAGTTCCCGCAGCTCAACGCTATCAATATCATACGTCATTGGATTTTGAGTCGCACCCATAAGATAACGTTTACCGTCTAGCGGAAGGTAACCCATCACAGACTCAAAACCGAAATCATTACCAGCACGCACAATATCCAAACGCTGCTTCACATCAGCAAACGAATCAGTCACCGAAAACCCAGGAATCCCAGATTTAGTAAAATCCATAATCACAATCCTCACTTACGGTTTATCAGAACCATTGAATCGCCATGTGTATAACCAGGGAATACCGCATGGATGGTCATAAAAGCCCGGATACTAACCCACGATTATTCGTGTCAATGAACACTTCTTCTTGAAGAAACCCAGCTGCACCCGCAAAATCCAGGCGATACACCAAAAACGCACCAGCCTGCATCAACCTAGCAACCACATCACCGGATTCTTCACCAACACCATCCACCGGACGACATTCCTCAACCAAAACCGGCCGAACCCTCGCAGGAAAATCCGCCACAGCCGAAACCATCACCACACCACCATGCGGAAAATCTATCGAGAAAAACGCCCCGGCGGGGTCAGAATCTGGCACGGAACCACGAAATTCGATAAGACCAACAACCGGATTATCTACTAAAAACCCCAATGGGCCAGATGCAACATCCTCAACCCACACCACATAACCTTTATACTGCTGCGCTATCTCCGCAAATTCCGAAACCTCAGACAACTGCAAAAACACATACACTCCCATGCCTGCACCCACTTGAGATATCACATGTTCCAGAGTACAAGCCTTATCTGCAAAATCCCGCTCAAACCCATACCCCACAAACATCACTCAACCTCCAGAACACACCAACATTATGAAGGCTTATTCAGGGCTATAAAGGTGATACTGATTAGGGTCTAGATCTTCTATCTTGCCAGAGAAAATAGCTTTCACCTCGTCATTCGTAAGATCATTACCCCACCAGCAAATCGTACTAGGCACATCCTCATACACATAAAAGGACACACGTTCATCAGGCCACCAAATTGTATAGTCCTCCATGATGGGAGTGGAACCAACCTTCGCTAGTTCACCAGCAAACTCCTGGGCCAACATCTCACCCAACGCGATACCTTCGAACGTGTCCCCTTCGAATAACCCCCGCACCTCAACACATTCAATACCATGCGTTACCTCATTTTGATCAACACCCATAAAATAACGCTTACCCTCTAGCTCAAGGTATCCCCTAACAGACTCGAAACCGAAATTATTATGCCCACACACATCATCCAAACGCTGCTTCACATCAGCAAACGAATCCGTCACCGAAAACCCAGGAATCCCAGACCTCGTAAAATCCACCACCATGATCCTCACTTATGGCTGATGAAGGCCATTCTTAATATACAACTCTAAGGCCTCATAGGCACTGCCCACATTATCACCCCCATGGCTTCAACACGTACTAGCTCGTCTAAGACGACATCAGGCTCATTACCCCCTCTATCCTTTAATGCTCAACCTCACGATGAGCTTTAGCCTGTTTGCTTGATCCATAAGTCATAGTCTGTTGATGATGACTGGGAGTCATCTGGATAGCAAGAGCATCATTAGGGTTTTGTCCTGTTTTTTTCAAAGTATCTTGGCTAACAATGTGATGGCGCTCCAATGACACAATTGAATCAGGGGTAGAGTTATGGCCTACTGTGCCTAAATCTTTGTATTTTCCGGCACGAAGCGGTCTGTCCGCGTCTGGCTGAATAGGGCGTTTATCCGGCAGTTTCCTTTTCGGATGAAGACCTAGCGGATCCATCCAAGTAGTTGGATTCCTCATCATCCGCCATGGGGGTGGCGGAAATATGCAGCTCAAAAAGCAGATCATTCTGTCTTATGGCGTAACGACAATCCCGAACACCAGTACGCTTATACCCACGCTGGATAAACCACGGATCAACCTGCGTATATACCTTCGCCACGATACAAACCTTAACTATTTGACGGAAGGCTCGGGTTTGTCAGAAGAAGGCTTATTCAAGGCTATGGCTTGTAAAAGTGATACACATTAGGATTTAAGTCCTCTATCCGCCCAGCAAAAATAGCCTTCACCTTGTCAATTGTAAGATCTTTACCCCACCAACCAATCGCACTAGGCACATCCTCATACAAGAAAAAGGACACACGCTCCACAGGCCACCAAACCATCTCGATCTCCATGATAGGGACGGAACCGATCTTCACAAGTTCACCAGCAAATTCCTGAGCCGACATCTCCCCCAACGCGATACCCTCAAATGTATCCCCGTTGAATAATTCTCGCAGCTCAACAGATTCAATACCATGCGTCACTGGATTCTGATCAATACCAGCAAGATAACGATTCCCACCTAGCTCAAGATAACCCCTCACAGACTCATAGCCGAAATCATGATCCTCACGCACATCATCCAAACGCTGCTTCACATCAGCAAACGAATCAGTCACCGAAAACCCAGGAATCCCAGACCTCGTAAAATCCACCATCATGATCCTCCTTCACTGGACAAGCCACAACATCTAGTTATAGCTCAACACCGGGAATCCATGGCGTCACACCTTTCTTTTCAATGCGGGAACGGTTACGGCGGATAAAATTCACAATTCGTTCCGATAACACAGGATCTGTCAGATTTGGTGCCAACAAATCCCACTGTTCTTGGTTGATCCGCACAAATAGCCATGGCAAGAAATCCCAGATCAGAGCCGGATCTTCCGCCAATACCACATTAAGAACACGCGCAACAAATTTCTTGCTAGACCCTGCTGCCTGCATTAACCAAAAAGCAAACTGGCTACGCTCATTCCCTGCTGGCGCCGCAAAATACGCGGCCACCATATCATCCCAACAATCACGATACTTCGTTGTTATGTGCTCCAGAATCGCCGCCGAAAAATCGGTGATAAGCTCCAAATCCATGCCTAGAGCCGTTACGACGTCTTGAGCAGCATGAATGTAGGCACGTATCATCTCCGGGTCGGGGTCTTCCCATCGGTCAGGCAATGGGTATGGCAGCCCCTTTGCCTCTAGGGCTGCTGCTAGAGGGCGATCAGAATCAGGGATAGTTGTCATGGATATTTCTTCCAAATCAGATTAATAATGCAAAATTGTCTTCGTGGGGTGATGGAATACCTCTTTCGACGCTTGAACAATATCCCTTCGTGAAATTCGATGAAGATTGATATTCGGGTGATTCCGAATAGTTGGAGAAACCTTTGTTCCTCGCGCCACGTAGAGATCTAACTTGCCGCCTCGTTCGACAGACTTTTCAACCGCAGCATGAATCTGGGATGAATAGCCCTGGCTCTTTACATTTTTAACTTCTACCAAGTTCTTACCAACAGAACCATCAGAAATACGTTTCGCCCCATTTGCATCAACATAGGTCACGCGCTTACCGATTCCCCTGCCACCACTACGTTTAATGATGTTGTCCACTGCGTGTTCTCCAACAACGCCTTTGTTATGTGCGCGTAGGACAAAAGGCGGCGTACCGCTTTTTACTTTATGCGCTGCCAACCCCATCGCATCTACCCAGGTGGTGGGGTTATCCACATATGCTTGCGCACTAGCCAAATTCGGCCCAACACCCAACGGATCCTGTGCGTTATACATGCCAAACGCAGCATTATAGTACCGGAACCGGTTATACACCCACCCCGACTCAGCATCCTCATACTGGCCAGCAAACAACAATGGCGAAGACTTCCCACCAAACCAAGTGCGTTTCCCAAACAACAACTGCTTGCTATAACCAACAATCCCACCAGTAGTAACGTCGACAAGCTCCTTCGGCGCACCAGCAAAATCACTGATCATCGCGTAAAACGCTGAATCTGGTGAGCCGCTGGGGGCGAGTTCGATTTGCCCCAGGATTTCGTCTGTTATTGGGTTGACTGGCCATAGCGTTCCGACCCCAACCATGTGAGGTTCGTTCACGTCCACCGTATACTGCTCGCCGAAAAGCTCATTCCCATAGTGCATAAACACTGTGCGACTCAGCACATCACCCGTAACAGTATCAATCTGTTCCTTACCAACCCGGCGGTCCAGACCATCGTATAAATACCGCCAACCAACACCCGGATGATCCGAATCCTCAAAACCCACAGGCTGGGTGCCGGAACCATAATAGAAATGCTTCACAAGTGGCTTCTTCGACAACCGCTTCGTCACCGTCTGCGTCACACGACCAGCCTTATCATAAGTAAACGTAGTCCGACCGATTTGCCGCGGCATCGTACCACCATACAAATCCACATCATCAGCCCACTTAGCAGAAGTATCAGGATGAAGTTTCGTCACCATACCAGCCCGGCTAAACCCATACGACTCCGACGGCTTCTGATCTTGCACAACATCCGTGTACGTCACACCAGTGACATGATTAAGCACGTCAATGGTATAGTCTGTCACCGAATTGTGAACGTTATTCGTCACTTGCGTCAATGCGTTATCCGCACGCCACGAAAATACCCGGTCAACAATATTCGTTGTCGCGGCCTCCCCACCAAGCTGCATCACGGTGTCAGAGATAATACGATCCCGCTGATCAAACTTGAATTGGCGAACCATTGACCCCACGCTCAACCATGACTGTCGACCGGCATCATCCACACCAAATGATGTTGATGCCAGTTCTTGGCCAGCAACACCATATGTCATTTGTTGCAGCTGGCCGTGCTCATCATAGGTTGGGGTTTCCGCGACTTCCCGACCATCGGGCAGGACATGGGTCACAGCATTCATGGCCCCGGCGGCACTATAGTGGTACTTCAGTGCGGATTGCTCACCCGAATACAGTGTTGTTGTCTCGGACGCTAACCTCCCATATTCATCATGGTAGTAATCAACCGTGGACCACTTATTCGTAATCTGTGTCACTTCACCGTATTGGTCCCTCGTGAACTTTACTACGCCATCAGCTTCATGAAGCTCGGTAATCTGCCCCATTGTGTCGTAAATGGTGGTGACGGTACCTTCACCATCAATGGTGTCTAGTCGCAGCCCATCCGGTGACCTGCGGGTCTCGGTCACGAGCCCGTTGTAATCAATCTCCTTGACAATGTTCCCAGCCAAATCATATTCAAACCGCCACGTGTGCCCGTCAGCATTCGTAATCGCAATTGGCTCCATCTGCGTGTTATACGTGTACCGGGTTACTCCTCCATTGGCGGCAAGAACTTCCTGAACTTTGTCAAACACTGTATGCTTTACGACGGTACGAGTGCCCACTTCATCAATGGTCTCTATCTGGTTGCCTTCCCCATCGTAAACCATTGTCTGCTCGCTCCCATCCGGGTTAATGACCTTGGTCACCCACCCCTCAGGGGAATATTCCACCTTGGTCACGTTGCCAATCGGGTCGATGATTTCGGTCACCAGCCCCCGAACATCCCGAATCACGGAAGAGCGCCTGCCCGCGGGGTCCACCGATGCTAACGGACGCCCGGCGTTATCGCACTCCGTGACCTGCACCAACCCCTGAGGATCAATCACCGCTAACGGCACTAGTCCCGATGCCCGCCACTCGTATTCATACTCCATTCGTGCCCCGGTAGAATACGTGGTCGCAGTGATGAACCCCGCTGAATCCAGTTCATATTCGGTGGTCAATCCGTCTCGACCAATAACCCTGACAGGTTCACCCCATGCACCTGGAGTGATGGTTTCTGTTGTCCCATCACCGTAGTCAATCTGGGTGATGGTCCCGTATTCGTCTCGGTCAATACTGGTCACTACTCCGGTGTTTGATACATCACGAATGATTTGATGGTATTGGTTGTATTCCCGATCAACAATGGAGCCTTCGGCATCAATAATCCGCCACACATCCCCTTCAGGCGTCGACCGGTACACCGTGGGGCGAATATCCCCCAAAAACTCATCATACAAAAGCTCGTCAGGAATAGTCCAAGACTCATCATCCCGCACACCGGTCCGGCCCCGGCCAGTTAAACCAGCACCAACCAGGCCTTTTTCCCGCAACAAATTCGCTAACGGGAGTTTATCCAACCGGTCGAAGTACTCATTGATACATGAGTCACCGATCTCGGTAGGCTCTCCGTGGAATTCACCTACGCATTCTAAGGCAACACACACCACACCATCCTCCGGGGCATCATCCCCCGTATCCGGCAACCACACTGCCACGTTGGGGAACATCCCACCGGACCCTACCTGAGAGATCACCCGGCCCTGCTCATCGAACCGATAATAGTAAGAGTGGCCATTCCGATCTGTCCACCGACAAGGACGATTTTCGTCATCATAGTAATAGCGCAATGCACCAGCGGCAGAATTAATCACCTTCAACAACCGGCCCTTGCCATCGTAATTATAGGAGGCGAGCCGCATCGGCTCCTCACCAGGATGGGTTTCCTCATTCTTCACCCAAATGGATAGCAAACGATCAATCCGGTTATGCCACTTGAATTCCAGAGTGGTGCCATCGCTACGACGCATGGATACCAGGTGACCTGTGGTTTGCTCATAGTCGTATTCGATCCATGCACCAGAATGATGAACAATCGAGGAAAGGCGAATCTCCACACCCAGGCCAAACGTGTCAGCCACCGAACCCGGCGACAACACATTCACAAACGAATTCGAGACCGCACGCACATGCTCGCCACCATCGGTAAGATCCGCGTCTTCTATGGTCCTGGTCATGTGAGTGACTTCCCCGGTCTCTCCATCCACCAGGTACACATAATTCTTTGGGGTATCTCCGGTCACGGTGAAATCCTGAATGGGGGCGTTGGGGCGGCGATCCCCAAACTCGCTACCCGTAACGGCAAACACCCAGGTAATACCCTCCTGGATATTCCGCACCCGATACGCACCATCCACAAACGACAACCGCCACGGACGACCATTCGCCACCACCTCAGCACCATCTGCCGGTGCCGTCGGGAATTCCAGGATGGCCCCATCGGGAGACATCATCAGAATCTTATCGGGGCAGACCTCAATGCGCGTATCCAACGACGTGTTCCACCCAGGACCGAACACCATACTCGTATCCAAATCAGAACTATTATTTCGGTCCACCACCATTGGCAACATGCCATCAATATGCACGTCGGTGACAAAGTTAATCATCTCACCAGTTGCCATATCCACCGGCTCTAAGCCCGGACGTTTGCATTTATTGCCCCGGGAGCTCACCTTTGACGCCATCTTTTTGAATTTGCCTTTGGCGGCTTTCGACGCCTTCGACAGCGTCTTCATGGTCTTCGTGCCCTTGAGCGCATTCTTGCCGGCTTTCAGCAGTTTTCCACCCGGAACGAATGTTGTCACCGCGTCGAAAGCACAACTGGTCCATGAACCGTGGCCCGTTGCGGCAAGGGTGACTTTTAGTCCGACACCAATCCCCATGAGTGTGGCGCCAATGGCGGTGAAAACGGGGAGCGGGATCATGGCAATTAGCCCACCGATGAGTTGCAGCGCATCAGCGATCATGCCGATGATGTCGGCGTGTTTGCCCACCCAGTCTTTAAACTTTTCCCACTGTTCCCTGAACCAGCCGGGGTTTTCTTCGAAGCGTTTCTTGGCCTGTGACCGAATGGAAAACACCGCGGAATCCACTTCAGTGCTGAGGGCGGTTTTGATCTGCTTTCCTTTGACCAAATCTGCCTTGAATGTGGCCTGGGCCCGGGTGTATTCGGCTTTGGCGGCCTCGTACGCAACCTTGGCTGACGCCAGATCCGCCTGGGCGGTAGACGCGGCACTGGCGGTGGCCACGTTCACGCCGGGAACGGCAGCGGTTGCGAAGGCCGTCGTCGTCAGGGTTTTAGCGGTGGCTGCGGCCCGGATTACGTTTATCTCACAGGCGTTGTAGCGAGTTACCGCGGCCTGCACCGTAGCATGGTTGACACTGGCGACGGAAACCAGTGCTTTCATGCGGGTTTGCGCCGACGTTAAGGCCTCGGCATATTTCGTGACCGCCTTACTCACCCCATTGTGGGCGTTGCCGGTTGTGGTCAGGTGGGAGGGGAAATTATCGTTGATTATCTCCCGATAGCGGTCCCCTTCACTGCCGAGGAACCCGCCGTCGCTAATGGAACGCAGGTTGCTAGCACAGGTGAGCGCATTTTCGGCAAATATTTTCCACCGCCGGGCGAAGTCAAACACTTCAGCGGTATTGCCGCCAATGTGGAAATCCGACATTTCATAGGTGAGGAAGACTGGGAGAGGGGAAACCGGCATGATGCGTCACCTTTTACTGCTAGAAGTTACTGGTTACCTGGGTTGATTACCTGCCGCTGAGATTGCTCACGACCCGATTGCGCATTTCGGCAACATCATGCGTGTTCTCAGCCAGCGCTTCCCTCATCTGGCCTAAAATGCATCGGATGTTCTGGGCTGAGGATGACCATTTGTGGTGGACCTGCTCGTATTCTTCCTGTTCGCTGCCTTCCCATGAAGCTTTCAGACTCCTCATGTCCCCATTCATTTCGGTCAGAGTCCCCTCAATACTGCTCATAATTCGGTTAAGATCAGAAATTGTTTCCTCTGCATGAGCGGAATCATAGGCATATGGCATGAGTTTTTGTCCTTTTCTACAGAATGGTGGTTTGGTCGAAGTGCATACCAGCAAATCGCCGCTGCAATGCTGCTGACTGGTTTGATTCGCCATCTTTGTATGTTTTTCCTGCCTCATCGACGCGACCGGTCAATTCGTTTAGTGCCTCGGTGAGTTTTTTCATGTTCTCGTCCCACGCCTCGGTCATTTGATTCCAGGCGGTAACAGAATCACCCTTCCAGGAGCGCTTGAGCGGCTCGATGGCCGACATAAATTCGTTGGATTGGTGCTGCAAGGCATTATGGTGAGATTGCAATTGGCTAACGTGGGAGCTGACCGCGCCATGCTCCACTGACATGCTTGTGTCTGTCATGATGTTTTCCTTTCAGATGGTTGATTATTCGACGGAATCGAGGGCTTCCCCGATGGCTTCTTTCAGTTCTCCGGTGCCTTTCCGCACTCCGGCCAGGGCCTTTTGGACGTCGTTAAGCACGTCAGCAAGCCCGTCGGCACCTTTGTTCCACTTAGTGATGAGCTTGTAGTATCCGTCAGCCTCGACCGCAGTCCACTCGGGTTTTAAACTGTTGATTGCTTTGCGGTTGGCGGCCAGCGTTTTCTTGATCCGGCGCATTATTCGCCGAATATAGGCCTCTGCCTCCACCGATATGGAATCACGGAATGCGAATACCTCAGCCATGACTCCTCATCTTTCCGGCCGCCTTATGGAGGGAGCCCGCGACCTCGGAATCGAATTTGGCTGTGACGTTGGCAATGTTGCCGGAGAGTTCACCTAAGGCGCCAATGTTCCGATTGAGTACGCGGCGTGAGTGCCGCCATTCGTCGAGGAACACATCAATCGCAACGCAAACCCGGTAGCCATCGTTATCGTCGACGCCGTGCAGCTCGGTGGCGCTTTTCTCGGTGCCGTCCAACTCTGCTTTCATCGCCTTAAATTTGGTGCCTATTTCACGTAGCTGTTCAACAGGAACCCGAATATTATCGCTCACAATTAAACTCCTTATCCACCGACCAATACGGCATTTTCCTGGGAAAAGTAGGAATCGCCAGGATTGTTGTCTTCGCCGTGGATCGCTTGGGTCACGGGTTGACCAGTAATGTCTGGATATACCCGAAGGGATTGGATCATCCGCTCCACCACAGCCCGCACATCACCAACCATCCCCACCTCAGGAACCGACGCACTCACCACCAAAAACCACGACGAACCCACAACCGGCACAAACCCCTCCACATGAAACACCTTGCGACGATCCGTCACGGAACCAGCAACCGATTCTCGCTCCACTATCACAAACTCGCCGCCCCCATCCAAAGTCGCCACCCGGGGATTATCACGAGAAAACCTCGACAACACCGGATCCACACACGCACGCTCCGGCGCCACACTATGCCACCGCAACAACACCACAGCAGACGACACCTCCCCCGACTCCAACACCCCAGGCAACACCAACCCCAAAAGCACCCCAGCCTCCTGCGCAGCAGCAATAACCTCCCCCAACCTACGCCGAACAACCTTCCTATCCCCAGCACGCAACCGCACACCAGGAACAAAATCCCCTGACAACCGATCAATACACGCATCACGATGAGAGGGGTGAAGATCAATAAAACGCCACATCAGCAAGGGCAAATGAATGTTCCATAAAAAGCTCGGCCGGGGCGCATCTGGTGGCAATTCCACAAACCGTTCTGCGACCTGATTGGTCATGAATGACCTCCTCACAATCGTTCATCAGTAGTGCTATTACCGCAATATACCGAGCGATTTTTGGATCGTGGGAAGCCTTTAAAATTATTATTTAATTTTCAGCAATGGTTTAAAAAGGCGTTTATTTTATTATCAGATCTCCGACATCATACATAAATTGCCTAGTGAGAGACTATTTATGCTTTCAACTAGATGTTACACAATGATCAGATTACTATTTACGAATGGGTTTCAATTCTAATCATCTGAGATGATAAGAGGTCATTGAAGCTCACCGAAAATTGGGTGTTGGTCGTTTTTCGTTCCGGCGTAGATAAGCGTTTTACCGATGCTTATCGACGTACTCCGTGACAACCTTGACGGCGTTATCGAGCTCCTCCTGGGCGGTCCATTTGCCTGGCTCGGGCGGCAAATCCTGGGGATTCACGTCCGCGACAGTCCAGGAACGCACCTGCGCTAACGCCTCATCCCACCGCTGTTGATACAGCAAGACGAGGAGTTTACCCCGATTATTTTTAAACCAGGTCCAATGCTTATCGACGTCTACCGCCGCATACAGGTCTGGGGCGTCGGCCAACTCGGACCAAATGATGGGCAGGTCATACTCAAATTGGCCCAAGAGTTGCTGCCAATTATCACCAATGGTGGTTTTCTCCAGGTAAAGAAAGCGATTGAGCCAGGGCGAATCACCCGAAGACGTAGCGAATTTCCCCTTATAGTTCCCCACCGGGGTGCCGCTCACACTACTGTGTTGTAACAATGCGGTATGAAGCTTCCCCAATGCCGGAATCATGGCGCTATAGAACACGATGGAACTGTAGCGGTCGGGATCGTCCGGCATGGGGGTGGCGGAAATATGCAGCTCAAAAAGCAGATCATTCTGTCTTATGGCATAACGACAATCCCGAACACCAGTACGCTTATACCCACGCTGGATAAACCACGGATCAATCTGCGCATATACCTTCGCCACGATACAAACCTTACTATTTGGCCGGGGGGCTCCAGAATTGCTGCAATGTTTGGCGCAGGTTATTAAGCGCCCCGGGTTGATCAGGCCGCACTACGCTATAAGTACCTGTGAACTTATCTCCTTGGGAAAGACCAATACCTTCACCGCGGGAGGTAGCACGGACCTCCACAGGCTTACCGCTACTGAGATCCCGCTGCATAGCTGTTTGACCATTAGAGAGACCAGCGTTTCCACTCTTGACCTCAAACACCTTATATTGATTCTGCCCGTTAGTTATTGTGAAATCTGGGCGAGTAGGGCGACCTTCTGATGTCTTCATTGCAACTTGTTCGCCAATACCTCGCTTTCCGGCACCAGCTGGATCCGCTTTATTGGCTGCATCAAGTTCTTCCTGCATGACTTTGCGAACATCAGCCTCAGCTTTCTTCCCTTGCGCCCGGTTCTGCGCAATTTGTTGAGCTTTTTTACTCGGTTGCGAGTGGCTTAAACCATAAACATCGACCCAGGTAGTAGGATTATCCACATATGCTTGCGCGCTAGCCAAATTCGGCCCAACACCCAACGGATCCTGTGCATTATACACACCAAACGCAGCATTATAATACCGGAACCGGTTATACACCCACCCCGACTCAGCATCCTCATACTGGCCAGCAAACAACAACGGCGAAGACTTCCCACCAAACCACTGCCGCTTACCAAACAGTGATTGCTTACTATAACCAACAATCCCACCAGTAGTAACGTCGACAAGCTCCCTCGGCGCACCAGCAAAATCACTCACCATCGCGTAAAACACCGCATCCACCTGATCCTGCGACCAACCATCAACAGGGCCACTAGAAGCAGCAATCTCAATCTGGCCCATTACGTCACCAGTCCATGAGTCAACAGGCCATAACTTGCCTGAGCCCACCACATGTGGATCATGACTATTCACTGTGTATTGCTCGCCGAAAAGCCGATTCCCCTGATGCATAAACACCACACGGCTCAGCACATCACCCGTAACAGTATCAATCTGTTCCTTACCAACCCGGCGGTCCAGACCATCGTATAAATACCGCCAACCAACACCCGGATGATCCGAATCCTCAAAACCCACAGGCTGGGTGCCGGAACCATAATAGAAATGCTTCACAAGTGGCTTCTTCGACAACCGCTTCGTCACCGTCTGAACAACACGGCCAGCCTTATCATACGTAAACGAAGTCCGACCAACCTGCCGCGGCATCGTACCACCATACGAATCCACATCATCAGCCCACTTAGCAGAAGCATCAGGATGAAGTTTCGTCACCATACCAGCCCGACTAAACCCATACGACTCCGATGATTTCTGATCCTGCACAGCATCCACATGTGTCACACCAGTAACCCTGCCCGAAGAATCCACCACATAATCTGTTGTGATATCTCGAACTGCGTCTTTTACCTGTTCCAACACATCATCCACACGCCACGAAAACGCCCGATCAACGATGCTTGTTGTCGCGGCCTCCCCGCCGAGCTTCACCATGGTGTCCGAGACAACCCGGCTTCGCTTATCAAACTTGAGCTTGCGAACTGTGGAATCCATACTAATCCACGACCTGCGGCCAAGAGCATCAACGCCTAATCCGGCAACCGCTACCTCTTTACCATCGAGAGAATATGCTAGTTCGCATACATCTCCCCCCTCACTAAACCGGGTTTTCTCGGAAATTACCCGCCCATCAGGCAGCACATGCGAAACCGAATCAATGACGCCATTCGGATTATGGGACAGGTTAATCGTTGTCTGTTCCCCGGAATATAGGGTTGTTGTTTCTGAAATGGTCCGCCCATACTCATCATGCTGATAATCAACGGTTGACCACTTATTTGACACCTGGGTAATCTCCCCCAACTTGTCTCGGGTAAACCGCACCACATCATCAATCTCATGTACTTCGGTTAAACGGCCGAAAGCATCATAATGGGTAGTAACGATTCCTTCCCCATTAATAATGTCTGCACACAAACCATCCCGTGACCTGCGTGTCTCAGTCACAAGACCGTTATAATCGGTCTCTTTGATGACCTCCCCGTCCCAATCATATTCAAACCGCCATGTGTGCCCATCCGCATTCGTCACCGTGATGGGCTCCATCTGCGTGTTATACGTGTACCGAGTCACCCCACCATCAGCAGCGACAATCTCACTGACCTGATCGAACACTGTATATTTTGCTGTAGTCGTCACGCCTGCTTCGTTAACAGCCGTAATCTGGTTACCTTCCCCGTCGTAGGAAGCAGACCGTTCACTCCCATCCGGGTTAGTAATCTTTGTGGCCCATCCTTCTGGGGAATATTCCACCTTGGTCACATTACCGACAGGGTCAATGGTTTCAACGATAAAGCCGCGAACATCTCGAATCACGGAAGAGCGCCTGCCTGCGGGATCCACCGATACCAGCGGCCGACCGGCGTTATCGCACTCCGTGACCTGCACTAACCCCTGAGGATCAATCATCGCTAACGGTACCAATCCTGTTGCCCGCCACTCGTATTCATACTCCAACCGAATACCAGCAGGATCTGTTACTGCTGTCACAAACCCAGCAGGATCAACCTCATACTCAGTGGTAAGCCCATCCCGACCAATAACCTTGACGGGTTCACCCCACGCACCAGGAACAATAGTTTCTGTTGTCCCATCACCGTAATCAATCTGGGTAATGGTTCCGTATTCATCACGTTCAAGAACAGTCACTACACCGGTATTTGTCATTTGACGAGTGATCTGGTGATGTTGGTCGTGATCCCAATCCGTGACTATGCCCTCCGCAGTGACGATCCGCCACACATCTCCCGCAAGCGTCGACCGGTACACCGTGGGGCGAATGTCTCCCAGGAACTCGTCGTGAAGCAATTCTTCCGGAATGGTCCAGGTCTCATCATCCCGCGCACTCGTCCGACCCCGGCCGGTCAAACCGGCACCAACTAACCCTTTTTCACGCAGGAGGTTGGCCAAAGGCAAATTCTCTAACCGATCGAAGTATTCATTAATGCACGAGTCGCCAATCTCCGCGGGATCCCCATGGAACTCACCCGCGCACTCCAAGATGACGCACACTGTGCCGTCTTCTGGCGCGTCATCCCCGGTATCCGGCAACCAGATGACAGCATTCGGGAACATGCCGCCGGACCCCACCTGGGATACCACCCGGCCCTGGTCATCGAACCGATAATAATAAGAGTAACCATTTCGATCCGTCCACCGGCAAGGACGGTCCGCATCATCGTAGTAATAACGCAGCGCCCCAGCAGCAGAATTAATTACCTTCAGGAGTCGACCCTTGCCATCATAGTTGTAGGATGCGAGCCGCATCGGCTCCTCATCTGGATGAGTTTCCTCGTTTTTCACCCAAATGGATAGCAGGCGGTGGACTCGGTTATGCCATTTGAATTCCAGAGTGGTGCCATCACTCCGTCGCATGGATACCAGGTGACCCGTGGTTTGCTCGTAGTCGTATTCGATCCACGCACCAGAATGATGAACAATCGAGGAAAGACGAATCTCCACGCTGAGGCCAAACGCATCCGCCACCGAACCTGGTGACAGCACATTCACAAACGAGTTGGATACTTCGGTGTCTTCAACCTGGTGGACAACGTTCTTTGGCGCATCGCCAGTGACGTTGAAGTCTTGGACGGGGGCGTTGGGGCGTCGATCCCCAAACTCACTACCCGTAACGGCAAACACCCAGGTAATACCCTCCTGGATATTCCGCACCCGATACGCACCATCCACAAACGACAACCGCCACGGACGACCATTCGCCACCACCTCAGCACCATCTGCCGGTGCCGTCGGGAATTCCAGGATGGCCCCATCGGGAGACATCATCAGAATCTTATCGGGGCAGACCTCAATGCGCGTATCCAACGACGTGTTCCACCCAGGACCGAACACCATACTCGTATCCAAATCAGAACTATTATTCCGGTCCACCACCATCGGCAACATGCCATCAATATGCACATCGGTGACAAAGTTAATCATCTCACCAGTTGCCATATCGATTGGCTCTCCGCCAGGAGATTTGCATGAATTACCTCGGGAAGCAGTCTGCGATGCGTTCTTTGCGGACTTCTCCCCTTTAGATGCCGCATTCGATGCTTTAGATGCCTTGGATGCCGTGCTCGATGCCTTAGATGCTTTTGATGCCGTGCTCGATGCCTTAGATATGGCTTTTGCTGGTTTCGCCCCCTTAAGCGCAGTCCCTCCCGCTTTCAATGCTTTAAGCGCCTTTCCACCCGGAACACATGTTGCAACATCGAAGGCAACCTCAAGCAATGAGCAATTACCGGTCATCGCCAATACGATTTTTAAGCCCACACCCACGACAAGAAGAGCGGCACCAATAGCGGTAAAGATCGGGAATGGGATCATCATGAGCAATCCACCGATCGTTTGCAATACATCGGAGATCATGCTCAGAACGTCGGCGTGTTCGCTCACCCAGTCTTTGAAGTCGTTCCATTTTTCCTCTAACCAGCCGGGATTTTCTTCGAAACGTTTCTTGGCCTGCGACCGGATAGAGGTCACGGCCGAATTCACTGCGGTGCTCAGGGTGGATTTAATGGTTGAGGCCGTAGTCACATCAGCGTTGAAAGTGGTGGTTGCCCGGGTGTGCTCGGCCTTGGCGGCTTCAAAAGCGGTTTGGGCTGCGGTCAGGTCGGTTTGCGCCGTTGCGGCGGCACTGGCAGTGGCCACGTTCACGCCGGGAACCACCGCGGTGGCGGCCGCCGTTGTGGTGGCAGCCTGGGCGGTCACTACGGCGCGGGCCAGGTTGATTTCGCACGCGTTGTAGTTAGCGACCGCAGTCTGCACTGCAGCATGGTTCACCGAGGCAGTCGTGATGAGCGTATTCATCTGGGTTTGCGCCGTGGTGAGGGCTTCGGCGTATTGGTGCACGGCCGTGCTCACACCGTTGTGGGCCTCCCCGGTCGTCGTCAAGTGCGAAGGAAAGTCGCTGTTAATCAGCTGCTTATACCTGTCACCTTCACTGCCGAGGAAGCCACCATCGTTCATGGAACGCAGGTTGCTAGCACAGGTGAGCGCATTATCGGCAAAGGTTTTCCACCGTCGGGCGAAATCAAACACTTCAGCGGTGTTCCCGCCGATCTTGAATTCGCTTTCTTTATATGCCAGGAAGGGCTTAAGTGGGAGAACCGGCACGATGCGTCACCTTTGCTGCTAGAAGTTATTAATTACCTGTGTTCGTTACTGGCCGCTAATGGCGTTGGATGCCCGGCCGCGCATTTCGGAAACGTTGGAGGAGTTTTCGTCCAGCGCTCCCCTGATCTGTTCCAGGATGCCCCGCATGTTCTGGGCCGAGGACGACCATTTGCCGTGAATCTGCTGGTATTCTTCTTGCTCGCTGCCTTCCCAGGCGGCGCCCAGCTTGTTCATGTCCCCGTCCATGTCGGTCAGGGTGCCTTCGATTTCGCTGATGACGTTCTTGATGTCACCGCTTGCGTTTTCCGCATCCGAATTGTTATAAGAAAAAATACTCATGAGTTTTATCCTTTCCTACAGAATGTTGCCCTCGTCGAATTGCATGCCAGCGAACCGCTGCTGCAAGGCGGAGGTTTGGTCTTGTTCACCCTGGGTGTAGGCCTTGCCTGCCTCGTCAACGCGACCGGTCAATTGGTCGAGCGCCTGGGTGACCTTCGTCATGTTCTCATTCCAAGCCTGGGTCATTTGATCCCAGGCGTTAGCGGAATCGCCTTTCCAGGAGCCCTTGAGCGGCTCGATGGCCGAGAGGAACTTGCTGGATTGGCCCTGCAAGGTGCTGTGGTGGGCTTGGAGTGAGGCCACGTGGGAGCTGACCGCACCATGCTCCACTGACAAAGATTCTTGACCTGCCATGATTATTTCCTTTCGCTTAGGGTTTCTGGGTTATTTAGTTGCATCGAGGATTTCCCCGATGGATTTTTTGACGTCCCCCGTGCCGTCTTTCACCCCGAGGAGGGTTTGCTTCACATTGTCGAGGACGTCGGCAAGCCCATCGGCCCCCTCATTCCATTTGGTGATGCCGTCGTAATATGCATCGGCCTCGACAGATACCCACTCGGGTTTAAGATTGTTGATTGCAGTTCGGTTGGTGGCCAACGTCTGCTTGATTTCGTTCATCGTCGTAAAAATATCGGAGCCAGCCGAATCCGCCGTCGAGTCCCGAAATGCAAAATAGTCTTGAGCCATTACTTGTTCTCCCTCATCTTTGCGGCGGCATCACCGATAGACTTTGACACATCCGTGTCGAACCCGATCACCAGGTCGGCGATCTTGCCGGAAACCTCGCCGAGGATGCCGATGTTCTCGTTGAGGGTTTTCCGGGATTGCTTCCATTCGGATAGGAAATCGGTGACGGCGGTGGCAACGAGGTGGCCGTCGTTGGCGTCCACCCCGTGGAGTTCCGTGGCGCTCTGCTCGGTGCCATCCAATTCTGTTTTCATCGACGCAAATTTGGTGGCTATCTCGTGCAGATGCGTCATGGGGACTTGGATATGATCGCTCACAATTAAACTCCTTCGCTTACTAAAACTGCACCGTCCGGTGTGAAATACGCGTCCCCGGCCTCATGGCCAAACTCTTGGGTCAATGGTTGGTCGGTAATGTCCGGATACACTCGAAGGGATTGGATCATCCGCTCCACCACAGCCCGCACATCACCAACCATCTCGGCCTCGGGAACCGACGCGCTCACCACCAAAAACCACGACGAACCCACAACCGGCACAAACCCCTCCACATGAAACACCCGGCGACGATCCGTCACGGAACCAGCAACCGACTCCCGCTCCACCATCACAAACTCACCACCCCCGTCGAGGGTCGCCACCTGGGGATTATCACGAGAAAACCTCGACAACACCGGATCCACGCATGCACGCTCCGGGGCCACACTATGCCACCGCAACAACACCACAGCAGACGACACCTCCCCCGACTCCAACACCCCAGGCAACACCAACCCCAAAAGCACCCCAGCCTCCTGCGCAGCAGCAATAACCTCCCCCAACCTACGCCGAACAACCTTCCTATCCCCAGCACGCAACCGCACACCAGGAACAAAATCCCCTGACAACCGATCAATACACGTGTCAGCATGGGTGGGATGGGTGTCGAGGAATTTCCAGGGCGCCAGTGGCAGGCTGATGTACCACAGGAAGTTTGGTCTGGGTACATTCGGGTTGAGTTCTATAGCTTTTTCTAGAACCTGTTCGGCCACCGACGTCCTCCTCAAAGAATCGTTTATCTCTTGCGCTATCACTACAATGTACCTATCAATTTTTTATTTTTGGGATATGGTTCGAATTTATTATTGACTTTTCAGAAGGCATTTAGATTTCTGTTTACTTCCCCCCAGTAATTTTGATACCCATGCTCAATGCTTGGTTATCGAGGTCATCAGGCATCTTACTGGGGTATATAGTATGATGAATTCGGCATTTACATACGGATTTTCGCCCTAAAACCTTAAGCTATAAAAATTGGTCAGACTTCCTGTATGAGTGCCCATAAGAAAGCCCCACGGTCGTCTTCCCAATGGGGTCATACAACCGTGGGGATTAGGGCGTCGTCAAGCTTTATACCAGCAAATGGTGCGAGGAACGTCTTCGAAAACGAAGAATGCCATGTGCGCCTTCGGCCACTCCACGCATGGCGGGTTGAAATAGGCGGGCGGGTCGAGGAGGGACAGGCGGGCGGCGAGCAGCCGGGCCGAACAGGTCTGCAACTCGATGCCCTCGATGGTGTCCCACTCATCATTCCGATGCTCGGGGAAATTAAGGTCCAGTAGCATGACTTCTCCGGTCACCGGGTCTAGGTCCGCCACAGCGTAATAGTCGTTGCCATTCAGGTTCACGGTGCCTTTTAAGGTCAATATGCTGGTGAAGGAACTATCGGTGAGGGTCACATCCCGCCATGTGTCGATAAAATGTTCATACGTGTCGTTGATGGAGCAGCCGGGGACACCGTGTCGATTAAAGTCCATTGCGACCCTCCTGATCGTAGAAGGCCAGCTGCACCATTTGGGGCTTGCCGGAGCGCGTCACCCATTGGGCCCGACCCGGGGGAAGCTTCTTCAAAAACACTTTTGGCCATACGGAACCCTCCTGGCGGTCACCGGACAGCAGAATCCCGTTCGCACCGGCCTCCCGCAACCCCTGCATGACCGGATCATACGAGCTGCGCGACACGCCGGCACTGCGGCGGGCCACAATAATGTGCAGGCCCAGATCCTCGGACTGCGGCAGGTAGGGAACCAACGGTTTCAGCGGGTTGCCGCTGCCCTCAATCATGTCGAAATCATCAATCACCAGGTAGGTTTCCGGGCCCGACCACCAGGAACGGTTCTTAAGCTGCTCCACGGTGACATTATCGGGCGGCAGGCGGCTGTCCAAAATCCCCTTAATGCCCTCAACCAGCGGGGTCATCCCAGCGCGCATGCCGGCATAGCCGCCGAACTGGGGGTCGTCGTCGGTGAGGAATCCCAGCAGGGAGCGGCGCAGGTCGACGATGCCGAAGACTGCGAAGCGGGATTTTTTACCGCGGCATACCTCGGCGATGATGTTTTTGAGGAATGAGGTTTTGCCGGTTTGGGAGTCGCCGATGACGATGAGGTGGCGTTGGTCCCGATTGAGGTTGAAGTGGACGGGACTGAGGTTGGATTCGGCGATGCCGACGAGGGCGGGTTCGTGGCCCTGGTGTTGGTGGATGAGGTCGCGGTAGGTGATGAGTTCGGGCAGCATGCGCACGGCGGGGGCACTACGACCCTCCCAGGCCTGGTTGATGGCGCTGACCAGGGCTTCCGGTGTGGCTTCGTGGACGAGGCTGGGGTTGTCCATGATGGGGAGTGCGACTTGGCTGATGAGTTCGTCGCTGGTGATGCACCGGCCGGTGGTTTCGTTGGCAAGTTTTTCGTTGACACGTTTAGCGACGCAGGAGTCGAGGGAGTCGTTGAGCCGAAATTCGACTTTGGTGCCGATGACGGCTTGGACGGGGAGCCGGAAGTCGGGCCAGCGGCCGGTGCCGAAGATGATGTGGATGCCGTAGCCGAGGCCGCGTTGTGCGAGCTTTTCGACGGTTTCCGCTAGGTCGTCGTAGTCTTTCCGCATGGTGCCCCACCCGTCGATGACCAGGAAAATGTCAGCGGCGAAGAGTTCGGGGAGACGGCCTTGGACGTGCATGTCGCGCATTTGTTGCACCGACGAGATTTGGTGGCGTTCGAATAGGGTTTCGCGTTCGTGGAGGAAGGCTTCCATTTCGGCGATGGTGCGTCGGAGTTTATCTTCGTCGAATCGGGTGACCACGTCGCCGACGTGGGGTAGTTGGGCGAGGTAGCCGAAGGCGGAGCCACTCATGTCGACGATGTAGAAGTTGACTTCGTGGGGTGTGTGAGTGAGGGCAGCGCCGAGGATGAGGGAGCGGAGCGCGGTGGTTTTGCCGGTTTGGGGGGCGCCGAGGATGGCGACGTTGCCGCCGGCGCCGGCGAGGTCGAGTACCATGGGCCCCTGCCATTGGGTGAGGGGTTTGTCTTTGATGCCCATGGGGACGTGCAGGTAGCCTTCCCGGTCGGCGCCGAGCCCGGTGTCTGGGTGGACGTCAATGTTGGTGAGCACACCATCGAAGGAGAGGTGTTCGGGCAGGGGTGGGAGCCAGATTTGGCGGGTTTTTTCGGCGGCGGTGGTGAGCCGGGATACCACGAGGTCGAGGGTGGTTTTGTCGGTTTTTGGTGCCACAGCCGACATTTCTAGTTGTGTGCGATGGAGTTCTTCTTTGCGGCTGAGCCACGCCTCGGTGGTGTTGGCGAGTTCTAGGGGCATGGGCACGGGTGGGAGTTCCCGGATGGTGGCCACCGCCGCGGCCTCGTAGGGGCCGGACACGTAGGCGGCCTTGAACCGTTCGAAGATTTCCGGGTCAACCTTGAGATAGCCGGAGCCGGGGATGGGCGGCAGTTCGTGGGCGGCGGTGGATCCGATGGCGGATCGGGATTCTTGCGCAGAGAAGGTGCGCAGGCCAATGCGGTAGGACAGGTAGGATTCCAGGCCCTTGAGGCGGCCCTCTTCAAGCCGTTGGGATGCGAGCAGCAGGTGCACGCCGATGGACCGGCCAATGCGGCCGATTTGGACGAACAGGTCGACGAATTCGGGTTTGGCCGCCAGGAGTTCGCCGAACTCGTCGATGACAACGAAGAGCACCGGCAGGGGGTCGGTGACCTTGCCTTGGTTGCGTAGCTCGTTGTATTCCCCCACATTGGCGAGGTTGCCGGCGGCCTGGAGGACGCGTTGGCGGCGTTGGATTTCGCCCAGGATTGAGTCGTGGAGCCGATCGACGAGGCCGGCGGCGTCCTCCAAGTTGTCGACGATGGCCGCGGTGTGGGGCAAGGGTTCCAGGCCGGCGAAGGTGGCGCCACCCTTGAAGTCGACAAGCACGAGGGAGAGCTGGTCCGGCGGGTGGCAGATCACTTGGGAGAGCACCAGGGTGCGGAGCACCTCCGACTTGCCGGAGCCGGTGGCGCCGACGCACAGGCCGTGGGGGCCCATGCCGTTTTTGGCGGATTCCTTGATGTCAAGCTTGATGGGTTTCGCTTCGGAGTCGATGCCGTAGGGCACGTTGAGGAAGTCCTCGGTGGACCGGGGTTTCCAGGCTTCTTCGATGCTGTAGGTGGCGAAGTCTTGGATGCCCAGCATGGCGTCCAGGGCGATGGTTTGCTCCAGGGGCGCGTCGGGGGTGGCGTCTTCCACGAGGCGCAGCGGGGAGAGTTGGCGGGTGATGGCTTCCGCCAGGCTGATGGGGATGATGTCCAGTGTGCCTTTCCTACCGCCGTAGAGCATGCGTTCGACATAGCCTTCTTCTCCCTCGGCGGGTTCTTGGATTTCGCCGCGGGACAGGAGCTGCACTTCGAACGTGTTGTCGTCTTCGAGGAGGACGCGGACATCCACGTGTGAGGGCTCCAGGTATTGGGAGGAAGACATGGCGAGCAGCACCATGCGGCCGCTGGCCACGCTCGGCAGCGCGGAAAGCTGGCCGGCCACCCATTTGCCGTGTGGGGTGTCCATGTCGACGATCACCATGAAGAACGGCCGGTCGAGGGTGGCCTCCCGGTATTTTGATTTCTCGGCGAGTTCTTCCACCCGGGAGGTGATTTCCTCCACGAGTTCGGTGGCGGATTCCTCATCGTGGGAGACTTCGCGTTTGCCGATAGGGCCGTCGAAAAGCTCGGGGGACAGGATGTGCGGCAGCCAGAGAAGCCAATCACCGTCATACGGTTGGGCGACGTGAATGCGCAGGTCGTCGGGGGCGTGGAACACGGCCGCTTGGAGTACGATGGAGCGCACGGCGGCGGTTGTTTGCTCTAGCGGACCCACCAGGGAGATCACGCCGCGCGCAGGGATGGACATGGGCAGGCCCTCGATGGTGCGGGTACGGCGCAGCATGCGGTCGAGGTGCGCCTGGGCGATCGGCTCGGAGATCGCCATGGGGTCGTTGGTGGGTTTCACAAACACATGGGTGGCGAGCTCGCCGATGCCGCTGCCGATGCGGGTGATGAGGAAGTCTTCGTCGCCACGGCGGCGTTCCCAAATCCGGTAGGGGTCGCGCACCACATCCGCCAGCATTTCCGGTGCTGGGTTACGCATGAGGGCTTCTGAGCGTTGCGTTTGGGCGCGTTCCCGGATTTCCTGCTCCACCTGACCCAGGTGTTCAATGAACCGCACCCGGTCGTCTTCGGCCTGTTTGCGTTTGCCGGTGCGGTTGCGGGCGAACGCGCCGATGGCGGTGAAGAGGACCACGACGATCATGACCGAGCCGATGGCCATGCGGATGGGGTTGCCGGACGACATCATCATCATGACCATGCCGGCCCCGCCAACGATGGGCATGAGTGCCATGAGCACGCCGCCACCGCCACCCCCACGAATGGTGGGCACCGCGGCGATTTCGATAGGTTTATCTGCTTTAATTTTTTTATGCAGCCGGGCGGGCCGGTGTACTATGCGAGTGCTCATATATCCTTACTACTAGTCAGATTGTCGGGCCCTGATAGTGGAAATCTTAATGCGAAAATGAGTTCAGTATTTGTTCGTCTGAGTATATTTTGGGAGAATCAGCAGCTAGATGTTAGTCTACCGGCCCAGCGGCCGGTGGTGGATTTTATCGACGAAATCATCCAACTGTTCCACCCGGTAACCGAATCCCACGCCAAGCCGGGGGAATCCGTCACCGATGTGTTTACTTGGGCCCTGTCCTCCCCCATTAATGGGCGGATCAACCCCGACATTTCTCTGTCGGAATCCGGCATTATTGATGGTCAACGCCTATATTTAACGCGGGCTTCGGATGCCGCCCAGGCCCCGTTTGTTGATGATATTTTAAGCGAGATTCGCACCACTATCGACGACAACCAATGGCGCTGGTCATCGGCCATACGTTCGAATGGCTTATATTGTTGTGGGCTCACCCTTTTAGGGTTACTCTTCCTCATCCTGCTCCCCCGCACCCTCACCCCCACCAGTCAGACCAGCCCGTGGGTGTTCGCCCCCATCGGCATCATCACCCTCGCCAGCATCATCATCGCCGCCTCTAGGCCCCACCCCTGGCTGCGGTGGGCCGGCATCATTACCCCCATAGCCGCGGCCGCCGCCACCTGGCCCGCCACCACCCTCATACCCAACGCCACCACCCCGGCGCGCATCACCTGGACCCTGGCCGCCACCAGCCTGGGCGGCATCATTGCCGCCTTCCTCGCCGGCAGACGCCGCCCCAACCAACAAGGCCAAGACGCCGATAGCCGCAACGACACCGCCGGGGTGGTCGCATTCACCATCCTCACCGTCGTCCTCACCGGCCTCGGCGTCGCCTTCCTATTCCCCGTCCGACCCCTCGCCGTCGCCGCCTGGGGTGCCTGGGCGCCCATACTCCTGCTGCTCATCGCCCCCACCGTCGCCCTCAACGCCACCGGGCTACCCACCATGCTGCGCCGCAACGACACCGGAGACCCGGTCGAACGCACCAAGATTCACACCACCGCCCGCCGCAGCGAAGCCTTCAGCCGGGGGCTCGTGTGGGCCGCCACCGCGCTGGCACTCCTGGACATCATCACCCTGACGGGCAGCCCCTACTGGCAGCAGGCCATCCCCGCCGCCTGCCTCGCCCTCATCCTCATGCTCCGCAGCCACGGCTTCGCCGACGCCCGCATCATCGCCCCCCTGCTCATCACCGGCGGGGCGGGCATAGCCCTCACCGCCGCCGCCCTCACCCACTTCGGGAGGCACCACTGGGCCAAACCACCCACCCCCTGGTGGCAGACCGACAACTACCTCGTCTGGGTGGTGTTCGCCAGCACGCTCATCGTCATTGCCCTGCTGTTCATATCGGTCAATAACCTCAGCCTCGACGAACTGCAGGAGGCCCGCCTGTCAAAGATCATTTCCACCATTGACGTGCTCATCAGCCTCACATTCGTCCCCGGCATCCTGGTGGCCCAAGGCGTATACACCTATTTCTGGGCCATCATGTAGCCGCTACCTCGACACAAACCCTTGTTCGACCAGCCAATCCAAGGCGACCGTGCCGGGATCCGCGCCATCCACATCCACCTTCAGGTTCAACGACCGCATGGTGTCGTCGTCAAGCAGCCTGGTAACCTGCGCAAACCGGTCCGCAATCTCGGGGTACTGTGCCAAAAACTCCGAATTAAACACCGGCGCCGCATTATAGGCCGGGAAATATTGCCGGTCATCCGCTAACACCACCAAATCCAGCGACTGGATCCGGCCATCCGTGGTAAACACCTCACCCAGGTTGCAGGCGCCCGTGTCCGTCGCCTGGTAGATCGTGCCCGTGTCCATGAGCGAAATATTCTTTTCGGGAATCCCCTCCGGCGTGCCTCGCGGAATACCGTATTTTTCCAGCATGGGGTTGAGCCCATCCAAACGGGAATTAAACTCCGCATCCACGCACATGGTGCGCTCCGACACCGGCAAGCTTGCGATATCGCTCAGCTTGGTGAGATGATGCTGCTCCGCATATTCGCGCCGCACCGCAAACGCATACGTATTATTGAGCGGTGTCGGATTCGACCAAGTGAGCCCGTTGGCTAAATCCGCCTCGTACACCGCCTGCCATTGTTTCTTCTGGTCGGGAATGCCGGTTTCGTGGCCCAAATACGTGAGCCATGCCGTCCCCGTGTATTCGTAGAGGATTTGCGCCTGGCCCGACTCCAGGAGTTTCCGCGCTGGCTGCGACCCCGGAACCCCCGTCATGTCCGTGGCTCGGAATCCCGCCGCGTCCGCAATGTAGACCGCTATTTTGCCCATGATGAGCTGTTCGGTAAAGCTTTTCGACGTGATGACCACCCGTTTGCCTTCCGCACCGGGAACGGGTTGGATGGCGGCCGGGTGCAGGTTGGGGATGACCGAGGCGGAGGGCCGGAGCCCGCAGCCCGCGAGGGCAAGGGTGCAGCCGATGACCAGGATGCTGAGTATCTTTGTGAGCTTCATGGTTATAGTCCTTTCGGCCGCAGCGTGTGTTCGAGTACTCGGGCGATCCAGTCCACCGCCAGGGCGAGGAGGGCCACGAGCAGTGACCCGGTGATGAGCACCCGGTTGAGCGCCAGGTTGACGCCGGTGGTGATGAGGATGCCCAGGCCGCCGCCGTCAACGAAGGTGGCGAGCGTTGCGGTTCCCACCAGGAGCACCAGGGCGGTGCGGATGCCGGCCAGCATGATCGGCACCGCCAGGGGGAGTTCGATCTGGAACAGCACCTGGACGGCGCTCATGCCCATGCCCCGACCGGCCTCCACGAGTTTGGGGTCAACCGCGTCCAGGCCGACCATGGTGTTTTTCAGCACTGGCAGGAAGGCGTAAAGGATGAGGGCAACCGCCGCGGTAGTGAAGCCGAACCCGAGCCAGAAGGCGATGAGCACCACCAGACCAATGGCGGGGGCGGCCTGCCCCAGGTTGGCCAGGGACATGACGGGGGTGGTGAGCCACCGCAGTGGTTTTCTGGTGAGCAGAATCCCCAAGGGGATGGCAATAATGAGCACCACCACGATAGAGACCGCGGTGAGTTCCAGGTGCTGCACCGTGAGGTTGAGCAGGTTCGACAGCGTGAGGGTAGCCAATTCGGTATTGGTGAATTGTGCTGTGCTCAACCAAATAATGAGGGCGATGAGAATGGCAAGAATGACAATGGGCTGCACCGTGAGCCCTTGCCACCAGTTCGATTTTGTGGTTTGCATGGGCCTGTCCTCCCTAGTCCTCAGGTGTGGCCGGCGTGTCCGGGGTATCTGACGCACCCACGCGGGCCACCACCTCTTCGGGGATGTCGCCCTCGTTATTGCCCAGGGGGGTGTCTTCGTCGGAGGTGGTGCTACGCAACTCCGTGATGGCGTTCATGACGGTTTCCACATTGACGATGCCGAGGAATTTCCGGCGGGGGCCTTCGACCAGGGCGGCGCCGGAGTTGGCGACCAGCATGGTGTCCAGGGCATCATTGAGGGAGGATTTGAGCCCCACCACGGGCAGATCATCCTCCCGGTAGTGGGTGATGGTGGTCATGCGGCGCAATTGTTTCCGACTGGGCCAGGAGAGCACCCGGTTATGATTGTCGAGGATAACCGCATGGTCGTGTCCTAGGCGCTCCACCTCTTTCAGGATGACGGCGGCATCGTCCCCGGGCTGCCCGAAGGCCGGGGTGATGAGGTCGGCGTCACCGACGCGGGCCAGGTTAAGTTGTTTCAGGCCGGCGCCGGCGCCGATGAAGTCGGCCACGAAATCGTCGGCGGGCTCCCCCAGGATGCGTTCCGGGGTGTCGTATTGCACGATGCGGGCGCCTTCGTCGAAGACGGCAATCCAGTCGCCCAGCTTGGCGGCCTCGTCAAAGTCGTGGGTGACGCACACAATGGTTTTGCCGAGCTCGGATTGGATATTGATGAGCTCGTCCTGGAGGCGTTGGCGGGTGATCGGGTCGACGGCGCCGAAGGGTTCGTCCATGAGGAGTACCGGCGGGTCGGCGGCCAAGGCGCGGGCCACGCCGATGCGTTGTTGTTGACCGCCCGAGAGTTCCTTCGGGTAGCGGTCCCTATAGGTTTCCGGGTCCAGGGAAACCATGGTGAGAAGTTCATCCACCCGCTTAGCAATGCGGGCCTTGTCCCACTTCAGCATTTTCGGCACGATGGCAATGTTGGCGCCCACCGTGAGGTGCGGTAAGAGGCCCCCGGATTGGATCACATAGCCGATATTGCGGCGGAGTTTATCGCCGTTCATACTGCTAGCGTCTTCGCCGCCTATGAAGATGCGCCCCTCGGTGGGTTCAATGAGTCGGTTGATGAGTTTGAGGGTGGTGGTTTTACCACAGCCGGACTTGCCGACGAACATGACTACTTTGCCGGCCGGAATTTCCAAGGTGAGCTGGTCGACGGCGGGTTTATTATTGCCGTAACGTTTGGTCACGTTTTCCAATAGGATGGCAGCGCCACCACCGGAGTCGCTGGTCAGGTCGGTAGATTCGATCTGGTCGGTAAGTTGATTAGACACGGATGCCCCTTGAAATAGTGAAACGTCCCAGCAGGATGAGTGCGAGGTCTAACAGAAGTGCAAGAATGACAACGGCAATCACGCCGGTTGCCACGGATTCGAAAGAGTTGGCGCCCCCAAGTCGGGACAGGCCGGAAAAAATATAACCGCCGAGACCAGGCCCCAGCGCATAGGCGGCGACGGCAGCAATGCCCATGGTCATCTGGGCGGACACGCGCATGCCGGCCAGGATCACCGGCCAAGCCAGCGGCAGTTCCACCCGGAAAAACGTGTCGAGGCGGCTCATGCCGATGCCGCGGGCAGCGCTGACAATGTTGGAGTCCACCTCGGATAGGCCCACGACCGCGTTCCGTAAAATGGGCAAGGTCGCAAAGAACGTGACGACGATCACCGCTGGCAGCACACCAAATCCGAAAGGAATGATGAGGATGCCCACGAGGGCGAAGGAGGGGATCGTAAGTCCCACCGTGGACACGTTATTGGCCAGCGCGGCAAGGCGCGGGTGCTGATAGCTGAGCGCGGCACACACCACCGCAATGATGGTGGCCAAGATGAGGCATTGCACCACTAGGCTGAGGTGCTGCCAACTATCTGCCAGTATGTGTGTCCAACGTTCAGTTATAAACTCTCTCATGGCTTTTCCTTATTGCCGAATATTTCCCCGCATTCAAGGCTATAATCCGCATCCAGGTCCTGCCATTTTGGCCGGTTTTTCCAGTCGTGAGTGGGGTCTATATCACATCTCAAACCAGCGGCTAAACAGGCACTACCCATTTTAGGTATGATATGCGTCACAATTTCCTGTTCTGTGTCATTTTGCGCCCAATTTTTGTTTCGGTTACCCCCTTATTCGTCAGGAAATCATGACAAATCGCACATTCTCTAGGGATGATGCGGAAGGACCGAAAGGGCGTCGATAAGCTGTAAGCAATAGAAACCACTACCAACCACAGGATTTATCATGACCGAAGACGAACGACTAGCGCAGGAATACCTCACTAAGTTGCAAGAATCGGTAGGGCGCGGCGAAATCAGTCTTACGGAATACGATCGACTCGCCGACCTGGCGCTCAGCAATATCCCCGCAACCTCGCAGGTAGCACACGCGGAGCTCGCCAGACGGTCGGCGGGAACCCCCATGATCCCCGGTGACTCAACCAGTACCGACGAGAAAAAGAGCGCGCTGGATCTGGCCATGAAATCCCTCTTCGTCCTGTGGTTCATCGCCGTCGCCATAAACCTGGCCGTATGGTTGGGCGTATGCCTCACCGTTGGAAAGATCTACTATTTCTGGCCCATGTGGGTGATTCTTCCCGGAATTATATTTCCCGCCATCCGCTGGCTACGCGAATATCTCTAATGGGGCCAGATTAGCGCTTGACCACGCTACTATTTTTGAAATGAATCTTGGCCTCACCAATGCCCGGCAGTTTACCTGTGTGCGTGGTTAACAATTCCGAAAACTGATTGCCCACAATCACATTGTCGGCGATCACCGCGTCATTAATGTTACCAATCAACCGTTCCTTGCCGCTCCTACCGGGGGAAACCTCGGCACCAACATAAATCACAGGAGCGTTTTTATTCCGCGGCGTGAATTCATTTCCCGAAATCACAGTGCCGTTTAAGTCTCCCCTACCACCATGGTAGGGTTCCTTAGGATTATCCACCGGACTGGGCGCACCATTCTTATCGGGAATATAGGAATGCTCATTGGGACCCGGTTTGCGCAGATTCGTCTCCGACGACCGGCCATCCCAGATGGATTCCACATCCACCATGGCCCGCTTCGCCCACCCGTCTATCCTATTCCCCACAAACTTGGTGTTATGCGAATCCGTGCCCACCAGCAAGATCCAGCTCGGGCTGGACTTAGCGTCCCCCTTTACCGTCACGGAATTATGCTCAAACGTCGTGTTGTCGCACCCCTGGTATGCCTGCAATAAACCCTGTCCCACGGACACATCCGAAGAAATCGTATTGTCGCGCACCACATTATTATCCGAATCGTAGGCAATATGCACCCCGGAGGAAATGCTATTGGTGAGCTGATTCTGCTCCACCAGATTATTATTGCTGCTGTTTTGGATGGAAATATTGCGGGTATTGGCCGTCACATCATTACCGCGGATCACGCTGTCGCTCACCCCGGAGAAACTAATGCCATAATAGCCGCCCCTAATGCGGTTATTGATAATGGTCAGCCCGGTAAAACTCGCAATCGGCCGGCTGACCGTGCCATTAGTCGCATACCGTTCCCACACCGGGCTGCGGCTCCCCTTCACCGGGTTATCGGACTCATCCCTGGTGGCAGTGGCCACGATCGACAGCGAATGCCCCACCTGGGCCCGCTCCCCCTCGGTGTTATTGATGAAATTATCGGCGACAGTGATATTCTTCACCAGGCGATCGGTGGCAGACATTTCCACCGCCCGATACGTCAAATGGTTAAAAACAATCTTGCTGACCTCGATGTTTTCCCCACCGTCAATCATGACGCCGCGTGTGTAGGGGGCGCTCGCCAGGTTGAGTGTCATGTCAGTGATCTTGCAGCCCACAGTGTCGCGGGTGGTAGCAAACACGGACTTCGGCGCGTCCGCCTGGCCCCGCATGTTCGCGGTGATCTGCGCACCCTTGGCGTCGAAATATTGCAGCCCCTTGGGCAGGGTGATCTGATCCGTCACCACATATTTTTGGGCCGGGCTCAACGTCACCCCCAAGCCCCGCTGCGCCGCCAGATCCACGGCTTTTTGCAGTTCACGGGTGTTATCACCGCCGCCCGCGCCGAGCGCAAGCAGCGGCACAACCTCGTCGAATTTGGCCCCATATGTCACTCCGGCAATGGTCACCGTGGCATCGGCGCCCTTTTGCTTGTCGACGTCACGGACGAACCGCACATTGGTATATCCGTCCGTCACCACCACGTTTTGCTTGGCAGTATTCAGGGCCTGCGCCGCCGAAATACTCCCCACAACAGCAGTATCGAAGCTTTCCTCTATCTTCTCCGCTTTCGGGGTTTTACCAGTAAGTTTCCGCTCGGTTAGCTCGGTATTTTCTTCAGAAGCGTGCTCAGGTTCCTCTGTTTTGTTATTACTGAAAAACTTACTTAGCAATGAGAGGAAGCTTGACCCGCTACTAGTATCCGGCAAATCCATGGCCTGAGCAGCAGGTATTTGCGTCGTGACAAACAGCATGCTAACGCACAGACCAGCCACCATTCGCATAATCCAGCGTGACTGCGGTCGCATAAGTACCAGCTCCTCGGGGCAAGAACACCATTGTTTTCTAACGCCCCACAGCCTAGCTGTTACTCATGAGAGCCAGTCACACTTTTGCGTTTTTTAATCAATTTTTTGTAACAATTTTAGATTGACTGCAATTATCTTGGGGTAAAGTCAGGATAATCACAGAAAACCTATGTGTATAGCATAATTGCAGTACTTTTTGGGGGTGCCACGAATTTTCTCGCATGCAATCGCATGTCGCTCACACCCCCGCCGCAATTTACTGTTTCTTCATCGAACCGGTCTCGGCAAACCGCTGATGGAACGAGAAGGCCGTGGCCAGATCGTGCGGGGTTTGCAGCATCTTCCGATCCGTGGCCAGCTTCAAGGCCCGCTCATAATACTCTTCCAAAAGCGGCCGGTAATCCGGGTGAGCCAGCGCAATCATCTTCGGCACCCGCTGCCGTGGCGCCAAACCACGCAGGTCAGCATAGCCGTATTCGGTAATGACCACCTTGACGTCCTGCTCCGTGTGATCCACGTGCGACACGAACGGCACAATGGCCGAAATGTCGCCGCCCTTGGCGAACGACGGGGTGATGAACGACGAAATGCAGCCGGCACGAGTAAAGTCACCCGAACCACCCACACCATTCATCATCCGGGAACCAATCACATTGGTGGAATTCACATTGCCGTAAATATCCGCCTCAATCAGGCCATTGCTACAGATGAGCCCCAACCGGCGAATCACCTCCGGGTGGTTCGAAATCTGCTGCGGGCGCAGAATAATCTGCTTGGAATACCGGGAGGCCTCATTATTCATCCGCTCCGCATACTCCGGCGACAGTGAGAACGACGTGGCCGAGGCAACCGTCATCTTGCCGGCATCGATGAGATCAACCATGCCGTCCTGAATCACCTCGGTGTAGGCCTGAATATTCTCAAACTTGGAATCGAGCAGGCCACTCATCACGGCGTTTGGCACATTCCCCACACCGGACTGCATGCGGTAACCATCATAGGTCAGCCGACCTGCGGCAACCTCACCCTCCAAGAAATCCAGGAAGTGGCCGGCAATCTGCTTCGACTGCTCGTCGATAGGCTTAAACGGCGCATTGCGGTCCGGCAACTCGGTCTCGACAACCGCAACCACCTTATCCACGTCAATATCAATATAGGTGGTGCCAATGCGCTGGCCGGGGCTCGTGATCGGAATCGGCTGACGGTTCGGCAGCGGTGTAATGCGGTAAATATCGGCCATGCCCTCCAACTCCAGGGACTGCCACGAATTCACCTCGATAATGATCTTCTCGGCCGCATCCAAATACTCCACATTATTACCCACGGACGACGACGGAACGAGCGCACCATCTTCGGTGATCCGAACCGCCTCCACAATGGCGACGTTCATCTTGCCGAAGAAGCCCTCTTCCACATACATGCCCGACTCGGACAGGTGATAATCCGCATACAGCGTGGTGCCATCGTTGATCTTGCTGCGCATCATCGGATCCGACTGGTAGGGGGTGCGGAACCGAACCGCATCCGCCTCAGCCAACACCCCATCGCAGTCAGGAGCAGTCGAAGCACCGGTGAACAGGTCAATCATAAACTCATCGCCACGGGCATGGGCTTCCTTGGCCCGCTGCGCAATAGCGGCAGGAAGCACCTTCGGGTAACCAGCACCGGTGAAGCCCGAAATGCCAACTTTATCGCCATGATTCACGAACTGGGCGGCGTCATCAGCCGACATGACTTTGCCCGCAAGCTTGGCATTCGCAATGCGTTCCGACATGAAATTCCTCCTATGAAACTCCGCCCACAGGGTTGTGAGTACCCCTAAAGCAGAAATTTTTAGTTACGGAGACCACATTAACGTAAAACGGTGGGTCAATGTGTGAATTTCCGTAATTACTTCCCAAAACACCGCAACAATGGCCCAAAATCACCCAACGCACCAACCCACAAGCTACCCCCGCTACTACCCCTTTTCTCTGGTATTCGACGATGAGTCGGCGTTGGAAATTTTCCGCCCCGGCCGGCATCGGGGACAATGACAACCGTGAGTTTAACAATCGGTTCCATCAAGTTAGCTTCCCCCGTGATTCTGGCCCCCATGGCTGGCGTCACCAACGTGGCATTCCGCACTCTCTGCCGCGAACAGGAGCTAGCGAAAACCGGAACGGTATCGGGTCTATACGTATGCGAAATGATTACCGCCCGGGCTCTTGTCGAAGGCAACGAGAAAACGCGCCACATGACAACCTTCAGCCCCGACGAACACCCACGCTCCCTCCAGTTTTACACAACCGACCCGGAATATACATATAAGGCGGCCCGCATGGTGGCCGACAATAACCTGGCCGACCACATCGACATGAACTTCGGCTGCCCAGTCCCCAAAGTCACCCGCCGTGGCGGCGGCTCCGCCCTCCCCTATAAACGCCGCCTCTTCGGCAATATTGTGGCCGCGGCGGTAAAGGCCGTGGCCGGCACCAACATTCCCATCACGGTGAAATTCCGCATCGGTATTGACGATGACCACCACACCCACCTCGACGCCGGCCGAATCGCCGCGGCCGAGGGCGCAGCGGCGGTGGCTCTGCACGCCCGCACCGCCACCCAACGATACTCCGGCACCGCCGACTGGTCCCAGATCACGGCACTCAAGGAACACCTGGCGAACACCGGCATCCCGGTGCTGGGAAACGGAGACATTTTCCAGGCGACCGACGCACAAAAAATGATGACCGAAACCGGCTGCGACGGGGTGGTCGTGGGGCGCGGCTGCCTGGGCCGGCCATGGCTCTTCGCCGAACTGTCCGCCGCATTACGGGGCGTTGACATTCCCCCAGAACCCACGCTTGGCGAGGTCACCGGGATCATTCTCCGCCACGCGGAACTGCTCACCCACTACGATGGGGAGGATAAAGCCTGCCGGGACCTGCGCAAACACATGGGCTGGTATCTGCGTGGCTTCCCAGTGGGCGGGCCCCTTCGGGCACAATTGTCCACAATTAAAACCTTAGCGGATCTGCGGGCGGCGCTGGAACCCTGGCGGGAATCCCCGGCGCTGGCCACCGACGCGGACGGGGTTCGGGGCCGACAGGGCTCCCCCGCAAAAGTCATTTTGCCGGAAGGCTGGCTCGACGACCCCGAAGACGAAACCGTTCCCGAAGGCGCGGACATCATGCACTCCGGCGGCTAACCAGACAGCACACTCCAGCGGGCTAAAAATCCATTTTGGTCCACGGATGCGAAGAAAACTCCTCGGACTTAGCCAACCACTGGTCAAACATGCGCACCACATCCACCATGGTGGCTGCGGGCGCCCCATAGTGGTGATCGCCGTCACCTTCCCGGTATTCCACCCACCACTGCGCCGTCGACGCGAATTCCGGCACCTCATAGGATAAATTAGCCATCATTATCGTCTGGATATAGTGCTCGTCACGATCATGTTCCGAAAGAATATAGAATCGGCGCTTGGTGCTATCTTCGCACAAATACTCCAGGCTGGGCAGCAGGCTGGCGCGGGAAAACGCAATGTTGTCCCACCGATCGGTCTGAACCGTATAGGCGGGATCCTCATCCCCGTAGCAGACAATAAATGCACTGCTGATATCCGCCAGCCCCAAATGGTGGCGGACCGCCAATCGCTCCAGCCGCTGCCATGCCTCCTCCGCCCACTGATACGCGACCGGAACCCACAGGCACCGATCCCCCTCAATCACAACGTCAAGATATTCGAACGTGAGCGCGTCATCGGAACAAAGCTCCGCCTGGGCCGCCCTGAGGGGGAGAGAAAAAATCGTCTCCTTATTGCTCCAACGATCGGCCAGGAAATCATGGTCGGCAAAGAATCGCGGCGGGGCGACCAGGCCGCCATCGGGGGTCCGCTCCGGCTCATATAATAAAAAATCATAAGACATAGCCGCAGTCTATCAATGTGTCCGGACGCAAAACTCCCCACGGACGGATCGCGGTGCTTGCAGCGTCGACAGGCGTCGACAAGCACAGAAAACTATTGCACCAAATTAAATCTACGGAGCTTAATGCGCATGGGCCGGCCGCTATCCGGGTGGGTTTGGATAATGCCATGCAGGTTCACAATGCCCTCGATCGCCACGGAAAATGTGGGAAACGCATAGGGGTCATAGTCGATTTCGATGACATCCCGATTGGCAAGCTCCAGCCCCACGGCCATCACGTGGCCACGACCAAGATAGGAATACAGCTCCCCCTGGAGCGACCCAATGGTGTTCGTGACCAGGGTGGCCCGCGCCCGATCCACGCAGTCACAATAATGCTGGTCGAGTGGCTGCGCCGGGTAGAGTGTGGTATTGAATTTAATGTGCGTATCCGGACCACCGAAAAGCGCGACCATGCGCAGCAGATCCAATTGTTCTAGGCTGAAATCCGCTGGTAGTCGCGCGGTTCGCCGCACATAATCAATGTTGGTGTTGATGATGTCGATAATCACCGCGGGCAGGTGCATGGTGGCGACCAACCCGCCGCCGAAACTAGGGCGAATATTAATGCAGTTGGATGAATCAAGATAGGTGAGCACCAGCATGGAGAGCACATGTTGCAGCTCCGCACTGTCGATGCTGCGGTCGCCGGAATCAATCTCTATAAACGCCAACCCATATCGAGGACTATCCATTAGTATGCCTCCCATTATTGCATATCAAAGATGGTTTTCTTTTAGCGTACCGCGGTTTTCGCTTGTCGACGCCATAGGCGTGTGATCCGCCCACCACACACATCGGTGGCGCACAATATTTATCAAAGGATGCTTACATGACTAACAAAAATGGGGGACCCGTGGGATTATTATTTCAGCAGTTCACAATGGTTATTATTTCTCGTTATGGGGGTTTATTCATCATGTTATAACAACATGTGGGTACCGTTTTATCATGACCGATAATATTAGTTCCATCATTCACAAACCCACCAAAGATGCCTCAGAGGAAACCTTCCTCAAGGGGTTCTTCCTCGTCACCTATGTGTTACTTATCCCCTTGCACGTGGCTACTATTTTTCACCCCAATATTCGGATGATTCTCTATGTGGTGCTTGCCATTGATGGGATAGCGGCATACCGGCTGGTGCTCATTACCGCCGCCAAACAGGTGTGGGAGGCGAAGGTGCACTCCGTCGTTGTCGTGGGTGCCGGCTTCCTGGGCCTAAATATTCTTGTGACCATCATCGGTTTCATCCTGAAACTCTTCGGATTCACCGGCGATCCCTCCCAGAACGAAACCAATATCACGGAGCTGCTTCATAGCAATGCGGCACCGTTCCTCCTGATTTTGGGGCTGGGCGTGGCCGGCCCCATTGTGGAGGAGCTCGTGTTCCGGCAGTTCCTCATTGGATTCTTGGAACGCTACATTCCTATGTGGGCAGCGATCGCCATCTCTAGTCTCTTATTCGGCCTCATCCACATGCATGGGTTTACCACCGCCGAATGGTTTAACGTGTGGTATTACTCGGCCATGGGGTTGGCCTTCAGTCTCATCTATGCGCTCGACCGGAATGTGTACATGCCCATCGCGGTCCATGTGTGGCTGAATTTGCCCCTAGCCCTAGCGACGGTTCCCTGATTCGTCGCTGGACCGCCGCTCGCCGCATGCGGCGTTAAAAAGCAAAAACCAGCCCCCACGAATGGGAGCTGGTTTTCTTGTTACTTATTAGTCGTTGTTACGGCGCCGGCTGCGAAGAACCAATACCGCACCAATCACTGCGAGAATAAGCGCGCCCGCGATAACCCACAGTACCGAAGCACCGGTGTTAGCGAGACCTTTGTTCTGGGCTTTCTGGCCTTGGACCTGCTGCTTTTGGCCATTGGGCTGCTGGGACTGCACGTTCTGGGCCGGGTTGGCACCAGGCTTCTGTGCGCCCGAAGGAGCCTGACCCTGAGCCTGTGCACCCGGGGTCTGCGGAGCGTTACCCTGCGGTTTGCCGCCCTGCGGTGCCGGAGCACCCGGGATAGCTGCGCCAGCCAGCGGGATCAGCGGAACCAGCAACCAGTACCACGGAATGTTCGTGGTGTTGGTCACCTTGACCAGGGTGGCCTTGGCGCCGGTGCCAGCCTGCACGGTCACGATTGCGGTACCGTCACCGTTGTCTTTCACGGCATCCTTGGTGTCAGAGGTGTAGCCAGGGGTTTGCCAGGTGCTGAACACATTGCCCTCAGGCAGCTTTTCCTTCAGGGTGATCTGGGTGCCCACCGGCAGCTTCGGCAGATCGGTGTAGGTTTCGCCAGCCTTGACCTTGAATTCCTTGGTTTCGGTCTTACCATTGTGCTGCCATTCGGCAACAATGGTGTATTCCTTCTTGGAATCCGAGGAACCAGCGGCGGTACCCTGCACGGCCTTGGTGACAGCTACCGCGCCCAACTCGTGGTAGGAGTTCACCAGGTTTGCAGCAACGGTTGCATCCTTGTCGGCCACGGTTGCGGTTGCCACGGTGGTGGAGTCGAGCTCATTCAGACTTGCGCCCTCCACAGTTGCCTGTGCCTTGTCTTCGGTGAAGGTACATACGGAACCAACCGGAACGTCCTTGACCTCGACCGGGGTGCCGGCCTTCACGGTCAGCTTGCCTTCCTTGGTCGTCTTGTCGCCCTTGACGCACTTGTAGCCAACCTGGAATTCCTTGTTCTTGGCGAGTTCCTTACCGGTACCGGTCAGCGACTTGCTGAGCTTGACGACGCCCTTCCACTGGGAGTACGTGTTGGTTGCCTCAACGGTCTGAGTGCTGTTCTTGACGATGGTCACATCGTCAAGGCCAGTGGTCTTCAGATCGGCATTGGCAACGCTTGCACCGGTTTCGGTGATCTTACAGGAGTAGCCAGCCGGAATCTTTTCGCTGGTCTTCGACCCGCCAGCCGGAATGCCCTTCAGTTCGCCCTTGATGTCTTGCTTGCCGGCGGCGGTGCACACGTAAGCGAAGTCGAAGGTCTTGCCAGTAGCAACCCCATCAGGGTCAACCAGCCGCTTGGTGATGGTGAAGTCGCCTTCATCCTTGACGTAGGTGTTGGCGATGGTCACAGACGGAACCGTGCCTGCGGTGATGGTCACGGGACCACTCTCAGCAACGGTCAGGGTAGCACCGTCGATCTTGGCGGATTCCCGATCCTCGGTCACGGTACAAGATGCGCCAACCGGGATGTTCGGGGACGCAACCTCACCAGCACCGGTTACTTCCAGCTTCTTGTTGGTGTGCTCGGCGAGAGCCACACCATCCTTGGTGCAGGTGTAGTTGAAGGAGAACTTCTTGGTGCTCGGCACAGTGATGCCAGTGGCTTTCAGTGTCTTGACGACCTTGAAGGTGCCCACAGCGGTGGCGTACTTGTTGGTCAGGGTCACCAGCGGGTTGGTGACGGCCACAACCAACGGCTTGTCCTTGGAAACTTCACCGGAAGCGGTCTGGAAGAGGTTGCCTTCCCAGTTGAAGCCGGGCAGTGCGGCCGGGGCCACCTCGGTGAAGGAGCAGGCGGCACCCAACGGAACGTCGGCGATAGCGGCCTCGGTGCCGTCACCCTTGAGGGTCACTTCACCGGACTTCACGTCCTTGCCATCCTTGGTGCAGACATAGTTCACCTTGAAGTTTTGCGCGGTGGCATTAGCCTCGGTGAAGGCGTTGCCGCTGTCTTTCCAGACCAGCTTTTTGGCCAGCTTCACGGTACCAACCTGCGGCTTAGCGGTGACCTTATTGGTCAGGGTCACGCCCACGTTGCGCTGGTCGCTGATGGTGATGACGGCGGTCTTACCGTTGTCCTTGATTTCCACGTTGCCATCGCTGGCGGTGGTGGCGGCGAACTTCGGGTCACCATAGGTGAACTTGGCATCGTTGGTGGGCAGCTTCTCCGTCAGGGTCACCTTGGTGTCCTTGGGCAGCGACACGTCACCCTTGACGATGTCACCGTTCAGCGGAACCTGAATGTCGTAGTTCTTGTTGAACGAGGCCTGCGGCGACTGGATGTCGACGTTGACGGTGAACTTCGTGCCATTTTGCAGCTCGGCGGGCTGGGTTGCCGGGTCGTGAACCTTCTTCACTTCGAAGGTGCCACGGTTAACACCGGTGATGGTGCCGCTACCGGACTGCTTGCGGGTAACATTCCGAACCAAGTCCTGAGCTGGGACGCCTTCGATCTTGGCATTATTGCCCACGGTGGTGTCCACTGCAGATTCCTTGCCATCGGCAGACTGCGACTGGTAGTACACGTTATAGAACCGGTCGGCCTGCCAACCCCCAGCCGGCTTCTTCAGCGTGAGCTTTTGGCTCAGGCCATCGGCGGCGATATCCTGGGTGACCTGCAACTTCTCACCCTTGGCCGACGGCTCGGCGAGCTGTGCCGGGTCGGAGGTGTATTCCACGGCGAGCAGGCCATCGCTGATGAACTTGTGGCCCACTGCACCATTCTTCAGGCTGATCGAGTCGTTAATGACCACATCGCCGGATATATTGGCCAGGTCCTTACCCAGCATGACGATACGCCATTCAATCTTGGAGCCGTCCTTGGAGGTAAACCAACCATCCTTGTTGGTCTTTTCGGGAGTCTTCACGTCAGCGGGACCGATGCCGCCATGCGGCCCGGGCAGGGTAACGTTGACGACCTTGCCATTCACTTCGAACGGCAGGGTGGGCTCGTTGCTGTTCTCGGTGGTTTTAATGGCCTGAGCCTGGACCTTCACCATGCCGTGCACATTGTCTTTGCCTTCGAATTTGTCATTGAAGGTACAGACAACTTGGTTATTGCCACCGTCTACAACACAGTCACCACCCTCAACGGCACCATCCACCAGCTTAATGCCGAAGGTGCCCTTGACGGCAATTTCCTTGGGGAATTGAATGGTGAACTTCTGGCCAGCCTTCACACCATTCTTGGCGCTCCAGTCCCACTGAACACCAAATGAATCCCACTGCTTCAGCGGGGTGGTCTGGTCGATAGTGATGTTGTCAATATCGACCGTCTTCTCTTCGTCAGCATGAGCCGTAGGGACGTTCATCATTCCCGCGGTCAATACCAGCAGCACGGAGGCTATAAACGCGTAAATTTTAAAACTTACGGTTTTACCCACTGCATTCTCCTTATCTTCTTACATTTGTCTCGCTTACGAGTAACCCATCTCTCCTTTAATGAAAATAAAGAAAAGACACGGCAAAACGAAGCTTGCTCACATCGTTAAATAAGAAGATTATCAGATAGTGGTGCCAGTATTAATCACCACATAACGCTGTGCGCAGCGATTTTACCCCCTATCAGTAAGATTAGAAGCGTCCTAACTGCACATATAAGCTTAAATTTACTTAAATAATGGCTGGCTTGAAGTACCCCCGATTTAAGTCCATCTCAGCTCTGTGTGTACAAAACATGATGTTCAACAACAACAAAACCCACATCCCGGTAGGCCTGTAGGGCGGGCTCATTGTCCGCCTCCACGTAGAGGAACACTAGACTTGCCCCCTCGGCTACCAGGCGGTTTATTCCGGCGTTTACCAAAGGTCCGCCCAATCCTCGGCCCCGGCCGGCATCACCCAGGCCCACCACATACACTTCCCCCTTGGCCCCGGCACGCAGATCGCCGTGGCGTTTAACCCAATGGAATCCTAAGAGTTTGCTGTTTTCCCACAAAGTGAGCACGTCGTCTGGGCGGTACCAGTCGGTGTCGCGGGCCTGGTTAAGGCGATCCAAGTCCCAACCGCCTTGCTCGGGGTGCCAGGAGAAGGCTTGGTTGTTGGCCTCCAGCCAGAGTTTATCGACGGTTTCGCTACCGTAGCGGTCGTAGGCAGTGGGGAGGTCGAGAAGTTCTACGCCCTCGGGAAACTGGTAGGCGGTGGCGGCAGTGAGGGGGTCGCCGTCGATGGCCATGACGAGGAGTTCCCGGCTGGGGACGTAGCCGCGGTGGTGAGCGAAGTGTTGGGCAGGTTGGAGGTTGCCGTGGGCCCAAAGGGGTTTATGGCCCATGAGGTCGATGAGGAGGGTGGCGCCGCCGTGGCGGCGGGCGGTGGGAGCGACTGCGAGCTCGGCGGTTTCGCCGTCGTAGGCAGCGATTCCCACGATGGTCGTGTCGTCGTAAAGCAGGAAATGCTGGTGTTGGGGGTTGGTGAGTCCGCGGAGGAATTGTTCGGAGAGGGGTGCGATGCCGTCGTGGCTGGTGGCTGCGTCGAGGATGGCGTGAATGGTGGGGAGTTGGTCGGATTGAAGTTCGCGTGTGACAGTGAGTTTCATGCTTTTCAAGCGTAGCGAGTGTGGCACTATTGAGGGGTGATGAAACTTCGACGGCGCACGGTTGTGGTGCTCACGGCTGTATTGGTGGGCGTGTTGGTGGCGATGTGGGTGGTTGATACGGCGATGGCGGCGCGGAGTGAGCGGTTGTTGTCGCAGCGGGTGGCGGAGCATTCGCATTTGGGGTTTGCGCCGGAGGCTTATTTCGGGGGGTTGCCGTTTGTGGCAAATTTTATTACGGGTGTGGTGCCGTCAATGTATGTGAGTGTGACGGATGTGAATGTGAAGCCGTTTGGGTTGTTGCGGACGCATACCACGATTACTGATGTGGAGGTGTCGACGGATCGGCTGTTGGCCGGTGATGTTGCGGGGGCGAAGGCGGCGTTGATTACCCGGGGGGTGAATTTCGATGCGGTGTCTTTGGGGCGCCCGATGGGGATTACCGATCTGGATATTTCGAATCCGTATGATATTTCGCCGGCAGGAAGCGCGGCATCGGAGGTGAAGTTGACGGGGACGCCGCCAGGGTTTACGGGTCCGGTGACGGTGGTTGCGGAGCTGCGGTTGAAGGGGAAAATGTTTTTGTTGTCGCCGATAACGGTGACGGATCGCAGCAAGCTTCACGACGCCCAGAGCGCCGAGTTGTCGGATGATGATATTTTTCGGGCGTTTCGGTGGGAGTTAGATACCACAACGTTGCCGTTGTCGAAGCAGGCGAGTTATGTGTCGGCGGAGGGAGGGACGGTGTATTTTGAGTCGCAACAGCGGAATGTGGTGGTGAGCATGGATGATTTGGCGCCGGTTTCGGAGGATTAGCCAACATAGCTGATGTGACACTAGCCGATGTGGCATTACAGGCGGATGTCGAAGAAGCTGAGTCCAAGTTTTATCCAGGAGAGGGGTTTGGCGGGGATTTTCTCTTTGGGGGCATAGACCTCGATGGCGTCGGGGAGGACGGTAAGGGTGGCCGATTGGTATTCGCCCGCGTATTCGCCGTCGACTTGGAAGCGTTGGCGGGTGGCGCAATCCAAGGTGACTTCCATGGCGTCGTCGAATACGAAGGTGCGTTTTTCCAGCCATTGGGCGATGGGGGCGATCATGTTGGCACCGAGCATTTGGAGGACGGCAAGGATACCGGCGGGGCCGGCAACGCTATTGATTCCGAACACCCCAAGACCGACGTCGAAAGAGTTGCGGGGGTTGGTGATGACAGGGAGAGGCCCGAGAAAGGTCCAGGGGTTGGTGTTGCTGACGATACAGAAGGGCAGTTTACGGGCAGTTTTGGTGGCGCCGTTTCGGTCTTTGCCCCACACGTTGATGGTGGGTGGGTATTTGCGGGCGCGGCGCCACGCCCGGTAGGTGACGCGAATGTAGCGCAGGGGTGTGGCGGCGAAGCCGCGGCGGCGGGCCCGGTCCATGGTGGCGATGACGTCGGCGTCGATACCAAAGCCGGCGTTGACTGCGAACCAGTGGTCTTGCCAAATGCCGAGGTCTATGGTGCGTTTGAGGTTGTGTTCGAGGGTGTGGGCGAGTGCTTCGGTGGCGTGGATGGGTTCGGGTGGAAAGCCGAGGGCGCGGACGAAGACGTTGGCGGAGCCGGTGGGGATGACCGCGAGGGTGGGGATATTGGTGCGAGGGGTGGGTGCTGGCCCCAGGAGTCCGTTGATAACCTCGTTGACGGTGCCGTCACCGCCGACTGCGACCACCACGTCGTAATCCGCGTTGGTAATGTTGCGGCATAGTTCGGTGGCGTGGCCGGGGTGGTGGGTGAAGTAGGTGGTGAGGTGAAGTCCGGTCACACCCCGGAGGGTGGGGATGATGTGGCGGAAGAGCTCCGGGGTTTGGGTGGTGGAGTTCGGGTTGGAAATTAGCAGCAGTCGCACCTACACAACCATAGTGTGCCGTGCTGCTAGGGTTAAAGGTTATGAGTGATGACGTGGTAAATAATGAACCCCATGGGGGACCGACTGACGCCCCGGAGATTTCGTTGGGGGGCAGTGATGCGGTGAATTTAGCTGCTGAGCAGTGGAAAGAAACGGCGCATCGGAATATTCCCGGGTTGGGGGATTTACCGATTCCTGATGACACGGCAAACCTGCGGGAGGGCCCTAGTCTGCATGATGGGTTATTGGCGCTGCTGCCGCTCGTGGGGGTGTGGCGGGGCACCGGCCAGGCGTTGGATCACACGGATGCGGATGCGAAACCCACCCAGTTTGGACAGCAGATTATTTTCGCCCATGATGGCGAGAATTATCTGACGTATTCGTCTCGGGTGTGGAAGCTTGACGACGAGGGGAATCAGGTGGGCCTCGACCACCGGGAGACCGGTTTTTGGCGGATCACCGGCAAGGACGAGATTGAGGTGGTGGTGGCGCATTCGACGGGCGTGGTGGAGATTTTCTATGGGAATCCGCTCAAGGAGCGGGCGTGGGAAATCACGTCGGCGTCAACGCTGGTGACCACGACCGGGCCGGAGAATTTGGGCGCGGGCAAACGCCTGTATGGCCTCATGCCAAATAACAACCTGGGGTGGGTGGATGAGCGCATGGTGGATGGGGAATACCGTCCGCGCATGTCCGCCGAATTATCGCGGGTGATTGGTTAGGTTACTGGTTAATGCGGCCTCGATGAGCTCCCGGATCTCCGCCTCGTTGTCGGGGGTTGGGAGTTCTTGGTCGTTGATGCGGGTGACGCGGGCGGCGATGCGCACCGAGCTTACGAGCCACACGCTGTCGGCTCGAAGCAGGTCGTCGAGGACGAGCTGTTTTTCTTTGCACCGCCATTTTTGTTCGGTCGCGTATTCGAATAGGGCGGCCTGGGTGGTACCGGGGAGAATATCGCCGCCGGCGGTAGGGGTGCGGATTTTTTTGCCGCGCACGGTGATGACGGTGGAGGTGGCGCCCTCTAGCACGGTGTCGCCGTCGGTGTAGATCACATCGTCGAAACCGTGGGCGCGGGCCCAGCGCAGCGCCGCCATGTTGGCAGCATAGTTGAGGGTTTTCGCGCCAACAACAAGCCAGGGGACGGCTTCGGTGGTTTCCGGTGAGTCGATGTGATAGCCGCGGGGGCTGGTCATGACGGCCACGCCGTGGGCGCGTTGGTGCAGTGCCGTGGGCGACAGGGGGCGGATGGTGAGCCAGGCGCTGGGGATGCCGGTGGTTTCCCGGCCGCGGGTGTACATCCACACGCAGGAGGCGTCGTCGGTGGTGTGGCTGCGCCATTTTTCGGCGGCCATGGTGGTGGCTTTCAGCCAGCCGTCGATGTTGGGTTCGGGTAGGTCGAGGAGTTTCGCGGAGGCGAGGAATCGGGATACGTGCCGGTCGAGGTTGCAGATGCGCCCGTCCCGGAGGAGGAGGGTTTCGAACACACCGTCGCCACGGGTGACGGCGGCGTCGTCCCAGAAGACGAGGGGGAGGTTGGGATTATGGTCACGGACGGAACCGCCGAACGGTTCCACGGCGAAAATGATGGGGGACATTTTTCGCGTACCAGAGGAACTCATAGGTCTGATTATGCCGTGCGCAAGGCGCTACGATCGAGTCTGTGACCAATAATTCTTCTTCACCGTTACTGGAAACAGTGCCGGGGGCGACCCCACCCGGCGACACCGACCAACACCCCACCCATATGGGGGTGGCTTGGCATTATGGGAATCCCCTGACGGAGCAACGGCATTGTGCCACGGGCGCGCTGGTGGACCGTTCGCATCGCACGGTCATTCGGGTGTCGGGCCCGGATGCCGCCACGTTTCTGCATAATTTGCTTTCCCAAAAACTCGACGATGTTCCCGACGGGTTTAGCGCCAGCGCCCTGAACTTGGATGGTCAGGGCCGGATCCTGCACTACCTGGACGTGACCAAGGTGGGGGATGCGTTTTACCTGGACATCTCCGCGGTGGATGCGGAATCGTTCGTGGATTATTTGCGTGCAATGGTGTTTTGGTCGCAGGTGGAGATCGCCGTCACGGATCTGGGGATCTTGAGCATCATTGGCGCCGAGGTGCCGGATGTGGGCGGCGAGTTTTCCCGCCAGCTGCCGTTTGGCACCTGGGTGCGGCACGACGTGTTTGTGCCCCGGGGCGCGCTTGTCGACGTCGCAAAGCGGATAATCGAACAGGGAATCGAACCGATGGGGCTCATGGCATACACCGCTGAACGGGTGCGGGCGGGCCTGCCGGAACGCAGCCTCGACCTTGACGACAAGTCGATACCGCACGAGGTGCCGGCGCTCATTAACCGGGGTGAGCGCATTGCCGCCGTCCACCTGGACAAGGGCTGCTATCGCGGGCAGGAGACCGTGGCGCGGGTGGAAAACCTGGGGCGGCCACCCCGGCTGCTGACGCTCGTGCACCTCGATGGCTCCGCCCCCACCCTGCCCACCCCCGGTACCCCCATCGTGATGGGACCAGCGGCGGGCCGGCAGCGGACGGTGGGGCGCATCGGAACCGTCATCCACGACCACGAATTCGGGCCCATCGCGCTGGCGCTCCTCAAACGCGCCGCCCTCACATCGCAGGCGCTGACGGCCGGGGAGTCCGCGATCCTCGTGGACCCGGACTTTATTCCGGCGGAAGAACAATCCCAAGCCGGCCGGGCCGCAATTAACCGACTGCGTGGGGGCGAAACGACGCAATAATCGCGCCATTCATAACCACTCCGCATAATTCGAACCACACTTGCGTCACCTCATAAAAGGGGGACCGGTTTTGGGCCGTTGCTGGGATTTTGCCGGATATTTCTCAAGGTCAACAGCTCGTTGCGGCAAAATTATGTAATTCAGGCTATTGTGTCATACAGGAAAACATACTGTGATGATTTTGAAAGCCCACGGAGCATTTTCATTCCCTAGGGATGCTCCGCTTAGTACCAAGGGGGTCATAACCATGGGACGCGGTCGCGCGAAGGCAAAGCAGACCAAGGTTGCACGCCAGCTGAAGTACAACACTCCGACCATGGATCTCGACTCACTCCAGCGCGAACTTGCGGGCAAAGCAGCCCCGAAACGCGCCGAAGCCGAATCCCACCAGGATGACGAGTACGACGAGTACGCAGACGCATACTCCCAATACGCTGACTGGATCAAGGAACAAGAATCCAAGTCATAGCCGCTATAAGCGCTGGTGAGAACCACCGATGGGGCACTTTTCCGAGGAGAAGTGTGTCCGTCGGTGGTTTTTTCATGCCGACAGGGGCGCACAGGCTGAGCCGACACGCACCGCGCCCGCCCTCGCCCCCACCCGGCAAAACTGGTTAATAGCCCGGGTGGTCGCCGGTGAGCACCACCGCACCGGGAGCCTGGGGGTCGTCGGCATCCCGAATGGTCCCCAACTCCCACGCATCAATGTGCCGGGCGGTAAGCATGGCCAAGGCCCGATCCCTGTCCTCTGGGGCCACCACCGCCACCATGCCCACCCCCATGTTGAAGGTTTTCTCCATTTCTACCTGCGGCACCTTGCCCACGTTTTGGATCAGGCGGAAAATCGGCCCCGGCACCCACGTGCCGCGGGACAGCTCCGCCACCAGCCCGGTTGGGATGACCCGGGCCAGGTTGCCGGCCAGGCCCCCACCTGTGACGTGGCAGAAGGTGTGCACCTCGCACTCGTCAGCCAACGCCAGGCAGTCCTTGGCGTAAATGCGGGTGGGCTCCAAAAGCTCCTCCCCCAGGGTGCGGTCCAGGTCCTCCACATAGGCGTCGAGAAGCAACCCGGCCTTTTCCAACAGCACATACCGCGCTAACGAATACCCGTTCGAATGCAGGCCGGAGGAGGCCATGGCGATGACCACGTCGTCTTTCCGCACCCGGTCCGGGCCCAGCAGCTCGTCGGCCTCCACCACGCCCACGGCGGTGGCGGACACATCGTACTCCCCCGGCTCCATGACCCCCGGATGCTCCGCGGTCTCCCCGCCCAGGAGGGCACACCCGGCCTGAATGCAGCCCTCAGCAATGCCGGACACGATATCGGCCACATGCTCGGGCACCACCTTGCCGATGGCAATATAATCCTGCAAAAACAGCGGCTCCGCCCCGCACACCACCAAGTCGTCCACGCACATGGCCACCAGGTCGATACCGATGGTGTCGTGCTTGCTCATGGCCTGGGCGACCGCCAATTTCGTGCCCACCCCGTCGGAGCCAGCGGCTAACAACGGCTGACGGTAGTTACCCAGGGCAAACAGCCCGGCGAACCCGCCCAAACCGCCCCGAACCTCCGGCCGGGTGGCCTTCTTGGCCAGGGGGGCAAATAATTCCACGGCCCGGTCCCCCGCCTCAATGTCCACCCCCGCGGCCGCGTAGGAGACAGTGGCATCCGACTGTGCAGAATCAGTCATTATTATCCTTTTCCTTCGATCAAAGTGGGCAATATTTCGGCAGCTAATCAATGCTACCGCAGGAACCCCGCTGCAATGCCGACACCAACTCCGCATTGGGATTCCCAGCCGGTAGCCCCAGGGGATACACCCCGTCGAAGCAGGCGCAACACAGCTCTTCCCGCGACTGCTTCGTAGCCTCCACCATTGACTGCGTCGACACAAACCCCAGCGAATCCGCCCCAATAGCAGTGCACACACTCTGCACCATTTCCGCCTCATTATCGCTGGTCACGGCGTTAGCGATCAGCTCACCCGGGCTGGCAAAGTCAATGCCGTAGAAACAGGGCCATTTCACCGGCGGCGACGCGATGCGCACATGCACCGCCGCCGCACCAGCCTCCCGCAGCATGCGGATCAGCGCCCGCTGGGTATTACCGCGAACAATGGAATCATCCACCACCACCAGGCGTTTCCCCTGCAATACCTCCCGCAGCGGGTTGAGTTTCAGCCGGATACCCAGCTGGCGGAGCGTATCGGAGGGTTGAATGAACGTGCGCCCCACATAGGCATTTTTCACCAGACCCTGACCGAAGGGAATCCCGGACGCCTGGGCATAGCCAACCGCGGCAGGCACCCCCGACTCCGGCACGGGAATCACCAGGTCCCCGTCAGCTGGGTATTCCCGCGCCAGGCGGCGGCCGATCTCCAGGCGGGACTCGTTCACGTTGCGGCCCCGAATGGTGGAGTCCGGGCGAGCCAGATACACGTATTCGAACACGCAGCCTTTCCGGCGGGTGGCGGCGAAATGCTCCGAACGGATCCCGGCCTCATCAATGGAGATCATTTCCCCGGGCTCGATCTCCCGCACGAAGGACGCCCCCACAATGTCCAACGCGCAGGTTTCGGAGGCAACCACCCACCCCTTGTCCAACCGGCCCAGGCACAGCGGCCGCACCCCCTCCGGGTCGCGGGCGGCAAACAGGGTGTGGCCGTCCGTGATGGTGAGACAGAACGCGCCCTTAACGCGCGGCAACAGGTCCCGCATGGCCGACAACAGCCCATGTCCATCCCCGATCTGGTGGGAGAGCAGGGCGGTCATCACGTCGGAATCGGAAGGATGATTCTGCTTATGCACCAACTGTTTCTCGTCGGCTTCATCCAAGAGCTCCAGGTAATTCACCAGGTTTCCGTTATGCGCCAAGGCCACATCGGTGCCATTGGGGGCCACCCGAAACATGGGTTGGGAGTTCTCCCAGGTGACACCGCCGGCCGTGGAATAGCGGGTATGCCCAATGGCCACGTCACCACGAAGCGAGTCGAGGGTTTGCTCATCAAAGATCTGCGAGACCAGGCCCAAATCCTTGTACACCACGACCTGCTGCCCATCGCCGACAGCAATGCCGGCGGCCTCCTGTCCCCGGTGCTGTAATGCAAAAAGGCCGAAGTATGTTAACTTCGACACTTCTTCCCCCGGTGCCCACACACCGAATACGCCACATTCTTCGCGGGGCGGTTGTTCCCCCAGATCATCTAATAAGGACTGATTATTTTGTGCCTCGTTGTGTGTCACGACCACAATGCTAGACCATCACGAGTGATTCTTTATAACGTCACAAGCGGACCAGCGGCAACCAGTCCGCGACTTCCCCGGCGCGGGTGCCGGAACTGGTGACGGCCGGATTGTTGGTGATGGTGTCGAGTCCGGTCACGAGCCGGAGCCAGGTGGTGGGGTCGGTTTCGACCACGTTGGGTGGGGTGCCTCGGGTGTGTCGGGGGCCGGCGATGCATTGGGTGGCGGCGAATGGTGGGACGCGTACCTCGACGGCGTGTCCGGGGGCGAGGTGGCCCAGGTAGGTGACGCTGAGGCGGACGGCGTGGGCGATGGCGGGCCGGGGTGGGACCACCTGGGCGGCGTCGATAAGCCAGGGGCGAATGGCTTGAAGGGCGGCGCGGAGTTCGTGTGGGTCGGGTGTGGGGGCCATAAGGTTTGTTTTTAGCACGTCCTCCTGAGCCTGCGCATGTGTCGTCGTGCTTGTCGACGTTATCCTGCCGGGTGAGGGCGCCTGGGTGAGAAAGGAAATGACAGCGCACTTCTCCTTCCCCAAAGAAATGCGCTGCCAAGCTTGTATCAAGTTTTTGGTGTTTGGTGTTCATGGCTGTCCCTTAACCTAGGTTCCACAATACGCATCATTGCAAATTTGGTGGCGGTTAGGCTGGTTACCCCTTAATTGCGGTAGTGATTTCAGCCATATTTTCTCGCTAACGTGAGACCTCGGAGGGGCAATGGTGTTATTGTGCGGGGTTGCCGGAATGCGACACGCCGACGCGGGTGGGCTTGGGAAAAATTTAAGAACATGGGTTCCTACCTCCAATCTTGCCCCACGACGATCATGCGACACAGTAAACACAACAACCACGATAGTCACATAACTTTACTTAAGCAATATTACTGCTGGAAAACTACCACTTTGTTCGATGCAATACAACCAGCCCCGGTCACCCTCTTATTTTCGTCCAAGATTTACCTTAATGGCCTCTCAGTGCTATTTTTTTAGGATTTTCCCGATTTAAAACCGTAGTGGGCAATGAAGACCTTATTCCCACCGTAATAACCACACCCGCACCCCCACCCCGACTAAGATCCCCACCATAGGCACGCCACAAATCACATTAAACTTGGTGCCGATATACCAGAAATAGCCGCACCACTTAATTCAAGGAGCGCAACAAAATGACACTCATTCACTTCACCAAAGCACATTCCGCCCTCGTGGGTACCTTCACACAGGTGCTGTCCGAATTCTGCGGATTCCAGGTACCAGCCCCCACGCTTATCGACGATTGGGTGGTGTTTCACCAAGCCCAATTAGAAAGCGAAGAAGGCTTCTACGCCCACAAATACGAAGGCGTCCACTGCCTCCCCTTCCGGCTCGCCATTAACCCCGCCAAATTCGCCCGCCAGGTGGCCATCGACCAGGCGGCCGCCCTCAACGAACGCATTCTCATCAGCTCCCACGAACTCATAAGTAATTGGCTCAGAGACGCCCTCGCCAATCTAGAATGGGCCGCCTACTGCGCCATCGACGACGAAAAAGTCAACCCCAACGATGTGGGATTCGATCTCATCCTCGACGGCCCCAAAGAACTGAAAATCCGCCGCTGGTACCGGGGCGAGCAAGACGTCCTCGATAAAATGCTCACCCAGGCCGCCTAGCCACCAATCAAGAAAAAGGCCGCGGTTGGCGGCCTTTTTTATTGCGTCGACAAGCTTACACCACCGAGTTCGCCCCCACGGCATGGCTGAACAGTCGCGGCAGCGTCTCCGTCCACGCCCGGGTCAACTCCGCAACCGGCACCTCGAACTGGCCTTCGACACGCACCACCGGCTCGTCGATAGTTTCCCCAATCTTCACCACCGGAATGCCGAGCTCCTGCGCCCGCCGCACCACAGCTGCGCCATCCGTAGCAGCAACAACCACCCGCGATGCCGACTCGGAGAATAATGCCGTGAACACGTCATCATGTACCCCCGAAACATCAAGGCTCACACCCTTGTTCGAGTAAATCACCAGCTCCGCGATTGCCTGCGCCACACCCCCCTCGGACACATCGTGCGCCGCCGACACCACACCAGGCTGCTGGAAAAACTCCATGAGCTTCTCCTCGTTGGCCAAATCCACCTGCGGCGGCAGCCCGCTCAGACCGGCACCAGACACCTGCTGCCAAATCGACCCACCAAACTCGTCGAACGTTTGGCCGAGCAAATACAGCTCCTCCGTGCCGGAAACCGTGCCCAACTTATTGCGCACACTCTCCCGCACGTCATCAATAACCCCCAACACGCCCACCACCGGTGTCGGCAAAATCGCCTCCGAACCCGTCTGGTTATAGAACGAAACATTACCGCCAGAAACCGGGATGACCAGCTCCTTCGCGCCGTCCGCCAAGCCATGAACCGCCTCACGGAACTGCCACATCACAGCCGGATCCTCCGGGGAACCAAAATTCAAACAGTTCGTCACCGCCACCGGGCGAGCCCCCGTCACCGCCACATTCCGGTACGCCTCAGCCAACGCCAACCTCGCACCCATGTTCGGATCCAGCTTCGTGTACCGGCCCGACGCATCCGCCGACACCGCCATCCCCCGATGCGTCTGCTCATCAATGCGCAACACCCCGGCATTCGCATTCTGCGCCTGCACCGTATTCCCCCGAACATAACGGTCATACTGGTCCGTAATAAACGCCCGCGAACACAGCGCCGGTGACCCCACCATCGCCAACAACGCTGCCTTCACGGCCTCAGGATCCGTCGGCTTCTCCACCCCCTGGAACTGCTGCACCTCATCCTGCCACTCCGGGCGCGCCCACGGCCGCTCATACACCGGGCCCTCATGCGCAATCGTGTGCGCCGGCGCATCCACCACCAGCTCGCCCCGATGCCGAATCAACAAATGCTCACCATCGGTCACCTCACCGATCTCCGCGCACGTCACGTCCCAATGCGCACAAATCTCCCGGAACCGCGCCACATCCTCCGGCCGCACAATCGCACACATGCGCTCCTGCGACTCGGACGACAAAATCTCCGCAGCCAGCATATTCTCCGCCCGCAACGGCACCGCATCCAAATCAATCTCCATGCCCCCATCGCCGGCGGCGGCCAACTCCGATGTGGCACATGCCAACCCGGCGCCCCCCAAATCCTGAATACCCACAACCACCCCGGCGCGGTACAAATCCAGACAGCACTCAATCAGCACCTTTTCTGCAAACGGGTCCCCCACCTGCACCGCCGGCAGTTTCCGCTCCGCCCCCTCCTCAAACGTGTCCGAGGCCAGCACCGACACCCCACCAATGCCATCAAGCCCAGTCCGGGAGCCAAAAAGCATCACCTTATTGCCCAAGCCGGAGGCGAACGCCAGCTTCAAATCATCCACCTTGAGCGTGCCCACGCACAGCGCATTCACCAGTGGGTTGCCCGCATAGGATTCGTCGAACACAGTTTCACCACCAATATTCGGCAGGCCCAGACAGTTACCGTAATGCGAAATACCATCAACCACCCCCGGCAACACCCGGGACGTGTCCGGCGCGTCCGCGGGGCCGAACCGCAGCTGGTCCATCACCGCAATGGGCCGAGCCCCCATGGCCATGATGTCGCGCACAATACCGCCCACACCAGTGGCAGCACCCTGGTGCGGCTCCACATAGGAGGGATGGTTATGGGACTCCACCCGGAACGTAACCGCATTGCCCCCACCAATGTCCACCACGCCGGCGTTCTCCCCGATGCCGGCCAGGATTTTCTCGCTCATTTCCTCGGTCATGGTTTCCCCGAAATACCGCAGGTGCACTTTCGAAGATTTATACGAACAATGCTCGGACCACATGACGGAATACATGGCCAATTCTGCATCGGTGGGACGACGACCAAGGATCTCCTTAATGCGGGCGTATTCGTCGTCCTTGAGCCCTAAGGAGGCGTAAGGCTGCTCCAGGTCCGGGTTGGCCTGGGCCGCTGCCACAGTGTCGTTGAAGGTAGTCATTGCTTGGGTTATGCCTTTCTCACGCATTCTCATGCGGCTAAACTATGCGGCTGAAAATTTTTTTATCGACCCATCAGGCCAAGGGCCTGGCGTGGGCCGGGACAGACTAGAAGGATCTGGGGCGAGCCGGGCCGGCGGTAAGACCTCGGGCTGGCGGAACCTGGGACCAGCGAGGCCTGGAACCCGCGAAGCCTCAGAACGGGTTACACGATAGGCCAAGCCGGGCCTGCGGATCGGTCTGCCGGGTTGGACCATCGGGCCGAGAGGCTAGGCGGCGATGCTGCCGACGGCAGAGAGGAAGAGTTGCAGGCCATCCAGGGAGGGCCCGGTGAGTAGTTCCACAGCGTGCTCCGGGTGCGGCATGAGCCCAACCACCCGGCCAGTCTCGTTCGTAATGCCGGCAATCGCATTCACGGAACCGTTGTAGTTGTCGGTGTAGCGGAACACCACCCGGCCCTCGGCCTCTAGCTCACGCACGGTTTCCGGCGCCGCCTGGAAGCGACCCTCACCGTGTTTCGATGGGATCAGGATCTTCTGGCCCACTTCCAGGGTGTTGGTCCAGGCGGTGGTGTTGTTCTCCACCGTCAGGTAGGCGTCGGTGCAGTGAAAGTGCAGGCCTTGGTTGCGGGTGAGCGCGCCGGGCAAAAGGTGGGCTTCGGTGAGGATTTGGAAGCCGTTGCAAATGCCGAGGACAGGCATGCCCCGACCGGCGGCGTCGATGACGGATTGCATGACGGGCGCGAGGGCGGAAATAGCGCCGCTGCGCAGGTAGTCGCCATAAGAAAAACCGCCTGGGACAACTACCGCGTCGACGTTTTTCAGGTCGGCGTCGGCGTGCCACAGGCTTACGACTTCGGCTCCGGCGAGACGGGCGGCGCGGGCAGCGTCGACATCATCAAGCGTGCCGGGGAATGTGATTACTCCGATTTTTGCGCTCATTATGCCCCTATGCCTCGAAAATCACGTCGAAGTCTTCGATGACGGTGTTGGCCAGGAGCACTTCGGCCATTTTTTCGACTTGTTCGCGGGTTACCTCGTCGGATACTTCGATTTCGAAGCGTTTCCCCTGGCGAACATCGGCGACGCCTTCGACGCCGATGCGTCCTAGGGCTCGAACCACGGCTTGCCCTTGGGGATCCAAAATCTCCGCTTTAGGCATCACATTGACTACAACACGGGCCACGTTTGAAGCTCCTCACATGTGGGTTGGGTTATCCAAGCCAACAGCTTACCCGTATGTGCTATGTGCGACCTAAATTGTGCGGTGTGATCTGGCGTTAAATAGGCAAGTTGCTTTCGATGAGGTCGGTGATCTCCAGCTCGTCGGGTTCGACGGCAGCATCGAATCGACCGATCACGCTACCGCTGGTGTCGACGACGAAGGTGTCGCCCTCGTCCAGGTATTCGAATAATTCTTCGGCGTGGGTGAGATAGGGGAACGGGGTGTCGGCGCCACCGGCGTCGTTGGCGTCATAAGTTCCGAGGGCGAAGAAGCCGCGGGGGGCGTAGTCGGTAAACAGTTCGGCGAGGATATCGGCGTGGGCGCTTGTCGACGCCGGGTTAGCGATCAGCAACACATGTCCGGCCCAACCGCCCATGGTGGTTGTGGTGCCGTCGGCGAGGGTAACAGAAATATCATAGAAGTCGCTCATTTATTCGACCTTTCCGGTTGCTTGATTGATGAGCCAGGCGTATTCGAAGGCGGTTTGCCGCCAGCTTTCGTAGCGGCCAGACACGCCCCCGTGGCCGGCGGCCATTTCGGTTTTGAGCAGGAATTTGCCATCGGTGGCGGTGGCCCGGAGTTGGGCGATCCATTTCGCCGGCTCCACATAGAGCACCCGGGTGTCGTTGATGCTGGTCAGGGCGAGAATATTGGGGTAGGTTTTTGCCTCAATGTTTTCGTAGGGGGCGTAGCCGGCCATGTAGTCGTAGACGTCTTTGTCGGCCAGGGGGTTGCCCCATTCCTCCCATTCGGGGACGGTGAGCGGCAGCTCGGGCATGAGCATGGAGGTGAGCGGGTCGACGAAAGGAACGTTGGCTTCGATGGCTTTGAACCGGTCGCCGCCCAGGTTTGCGACGGCACCCATGAGGAGGCCGCCGGCGGAGCCGCCCAGGGCCACGAGGGTGTCCCGGGTGGTGAGGTTGTGGTCGAGCAGGTAATCGGCAACGGCGATGAAGTCGGTGAAGGTGTTGCGTTTGTGTAGCATTTTGCCGTTGTCGTACCAGTGGCGGCCGAGCTCACCGCCACCCCGGACGTGGGCGAACGCGAAGATCATGCCCCGGTCCATGAGGGAGAGGCTGGCAACCGAGAATCCCGGATCGAGGGAGATTTCGTAGGAACCGTAGCCGTAGAGGATGGTGGGATTGGGGTGGGAAAGGTCCACGTCACGGCGGTGTACCAGGGAGACGGGAATGTCTACCCCATCGCTTGCGGTGACCCACACGCGGTTGGCCACATAGTCGTCCGGGTTATAGCCGCCCAAGACTTCTTGTTCCTTGAGTAGCCGCAGTTCGCCGGTGGCGACGGTGTAGTCGTAGATGCGGGTGGGGGTGACGTAGGAGGAGTAGGCCAGGCGCAGCACGGGGGCGTCCCATTCTGGGTTGCCCATGACCTCAATGGTGTAGAGCTCTTCGGGGAACTCAAGTTCGACGAATTCGGTGAGGTTTCCCTGGTCCAGCTTCATTACGCCGGCGCGGCTGATGGCTTCCCGACGGTAGCCGATCACGAGTTGGTGTTCGTAGGCGTCGACGCCTTCGATGCGGACGGTATCGCGGTGCGGCACCAGCACCCGAAGGTCGTCGAAGCTGCCCAGGGTATCGGTGGTCCACATCCAGCCGAGTTCAAAATTGGGACCGTGGGCGTTGTGGACGATCAGCCAGGCGTCCTTGCCCGACAGGACTGCGTGGGAGACAGAGTATTCGACATTATGTTCGCGGGGGCGAATAACCCGGAATTCCCCGGTGGGGTTGTCGAGTTCCAACACCCAGGATTCGGAGGTGACTTTGGAGCTGGATTCGATAATGAGGAAGCGCTTGCTACGGCTGGAGCCAACCCCCACGTTGAAGCGTTCGTCTTCCTCGTGGAACACCCGAACGTCTTCGGATGCGGGAGTGCCGACCTTATGGCGCCACACGGAGTCAGACCGCCAGGCATCGTCGACGCGGGTGTAGAAAAGATAATCGGTACCCGCCCAGGTGACACCGTAGAACACATTGTCGATCACATCGTCGAGGAGTTTCCCGGTCTCTAGGTCCTTAATGTAGAGGGTGAAGCGTTCGCTTCCCTCGGTGTCGGTGGAATAGGCCAGGTAGCGACCGGTATCATCTACGGTGGAGGCGCCCAGGGAGAAAAAGTCGTGGCCTTCGGCCAATTGGTTGGCGTCGAGCAGGATTTCCTCGTCGGGCAGGGAACCGGTTTCGGACACCACCGGCGGCACCCAATCATCAATAACGGGCACGCGGGCGGAAATACCGTATGATTTACCCTCCTCCATGCGTCCGTAGTACCAGTAGCGGCCCAGGCGGGTAGGCACCGACATGTCGGTTTCCTTCACGCGGGATTTGATTTCCTGGAAAATATTATCCTCCAGGGTTTTCAGATGAGCGGTTTCCTGCGCGGTGTAGGCGTTTTCGGCATCTAAATAGGCGGTAGTTTCAGCGGATTCCTTATCCCGCAACCATTCATAATTATCAATAAAACTAATATCGTGGTGGGTGCGGGTAATGGGGTGTACCGGGGCGATTGGTTCGGTGAACGTCATGGAATCCGATGGTACATGGTTACGGGATTCCTATACGCAGCAACCAATCCACCGCGAAAACTTTTCCCCGGTAATACGTTCGAATGCCTCCACGTAGCGTTCCCGGGTGGCTTCGACCACGGATCCGGGGAGCGGTGGCGGGGTGGCATTGGAATCTACCTGCCAATCACATTTAGAACTAGTAAGCCAGTTGCGGACGTATTGTTTATCGAAGCTGGGTTGCACCTTGCCGGGTTCGTAGCCTTCGAGTGGCCAGTACCTGGAGGAATCCGGCGTGAGCACCTCGTCGGCAAGCACGAGTGTGCCGTCACGATCGACCCCAAATTCGAATTTAGTGTCGGCCAGGATGATCCCTTTGGCCTCGGCGAGTTCTGCCGCCTGTTTATAAATATTGATGCTGGCATCACGCAGTTCGGTGGCACGACGCTCACCTAGCTTCTCGACGACTTGTTCGAAAGTAACATTCTCGTCATGGTCACCAAGGTCGGCCTTGGTCGCGGGCGTGAAGATCGGTTCGGGCAACTTCGACGACTCGACCAACCCCTCGGGGAGGGGGATGCCACACACGCTGCCGGTAGCTAGGTATTCCTTATAACCGGAGCCGGTAAGATAGCCGCGTACCACACATTCAAAGGGCAGCATTTTGAGTTTCTTACACACGATTGCCCGCCCCAGCACCTCTTCGGGGATGCGCATATCGTCGATATCACCGGCAAGATGGTTCGGAAAATCAATGTGATCAAAGAAGTACATGCTCATGGCGGTGAGCACCCGCCCTTTGTCCGGAATTTCGGGGTCCAGAATATGGTCATATGCCGAAATGCGGTCGGAGACCACCATCAGCAACGTGTCATCGTCAATCTCGTAAATCTCACGCACTTTTCCTGCGGAGACGTGATTGTACTGGGAAAGTTCAGGACGCATAAGGAATGAGTGTAGACCTATCCGTTTCCCAGCGGTAGCCAAACGTGTTCGCTGCTAGATAGCTCACATACCTTAAGGAAACGTGAGCTGTAAAACGGGGAATAGTTTCTGCCGTTTTTCTTCCCAGATCTTAGGATTACCCCCAGTTTCCTGGGGATGCCGCCAAATGTGGCGGGAAACGCCGAGTAGCACCTAAATATTACTCTCAGGAAGATTACCCCCAAGTGTGCCTATGGCAAATCTAGAGGATTTCGCCAGGAACGTAATCAGCGGCTTGTGGGTATTGCGCAACCAATGCGCGCACCCGGTCGATCACCCGATGGGTTTGCGACTCCGCGGCACCGATGAAGGCGTGCCGGTCGGCAAGGGCGTCGTCAAGCTGCTGTTTGGTCAGCGGCAGGCGGTCGTCGGCGGCCAGGCGGTCGATAAGGTCTTGTTCACCACCGTTTTCCCGCATGTTCAGGGCCACGGCCACAGCATTTTCCTTGATGACCTCGTGGGCGGTTTCCCGACCCACGCCGGCCCGCACCGCCGCCATGAGAATGCGGGTGGTGGCCAAAAACGGCAGGTAGCGTTCCAGCTCCCGGTCGATCATGGCGGGGAACGCCCCGAATTCCGCCAGCACCGTGAGGAAGGTTTCAAACATGCCATCAATGGCGAAGAACGCGTCGGGGAGGGCCACCCGACGGATGACGGAGCAGAACACGTCGCCTTCGTTCCACTGCTGGCCGGACAGGTCAGCAGCCATGGTGAGGTAGCCGCGCAGGATCACCTGCAGCCCACCCACGCGCTCGCAGCTGCGGGCATTCATTTTGTGCGGCATGGCGGACGACCCCACCTGCCCTTCCTTGAAACCCTCGGTGACGGTCTCATTGCCGGCCATGAGCCGAATGGTATGGGCGAGCGACGACGGCCCCGCACCAAGCTGCACCAGGGCGGAGAGGGCGTCGAAGTCGAGGGAGCGGGGATACACCTGGCCCACGGAGTCAAAGACCCGGGCGAAGCCGAGATGGGTGGCGATGCGGGATTCCAGTTCGGCAAGTTTCGTCTCATCCCCACCCATGAGGTCGAGCATGTCCTGGGCGGTACCCATGGGACCCTTGATGCCCCGCAGCGGGTAGCGTTCGATCAGGTTTTCGATGCGTTCGATGGCGACCAAAAGCTCCTCGGCGGCGGAGGCGAACCGCTTGCCTAAGGTGGTAGCCTGGGCCGCCACGTTATGGGAGCGCCCAGCCATGACCAGGGTGTCGTATTCGGCGGCGCGTTCAGCGATCCGCAACGCGACGGTGATGGCCTTGGTGCGGATGAGCTCTAGGGATCGGTACACCTGAAGCTGTTCCACGTTTTCAGTGAGGTCGCGGGAGGTCATCCCCTTGTGCACCTGCTCGTAGCCGGCCAGCGCGTTGAATTCCTCGATGCGGGCCTTGACGTCGTGGCGGGTGATTTTCTCCCGATTAGCGATAGACCCCAGATCCACCTTGCCGATCACGTTTTCGTATGCGGCGATGGCTTCGGCGGGCACGTCAACGCCCAGATCGCGCTGCGCCTTGAGCACGGCGATCCATAGTTGCCGCTCTAAAATGATTTTGGTTTCGGCGCTCCAAAGATCGACTAATTCGGCGGAGGCGTAACGGTTGGCGAGCACATTTGCAATCTGTTTCTTCACATGGTCATTATTTCATGCTTTTCCGCTTTTCGACGCTCCTGGTAGCCAAATAGCGCCCCGGTGAGAACCATCGGCCATGTCAGGAAGGGAACGTAGGCGATGTAAAGCCACAGGCGTTGGGTGGCGTCCATGCCGCGCATGGGGGTCCATACGTCGGCGCCTTGGGAATAACGGATCAAAATAATCACGAAATATCCCATTATGTAGTACAACAGCAGGTTACCTATCCCTCCAATGATGAGTGGCAGCCGACCATAGCGAATGGTATTGGCATACGCGAGGCACACGCAGGCGGATGCGGCAGCAAGCTGCACCACTTCAAGGGTGAGCACATAGACGGTGCCGCCAAAGCTGCCCCGATATAGGTTCGTCTCAGCAAATCCAGTGCTTACACCGCACAGCATGGCGATCCGCCAAAGGGCCGAGGGAATCACAACAATAAGGCAGGCCCACGGCAACCATCGAAATAGAATCCTATTTCTAAAACTCATGATTTCCAGGGTAGCTACACTTATGAACCATGGCAAGACCAGTGCGGTTCACCGAAGATAGTATTCTCGACGGCGCGGCGCGAGCCGTCGAAAAGCATGGGGGAAAAGTCACCATCGCGCAGATCTCCACCGAGGTGGGGGCGCCTACCGGTTCGATCTACCACAGGTTTCCGTCCCGCGATCATTTACTCATCCGATTGTGGCTGCGGGCAATCCGGCGGTTTCATGTGGGGCTGCTGGCCGCGCCCGACATTGCCGCCACCAGCCGTCATATTCCCCAATTTTGTCGCAAGCATCCCATTGATGCGCAGGTCATGACCCTGTTCCGGCATGCGGATCTTATTGCTACCGCACCGGTGGAGCTACGGAACGAGGTGCTCCACATCAACGATTCGGCGTGGGCAAAGTGTCGCAACCTCACCCAAGAGTTTTACGGCACCACGTCGCCAGAATTGGTCGAACGCATGACTCTGGCCATCTATTGGTGTCCCTATTCGCTGGTGCGGCGTTATATTGGCCAGCCCATTCCGCCGTGGCTTGACGACGCTACGGTTGCGGCTACCCTAGCCATTGCCGAAGCCGGTCGCACGCCGCCCGAATCGTTTCCAACGACACGCAAAAGCTGACTCGAACATATTTGTGGCCATCAATAGGGTCGAAGTCTACCCCCGGAGCGATGGCCACACCGGTGTCATGCAGTAGTTGGTCGCACCATTGTTCTGAATCATCGGTGAGGTGAGAGACGTCAATATAGAGGTAAAAACCACCATCCGGTGGGGCAAAGTTCCCCAAGCCCATGCTGGGTAATTCCTGTAGCAGCACGTCACGGGCCTGCGCATAGTCGGCGACATGGGCGTCAAGCTCAACGCGCGACTCCGAGGTGAAGGCCTCCAGGGCGGCGTATTGGGAGATCGCGGGTGGGCAGAGCGCAAGATTGGCTTCGAGGTTTTCCAGCGGTTCAACCAGATCATCGGGAACGATGAGCCAACCAAGCCGCCACCCGGTCATCGAAAAATATTTCGAAAGGCTGCCGACGGTGACGGCGCGGGTGGAATAGTCGCGGGCGGACGCGCAGGGCCGACCGTAGGAAATGCCGTGGTAGATTTCGTCGGAAATGAGCAGGCACCCAACCTCCTCGCACCAGCGGGCAATGCGGCGCAGCTCCTCCGGGTCGATGATCGTGCCGGTGGGGTTGTCGGGGCTGGTCACAATGACCGCTTTGGGGGTGGGCTGTATGTGTGCAAGCTTGTCGACGGTGGGCTGAAAGCGGGTGTCTGGCCCACAGGGCAGGTCGATGATGTGAGCGCCGAGGGCCGCCAGGGTATTGCGGTAGGCGGGGTAGCCGGGCCGGGTCATGACGATGGTGTCGCCCGGGTCGAGGACAGCGAGAAACAGGGCAACAAAGGCCCCGGAGGAACCGGTGGTGACCACCACATTATCCGGGTTGGCGTTGTGGTATTCGGCGATTTTCTGCCGCAACTCCGGGATGCCAAGCGTCGGCGTATAGCCCAGGGTATGGGCATCAAGCCAGTGGTGGGCGCTGCGGATCACTGGGGTGGGGGCGCTGGTGGCGGGCTGGCCGACGCAGAGCACAAGCGCATCGTCACGCTTGTGGGCAGCCCCAAGGATTTTCATGACGCGGAATGGGGCGACGGTGGCGCTGCGCTCACTAATAAAACTCATTACCCCATGCTAAACCCCCGGGGCGTTTTAGCCACCGGGGGTTTTAGTGCTGGAAGATCAGCGTCAAGAGGTATTACTTATTGAGTATTACTTCTCGCCGAGGTTCTTGCCTTGGTTCGGGCCACCCTGGTCCAGGGCTTTGTCGTTAGGAGTCTTACCCTTGGTGTCGCTGTCCTGCTTCGGACCCTGACCCTTGGTGTTATTGTCCTTGTTCGGACCCTTGTTTTGGGTGTTGCTGTCCTTCGGGCGCTGTTGCAGAGCCTGGAACGGCGAAGCCATACCCGGGATTGCGCCGAGCAGCAGGGCGAGGCCACCGGCCAGCACGGGCACGAGCAGCAGGAGGAAGGCCCACTTGCCCAGGCCGGAGTTGGAGGAGCCGTTCAGCAGGGAGGACACGGAGCCGGTTGCGAGGGAGCCGCTTTCGCTGCTCTTGCTCTTGTCGGAGCCACCAAGGGCACCGCCGAGGGAACCATTTTCCTTGCTCTTGTCGGCACCGCCGAGGGAGCCGGCTACGGAGCTGTCCTTGCTCTTGGAGGCTGCGGCACCGCCGCTTGCCCCAGCACCAGCACTCTGGGATGCTGCAGCGCCACCGCTCTGGGATGCTGCAGCGCCGCCGGAGGAACCGTTAGCGGAGCCGTTTTCACCGCTCTTGTCGGAGGAGGAGCCGCTGAGCAGCGAGGATCCGCCCAAGAGGGCGCCGAGCAGGCCGCCGGAGGAACCGGAGTCCTTCAGGGAACCAGAGTCGGACTTGCCCTTGCTGTTGCCGCCACCGGTACCGCCACCGTTGCCACCGCCATTACCGCCGCCGTTGCCGCCACCATTGGTGGGCGGAGGTGGGGTAACCGAGGAAATGGTGTTGGTCACGGTCACGCCGACGTTGCCGCCGTCCTTGATCTTGACCACTGCGGACTTGCCGTCGGGGGCAACGGTCACGTTGCCGGAATCACCGTTGTCAGTGGCGGTGAACTTGGGCTCGCCCCAGGTCACGCCGTCCACGTTCGGCATTTCGATTTCGGAGAGGGTCACTTCGGTCCCAACTGGAAGTTCCTTCTTACCCGAAACCGGGGTGCCATCCAGGCCAACCTCGATCTTTTCGGTTTCGTCCTTGCCATTGGCCTTATAGGCGGCCTGAATGGTGAACTTGGTATCGGTCGGCACCTTGCTGGTGGGGCTCTGATCGGTCAGGTTCTTCTTGACCTCGAAGGACTGACGCTTCACACCCTGAATGGTGCCGGAACTGTACTGGTCACGCTGGATGGTGGAAGTGACTTCCTTGCCCAAAACTTTGGCCTTGTTAGTGGTCTTCTCCCCGGCCGGGGCGATATTTCCGTCGGCGGTCTGCGACTTGTAGGAGGCGCGGTAGTAGCTGTCAGTCTTCCAGCCACCAGCAGGACGCTTCAGGTCGAAGCTGATCTTGGTGCCGCTGCAATTGAGCTTATCCACCTGGCTATCGTGGTCGGCAATTTGCTTGTCGATGCTGTAGTCGTTGCCGCTGTCAGTAGCAGCATACTCGTTGAAGTCGACCTTGCAGTTCTTGTACTGGTGGCCATAGCCGGTCAGTTCATCTTCAACGTGGATGGTTTCCTGGTTGGATTCGGCCAGGTCCTTGCCGGGCATGTTGATGACCCAGTAGCCCTCGTTGCCCTGGATGGTATACCACCCAAACTTAGTGATGTCCTTAGGCAGGCGGTTGTGAGATTCGCCAATGCCAACGCCCTTGCCGGGCAGCTTAGCGCCGGTGCTGGTCTGCTTGTGGTTGACCTCCAGCTCGACGTCGCGGTTATCGCGGGTTTGCTTGGCCTGCAGCTTGGTGGTCAGGGTGCCTTCAACGTTGTCGCGGCCCTCGAATTCCTTGTTGAAGGTACATTCGATGGTTTGCTCATCCGAGACAACCTTGCAGTCACCGCCGTCGGTGCCGTTCTTATCCACCAGCTTGAAGTCTTGTGATGCATAGACCTGGAATTCTGCCGGGTACTTGACGGTGAACTTCTCACCGTTCTTAACCCCGTTTTCTGCCTTCCACTTGGCGTTGAAGGTGGCGTTATCCCATACGGTCAGGGTCTCGTCGGCGCCATTCTGGGCGTCGTTCGAGACCGTGAGTTCGGTGATGGTGATATTGGCGTTGTCGGTGGCATTTTGTGCGTATGCCGGGGTAGCTACCAAACCACTAAAGAAGACCGCAACACCAGCTACCAATGCAGTTGCTGTCCTCCGCATAGATACAGGTTTGTACATATGCAATTCCTTCCCTGTTTTTAAGCGGAAACACGTGTTTTACCGCCCAAGTAAATCCTTCGGAAAAAGTCTAACAAGGCATATTGGCGTCAACAACAACCCGGGGCATTCTTAATTAGCAATTAAGCTGCTTAACATAAAGTTTTACAGGCGAATATAACCCGTTCTTCCTGCATAAATCAGAAAAGAACAGATTATGTTTCCTGTCAACGGGGGCAATTTCGGTTCACCCCGTACGGGTTGAAACCTGATAGCCTTCTTAGTTTGTTATTTGTATTTTACAATAGTTGCAAATCTTTCTCCTCCGGAAAAATCGTAACACTAAATCCGCAAAGGACGTGAATATTGTGCGTGTCATCAAAAAATAAATAAAATAAGAAAACCGCCCCGAAAATTCAGGGCGGCTTAAATCGCTGTTTTTAGACTGAAATATTACCCAGGACTGCCGGCAGAGCAATGTCGCTTCGGTAGTGGCCACCGGGGAGGGTAATTTCGGACAAGACCGAGTACGCCGCGTCCCGAGCGTCGGCAAGCGTTGCCCCCGTGCCAATCACGTTGAGCACCCGGCCGCCGGCAGAAACCAGCTCCCCCGCCTCGTTATATGCGGTTCCGGCATGCCGAACCGCACTCTTGTCTGACGCACCCGTAATTACCTCACCCAAATGGGGGTGCTCTGGGTAGCCTTCGGCGGCCAACACCACGGTGACCGCATACTCGTCATACCATTCCAGCGGCGGCAGGTCGGCCAGCGTCCCCGCCGCCACGGCGTGCAGGACCTCACCAAGCGGGGTTTTAAGCAGCGCCAAGACCGCCTGGGTTTCGGGGTCGCCGAAGCGGCAGTTGAATTCCACCACCGCAGGACCGTCCGGCCCCCAGGCCAGCCCGGCATACAACAGACCGGAGTAGGCACACCCCCGCCGCACAAGTTCTTTCGCCACCGGCACACACACCTCGTCCACAATTCGACGCACCCCATCGGCCGGCAGCCAGGGCAATGGACAATACGCCCCCATTCCACCCGTATTGGGGCCTTGGTCGCCGTCCCCCACTCGCTTATGATCCTGAGCGGGGATTAAGGGAACCACAGTTTCCCCATCTACTAAACAAAACAGGGACACTTCGGGGCCAGTCAGGAATGACTCCAAAAGCACGGGGTTGCCCGCCGCCAGGACCGCGTCCACGTGCGCCCGGGCCGCGGTCCGGTCGTCGGTGACCACCACTCCCTTGCCGCCGGCCAGCCCATCGTCCTTGACCACATAGTGCGGGCCGAAGCGGTCCAGGGCGGATTCGATCTCACTGTTGGAAAGCTCGCTGGTCAGCTGTTCGCTACGGGCGGTTCGCACCCCGGCCGCGGCCATGACGTCCTTGGCGAATGCCTTGGAGCCCTCGATGCGGGCGGCTGCTTTATTGGGCCCGAACACCAGGAACCCTGCGGATCGCAACGCATCGGCAACCCCCGCCACCAGGGGAATTTCCGGGCCAATGACCACCAGGTCAGCGGCAATGTCGCGCGCCAACGCCACCACGGTGTCCGGATCGTCGATGCGGGTGACCTCGCTGTGGAGTGTGGCCAGCGGTTTCATGCCGACGTTACCGGGGGCAACGTGAATATCATCGACGGCGGGATCGTGAAACAGGCTTAACACTAGGGCGTGTTCGCGGGCGCCCGAGCCAAGTACTAGAATGCGCATGGTTCATTATTGTAAAGGATGCTGTTCAGGCCGTTATGGATCGGCATATGTGTGCGACGCATGCCCGCCGGGTGCCGGTAAGCTGGGAAACCATGTCTAGTATTTTCAGCAAGATCATTCGTGGTGAGATCCCCGGCCGGTTTGTGTACCGCGACGACGATATTGTGGCATTTCTCACTATCGAACCATTGGCTTATGGGCACACCCTGGTGGTGCCCGTGCAGGAGGTGGATAGGTGGACGGACCTACCACCTGAGGTGTGGGCGAAGCTCAATGCCGTGGCGCAGCACGTCGGTCAGGCGATCATCAAGGTGTTTGATGCGCCACGGGCGGGGTATATCATCGCCGGGTTTGATGTGCCTCACACCCATATTCACGTGTTCCCCACCAGCAAGATGAGCGACTATGACTTCTCGAAGGTCATCGGTATGAATGACACCGACCCGGCGAAAATGGATGCGGCCGCCAGCGCGCTGCGTGCCGAGCTCGCCAAGACGAATCCCGCCGAGTCCGCCTAACCTGGCCCACCGCCTGCACCACCGCGCCGCTGGGCACCGGCACCGTCTAGGAGGCTAGTTTTGGCAGCACAATGCGGAACGAGGTGCCTTCGCCGACGGTGCTTTCGACGGTAATGGCACCCTGGTGGGCCTCCACGATGGTTTTCACAATCGCCAGCCCCAACCCGGAGCCGCCGGTCGCCCGGGTTCGGGACGTGTCCGCCCGGTAGAAGCGTTCGAAAATGTGTGGCAGGTCGGCTTCCTGTACCCCCACGCCGTCGTCGGAAACCTCCAGTATGACGTGGTTATCATCCGTGTCGATACTCAATCGCGCTTTGGCTTCCTCGCCACCGTGTTTGAGACTGTTGACAATAAGGTTGGTGAGCACCTGGTGCAGCCGGGCCGTGTCCCCCATCACCATGGGCATGTCGGTCGCCTTGGCATCCACCTCGATGCTGCGCTCCGGGTAGGCAGCCCGAAGCGACCCCACCACCGACAACCCCAGGGCCAGCATGTCTACCGGGGCTTCGTCGAATCGGGCTTCTTCGCTGCGGGTGAGGCTGAGCAGGTCTTCCACCAGTAAGCTCATGCGGGCGGCCTCTTCCTCTATCTTTTTCATCACCATGGTGGCATCGGTGGTGGCACCCGACCGGTATAGTTCCGCGTACCCTTTGACGCTGGTCAGTGGGGTACGTAACTCGTGCGAGGCGTCACCCAGGAAGCGCCGCATTTGGGTTTCCTTGGATTGCAGTTCCACGATAGAGGCTTGAAGCTGCTCCAGCATCACGTTCATGGAATGAGAAAGGGCACCCACCTCAGTGTTTTCCGGCAGCACAGGAGCGCGGCGATCCAGGTCACCGTTGGCAATGGCCTTGGCGGTTTCCTCCACTTTCCGCAGCGGACCCAGGGTGCGCCGAATCACAAAATAGCCCAGTACCCCAATCAGGAATAGCACGGCGATGCCGATGCGGATTTGGCCGGCCACGAGTTTATTCAGCAGGATTTGTTCATTGCGGACCTGCTTGCCGATAACAATGATGGAGTCCTCATAGGTGCCGGCGAGTACCCGCCAATCGGTTTGCCCATCCTGCGATTTGACGGTGTGGGCTTTGCCGTCGAATTGTATTTCCCGCATGGCGGGCAGCGAGACCTCTTTATAGCCGTTTTGTACCCGATATTCGCCTTCTTTATAGAGCCGGTAAACGAAAAAATCCGAGGGTAGAACGCTCACATACCGATCGTCGTATTGGTACAGTTGTTCGTTGCGCGCCCAGCCTTTCAGCCCCCACTCCAAGTCCTCGTCGACCCGCGAGAATGCCACCTCATACATGGCTTGTTGGATGGCAACGGCACTGGCTAGCAGCCCGACGCCGGCGACGATGACGGTGACAAAAAGCAGGGCAACCCGCAGCGGTATGCCCATTCGTTGTCCCCGCTGGGCTCGCCCGCCCTTCTTTGATTTTTTCTTGCTTTGCGACGACTCCGGCTGCGGCTCTCGCGGTTGTTGTGATTCTTGCGGCGCTTCTTGGAGTTCTTGTGTCATGCCAGATCGTTCCTTGAAATACCGTTATACCCGTGGTTTCCGCAGCACATAGCCCACACCCCGCACGGTGTGGATCAGGGGCACATCACCGGTGTCGATTTTGCGCCGCAGGTAGGAGATGTACGATTCCACCACATTGCCGTCGCCACCGAAATCGTAGTGCCACACGTTATCGAGGATCTTGGGTTTCGACAGCACCACCTCGGCGTTCAACATGAGATAACGCAGGAGGTTGAATTCGGTGGGGGATAATTCCACCACGGTGCCGCCCTTGGTGACCTCGTGGGTGTCGTCATTCAGCACCAAATCGTCGTAGGTAAGCACATTGTCGTCCTCGACTTCCTCGGCAACCTGGGCGCCGCGCCGCAGAATCACCCGGAGGCGGGTAATGACCTCTTCCAGGGAGAACGGCTTGGTCACGTAATCGTCAGCGCCAATGGTCAGGCCGTGAATGCGATGTTCCACCGCATCCTTGGCGGTGAGGAACAGGACCGGGCCTTCAAATCCCAGGGCGCGCAGCTTGGGGAGGAGCTCGAAACCATCCATGCCAGGCATCATGACGTCAAGGATGAAGGCGTCGGGCTTAAACTCAGGGGCGACTTCAAGCGCCTGCAGGCCAGAGGTGGCGGTAGCGACCTCAAAACCCTGGAATTTGAGGCTGACAGTGAGCAATTCGACAATGTTGGGCTCATCGTCGACAACGAGCACTTTGGTGGAGTTTTCTTTCATACGGTTCATTGTTCCTTACTGACGCCTAATTCGCACTTTGATTACTGCCGCCATATCGTTCTGTGAGTTTGATAACTGTAACGTACGTTCGGTATAGTTACGGCTCATGGATGTGGCCACCACCAACAAAAATTCCACCCGATGGGTCTTCCTTGGGGTTATCTCCCTTGGCCTGTTTATGATCGGCGTCGATAACTCCATCCTGTACACCGCGCTCCCAACGCTGAAAACCAGCCTGCACACCACCAGCCTGGAAGCACTGTGGATCATCAACATGTATCCCCTGGTCCTATCCGGCCTCCTGCTCGGCACCGGAACCCTGGGGGATAAGATCGGCCATCGCCGAATGTTCGAAATCGGCCTCAGTATTTTCGGTGTTGCCGCACTCGTGGCCGCCTTCGCCCCCAACCCCGAAATCCTCATCGCCGCCCGAGCCCTCTTCGGCATTGGCGCCGCCACCATGATGCCCGCCACCCTGTCGCTGCTGCGCACCACCTTCACCGACGTGCAGGAACGCAACACCGCCATCGGGATTTGGGGCGCCACCGCCACCCTGGGCGCCGCCTCCGGGCCGGTCATCGGCGGACTCCTCTTGGAACATTTTTGGTGGGGTTCCGTGTTCCTCATTAATCTTCCCGTGGTGATTATTGCCGTCATCGGCACCACAACCATCGCACCCCCCAACGCGCCCAACCCTAAGCGGCAATGGGATTTCCTCTCATCGTTTTGGGCCATGGTGGCCATGATGGGCCTGGTCATGATAATCAAAGAGGCCACCCACTCCCCCATCGACTTGGGGATCATCGGCGGCGCCGCCGCAGCCCTCATCGGCGGCGGCTGGCTGTTTGCCCGCCGGCAACGATTCCTCACCGAACCCCTCCTGGTGCTCACGGTGTTTCAGAATAAGGTGTTTACCGCCGGCGTCCTCGGCGCGGGGTTTGCCATGTTTGCCCTGTCGGGAACCGAACTGTTGACCACGCAACGATTCCAGCTGGGCGAAGGGTTCACGCCTCTGGCTGCCGGACTCGTCACCGCGGCCGGGGCCGTCGCCGCGATCCCCACCTCGGTCCTGGGCGGCATCATGCTTAGCAGGGTCGGGTTCCGGCCCCTCATCAGCGGCGGGTTCGCTATTATTGCCGCCGGCGCCGCCCTCTGCATGTGGGCGATCGGTAATGATTCCCTCGGGCTGTTCATTGGCAGCCTCATCGCCGCGGGCGCCGGCGCCGGCCTGGTCATGTCCGTATCCTCGACCGCCATCATCGGCTCCGCCCATCCACGCTACTCCGGCATGGCCTCCGCAATGGAAGAAGTATCCTATGAGTTCGGAACGCTCCTATCGGTGGCGGTTTTAGGTTCGTTGATGCAATTATTTTATTCCTGGTTCGCCCCCGCCCAGGTTGCCGACAGCTTTGAATCCGGCCTGGTCAACCCGCAGCTTTTCGACGCCGCCTACGCCGCATTCAACTCCGGGTTCACCCTGGTCATGCTGGTAGTGGCGGCCGTTTCGGCCACGGTTGCCGGCATCACGGCATGGCTCCTCCACAATAATCCGAAAGAAACCGACTATGCGCACGAGTAAAAAAGAACATGTACTACGGTCGGCGATGACGATCGTCGAAAAGCAGGGCCTCGCCGCCCTCACCTACGAGTCGCTGGCGGCGGAATCAGGCCTGAGTAAGTCGGGGCTCATCTACTATTTCCCATCCCGGCAAACATTACTGCTCGAAATCAACCGGTTTCTGGCCGCGCAATGGGAAGAAAAAATGGTGGAGCTGGCGGGCGGGCCCGCACACGAGGTAGGCAAGCGGGAACGAATTCGCGCAAGTTTCCTGGTCATGTCGCAGTCGGCCACCCTGGCTGACTTACGCATGACTCTGGACGCCGCCGACAACCCGGAAATGCTCCAACCCTGGCTCGACGTCATGGCCCGATGGAGCGCCTCGCCAGACGACTCCGACCACTACCTGCTACAAATCATCGCGGACGGCCTATGGGTTCACGATCATATCAACGGGTTTTCCCTCTCACCTCAGCAGCGGCAACAATTGACTCAGCAAGCACTCATGTTGTTTCACCCCGATCCTGGGTAAAGTGTCTTTCATGACAACTAACTTCACCGGACAGCGCACCGACAAAACCACGGTGGTGTTGTGGAGCCTCTGGGATTTAGGGTCGGCGGCATTTAATGCCGTGCTCATTACCTTCGTGTTCTCCGTCTACCTGACGGATTCCGTGGGAAAAACCATCGACTCTAGATTCACCCCCACCACCTGGTTAGCCATCGCCATTGGCATTGGCGGCATGTTTATCGCCCTGCTGGCACCGGTCATTGGTCAACGATCCGACGCCCGCGGCACCCGACGCCGAAGCGTCCGGGTGTGGACGCTCATCACCATCATCATCATGCTGTCGTTGTATTTCATCCGCAACGACGACCCCATCTATTTCTGGCTGGGAATCACCATCCTGGCCATAGGATCCGTGACCTACGAGTTGGGCGAGGTGAGCTATTTCGCCATGCTCAACCAGGTATCCACCGAAAAAAATGTTGGCCGGGTGAGCGGCTTTGGTTGGGCCCTGGGCTATTTCGGCGGCATTTTCCTGCTACTCATCTGTTACTTCGGATTCATCGCCGACGACGGCGGCTACCTGCACATCTCCACGGAGGGTGGCCTGAATGTGCGCCTGGTGGCCATCATGTCCGCCCTATGGTTTCTCGTCTTTGGGTTGCCGGTCATGTTCCGGGTGCCGGAAATAGCACCAAATCCGAACATTGGTTCGGATGGTTTTGTCGAATCCTATAAGGAACTATGGCACACCCTCCGGCGACTGTGGCGCAAAGATAGGTCCTCGGTCTTTTTCCTCATTTCCTCGGCAATCTTCCGGGACGGCCTGGCCGGCGTGTTCACCTTCGGCGCCATCCTGGCGGTCTCGGTGTACGGGCTCGACGCCGGCGACGTCCTCATCTTCGGGATCGCCGCCAACCTGATTTCAGCCCTCGGCGCGGTGGTGTGCGGCTACTTTGACGATATTTTCGGGCCGAAACCGGTGATTATGGTGTCACTGGTCTCCATGATCGCCATGTGTTTTATCCTCTATTTTGTATCCGGCCCCACAAACTTCTGGATCTACGGGCTGATTTTGACGCTCTTCGTGGGTCCGGCACAATCATCGTCACGAACGTTCCTGTCCCGCATGGCCCCACCCGGCTATGAGGGGCAAATGTTCGGACTCTACGCAACCACCGGCCGGGCCGTCAGCTGGATGGCCCCCGCAGCATTCTCCCTGTTCAGCATGCTTTTCGGTGGGGACCGGGCGGGCATTTTCGGGATCGCGGTCATCCTCTTAGCCGGGGCCCTAGTATTGGTGAAGGTCAAGGAGCCGACCAAGGTCGAAGCATAAGGAGCAGCGCATGTTTGGGCGTCGAAAAGCGATGCCGCAGGCGACGGTTGACGTGGCGACCAGCCCGCCACTCGCACCCATTGCACCGGTCGATTTAACCAGCCACGAGCAGGTGTCGGCGGTGCTGGGGGTCGCGGCGGGCATCGGCCAGGTGCTGATTGCGGCGGGGACCACGAATTTCGACGCGAAAAACCAGGTGGTGGCGGTGACCGAGGCGTATGGGCTGTTTCACTGCCACGTGGATTTGACGTACACGCGCATCCGATTATTCAGCTATGTGGCCGATTCGCGCCGGAATCCGGTGACGGTGGTGCGGGTGATGCCGGCACCGGTGCAGGATTTTCTGCGGCTGCGCCGGGTGGACACACTGATTCGGGATATTCTTTCGGGCCGGGCTTCGCTTGTCGACGCGCAGGCGCGGCTGAATGCCATTATCACGGCGCCGCCCTCGTTGGGGCTGGTGGGAGTGGTGTGCAGTTGGATGGTGTTGGGTGGCGCGGTGACCCTACTCCTCGGCGGTGACGTGTGGGCGGCCGCGGCGTCAACGGTGGCGTCGGGCCTGGTGATTTGGTTGGCGGCGGTGCTGGGCCGGCGGGGATTGCCACTGTTTTTCCAGAATGTGGCAGGTGGGTTCTGCGCGGCTGTGTTTGCGTCTGCCGTGTATCACGCCGGGCTCATGGTGGGGTTATTGCTGCGGCCGAGCATGGTGATTGCCACGTCCATTATCGCGCTATTGGCGGGGTTGACGCTGGTGCAGGCGATTCATAATGGGGTGTCATTTGCGCCGGTGACGGGGAACGCCCGGTTTTTCGACACGATGCTGATTACGGGCGGGGTGGTTGCCGGGGTGGCGATCGGCATCGAGGTGTCGGTGCTACTGCATGTGCCGCTGCCACCGATGGAAACCATTGCAGCCCCGAACCTGGCCAGCGCCACGATTCGAGTGGTGGGCGGTGCGGTGGCGTCCGCCGCGTTCGCCCGGGCGTGTTACGCCGACTGGTTGTCGGTTGGGGTGTCGGGGTTGACGGCGCTCGTGGGGTCGAGCGTGTTTTATTTCATGCTGCTGCCCACGGTGCTTGACGACGTGATGGCGATGGCGTTAACCGCCACGTTGATCGGGCTCATTGGCGGGCTTTTGGCCCGCCGCTATCAGGTGCCTCCCCTGATTGTGGCGATTGCCGGGGTGACTCCCCTGCTGCCTGGGTTGGCGATTTATCGGGGCATGTATGGGATGCTGCATCACCAATTGACGGTGGGGTTGAGCAATCTGACGATTGCCATGTCGACGGCAATGGCGTTGTCGGCCGGGGTGGTGTTTGGGGAGTGGATTGCCCGGAAAATTCGTCGCCCTCGGGGGCTGGGGAAATACATGCGGCTATATCGAATTTTGGGGCGACGGTCCGGGGTGTTTAACTAGCGTGTTTGTGGGTCAGGGCCTCGTGGAGTTCGGTGAATTCCTCGGGTACTACCATGGGCTCGGGTTTTTCGGCTAGCACCACGTCGAGGGATTCCCCGCGTTCTTGGGCCTCGGTAATGGTTTGTTGTATGGCCTCGATTTGTTGGTGGCTTTCTTCTAGCTTTTTGGTCTTTTCTGCAAATTCCGTTTCGATGCGGTGTTTTTCGGCTTCAAATAGGCGTTCTTGTTCTTCTAAGAGGCGGAGGATTTCTTTTTTGCGTTGTTCGAATTCGACGGGCTGCATGTATTCGATCATGCCTGAAAAGTTCGTTAAATGACGGCCGTTATGGGGTGTGTCGGCCACCTTGGTGGGATGGTCGACCCCATTATGCTGCTAGAATGCGGAAGCGAAATATTTTTGAGACCTTTTTCGCACCATCGCTAAATAATCACATGAGTAACATTAGACGTCTTCATTAACACAAGTCAGACGATTACTAAGACCAGCCCTAAAATACGCCAATATTATCCCGTGATTTGCTACATATAACCACAAGAAATAACGGATTGACCAATACCTGAAAACCCCATAATCCCCGCCGCACCTTTGCGTGCGATGGGGATTATGAGTGGGAAGGAAATTCTAAAGTATCAATCCTTACGCTTGTAATGCGACTCCTTACGTCTAGTCTTGCGTCCGGTAACCGTAGTAGTTTGCCACCGCCAGCGCCACAGACTTCTCGGCGAAACCCTTAAAATTGGTGAAATTCTTTGCGATGTCCTGCTGCAATTTGGTGCCGCAAGCGTTATCATCGGCGTCGCAATTATGCTGCTTGACCAGCTTATCCAGGTTTGCGGTGTCCTCCCGACCCGATGGAGTGTAACCCTGGCCCGCGACGATCCGGTTATAGTGGTTACCCGCAACCAAGAGGTAGCCGGAAGCGTTCTCGCCAGTGGCGATACTCACATTGAAAGTTTGCTTCCCTGCCGGCCCCATCAGGTACTTGCGGAATGCCCCCACCTGGGCATCGTAGTCGGTTTTCTCGCTGACCTGACGCGGCGGTACTGTCGGCTCGGGCACGACCGGTGCGGGTTCTGAGGGCGCGGTAGTTGACGTCGACGGCGCAGCGCTTGCACTGGTCGACGGGGCGGCACTCGGGCTTGGCGACGGCTGTTTCTGGGGGCCATCAAACAGGGATACCGACAAGCTGGATAGGTCCGTCAGGGAACCCAAGTCCTGAGCCGATGCAGCTACCGGAACGACCGCTGCGACAGCGGTCAGGCACGATGCGGCAAAAGCCAGCGCAATTTTTTTACTCATAAACCGTTCCTGGAAAGATGAAAATTCTTTCATAAAGCATTCCTGCGAAAATGAAAAGAAAAATGAATATTTCAGACTCATGCTGACGGTATCAAATTTAAAAAGAATGTAAATAGGGGGTAAATGATGGGGGTGTAAGAGGTGAGAATATCCCAGCATACAGCCTATATTCTTCCCCATTAATACCACAGGTAATATCAAACCTTTCTCACAGAGCCTCAGGCCAATATCTTAGATAACCAGCTCTTTTCCTTGGTGGTGACACGCTTTTACATAAACGTTGCAAATCAATAACAAATACTAACCACAACATAACAATTCGCTAACTACCGCTGGTGAATGACTTTTCTCTTACCTATGGAAAAAATCAGGCAATAATTCTCTTAGAATCATTTGTATCAGGGGTGACTATATTTACCCCCTCATACCATTTCGGCATTGTCTGACACATTATATTCACCATAAAAGTAATGATTATTAGCAATTCGCTTCACCCATTAGGGTTAGATTTTCCCCCTTTTTAGGCGTCGAAAAGCTGAGCACACAACCTCGCCTGTTCGGGTGTGGGGCACACGATTGTGCAGGTTTCGGCACGCGCCGTGATGACTACCGCCGCGGTGCCGCCAGCGTTGATGCGCACCCCGGCGCGCGACTTGGTGACGATCCAATTGATCCACCCGCGGTTGCGGCCATCGTCGGGGATGACCTGCACGGATTCAATGCTGTCGAGGGGAATTTCCCGCGACCATAGGGGTGCCACCAGCAATACCGTGGTGTCGTCGACGGTGATCCGAACGGTGCAGCCCCACGCCGCCCATCCGATAAGCGCGAGCGCGGCCAGGGCGGCGACGATGGTGGGCGGTGTCCAGTGAAAGTAGGCGACGAGGGCAGCGATGATGGCGACGCCCGGGATGATGAGGGTGAGGCGAACCGGCACCGTGGGTTTGAGGGTCATTGTCGTGGGGGTCATAGGCATCAACTGTCATAGTACGTGAGTTCGAACGCCGGTCGGTGTCGAGGTCGAGCTCTGACCACTAACGCGGTGCGCTTAGCATTATCGTTATAACCCCATGACTATCGACGAGGTGACACCATGCAATTGGGGAGAACCTATATTTATTCCAATTTCCTAAAGGCAATGATGATTTTTGCCACGATGTTGCTGACTGTGGGCGTCGCACTCATACTGACCCCGCGAACCGACATGAGCGAAGTGGCCAAGTACACTGTCGTGGGCATCGTTTGGCTTGTGGCTCTTTACGTTGTAAGCAGGAGGTTTCGCACCATGGCCGAGAGGAATGCGCCGCGACCGTGGTGGCGCATGACTGCTTCTCGCTTCCTGGGCTGGGCGTTTGCGATATTTTTTGCCGCGGCGGGGATATGGATAGCCGCGGGCAGCAACCTGCTTCCCAGCAATCCGCTGCTCGGGATTGCGTATCTCGCATTCGGCAACCTGTTTGTTATGAGCGCGCTGCGGCCGCCGACATGCCAGCGGTGAGGGGCGGGAGGTCGCCGGGCTAGGCCACTAGGTATTCCTCGCGGGTGGCATCGTGGTTATGGTCGGCGCTTGTTGCCTGAATGAAGTCATCGACGGTGGAGTCTGCACCCAGGTTGAGGGATGCAATGTTGATTTCGGATTCGGGCTTTCGATCGGTGGCCTCATTGGTGTTCATACGCCGCAGACAAAGCCCCTCGGGGTAGGCAACTGCCAGATAGAGTCGGTGAGCGCTGGTCACCTGTGCGAAAACGTCACCGAGCATATCATCGGGCAGGCATGCCAGCACGATGATGTCACCGTTGAGTGACAAGCCATTATCGAAACTGCCCCATGCTTCGGGTTCGTCCTGGAGCTTGCCGACAATCTCCCGGCGCGAGAGTGCGTGGTTGGGATCTGTATCGTGATGGACGCGGAGCCACACATCGGCGTGATGCTCGTCGGCGGCGAGGATGAGTCGCTCATGGTGCTCGTTGAGTCGTATGTGGTTTTCGGGTTGTTCCGCTAACAGGGCGAGCGCCTCGGTGATGTCTTTCCGGGCTTCCGCCAGGGTATCGCCGAAGCCGTAGGCCGAATGTGAGAGCGCATATGCTTCCCATCCGTCATCCCGGGTACAACGGAATGCAACGTCATAGATGCCGTCAATCATTTTTGTGTTCTTCTCTCGGTTATTTCCCGGGCCGGTTTGGGTTCTGGTCCAGGTTCTGGGTATTTCCACGAAGGCATGCGACCGTAATCTTGCAGAATCTGGTCCAAACATCATGATAAATATCATTGTTCGGGTGTTATGGGGCTTCTACAATGAGGAATCGACCGCTTTCCATTGTGGAGAACCACGGGTCACCTGTCCGCCGATGCAGGTGGCCCGTGTTTCAATTTTGACCGGTTTCGCCATACTGCGCTGGGGTTTGAGGTTTAGTGGTACCAGTTCGCCCCTGCTGGATCGAGAACGTCAAGCTCAGCACATTCACTGAGCTCTAGTGTATGGCTAGTTCCAGCTTTTTCTGTTTTCTGCCCACCGGAACTCTAGCTCAGCAAACATGCAGCCGGTTCTTCTCGTGACCCCATGAGCAATGAGCATATTCATGATAAATATCATTGGTCCCGGCGTGATGTGGCCGCTAGAGTGGAGGCAACGCGGTCATCAATTCACACGCTATTTGTTTGGATGCTCTGTGAAGAGATGAAGGCCACCCGCATGTGAAAACACGGGTGGCCTATCAATTTTCTTCAGTGGAGCTGGAGATGGGACTTGAACCCACAACCTACGGTTTACAAGACCGTTGCGCTACCGATTGCGCCACTCCAGCACATGCCGAGAATGAAAACTGGCACGAGGTGAATAGTACTAAAACTTTGCCGGTAATCCAATGTGGCGGACAATAAGGCTATGAGGCGCTATCATCGTTCAATCCGTATTCATGCATTACGCTTGAGGTAATGACGATAATGGAATGGTGGTAATCCTGCTGTGAGCTCGGTTTTTACTGTACTGCGCCGCCTGGCTACGGGTGGGGGCCGCATTGCCACGATTGACGCGGCCAAGGCTGCGCCACCCCCATCACCATTAGCCCCGGTGGATCTGACCGATCCCGCCCAGGTTGCCGGCGTCATGGATTTGGCTGCGCGGGTTGGTGATATTTTATTGGCTTCCGGCACCTCAAACCGGGATACTGTGGTGCAGGTTCATGCGGTGGCCTCTGCTTATGGTTTGCACTATATGCATGTGGATATCACGCTGAATACTATTACCGTGTTCACCACCATTGGTGTGGAGCAGAAGCTTCCCGTCAGCGTGTTTCGGGTGGTGTCGAATATGCGCACGGATTTTTCGAAGTTGAGCGAGGTGGACCGGCTTATTCGGTCTATTCAGGCGGGCGCCACGTCCCCGGATATTGCCACGAAGATTTTGGATGGCCTGTACCGGTCGCCGGCATCCTATGGGTTTAAGACTTCCCTGGTGGGGTGGGGTGGGTTGGCCGCATTGGTGTCGGTCATGATTGGTGGGGGTTGGTTGCCGGCGGTGGTGTCGTTTCTCATTGGGGTGGTCATCATTGGCATGGATGCGGTGTTGCGCCGGCAGAAGCTGCCGCCGTTTTTTCATAATGTGTTTGGTGGGTTTATTGCCACCCTGTTGGCTGCTGTCGCATATTCCTGGTCGCCGGATAATGTGACCCCGTCGCATATTATTGCGGCCGGCATTGTGGTGATGTTGGCGAACCTGTCGTTGGTGCAGTCGTTGCAGGATGGTATTACCGGGGCGCCGGTGACGGCGAGCGCCCGGTTCTTTGAGACGTTCCTGCTCACCAGCGCGATTGTGGCCGGGGTGGGTGCGGGGATTCAGGCGTCGGGGTGGTTGGGGATTTCCTTACCCGCCTTGGAGCCGCTGCACCAGCCGACCACGGCCATGGCCCTGGTGGGGATTATGGCCGGGGCCGCGGCGTCGATAAGCTTCGCTATTGCCTGCTATGCGGAGCTGTCGTCGGTGTTTGTTGCGGGGGCCACGGCGGCGGTTGGTACCAGCATGTTTTACGCATCCATGCTGGTGTTGGGCATGTCGCATATCACGTCGGCCGCGATTGCCGCCACCACTATTGGGTTCGGTGGCGGCCTGCTGGCCCGGCGGTTTCTCATTCCGCCGCTGCTCACCGCGGTCGCCGGTATCACCCCCATGCTGCCGGGGCTGGCGTTGTATCGGGGCATGTATGCGGCGCTGAATAATCAGCTGTTGGTGGGGTTCGCCAATATGGCGGTGGCGCTGTCGGTGGCGGCTGCGTTGGCGTCCGGTGTGGTGTTGGGTGAGTGGGCGGCCCGGAAGCTGCGTCGCCCGCCGAAGATCACGTTCTACCGCGCATTTCGTCGACCGCAGTTTGGTTCACATTCGGGGCCGAAATAGCGTAAGATATTGGTTTTGCATAGCTTGGAGTTTCTGATAATGAAGGAGGCGGCCCCTTGCCACCAAAGGTCACTGATACCCGCAGCCCAGCGGAGCCCTTGCACGCCGTTGAGGAGGAAACCGCTGCCGCTGCCCGCAAGGTTGTCGCGTCTTATGCGGAAAACTTTTTCGACGGTGTGACATTGATGTGCATGTTGGGTGTCGAGCCCGCAGGCTTGTCGTATAAGAAGGTTTATGCGGAGTATGCGGATACTATAGCGCCGAAGAAGACCACGAAGCGCAGTAAGAAAACCACGAAAAAGGCTACTAAGAAGGCAACGAAGAAAGCCACCGCCAAGAAAACCACAAAGAAAGCCACGAAGGCCGCGAAGAAGACTACTAAAAAGACCACGAAGAAGGCATAAATGAATGACTTTGTGGTGGTTGCCAACCGGCTGCCCGTCGATTTGCACTATGACGATAATGGTGCGCCGGTGTGGACGCCCAGCCCCGGCGGCCTGGTTGCTGCGTTAACCCCGGTGTTGGCGCAGCATCATGGTTGTTGGATTGGTTGGCCCGGCACCACCACGGAGGCCCCCGAACCGTTCCGCACCGAGTCGGGGATTCTGCTCAACCCGGTGAGTCTTTCCCAGTCGGATTACGAAGAGTTTTACGAGGGGTTCGCTAATGCCACCTTGTGGCCGCTGTACCATGATCTGATTGTGACCCCCAGGTATCACCGTAATTGGTGGGATGCCTACCAGCGGGTGAACCGGAAATTTGCGGAAACCGCGGCCCAGGTTGCCGCCCCCAATGCCACCGTGTGGGTGCAGGATTATCAGCTGCAACTCGTGCCTGGCATGCTTCGGGAGTTGCGACCCGATTTGACCATTGGGTTTTTCCTGCATATTCCGTTTCCCGCCCCCGATTTGTTCCGGCAGTTGCCGTGGCGGGAAGAAATCCTCACCGGGATGTTGGGGGCGGATATGGTTGGATTCCATTTGGCGTCGAACGCCCGGAATTTCCTCCACGTGGTGGCACACTATTCGGAGCATGATGTGTCCGGCACGGTGTCGGTGCGGGACATTACCGCCCACGTGCACACGTCAGACGACCGGCAGGTGGGGATTGGGGCATTTCCGATTGCCATTGACCCCACGCCGTTTTTGGTGGATATAGATAAGACCGAGGTGCGGTCTGAGCTGGGGAATCCCAACCAAATCATTTTGGGCGTGGATCGGCTGGATTACACCAAGGGGATTTTGCAGCGGCTGCAGGCGTTGGAGGAGCTACACAAGGCGGGCATGATGCCACCCCGAACGGTGTTTTTGCAGATTGCGACGCCCTCCCGGGAGCGAATTGACCATTACCGGCGAACCCGGAACATGGTTGAGCAGGCAGTGGGGCGGATCAATGGCCGGTTTGGGTCGTTGGGGTCGCAGGTGGTGTTGTACCAGCACCAGTCGTTCGATCGGGAACGGTTGGTGAAGCTCTACGCCACGGCGGATATTATGCTGGTCACACCGTTTAAGGATGGCATGAACCTGGTGGCGAAGGAGTATGTGGCCTGCCATGGTGATGGTTCCGGCGCGCTGGTGTTGAGCGAGTTCGCGGGGGCGGCTGAGGAATTGTCGGAGGCGTTTTTGTGTAATCCGTTTGATGTGGAGTCGATAAAACAGCAGCTGTTGGCGGCATTGTCGGCGTCGCCCGCGGAGAAGCAGGCGCGGATGCTGCGGATGCATGAGCAGGTAATTAGTCACGATGTGAATGTGTGGGCAACCGCGTTTTTACGCTGCCTTACCTTAGGATAGGAGCATGCGTCGAACCGTTGCTGTTGTGTGTGCCGTGCTGTTATCCGGGTTTGTCCTCCAGGGGTGTGGGGCGAAACAGGAGGAGATTGCGGACACCTCATGGCAGGTGGTTGGGGTGTATACGACCCCGAATTATCCGGCGACGGTGCCGGATGCGGTGGCGGGCGCGGTTGCGGTGAATTTTGGGGCGACGACCATTAGCGGGTTTACCGGGTGCGCCCCGTTGCAGGGGACGGTGAGTTTTACGCAGGCGGGCAAGCCGGCAAATTCGGTTGATGGTGATGCGTTGCATGTGGAGAAGGTGTCGTATCGGCAGGTTGATGAGGATCAGTGCACGGGGCATATTCGGTTTGTGCACGATGCGATTGTGCAGTTTTTTGAGCATCATGATTTCGCGGTGTCCCGGCCGACCGGGGGCGAATTATTGCTGACGGTGAGCGGCAGCGAGCTTTACGACGATGCTCCGGCGCTGCGGCTGGTGCATTAGTGTTGACTGTATGAACTTGGATGCTACATTGGCCGCTGTGGCCGCAACACCACGGTTGTTGGTGGTTTCTGACTATGATGGCACGCTTGCCGAATTCAATACTGACGCCTATGCGGTGTCCACAAATCCCACCGCGGAACGGGCTCTCAAGGAGTTGGCGGCGTTGCCGGATACCGAGGTGGCGATCCTGTCCGGCCGGCATACGGAGGGGTTGAAGCAGGTCACTGGTTTTGATGAGACCGATTTTATTTTGGCGGGTTCGCACGGTGCGGAGTCGAACATTGGGAAAATTCGGGCGTTGACGGATGAGCAGCAGGCGGTGCTCGACCAGATCACCACGACATTTGAGGAGTTGGCGGCGCAGGTGGAGGGGGCGTTTGTGGAGTATAAGCCCTACCATCGGGTGTTGCATTTGATTCGGGCGACGGACGAGTCGAAGGCCGCCGAAATATATGAGCGGGCCAGCCATGCTGATATTCCGGGGGCGCATTTGAAGCCGGGCAAGTGGATTGTGGAGGGGGCAGCAATTGACATGACCAAGGGCACGTGGATTACCATAGCCCGGAAACAGTTGGGGGCCACGGCGGTGATTTTTGTGGGGGATGACCGCACCGACGAGGACGGGTTTGCGGTGCTTGGCCCGGGTGATCTGTCGGTGAAGGTGGGCGCCGGGGACACGAAGGCACAGTATCGGGTGCCGGATGTGTCCGGTGCCGGGGAGTTTTTTGCCCAGCTAGTTGCAGCGCGGCGGGCCAATGGTGGTGCCGGGGTGGAAGGCAACATCTAGGGTGGTTTTGTCGTCATAATATTCGCCGTCAATCATGTGCATGAGAGTGTGGCCGGCGTATTCACCCTTGGCCCTATTGGGTTGCACAACGGTTGCAATGCCCCGCATGCGGGCCTCCCTGATGCCATCGAATCCGGTGATGGAGAGGTCTTTGGGGATGCTCATGCCGTGGTCGTGGGCGCATTGCATGGCGCTGAGCGCCATGGTGTCGGCGGTGCACAGGATTGCGGTGATGTCCGGGTAGTTGGTGAGGAGTTCTTTCGCAGCGGCGTAGGTGGCCTCGGGCGTGTTGGTGTGCCGTTCGATAATGGGGATGGTGTGGGTGGCAATACCGGCGTTGGCAAACACACGGAGCGCCCCCTGCACCCGGGCTCGTTGCACATGATGCTGCGCATCTTCCACCCTTTCGGGGGTGACTAGGCCGTCGTTGTCGGTGATGCACAATCGGAGGCAGAGGATGCCGATGCGACGGTGGCCGGCGTCGACAAGCGCCTGGGCGGCGGGGGCGATGGCGCCGCCCTCATCAATGCCGACGAATGGGAATCGGTTGTCGTCAATGGGTTGATCGCACACAACCGTGGGGAGGCCCCGGGTATGGGTTGCTTCTAAATAGGGGTCGTTTTTCGCAACGGAATAGACGACGAAACCGTCGACCACGGCCGAGTTGACCAGCTGTAATGCGGCGGAGGGATTGGTTGCGGTGGGCCCCACGGGGACCAGGGTGAGGGTGGTTTGAAACCCAATGCATGCTTCGGCCAGGCCGGCGAGGAAATCAACCGATGCCATGTCTTCGAATGCATACGCGAGATGTTCGGTAACGAGCACGCCAATGCTGCCGACGCGTTTCATGCGAAGAGAGCGGGCGGCCGGGTCGGGCCCTGGGTAGCCTAGTCGTTCGGCGGTGTCGAGAATGCGGACTCGTAAATCTTCGGAAAGTTGTTCCGGATGGTTGTATGCGTTGGAGACTGTCGTTCGGGACACACCTAGTTCTTCGGCGAGTGAGGCGAGAGAAGTTCTACGTGCGCTGCGTTTTGCCATGCCACACAACTTAGTGGAAAGACGCAAAGATTTCTTATAAATCTGCAGATTGTGGAAAAATTGTTCATTTCAGCAGGGAACGCCCCCCACCAGTGGGGGCAATGCAGATATGCTCTGGGTATGGATATGCGTGTTTTCGGGTCTCGTCGATATGGCTTTGTACCGGGGCCGGCGGCGGGGGGTCACCGTGATGATCTCTTAGTGTGGTTGCATGGATCCACCCAATCGGCGACGGTAACCCGCAGGTTTACCAACCGCCGATTCGAGCATTTAGGCATGTCAGTGGCCTATCCTGAGGGGGTTGCGCGACATTGGAATGATGGGCGGAGGCTTTTACAGGAAAAAACCCGGGAATTAGGCACAAACGACGTAGAATATCTCACGGAATTCGTACACAGTTTCGAATGCACGGGCCGGGTGTTTGGGGCGGGTTTTTCCAACGGCGGGCACATGATCTACCGGCTGCTCCACGAAGCCCCCGGGCTTTTCGACGCCGCCCTCGTCATCGCCGCAACCCAACCAACACCAGAAAACTTCCTCCCCGCACCCCCAACCACCGACCGGTGGCGGCCCACTCCCCTACTCCTCATCCACGGGGAATCCGACCCCATCGCACCCATAGCGGGCGGCACCGTGCGCGGCGGCACCCAATCGGCGCAGGCCACAGCCGACTATTATCGGCGACTCAACGGGGACGCCGCCCCGGTGCGGCTCGTCACGCTGCCGAACACGGGGCACGTGGTCCCCGGGCCCGGATGCGTCACCTCCGAATTCCTCGGCCCCGCAAACGAGTCGGTGGACGCGGCAAAGCTCTTCGGCCAATTCATCGACGAACTCCCCCGATAGCGGCGTCGACAAGCAAAAATTAGGGGGCCTCGTTGAGGGGACGCAGGGTCTTCGTCACCATGGGGGTCATGAGTTTGACGTAAAACCAGCAGCTGCACGCGGCCGCGAGCGCCGCCCCCACCGGGGCCATGAGGTAGTAGCACAACATGCACCAGGCTACGAACTCTAGCACCTCCTGAACGACCACCCCGGCGCGTCCGGGAATGAGTCGGCCGGCGCTATTGGCCGCACTGGCGAGCACCGGATACACCAGCAAATACCACACGTGCGACCAGGTGATAATCCACCCGGCGCCCGGGTACAGGTGCACGACCAGCCATAGAATCACCAACGGCACGCCGAAGGACAGGAAGATCACGCCAGTGGCCAGCAGTGGTTTATTCATCGCTGCCTTTACGATTCCGACGGTTTCACGCCGGCGGCGCGGCGCTGCCGGGAGAACTCGCTCAACACCACCCCGGCGGCCACGGAGGCATTCAGCGACTCCACCCACGACGTGGTGGGCACCGAAACCAGCACGTCGCAGGTTTCCCGAACCAGGCGGGACAGCCCCTTACCCTCCGAGCCGACCACGATCACGACCGGGCCGGTACCATCGTACGAATCGTAGGTGGTGTCCCCACCCGCATCCAGGCCCACAACCTGGTAGCCGTTTTGCTGAAACTCCTTGAGGGTGCGGGTGATATTCGTGGCCTTCGCCACCGGCAGCCGGGCCGCGGTGCCGGCCGACGTGCGCCATGCAACGGCCGTCACCGACGCGGACCGCCGCTCGGGAATGACCACACCCTGGCCACCGAAAGCCGCGGTCGAGCGGATCACCGCCCCCAGGTTCCGGGGGTCAGTGATGTTGTCGAGCACCACGATCATCCCCTGCTCCTTGCTGTCGGCGACCGTGCCGATGAGGTCGAACACATCGGCGTACTCGAACGGCGGAATCTGCAACCCCACCCCCTGGTGCAGCCCATTGCCGGTCATGCTGTCGAGCTCTATGCGGGGCACCTCAATGAGCGGAATCGACCGGCTGTGGGCCAGCTGCACCGCCTCGGTAAGCCGATCGTCATTGCGGGTGCCCTGCGCGATATACAGGGCGGTGGCCGGCACCCGGGCGTGCAAGCATTCGATCACCGGGTTGCGGCCCACCACCAGCTCGGTGCTGGCGCTTCGGTCGTGCCGCCCCTGGTCGCGCCGCTGGCGCTCCAGCTTGCGTTTGTGAGCGGCGTGGTACACCCGATCCTCAGCCTTCGGCGTGGGCCCCTTGCCCCGAAGGCCACGGCGACGCGCCCCACCAGATCCCTTCACGGCACCCTTTTTATTGGTTTTACGGATACCGGGACGATTTTTAGAGTTTCCAGACATATGTGATTATTCCTTGATTCAACAATTCGACTAGTTCGGCCGGGCCCAGGCCGCACGCCGTGGCGGCGCCGAGGGAGCTGGGTGGCTTAGGGCACCCACGACCAGGTTGGGCCTTCGGGGGTGTCGGTGACAATAATCCCCACCTCCAGCAGGCGGTCACGCACCGCGTCGGCGGTCTCCCAGTCCTTGACCGACCTGGCAATCTCGCGCCGGTTCAGCTCCTCCTGGACCAGCGCGTCCAGCGCCATCATGGGCGCGTCGAACCGCACGGATTCGCCGTCCTGCCACTGGTCGGAAAGCGGATCGAAACCCAACACCTCAGTCATGGCCCGCACCCGGGCGGCCATCCTGCGGGCCTCACCATAATCCCTCATGGCCAGGGCACTATTGCCCGCCCGAACCGTGTTGTGGATCTCGGCGAGCGCCCGCGGCACCCCAATGTCATCGTTCATGGCCTCGGCGAACGCATCGGTCCACTCCCCCACCGGCACCGGCGGCTGGCCGGGCAGATCATCCACCTTCTCGACAAAACTTTCGATACGCCGGTATCCCTGGGCGGCCTCCTGCAACGCGTCCGGGGAGTACTCCAGCACGGAACGATAATGGGCCGACCCCAGGTAGTAACGCAACTCCACCGGCCGCACCAGCTTCACGATCTCTGGCACCGACAGCACGTTACCCAACGACTTACTCATCTTTTCCCCGGCAATGGTCACCCAGTGGTTGTGCATCCAATAGCGGGCGAACCCGTCGCCGGCAGCATGCGCCTGGGCGATCTCGTTCTCGTGGTGGGGGAATTGCAGGTCAAGGCCACCACCGTGAATATCGAACTCGGGGCCCAGATACCAGGTGGACATGGCGGAGCATTCGAGATGCCAGCCCGGCCGGCCATCACCCCACGGTGTGGGCCACGAGGGCTCTCCCGGTTTCGCCGCCTTCCACAAGGCGAAATCCTGCGGGCTGCGCTTACCCACATTGTCGGTTTCGCCCTGCTCCATGTCGACAAGGTTATTGCCGGACAGCGACCCATAGTCGGAGCCGTCCGCGGCCGACCAGGCGGCCACATCGAAGTAGACGGAGCCCTGGGCGGGGTAGGCGAAACCGGCGTCGATAAGCCGCTGCATGTAGGTAATCATTTGGGTCATGTGTCCGGTAGCGCGAGGCTCCACGGACGGCGGCAACACGCCCAACATGTCGTAGGCGTGGCTAAAGGCTCGTTCGTAAGTAGACACCCATTCCCACCAGGGGCGATTCGCCTCAGCAGCCTTGGTGAGAATCTTATCGTCGATGTCGGTCACGTTACGGACAAACGCAACATCATAGCCCGACGCCATGAGCCACCTGCGCACAATGTCGAAGGCAACCCCGCTGCGCACATGCCCAATATGTGGGTTCGTTTGCGGGGTGGCGCCACACAAATACATGGTGGCGTGCCCTGGGGTGAGTGGGACGAAATCACGAAGACTGCGGGTTCGGGTGTCGAATATGCGTAAAGTCACACGCCCCAGTGTAGTAGATGCTTGCTTTTCGACGCGCCTATCGACGCTGGGTCGGAGCCCAGCCAAGTCTTGGTCAGGGATTGTCGGCCACCCACACGACGGCGGTAGCAATGGCGGCCCGGCCCTCACCGCTGCCGGTAAACCCCATGTGATCCGTGGTGGTTGCGGAAACCGACACAGGCGCCCCCACAATGTCGCTGATCTTTTCTTCCGCTTCCTCCCGGCGCGGACCCAGCTTCGGGGTTTGCCCAATCAGTTGGGCAGCCACATTCCCGATAGAAAACCCGTTCGACTCCAGGAGCTCACGGCATTCCCGTAAGAGTCGCTCCCCGGACACGTTGTCGTATTCTTTACGACCCACGCCGACGAAGCTGCCCAGATCCCCCAGGTTTGCGGCAGACAGCAGGGCGTCAACCATGGCGTGGGCCACCACATCGCCGTCGCTATGGCCCTCGCACCCGGCAACGTCCGGAAAGTGAAGACAGGCGATGTAGCAGGGTTTTCCCGCCTCAATCTGGTGGGCGTCGGCGGCGATACCTACACGGGGAATGATCATAATAATGCGGCAGCTAACGTAAGGTCGATGGGTGTGGTGATCTTCATGGCGAGCGGGTCCCCGGGCACGCAATGCACCGGGATGTTGAGGTGTTCGACGAGGCTAGCGTCGTCGGTGACGACAAAACTCAGGTCCCGAAAATATGTTTGATTGGCCTCGCGGAGGGTCCCGAGCCGGAAGGCCTGGGGGGTTTGCACGATCCGCAGATCGGCGCGCGCCGGGGTGTCGATGACCACGGTGTCAGCGACTCGTTTGATGGTGTCGGCGACCGGCAGCACGGGGATGACCGCCCGAACGTCGCCGGTAACGGCCTGAGCGACTCGGCGGATCATGTCAGGTGGGGTAAGTGCGCGGGCGCTGTCGTGAATGAGCACGACGGCATCGTCGTCGTTGGTGGGGATGGCTTGGATGCCCAGCCACACGGAGTCGACGCGCTCACCGGCACCATGCACTAACTGCACATCGGGGTAGTCGGCGAGGATGCGGCGGGCGGTTTCTTCCATGGCGGGCATGATGACCACGATGATGTGGTCGACTCCGGCGTCAATCATGGCGCGCACGCTGCGTTCCATGAGGGTCCGGCCGGCTAATTCCACGTAGGCTTTGGGCAGGTCGGCCCCCAACCTGGTGCCTTGGCCGGCTGCGGCGATGATGGCGATGACCATGGGGTTTGTGGGCATGGGTTAGTCGTCGAAGTTGAGGTCATCGAGATCGGTGTCGTCTTCGTCGATGATTGGCTGTGGGTGCTTGGGCTCGGGGGTATCGTCGCCGCCCTGAAGCCGGTGGCGCACGATGGTGGCGTCGACTTCGGCGAGTAGTTCGTTGGCTTTGGCTTCGTCTTTGATTTCGGCGAGGGCGAGTTCGCCCACGAGCACCTGCCGGGCCTTGGCGAGCATGCGTTTCTCCCCGGCGGATAGGCCTTTGCCCTGGTCACGGCGCCACAGGTCCCGCACTACTTCGGCTACTTTATTGACGTCGCCGGATGCGAGGCGTTCCTGGTTTGCCTTGAATCGGCGGGACCAGTTGCCGGCCTCTTCCACATCGGTTTCGCGCAGGAAGCCGAAGACTTTCCGCAGCCCGGCCTCGCCCACGACGTCGCGCACGCCGACTGTCTCGGCGTTCTTCGAGGGTACCCGGACTACAAGATCGGATTGGTGGATTTGCAACACGAGGTATTCCAGGGTTTCACCACCCATTTCCCGCTGTTCGATCGCTTCGATTACGGCCGCACCATGATGGGGATAAACAACAGTGTCGCCCACCTTGAATTCCATAAAATGTTCCTCCCAAAGACAGTTACCGGCCGATTTTAGCATGCCACGGTGGTTTTCTTTGCTTTTCGACGGATCAAATGTGAGATTCCAAACCCAAATCTCCCCCTTTTGGTTCACCCCGTTTGGTTTTATCTGTTGGGTTTTGACTGTGTGCTACCACGGAAAACAGACTAAGGTGTAAAAAGATTAACGATCCCTACCCCCGATGGAGGATGAACACGTGAAGCCCCTGAAGATTTTTATTGCGGCCACTTCTGCGCTATTGCTGGCTTCTTGCTCTGCTGGCCAAATCACCCAAACATCGGATCAGGTTGCCGCCGTCGATGGTGCTTCAGTGAACTCTAGCGATAATACTATCGCCGTTCGGGATGTCACCATTCACGTGACCAAAGATGGTGAGACTGGCGTGAAGTTCACCGCCATCAACCAGGACAAGAAGCGGGACGCCACCCATAAGTTAGAGAAGATCACGATTGACGGCCAGGAGGTCGCCATTGATGGCACCACCGAGTTTAAGACCGGCTGCAATCTGGTTGGTGGTATTCCCTCGGAGATGGCAAAGCTGACCGAGCCGGAAGGCGCCTGCGTCACCCATGTGACCACGACCGCGGATAATCCCGGTTTCCCGCTGGGTGGCACGAAGGATGTGGTATTTGATTTCGATTCCGGCCAGGTGACCGCCCGGGCTGCCGTGGCCGCACCGGTGTTGGAGTCGGGCAAGGTGAATCGGCAGACCGGCGCCGAGGCCCACCATGAAAGTGAGACGAGCACCACTGCCACGACGACCACGAGCGCCGCTAATAGTGAGTAGAATACAGAATTACTGATTGCAGATAATATCCCGAGGCTGTCTGGCTTACCTCTAGCCTCGGGATTTTCTTGTGCCCGCACCCCATCCCCAGTTCATTCGAACAAGTTTTCCCACCCAGTATTTGGGGGCACCGACATTAGGGGCACGATCGGTTCGGGGCTATTCACTGATAAAAATCTCGCGGCGCCCACAACCCCCACCCTCTCGAACGGGGGTTCGTTAGCACGATTGGAGTGTACCTCTTTGGTAGATTGCGTAGTTTCGTTGCTATCGTTTGACCGGGCGTTTATAACCCCAACAGGCCAGGAATAACAACACAATCCCCATGACCACCAGGATAATGGCCCCCATATTTAGCACAAACGCATCATCACCATAATTGAGAAATCCCTTAATAAAATTAGGCATAACAGCCTGTTGATCGCGGTTCAGTTCGACAGCAGAGTGGGGATCTAAATAATTCTCGGCGGTATTGGATGGAGCGGTGGAAATAATCGTGTCTGCGACAGCCAACGCTGGCACACCAAGCATACTGATGAGCACAGTCAACGCCCCTGTCAGGTACGCCAGCCTTACCCTTTTCATCATGCGTCTCCTATTAGTCAAAGCTCAAATATAAATTAACTATAATATAAGAGTTAGCTAGAAGAAAAGCCCCCAAAGCTTAAAAAAAATTAAAATACCGTTACAGTTAGGTAAACTTCTACCTTTAGTAAACCTATCGTTATGCTTGGGAAATGGCTTTAATTAACCAATAATGCAGCTGAAGGCAATTTTATACATGATTCCCACAACAACCATCAAGGTTAAATTTTCACTAAGTACAAACGGGGGTAGTTTAAGGTTTTTATCCTGAGAATCAGGCGCATGGTGGCGGATTTTTCGGCCCGCCAACATATACCGGGCGGGCATCAGCCGGCAATGGGTGTTTCAAGACGTCGTAATACACATCGTCCACGACCACGTATTCGCCGCGGATCGTGCTGGGGGCGAGGGTGATCGCATAGAAATTCAAGGCGCTGCCATAGGGGTCGGCGTCGGCAGGGCTGTAGCATTTGGTGACGGTAGTTTGGGTGAGCACCTCGACCGTCCCGTCGTCGCGCGCGGTTACCCGAAAAATGTTCATGGTGGTCACCGGCTGGAGATGCGCATAGGGGCCGTGCCGCTCCATGTTGGTGCGTTCGTGCGTGGTAAACGGCGCCCGGTCCGGCGGCATGCCGGGAAGCGACTTGCTGGAATTGGGGCAATGCTCTAGGCTGCAATTTTCATCCATCCATTCGGTGTCCAAGATCGCCTCATACTTTTCGACGGCAACCCCTACCGCACGGATGCGTTGGCGCTCTTCCTCGGAATAGAACGGCACCGTGTGAAGCACATAGGCCACAGCGCTGACCAACCACAGGAGAAAACCAATGGCGACAAATTTCTTATTCACCACAGTAGTATTCTTGTGCGCAATCATCTTCATCGGGAGCCTACGGAACAGGGCGGGTCGGCTTTGCGATTGCCTCTGTACAGGGTCGGGGCGTATGGGGATATTGGGTTTTCCGTCTCTCCGAAAAGCTTGTCTGCGATAACAACGTATTCGCCTTTGATGGTACTGGGCGCCAAAATTATTCGGTGGATGTCAGAGCTACTGCCATAACTTTCTTCGAAGAGTCCTGATGAATAGCATTTGGTCACTGTCGTATTCACGATGGCTTCCACCGTCCCATCACTCTGCTTCTTCGTGTGTTTCACCGAGAACCTGGTGGACGAAGCGGGACCTCTAAAGCCCTTGTTCTCCACAATGAATCGCTCGTTCTCGGTGAACAGGTCTCGGTCCGCAGGCATGCCGGGAAGCGACTTGCTGGAATTGGGGCAGTGTTCCAGGGTGCATTGTGGATCTGTCGACTCGGCGTCGAGCACATCCACATATTTTTGCACCGCAACACCAACCACCTGTGCCCGCAGGTAATAACTACCAAGCCAATACGCACTCATAAACCATAAAGACAGTACCAAAACAATAATGATGTTTTTCTTCATACGATCACGTGCTAGCGCATTCGGGCTTCTTTACTGTGTTATGGTACAGGGAATGAAACCCCTCGGGTAACCGCTCCCGAACCGGATCAATGCTGGAATCCTGCAATACCACATAGCCTTCCTGGCTAGGAGTAAGAATCATCCGATAATAATCGGAACTACTACTGTAGGGATCCTTACTACTCGGATACAGGCATTTGACGGTAGTAATCTCCGCAATGGCAACCACCATCCCATCGGGTTGCTGCGCAACACTGTACAATCGCACCCTGCTCACCGGTCCGCGATCCATGGCTCGCCTGCCCCGATGACCTTCGAGGTTAGCATGCTCTTGCGTTGTGAATAATGCTCGATTCTCCGGCACCCCGGGAATTGATTTACTCGATCGTGGGCAATCATCCACCCAACAATCATGATCCGTATATTCCGCGTCGAGAACCGACATGTATTTTTCTATCGCTTCACCAACCGCTCGATCCACTTCCAGGCTGGCAGAATATTGTTTTTGAAACACCATTTTATCCGCGGGAACCACTTCGTCCTCGTAGAAATAGCAGCTTACAGCCACTGCCGCCACTATAAAGAATAGCAGCCCGAACACCACCCATCTGTCCCAGTGAAGCTTCTTCACAGAGGCTGCTAGCATCGCGCTTCCTTGCCTTTCCCCACATAGAGTGGTTGGAAGGATTCGGGGTATTCTTGAGCCTCGTGCCGGTCTAAAATCACGTCTTCGACCACCACATATTCGTGCTGGTTCAATGTACTGGGCGCCAGAATCATCCGGTGAGGATCGGTGACAATCATGTATGGGTTTTTGGTTTCTGGATAGGCGCATTTGGTAATCGTCACATCGACGATGGCTTCCACTGTCTTATCGGGCCGCTGTGCCACGCTGTAGATGCGAATGGTGCTAGCGGACTTAGCGCCTGGCCACCACCCCAAGAGGAATTGTTCCGCTTCGGTAAACAGCGCCCGATCTGTCGGAACCCCGGGGATTGATTTGCTGGAGGTTTCGCAGTGTTGCAGGGTGCAATCCAGGTTTTGGGATTCCGCATCAATGACCGACTCATAGTTCTCTATTACTGCACCAACCAGCTGATTAATGGCAGGACCAGCGGAGTACTGTTCGGAATAGGTCGGGTGCAACATCCTATACTGTTGTCGCTCGGAAATGACATAACCGACCACGAGCACCACCGTGAGGAATGTCATTATCCCAATGACCACAAGCCTTTCCCAATGCGCCAATACTTTCATTATCTAGCACCACAACCGCAACCATCTAGCAAATGATGGTAAATCGACTTCCCAATAGAATTTTTAAAGAAAACGTATCACACCAGCAGGAAACCTCATTTTACCATTACCAATGGTTATCTGGAAAGCAGATTCATTGTTTTACACCCCCTATGAAGCTTTTGATCTCCGAGAACAGGGTGGGTCCCCTTTATTTTTACCTTTGTAAAGCGTCCTAGCGTGCGGCGGCAGCGGATCTTCTGTATCCCCGATGCGCTTATCCTCTATAACAACGTATTCGCCTTTGATGGTACTGGGAGCTAAAGTAATTAGAAGAAGATCCGTAGCACTACCGTAAGGTCTAGCATCTTCAGGAAAATAGCATTTAGTGGTTGTCACGTACGCCATAGCTTCCACCGTTCCATCATTTTTCTTTGTTACTTGTTTAATGGCGAATTCGGTGGTTGTCGCAGGACCTTTTACTTCCATATTAAACCGCTCGTTGCTAGTAAATAGTGCTCTGTCCTCCGGCATGCCGGGCAGCGACTTGCTGGAATTGGGGCAGTGCTCCAGGGTACACTGTGGATCCGTCGACTCGGCGTCGAGCACATCCACATATTTTTGCACCGCAACACCAACCACCTGAGCTAACCGGTAATAGCTAGCAAACCGATACGCACCTATAAATAATAAAAGCACTACCAAAATAGCAATAATCTTTTTCTTCATAAAACTATATCCATAACGATAGTAACTTATCCGGTTACCTGGAAAATATAATCTGACTCACCAGCACATAACCATCTCTTTGAGAATAAGAGAAACCTATTCAGCCGCTGGAAAATCTATTCACACCAACAGGTAGAAAATCCGATAAGGACACGCTAGATAACATGCATTGCACAATTTACCATCTAACGTATAGCTTCTTCCCATAAATGCACCTAGGTGATCTTCTAGCCAAACGAACCTCTAAGAGCAGGATGGATCCCCTTTATCTTTACTCCTGTAAAGCGTCCTAGCGTATGGCACCGGATTTTCTGTATCTCCAAGACGCTTGTCCTCTATAACAACATACTCACCCTTGATGGTACTGGGGGCTAAAGTAATTCGGAAGAGATCCGTAGCACTACCGTAAGGCCTAGCAGACCCAGGATAATAGCATTTAGTGGTTGTAGCATATGCAATAGCTTCCACCATTCCGTTATCTTTCTTTGTCACATGTTTAACGGCAAACTCGGTAGCTGTAGCAGGACCTGTTGGTGAATATTTCATTTCCACATTGAACCGCTCATTGCTAGTGAATAGTGCCCTATCCTCCGGCATCCCAGGAAGTGACTTACTAGAATTCGGACAATGCTCCAGGGTGCACTGCGGATCCGTCGACTCAGCATCAAGCACATCCACATATTTTTGTATCGCAACGCCTGCTACCTGGGCCAGCCGGTAATAGCTAGCAAGCCAATACGCACTTATAAATAATAGAGACACTATTAAAATAATAAAGATATTTTTCTTCTTCATATGACTATGCCTATAATGACAGAAGCTTATCCGGATACTTGGAAAATATAATCTGACTCACTAACACATAACCATTCTTTGAGAATAAAACAAGTTAGATAATTCTTCTTAGATTTCAAGAAACAGTCATGTGGCTGCAATAATTTTGAGCAATCAAATTATTTTTTCCCAACGATACACCGAATAAGCTTAGTTGAGACAATATTAGATGCTTATAGCTGCTGAGGAGTTAGCGCAAACCATTTTGTTTTTTCAAGCTTTTTACCTTGAGTACGAGCAATCTCAACGGACTCAAAGAGCGGAATATTATGCCGATTCTTCGTCTTTTGCGAAATAGTAGGAACCCGAGCAGCACCATTAATGGGGGCTCTCCCCGCTCCAATTTTGGTTAGTGCAATTCCAGTGACAATCATCGTATGATCCAACTCACCATCAGCCTTACCATCAGGATCCCAATCCACAAAAATTAGGTCACCAGGTCGAGCCATGTTCACCCCTTGCTGCAAATCATGATAACTACTATGCTTTTTTGCATAACCGTACAAATTCTGGGCAGCAGACCACGTGTGAGTGGGTTGTTTAAAAACAAGAAGCGGTGGAGCAACATTTGGCGACCATGCATCTGGGTCACGAACTTGTTCTTTCATCCCACTCTTTTTGCTATCCATTTGTTTCCAACCACCTGCAAGTAATGCCTGGGAAGCAAAATTCGTACAGTTCACATCAAAACTACGAAACCGCTCATCCATAACATCTACGTCTGGATTGGGGTTAACTTCCTTGCTGGTCCAATGCAGTGCATACTCAACCATTTTTTGAACATCGAAATCAGGCTGTTTGTCTTCATTAGCCACAGTCTGCATACCCACCGACTTCTGTTCTTTATGTGTAGGCAATAAAGAGAACTCTGCACCTGTAGCATCAGCAACCGGATGATTTCCACCATTTGACTCACGCCCAAGGATACGATCAAGCGGAACCTCATTGAACTCCACATCTGTAGGACGTTCTCCAGGCGTATCATTCGCAGGTATTGGATCAATTGTATCCTCAACCACAGCAAACAAATTCTCCGGATTCGGGGACAGCGTCAACGTATGAGTATCAACCATATAACTAGGTTCACCATCTCCATCTCCGTAGGTCTTTGTCGTACCCACAGCTACGGAAACTGTTACCTTCCCGTCAGCATTCATCTTGGCATCTGTCACCTTGATCGTGCTCTTCGCAGTCTTAATCGGCAAACCAAAATCTTTCATAGCATCCCGCACCTGCAATAAAGCAGATTCCGCCTGAGTGAATTTCGGGTTTTCGCCGGAATCCTTCCTCTCATCCCGGCCCTTCTTCGAGGAACCCCCAAAACTCGACCCTCGCTGAGACTTCTTATCCCCTGATGATGCGAACACCGAACTACTAGCATTCACACAACTCGACAACGAACAATTCGAATCCGTCCAATGCGAATCCAACAAATCCTGATACGCAGTAACCACCTTAGTCACCACATCAAGATCCACCTCAGCACCAGCAGCAGACACCACCGGGGCAGACCCCAGCGCAAGACCGGCCGCCAGAATCAGCGTCCCCCCCCCACGCCACAAACGAAGCTTCGACTTCATGACTTACTCCCAAAACCTAGAGAACTTAAACCTATGTGCAATGCTGAGAACATCAACACATCTGCGACCCTACGACACGCACCATCACACCGTCCACCCCTCACCAACAGCACGGGGGTACGAATCGAACACCTAAGCGACATGCACCAACCAGGAATTTTAAGGAAAACATATCACACTACCAGGACATCTTACCTCATAATTAACCCTTGCTTATCCGAAAACACAATTAATAAGCTTTACCCCCGTTACAGCATTCGCACTAACCTATAAAAAATAATTTATATATCCCAACGTCGCCCATATGCTACCGCACATAAAAACGATACAGACGATATAAGCTGCAGAAACATTAAACCATGACGATAGTAAGGTAATCAATACCATTTGAAAATAACTAACAGTAGAAAAATAGACAAAACTTTACCGCCACGAGAGCCAAGTAAACTCATTACAGAAGTTAATAATTAGAACATGCTTTCCCATTCAAATCATACAAATGATATGTATTTCCATGTCGCACTATAAAACACAAAGAACCCTTAGTGTCGAATAACAATAGCTCTATATCATCAACATTCATCTTTCCGGTAATAAGAAAATAATTGCAGACAATCACAATGATATTGGGCTACACATCACCAGAATGCATAATCACCATCAATAACATGTCTAGAACATGCATACGACAGGCCCCATTGCCCGCCCTGGGATCGTCGTAAAGCAGGCGTAAAGCGAAGGGTGAAACCGGATGTCTGCCGCATGGTCTAGGGTAAGTCCATGGCCAAAAAACCTCGCCCTGTTCACCGCTGCACCGAATGCGGCTACTCCAGCCCCAAATGGTTGGGCCGCTGCCCGGAGTGCGGCACCTGGGGGTCCATGCAGGAACACCAACCCGCCGCAGCCGGCAGCGCCACCCAGGCAGCAACCACCGGGGTGGTCACCAAAGGGCTCACACCAACCTCCCCCGCCCAAAAGATCACCACCATTTCCGCAACAAAAGCCACCAGCCAAACCACCGGCATTGGGGAGCTCGACCGGGTGTTGGGCAGCGGCATTGTTCCCGGATCCGTTGTGCTGTTGGCGGGCGAACCCGGGGTGGGGAAATCCACGCTGCTTCTGGAGGTCGCCAGCCGGTGGGCGAAACTCGACCGGGTCGCCCTCTATGTGACCGCCGAGGAATCCGCCGGGCAGGTGCGCATGCGGGCCGAACGCACCGGCGCGCTGCACGACTCGCTGTATCTTGCGGCGGAATCCAACCTCGATGTGGTGTTCGGGCATGTGGACCAGCTCAAACCCAGCCTGCTTATTGTGGACTCGGTCCAGACCATGAACGCCACCGATGTGGAGGGGGTTGCCGGGGGCGTCGCCCAATCCCGGGCGGTGACCGCGGCCCTCACCACCCTGGCGAAAACCACCGGCATCCCCGTGCTGCTGGTGGGACACGTCACCAAGGATGGGAATGTTGCCGGCCCCAGGGTGCTCGAACACCTGGTTGATGTGGTGCTGAATTTTGAGGGCGACCGGCACTCTAGTCTGCGCATGCTGCGCGGCATTAAAAACCGGTTTGGTGCCACCGACGAGGTTGGGTGTTTCGAACAGCAATCCGATGGCATTAAGGAGATACCCGACCCGTCCGGCCTATTTTTGTCCCACAGGGACGCCACCCCGGACGGCACCGCGGTCACCGTCGCCATGGATGGGGTGCGCCCCATTGTCGCCGAGGTTCAGGCCCTCGTGGTTCCCACCGAGTCGAAAAATCCCCGGCGCGCCGTCACCGGCCTTGACGCCACCCGGGTGCCCATGGTGTTGGCGGTGTTGGCGGCCCGGGCCGGCCGGCGCACCCACACGAGCGAGGTGTATGTGGCCACGGTTGGGGGCATGAAGGTGGGTGAGCCGGCCACGGACCTGGCCATTGCCATGGCCATGGTGAGTGCGATAACGAAAAAACCACTGCCGGCGAAAACAGTGGTGTTGGGTGAGGTGGGGTTGGCCGGGGAAATCCGGCGGGTGCCTAACGTACAGCGCCGCCTCATGGAGGCGAAGCGGCTGGGGTATCGGCAGGCGGTGATACCGGCGGGGTCGGATGTGGATGATTCTGCCCTGCCGGGGTTGCGGGTGGTGGAGGTTGCCACGATCCACAACGCGCTGCGGCTTATTCAATAATTGGGTGATCGCCGAAAAGCCGGGTGGTTAGCGCATTATTGCAGGTTGAAGGTGAATGCGTCGGAGTGCACCACGCCTTCTTCCGTGTGGAGCTTGCCGATGGCCGCATGCATGTAGTAGTCGCCGGCGGGGGCGGGCTCCCGATCAATGCAGGCGTTGGGTGCGGAGCTGGTGCGGGACCATTGCACCTTGAAGTAGCGTTCGGAGTTGGCTTTGAAGGTTTGCTTGCCGGTTTCCGCCGGGTCGTTGCAGTCGACGTCGGACCATAGGAGTTGGTTGGTGTCCATGGTGTAGATCTCAAACCGGATCACATTGTCGGTGAGGTCGATGATGCAGTCGGCCTTGGTGGGGTTGGCGACCTTCATGTAGAGGTTGGGGAGTTGGCCTTCCTCGTAGCTGAAGTGGTCGGTGGAGGCTTCGATCTTGAGGTCGGAAAGGTCGCAGGTTTCTTTGGCCTGCGCGGCCTCCGACTCGGCGTCGTCATCCTTGGTGTCGTCGGCTTGGGCGTCATCGCTTGCGGCGGTGGTATGTGTGACGGATTTCTTCCCGCCCGCACCACTTGCGCCACTTGCCCCGCCGGTGCGGGTGCCGGCGGCCGTGCCGGGTGTGGTGGCGACCTCCGTGGCCACCTCGGCGGCCGGCTCGGAGCCAGCCCCACCACCAGAAACGGAAGTAGCTTTAGGGCTACCAGTGGGGGTCGCGGGGGCACCCCCGGTGGCGCGTGGCGTGGATGCAATGGGTTCCGTCACCGCCACCGTCGCGGACTCGTGGTTGCTCCTTATAAATAGGAGGGTGGCGACCACGCCAATAATCACTAACAGTGCGAAGAGGGCAGCGAGACGCCGCCGGCGGTAATATACTTCCGCTGGTAGGGGCCGCCCATCGTAGCTGGGACGGGCGGCGCTGCGTATATTCGGGCGACGGGGGTAATTATTTCGGCGATCCACGCTTAAAGCCTAAAGCTAAAATTACAGGATTCAGCGGAGCTTCCTCGGTGTGTTGCAAAACCGTGTGATCTACACTGCTTTATGAATTTGTTACCCCCTTTTGCGTGTGTCAGGCTTGTGCTGTTGCGCGCCTGTTACCTTCCCCTGTTACACACCTTCGACGGAGAGGTAGTCGATCGACCCATCCGCCAGGCTGTAGTGGGCGGCGATAAACGCGGTCTTACCACTCTTGACCGCCTCCTTAATCACTGGGGAAATACCCATGATCTTGCTGCGGATCGCCTCCGCGTGGGCGCGTTCAAAATCGAAAGGAGTATGCTTCCCGGCGCTTTTCGCCGAAAGAATGCTGGGCATGATCTGCTCCACAATGGTGCGCTGGTGGCCGGTCGGCACCTCCGCGCCATCGAGCGCCACCGCCGCGGCTGCCTTGACCGCGCCGCAGGATTCGTGCCCCAACACCACCAGCACTTCAACGTCGAGCGCCTCAACGGCGAACTCTAGCGACGCCAGTACCGCGGCATCGACCACTTCCCCGGCGGTGCGGATGGTGAAAATGTCGCCGAGTCCCACGTCGAAAAGCAATTCGACGGGGACCCGGGAATCACCGCAGGTAAACACGGCCGCCCGGGGGGATTGCCCCATGCGTAACTCCTCACGGCGGTTCACGCTCTGGTTGGGATGCAGTGGTTTCCCCGCGGCGAATCGGGCGTTACCGGCGAGTAGGGTTTCCCACACAAGTTTTGGATTGCGAGCCTCAGACGGGCTGCTGGGTGTTGTAGTCATAGTATTATTGTGGCACCGATGGATAGATTGCGGATAGATTATTAGCAATCATGACCACACCAGTTACCGTAACCCCAGAAAAGTCCGCCGAACTTCGAACCGTCCTGCACCGCCGGCTTCCCACGTGGTTTGCCGCCAACGCCCGCGATATTGCCTGGCGCACCCCGGAAACCTCCGCGTGGGGTGTACTGCTCAGCGAAGTCATGAGCCAACAAACCCAGGTCTCCCGCGTGGAACCCATATGGTTGGAGTGGATCAACCGTTGGCCCACCCCCACCGACTTTGCCGCGGCCCGCATTGACGAGGTGCTGCGCGCCTGGGGGCGTCTCGGGTACCCGCGGCGCGCGCTCCGCCTGCACGAATGCGCCCAACAGATTGTGACGCACCACAAAGGCGTGGTGCCGGCAGATGTGGCCGACCTGTTGGCCCTGCCCGGCATCGGCGACTACACCGCCCGGGCCGTTGCCGCATTCGCCTACGGGCAGCGGGTGCCGGTGGTGGACACGAACGTGCGGCGGGTACTCGCCCGGTTCTACCACGGCGAATACGAGGCACGATCCCCGTCGAAACGGGAACTGGCGGTCATGGAATCCCTGCTGCCGGACGCCGACGGGGGCGTGGACGCAGCGAAATTCAGCACAGCGATCATGGAGCTCGGGGCACTCATCTGCACCACCACCCCCAAATGTGGTGACTGCCCCCTCCGGTCGTCATGCCTATGGGTAGCCGGCGGGTCGATCGTGACCCCGCGCCGCCCCAGCCGCCGCGTGCAAAAATTTGCCGGCACAGACCGACAGGTCCGAGGACTCATCATGGCGGAACTCCGCGCAGCCGACGGCATAGTACCGCTCGAACGCATCGAAGCCGTGTGGGCGGATGGCACGCAACGCAACCGCGCGCTCGCTTCCCTGCTTGACGACGGCCTTGCGCAGGAAGTCGCCGGCGGCTTCCGCCTGCCCAACTAGCCCCCAGCTAGCCCACCCAAACGCACCACCCGGACTGGCTTACCACGCTTATAACCCTCTACAATAAGCCACCATGGCAAAGAAAACTATGTGCGTATGGTCAATCATCTTCCTCGCCGTCTCAGCCATGTTCCCTGCTGCTGCGACTGCCGACAATGATGATTTTTACCAACCTCCCGCACAGTTTTCCACCCACCCGCAAGCCCCCGGCACGGTCCTACGCACCCAACCAGTCGACAACACCCGGGCCACGAAAATGCTGTATGCATCCACCGACCAGGACGGAAAACCGGTGGCGGTATCCGGGTATGTGATCGAACCCGACCGACCGGCGATAGGAACCGTGGTGTTCGCACCGGGGACGCGCGGCCAGGGGGACATGTGCGCCCCCTCAAAGGGGCCGTGGCTGGTGGGGGCGGTGTCCCCAACGGCAATGTCGGTGAATTATGAGCTACCGATCCAGTATTATGCGGCGTCGCTAGGGTTACGGGTGATTGTCACCGACTATATTGGGTTGGGCACGCCGGGGATTCACACATATGTGAATGCGGCGGAAGAAGCGCATGCGGTCTTGGACGCGGCCCGGGCGGGCCTGCGGGTGGCAAAGGCACCGCTGGATTCCCCGGTGGGGTTGCACGGGTATTCGCAGGGTGGGGGCGCCGTGGCGGCGGCCGCGGAGCTGGCAGAGGAGTACGCCCCGGATGTGCGACTGGTGGGAACCTATGCGGGGGCGCCACCGGCGGATTTGTTTGAGGTGTTCACCACGGTGGATGGGTCGTCGATCAGCGGGGTGCTGGGGATGGCCATCAATGGGTTTTCGGCACGCGACGCCCAGTTTCGGGCGGCGGTGGATCGGCATGTGTCGGATGCGGGGCACCGATATTTACAGACGGTTGCCACGAGTTGCGTGATTGATTCGGTGGGAAAGTACGGGTTTATGAAGTCGAATGTGTTCACGAAGACCGGCATCACGTTCAAGGAGGTAGTGCAGCAGGAGCCGGTGATTGCCGAAACTTTGAAACGCAATAGCCTGGGGAAAAAGCCGCCACGCACCCCGATTTTTATGATGACCGGCCGATCTGACGATATTATTCCCACGGATCAGGTCGCACGCCTGGCCGACAAGTATTGTCGGGCCGGGGCCACGGTGTCGGCGACGCAATCGGCGCTGCCGCGGGTGACGCCCACGATCAATTCGGGTATTAATCACGCGCTGTCGAGCTGGGAGGATATTCAGCCCTCCATGGAGTATTTGTTGGCCCGGTTCCGGGGCGAGCCGGCTCGGAATGATTGCGGCAACTATCAAAGCCCGCGCTCGTCACTGTAGGGCGTCGACAAGCGAGGTGCTATGCCGCATCGAGGTAATCGCTAGAGGTAGGGGTGCTTTGTTGCTGGTTGGCGGCTTGTCCGGCAGCAGGATTGCTGGGCCCGAGGATCAGTGTGCCATCGTCGAACTCCTTGAGCACCCGATCCTTGCCGGCTGGGGATATGACACCGGCGGCTACCGCCCTATCCAGCTGTTTCACCAGTTCGGCGCGTTGGGCGGTGTTGGTGGGGTCGGCCGTTTGCAGCTGTTCAGACGGAATATCGGCGGTGACTCCCAAGCCGGATAATTCGGTGGCGCGAGCGGGCTGGAGACTGGTTGCCGCCACGGGGGATTCGATGCTTGTTGCTGCGTATTGCGCATAGGCGGTGGTAGCACCGACACCGAGAACGAGGGCAGCGAAGCTACCAGCAAGAACGAGTTTCTTATTAGCGAAGGGGGTACGCATTAGGAATCTCCTTAGGATCATCGGTGGAGCATGAGGGCTCTTAAAAACATTAATAATAAGATTAGGCGGCATGACTGGGCAGAAAATGGAAATGACCTTCTGTAAGCCGCAGGGTTTACTTTTAATTTCCTGAGCGATGCTGAAAAGCGGATTCGGGCTTACTGTGAGAATCCGGGGAACACCCCCTAGAACATCTGCTTGCCCGTTTTCGGGGTGGCGCTCTCCCCAAGGATTATCGCAATCTATACACTTAGGCCGCATGAAGATTCTTATTGTTGGTGCTAACGGTCGCGTTGGCACCAAACTCATGGCGTTACTCTCCGAATCCCACACGGTGTACGCCGGCGTGCGGAACGCGGAGGCCCCCAATGCGGTGGCGCTCGACCTGACCGCCCCACTACCGGAGATCACCAAGGCGGTGAAGTCCGTGCAACCGGATGTTATCTATTTCACCGCCGGGTCGCGGGGGAAGAATTTGTTGCAGGTGGATGCGTTTGGCGCGGTCAAACTGATCCAGGCGGCCAAGGCGGCCGGGGTACCCCGGTTTGTCATGTTGAGCACGGTGTATGCGTTACAGCCGGAGCGGTGGAACGAAGGAATCCTGGCGGACCTGTCGGATTACTACATTGCGAAGTTCTTTGCCGACCACTGGCTGGTCCACCACAGCGACCTGGACTACACGATCCTGCAGCCTGGTCCTCTGGAGGACACCCCGAGCACGGGTCGCATCGCCGTGGATGTGGCAGAGCCCCGCGGCAATAGCATGGATGATGTGGCCGCAACCCTGGCGGCAATCATTACGATCCCAGAGACTGTGGGCAAGGTCATCACCATGTCCGGTGGGGACACTCCCATCGCAGAAGCACTGGCTTCCTAATTTTCATTGCACCCAATCATAATACGATATGAGTTGCGCGCGCAGTTCGCTGTTACTGCTGATGCGCATGTGCCCCCTGTTGCTTTACGACGCTCCCCCAGGCGCGTGAACCAGGCTGGCAACCTCGCCCCACTCGACCCCGAGATCCGGGACCACGAGTACTGTGCTGCGATATTGGCCGAAACAGGGCCTGGAGGAGGCCTAAAAACCAGATATCGCAGCACACTACTCGTCAGACAACCCAGGTTGGACGGGAGATCCCAACTCCCGAACATGCCTGGCCCCACGGCCGAGGTGTGTGCTGCGATATCTCACCCGAGAGGCCGAATCCAAGCCCAAAACAGGCAATAACGCAGCACAGTACTTGTCAGACAACCCGGGTTGGACGGGAGACCCCGCCGCACCGGAAGATGTGTGCTGCGATATTGGGCAAAACAGGGCCCTGGGGCGAACCCAAAACCCAGATATCGCAGCACAGTGCCTGACACCGGACGCCGCCCATGCAAAAGCACCCCACCACGGGGTGAGGTGAAGTGTGCTGCGATATTGGCCGAATGAAGCTTCACAACCGGCCTGCAACCCAAATATCGCAGCACACACAAAATCACGACCAACCGAATGAAGCCAACCAGACGGGGTGTGAGATGATGGCCCCCGCTTGCGGCGTCGTAAAGCGGGGGAACTGATTACTGAGCAGCGCGCTCCGGGCCACCGTGACCGCCACCTGGGCCACCGCCAAGGACGCCGGCGTCAAACGCCTTCAGCACGGAATCCTTATCGGACGACGACAAGGTGCCCTTGGACACGGCCTCGTCAAGGCGGGACGACAACTCGGTGCGGTGCTCCGCCTCACGCTCGCTGTGCATCTCAGACATGGCCTGCTCCACCTTGGAAACATCAATGCCCAGGGCGGTAGCAAGCTTCTGGTCCATGGCGGACTTATCGGGGCGCTCGCCCTTCTGCTCGCCGGAGCCCTCGGAACGTAGCGAATCCATGGCCTCCTTCAGCTTGTCCTCGCTCACGCCCAGCTTCTTGGCCAGCTCGGCGGGACCCTTGTCGTCCTTGTTGCCCTTGTCGCGGTCCTTGCCTGGCAGCTGGCTGGCGCTTGCGGACGCCGCGGGCGCATCGGTGGCGTTTTGGGCATGGGCGGCCAGGGCACCAGTCCCCAGGGCAACCGCCAGGGAACCGCCGATGATCGCCAACTTGCTGGTCTTAGAAAATGCACGCATGATTTGTCTCCTTCAATGTCGTAGGTGCGTGTTATTTGCGTAGCCGATTCCTTATTCAGTGAACCGATCACTGCCTATGATGATAAAGAGCATTACTGAATAATTCGTGGCAGAAGGCTTCTAATCCTCCCGAAATTCGCTCGAATTTTCCCGAGCCAGCCTGTGGACTTCCCGCCACACCTGGCATCAACCATAAAAACCCCGGGCAACGACTGCCAGAAACCAATTGTTAGAAATCAAAATATAGTACGCTGCACCCAGCCACAATATTTTTTAGAAAGAGGATCTACCTGTGATAACCGGGCTCATCGGCATTAACGGCTCCGGGAAAACCACCCGGCTCAAGAACCTTTATGCCCAACACGCGCCGGGGGCCGCGCAATTCGTTCCCGACAACCCCATCATTCCCATCGAAGTCAGCGCGCACGAGCTGCTGCACCGGCTAGGCAGAATGCACCAGCTGCCGCGCGCCGAGGCGAAACGCAGAGCCACCATCCTGTGTGACGAACTTGCTATCGACGGTGGTACGACCCGCGCCATCAGCACCTATTCTGCCGGTAATTACAAAAAGACTGCCCTGGCCATAGTGTTCATCAAGCCGGCACGCCACCTCTATCTTGATGAGCCCCTGGAAATGGTGGACGCAATCTCTCGGGCTCGGATCCTGCGGATACTGCGCCGCATCAGCAATCTGGGGCATCAGGTGACCATCTCCACCCAGGACTTCACCATTGCCGAACAGTGCGACGCAATCGAAGTCATGGCCGACCTGGAGGTGGTGGAGGAGGGCGCACCCAGCGCGGTGCTGGGCAACGACCCCTTCACCCGGCTCATGGAGCTATCCGGGGCTGAATTCACCGACTGCCAGGCGGACTGGTTAGCCGATCCGGGCGGGGTGAAAACTGAGGCGAAACCGGGGTTGGGGTCGGGGGCCAGCCCGGCAACAGGATCGGCGGCGGACGGGCGGGGCGAATAATGACCATGCTCTTGCTGCGCCAACACTATGGGCGCGAATCGAACGGTGTTGGGCCGCTCACCGAATTCCTCATCGCCTTCTACGCTGGCGTGTTCTTCACCAAATCGGCAACTGGGCCGCAATGTCTGCTCGCCTTCCTGGTATGCACCGGCATCCCATTCAGCATGACCCGCAGGTATTCTTCGGCCCTGGTCACGCCGCCCATCGCCCTGACCGCACGCCAATTGCTGCCCGGCTGCCTGACCTTCGGATTCTGCCTGGTATCGTTCTGGGGCATGGTTCTTGTCGCCGCGGCCAACAGTAATTGGGTGGCGCTGGCGCTCACGGTGGTGGGCGTCGGAGTCGGAACCACGGCCGGCCTGCTTATCCCCAGAACGGTGGCCCACATGCCGCGACGCAAACATTTTCGTAGGGCTGGGGCGATCGCGGTAACGCTCCGACGCGACGGGGCGTGGCAGTTTTTCGAATTCGATGTGCGCCGCCGACTCCTCCGGCCGGCAACCCGGGTGGTCATGCCGGTAGGGTACTTCGGGCTCGTGTGCCTGATTGCAACGCTCTTCCCCATGGCGCTGGTCCGGGGTATGTCACTGCCGGCCGCCCTCTGTCATGGGGCAGCCCTGTGGCTGGTAGTGAGCTTCGTGTATGTTGGCCGCGACGATCGCCCCGGCCTGGCCCTGTGGTCGGCTTTCGGGTGGCGGCTCTGGCCGGTGCAGGCCGGGCTGGTGCTAGGTGCCGTCAGCCTTGGGGCTCTCGCCTCGCTTATCGACGCCACCTGGGGGTATGTGATTGGTGTGGGCTGTGCTCTCCTATTGGCCTTGGTGTTTTGGGCCAAGGTGGCATTGTCGCCGGATCACCAGGCCTCCTGCCATCCCCTGGTCCGGGACCTGCCCCGGACCGGAATGGTGGAGTTCATCATGCTCCTCATGATCGTTTCCGCGGGAGCAGCCCCGATCCTGGTGCTGCTCCGCTAGCCCGCTAGTTTGTTAGTCCTCGGCGGCGTGCCGGGGCGTCACCGAATCACTGGTGCTGGTGCCGGCGGCGGAGTCGGATGCCCCCACCGGCTTGGCCTCCACGGCGGCCGGGGCCGTGGCCTGCAATTCCAGCTCCTCCGGCAGCGGCTTCGGCCGGGGAGTGAACACGAACGTGGCCTTGTCGTTGTGCTTGGCATCGCCGTCCCAACCCTCGACATCCACGGTGACGATCTCACCTGCGCCGACCTCGCCGAAGAGGATCTTTTCACTCAACACGTCTTCAATTTCGCGCTGAATCGTGCGACGCAGCGGCCGGGCACCCAGCACCGGGTCGAAACCACGGGCGGCCAGCAGGTTCTTGGCCTGCTCCGTGAGTTCGATGCCCATGTCCTTGGCGGCCAGGGCCTTTTCGACGCGGCCCACCAGCAGGTCGACCATTTCTACAATCTGCTCCTTGGTGAGCTGGTGGAACACCACAATGTCGTCGATACGGTTGAGGAATTCGGGGCGGAAGTGCTTCTTCAACTCGTCATTGACCTTGTTCTTCATGCGCTCATACTGGCCGTCAGCATCATGCTCACCAACCGCACTGAAGCCCATGCCCACAGCCTTGGAGATGTCTTGGGTACCAAGGTTGGAGGTGAAGATCAGGACCGTGTTCTTGAAATCGACAATGCGGCCTTGGCCGTCGGTAAGCCGGCCGTCTTCCAGCACCTGGAGGAGGGTGTTGTAGATTTCCTTGTGGGCCTTCTCAATCTCGTCGAAAAGCACCACGGAGAACGGCTTACGCCGCACCTTTTCGGTAAGCTGGCCGCCCTCTTCGTAGCCAACATAGCCGGGGGGCGCACCGAACAGGCGGGAGGCGGTGAACCGGTCGTGGAACTCACCCATGTCGATCTGGATCAGGGCGTCATCCTCACCAAACAGGAAGTTCGCAAGCGCTTTCGAAAGCTCGGTTTTACCCACACCGGAGGGGCCGGCGAAAATAAACGAACCGGAGGGACGGCGCGGATCCTTCAGGCCGGCGCGGGTACGGCGAATCGCCCGGGACACCGCCTTGACCGCATCCTCCTGACCAATAATGCGCTTATGCAGCTCATCCTCCATATTGAGCAGGCGGGAGGACTCTTCCTCGGTGAGCTTAAACACGGGAATCCCGGTCCAGTGGGCCAACACCTCGGCGATTTGCTCCTCGCCCACCTCGGCAATGTCATCAAGCTCCCCGGCGCGCCACTGCTTTTCCTTCTCGCGGCGCTCCTCGGTCAACTGGCGCTCCTGGTCACGCAACCCGGCGGCCTTTTCGAAATCTTGTGCGTCGATGGCGGCCTCTTTTTGCCGCCGCACCTTGGTGATCCGCTCATCCATTTCCCGAATACCCTCGGGGGCGGTCATGCGTTTGATGCGCATGCGGGCGCCAGCCTCGTCGATGAGGTCGACAGCCTTATCCGGCAGGAACCGGTCGTTGATGTACCGGTCAGACAAGTTCGCGGCGGCGGTCAGGGCACCATCGGTGATCGACACCCGGTGGTGGGCCTCATACCGGTCCCGCAGGCCCTTCAGAATATTGATCGTCATTTCCACGGAGGGCTCGGGCACCTGCACCGGCTGGAACCGGCGCTCCAGAGCGGCGTCCTTTTCAATATGCTTGCGATACTCGTCAAGGGTGGTGGCACCAATGGTTTGCAGCTCGCCGCGGGCCAGCTTGGGCTTTAGCAGAGAGGCCGCGTCAATGGCGCCCTCGGCCGCACCCGCACCAACCAGGGTGTGGATTTCGTCAATGAACAGGATAATGTCGCCGCGCTGGTTGATTTCCTTTAACACCTTCTTCAGGCGTTCCTCGAAATCACCACGGTAGCGGGAGCCTGCCACCAGCGAGCCCAGGTCCAGGGAATACACCTGCTTATCCTTGAGGGTTTCCGGAACCTTGCCGTTCACGATGTCTAATGCGAGGCCTTCCACCACGGCGGTTTTCCCCACGCCGGGTTCGCCGATGAGCACCGGGTTGTTCTTGGTGCGCCGGCTCAGCACCTGCATGATGCGTTCGATTTCTTGTTCCCGGCCCACCACGGGGTCGAGTTTGCCTTCCTTAGCGGCCTGGGTGAGGTTCCGGCCGAACTGGTCCAGCACCAGGGAGGTGGAGCGCTCACCGGCGCCGCGGGAACCACGGGAACTGGAGGCGCCGGGGCCCGCACCAGCACCGATAGCGTCATTGCTGTCGTTGGAGGTGTTTTCGGGGCTGTCGCCGCCTTCGTAACCGGACAGTAATTGGATAACCTGCTGCCGCACTCGGGGCAAGTCGGCGCCGAGCTTCACCAGCACCTGGGCGGCCACGCCTTCACCCTCACGGATGAGGCCGAGCAGGAGGAATTCGGTGCCAATGTATTTATGGCCCATTTGCAGGCCTTCGCGCAGGGATAGTTCCAGGACTTTCTTAGCGCGGGGGGTAAAAGGAATATGGCCCACCGGAGGCTCGGTACCTTGGCCGATAATTTCTTCTACTTCTTGACGCACGGCTTCCAAAGAAATGCCCATGGATTCCAGGGCTTTAGCGGCCACGCCTTCGCCTTCGTGGATGAGGCCGAGCAAGATGTGCTCGGTGCCGATGTAATTGTGGTTGAGACCGCGTGCCTCTTCTTGTGCCAGCACAATGACGCGGCGAGCACGGTCGGTAAAACGCTCGAACATGTTCACTTCCTAAGCTGTACTAATAGTCGTAATGTTCCCAACTCTATAGCGGTTCATAATTTTGAACCAGCTTATGAGACACGCCGCACGTCAAAGCCCCCAATTTTTGCACTATTACTGCTGGTGATTGGGGGTTTTTGTTGGTGTACGCCTGTAGCGAACAGCTGCTAGTTTTTAGCTTGTTTAATGAAGAAGCTTAATAGTACAGCTACTACAGCCAAGATGGTGGCGACCAGGAATGCACTGGTTGCACCGTGGGCTGTGGCGTCGACAAGCGGAGCACCGGCTGCCACCTTGCTGTTTGTTTGCTGAGTGAGCACCGCGACAAGAATAGCGACCCCGATGGCGCTGGCAAGTTGCTGCGCGGTGGATAGGGTGGCGGAACCGTGACTGTACAGGTGTGCGGGCAAGCTGCTTAACGACGCGGTGTACAGCGGGGTGATGCCGAACGCAATACCGACCTCAAACAGCACATACAACATGGCCATGGCGATGGGACCAAACCGCTGATAGGCAGCCCACGCGAGAAGCCCAGTGCTGATGGCAAAGACGATAATGCCGGGGATCATGAGGGGTCGAACCCCAACCCGGTCGTAGAGTCGGCCGATGAAGGGGGCGGCGAGGCCTTGGAGCAGCCCGCCGGGCATGACCACCAGGCCGGACACCGCCGTGGTGACCAGTAGGGCTTTTTGCAGGTAGATGGGCAGCACGGTGACCAGCCCGAGAAGCAGACCGAAGATCACCATGACGAGGACAATAGCAATAGCAAAACCCGGGACCGCGAAAACCCGCAAGTCCAGGAAAGCCTGGTCGCGTTTGCCCAGGCTGAGCTGCCGCAGCACGAACGCGACGAGCGCGATGATGGCGGCCACCCCCACAATGATGGGGACGAAACTGCCGGCCATGAGGGTTTCAATGTCGCTGAGTGCGTAGACGAGCCCGCCGAACCCGATGGCCGCCAATGGCACCGATATGATGTCGAATGGTTTTTCGGTGGATTCCCCCACGTTACTAATGTATTTCACCCCCACCAGCAGGATGAATACAACGAAGGGAACCATGAACCAGAAAACGAAATGCCAGCTGAAATAGTTGAGGATGAACCCGGACACGGTGGGGCCGAACGCGGGGGCGAGTGAAATCACGACGGACATCATGCCCACGAAGGAACCGCGCATGCTAGGGGGCACCACATTCATGACGGTGGTCATGAGCAGGGGCATAATCAGCGCGGTTCCAGCAGCTTGCAGCACCCGACCTGCCAGCAGCGCCGGGAAGACAGGGGCGAGGGCCGCCACCAGGGTTCCGCCCAGGAAGAGCACGAAGGCGGTGATAAAGACTTGCCGGGTGGTGAGCCGCTCGATAACAAACCCGGTGGTGGGGATCACGACTGCCATGGTGAGCATGAAGCCGGTGGTGAGCCATTGCGCGGTGGCGGCGGTCACCCCGAAGCTGTCCATGATGACTGGTAGCGCCACCGACAGTGTGGTCTCGTTCAGCAGCATCACGGTTGCGGCCAGCACGAGGGTTCCGAGCACAAGCTTGGATTCCCTGGTGAGCCCCGGATTGTCCATATCCATATATTTCCTTTCTGCCTTCTATCCGGTTAAACAGTACGCGTACCACTGAGTATCCCCGAAATAGTCCACGCTTTTCGACGCCTACCCCGGCGCGTGGGCCGGGCTCCGATCTCCGGACCCCCAGGGATGTGGAGCCGCGAGTAGTGTGCTGCGATATTGAGCAGAACGGGGCCTGAGACCGACCCAAAATCCAGATATCGCAGCACACTACTTGTCAGATGACCCGGGTTGAACGAAAACCCCCGACCACCGGGCATCCCTAACCTCGCTCCCAGGCACTGTGCTGCGATATCTCACTCCAAAGGCCGGATCCAGCCCCAAAACAGGCGATAACGCAGCACAGTGCCCGGCATGTGACACCGCCCACAAAAAGCACCCCACCACGGGGATGTGTGATGGGGATGGAGTGCCCACGCTTGCGGCGTCGTAAAGCGGAGGGCTAGTTGTCGCGCTCGGGCTTCACCAGGGGGAACAACACGGTTTCGCGGATACCCAAACCGGTCAGGGCCATGAGCAGGCGGTCAATGCCCATGCCCGCGCCCGCGGTCGGCGGCATGCCCTGCTCCATGGCGGCCAGGAAATCCTCATCCAACACCATGGCCTCCTCATCACCGCCCGCAGCCAGACGGGCCTGGTCCTCGAAGCGCTCGCGCTGAATCACCGGGTCAACAAGTTCGGAATAACCGGTAGCCAGTTCGAACCCGCGAACATACAAATCCCACTTCTCCGTCACCCCCGGCTCGCTCCGGTGCTGGCGGGTCAAGGGGGAGGTCTCCACCGGGAAATTCCGCACAAAAATCGGCCCTTCCAGCTGATCCTCGCACAGCAACTCCCACAGCTCTTCCACCAGCTTGCCGTGGCCCCAACCGCCCTTGGCCGGCACGTCCAAGCCGACGGCGTCCGCAATCTCGCGCAACTCAGCCACGGTCGAATTCGCCGTCACCTCGGGCTGAACTGGGAACTTCCGCTGCAACGCCTCATTGAGCGACGGGTACATTTCGATCGTGGGCCACTCCGCACCACCCAAATCGTATTCGGAGCCATCGGCCAACGTCACCGTTGTGGAACCAAAAACTTCCATGGCAACATCCTGAATCAAATTCTTAATGAGCTCGGCGCAATCATCATAGGTGCCCCACGCCTGGTAGGTCTCCAACATGGCGAACTCCGGGGAGTGGGAGGAATCCACACCCTCGTTGCGGAAATTCCGATTCACCTCGAAAACCCGTTCGATACCACCGACAACACAGCGCTTTAAATACAGCTCCGGGGCGATCCGCAGATACAGATCAATATCGAGCGCATTCGAATGCGTCACAAACGGCCGGGCCGCCGCACCACCATGCAAAGTCTGCAACATGGGGGTTTCCACCTCCAGGAACCCCTGGGACTCCAAATAATTCCGCAGCGCCCGCATCACCTTAATCCGGGTCAGGGCATTCTCCCGCGCCTTCTCCCGCATAATCAGGTCCGTGTAACGATGCCGCACCCGCATGTCCTCGCTCATATCGGCGAACGCCACCGGCAACGGCCGCAGGGCCTTCGCCGCCATATGCCACGACGAGGCCAGCACCGACAGCTCACCCCGCTTCGACACAATCACCCGGCCCCGCACCGACACGATGTCGCCCAAATCCACATCAGACTTCCACGCCGCCAACAAATCCGGGCCCACCTCGGCCAACGACAGCATTGCCTGAATCTGCGTGCCACTCCCCTCCTGGATAGTGGCGAAGCACAACTTACCGGTGTTACGAATAAACAACACCCGGCCGGCAATCGCCACCTCATCCGTGGTCTCATCCCCGGCCCGTAAATACGTCACTGGTGCGGCATGAGCAGGAGTCGACTCCGGCTCGTTCTCCCCCTCAGCCAACACCACATACTTATCCCGCAAATCAGTGATAGAGATTGTGCGATCCACAATCACCGGGTACGCCTCACCACCGGATTGAAGCAACTTCTCCCGTTTCTCCCGACGGATCCGTTGCTGCTCCGGCATCTGGCGATTCTTTGAGGTTTGATTTGCGTCAGTCACGCAATTAAACAATAGTGCACCTAGCACATTTCACCAACACCCCACAGCAACAGCCGCAGCTCATTAAACTAATAAGCATGATTACTGTCTGCGGCGAAGGCCTTGTTGATCTCGTACCCATCCATTCCTCAACCAACACCAATCCCCGATTACTTCCCCTGACGCCAGCCCTCGGTGGCGGCCCGTTTAACGTCGCCATCACCGCGGCCCGCCAAGGAGAACCCACCCAATTTCTTTCCCGCGTCTCCACCGACAACTTCGGGGACGCCCTCGTCGACCGCCTCACCAGCGAAAACGTGGACACCTCCCTGGTGCAGCGTGGTCAAGAGCCTACCACCTTAGCCGTCACCTCCCTCAACCCCGACGGCAGCGCCTCCTACTCCTTCTATATCGACGGCACCGCCGACCGGCTTGTCGACCCGCCCGCCGACCTCACCACCGACATCGCCTGCTTCGGCACAGTCTCCCTCGCCCTCGAACCCGGCGCCTCCCGCTACGCCGCCCTCCTGAAAAACCTGCACCGCGACGGCACATTCATTGCCCTCGACCCCAATATTCGGCCCTTCTATGCCACCAAGGCCCACAGCGATTTCCTGTACTCCCTCCTCCCCTCCGTCGACCTGCTCAAGCTTTCCGACGAAGAAGAGGAGTTCCTCGACCAGCCCGAAGCCCCCATCAAGGTAATCACCTGCGGGCCGGATGGGTTGATTGTGCACTTCAATGGGCAAACCATCGAAGTAACCGCCCCCACCATCGAAGTGGCCGACACCATCGGGGCCGGCGACACGGTCATAGGATGTTTACTGGCCGAAATCCACCGCCGCACCGGGGGAAAGAACGTTCGGAGCAAGACCATGGAGTTTACTGGTGAAGACTGGGCGGAAATCGCCAGCTATGCCGCCCGGGCCGCCGCCGTGACCTGCACCCGGGTTGGCGCCAACCCGCCCACCCGGGCCGAAATGGAACAACTGCCCGAGTGACTCTTCGCTAGCGCCGACTGGGGCCGGAGGGCAGAAGGTTGGCGGTATGAAGAGTATTGGGGCATAGGCGCCCAGCTACCCAGGGCCAGTCAAGATCCGGTCAGTGCGGCTTGGCACCCAGAACCACTCGCACGCTGTCGGTAATGCACACCCCACCCACCGTAGCGCTCACCACCAGGCGGGCGTCCCCTGCTTCTGGGGCTGACTCCGGGACCGGGCCCAGCATGAGCGAATAGAGCGCCAGCTCGTCCGGCTCCACCCCAGCCGCCGCCAACACCTCGTGAGCCGCAACCAGGATCGCAGCCGCACCATCTTGCGCCGCATACGTCCCCGCAATCAGGCTGGCCGACACCGCTACCGCCTTATCGTGATCCGCGGGCGGAATATCTGCATAACGATTCGACACCGGCAGCCCCTCCGACGTGCGCACCGTCGGCACTTCATGCACCACAACCGGGTAATGCAAGTCAGTGATCGCCTGCTGCACCTGAACCAACTGGCGAATATTCTTCTCCCCCAGCACCAAATCCGTTGGGCCAATGATTCCCAATAACGCCATTATTCGGGTAACCGGCACGCTAGCACCCGCGCCACCGGCAGCTTGACTCAGCGGACTGTTCACCAGCGTTCGGGGGCCGCTGGGCCACAGTTCGGCATCCGTGTAGGTGAAGATCGCGTCCACCCGGGCGTCGATAAGCGGAGTGCAGTCAACATCGGGATGGATAGCAACAATGACTAGCGCGCCGGGGATGCGTTGGGCGGCACGGACCAAGGCGCGATGGCCGGCGTGGATGCTGGTTGTTAATGGGACGAGCACCACGGGCGTGCCCTGTTTCTTCATGACGCTCGCCAACATTGCTATGTGACGGGCGCTGGTTATGCGTGTTGCTTGTCGACGCTCAAAGGCCACCGTACCGCTCCTGTTGCTTCTTTGCCCATGCCACCAGATTTTCCGGCTTGGTGTTGTGTTGCAACAAACCATAGTAGAGCAGGGTGTAAAACACGGAACGTGCGTGGTCAGTGGGCAGCGCCTCGGCGCACCAGGCAAGATGGTGTTCCCTGAGAAGCTGCCTGGGCAGCAGCGGCCGTTCGTCCTCGTGCGGCTCCTGCGACTGCTCGGGTTGCGCGGCATTAGTGTCAGGATGCTCTTGCTCTTGCGGATCCCGCGGCTTGGGCTGGTTCGGTGTTATTGATAGCCACGACGGCAAACCTTGCCTGGTCGGTTCGGTAGGTTCGGCCGATTCGGAATTGGGACCGAGTATGCTGCTCACCGAGTTTCCGCTGGGGTCTTGTAGCGTGGCCCCAAGCTGATATACCTCGCTGGCAAGCTGGCTGAGCACAAAACCGGCAACAAATTCCTGCTGCCGCTCCGCAGGAACATGCTCACACACGCTTGCTAATTCCGTGGTGAGGAGCTCCATGACGACAGTCGATATTTCCTGGTCCGCCAGGAAAGCATAACGATTGGGCGCCAATGGCATGAGCACAATTGTGTGACAACCTTGGGCTGCCAATGGTTCGAGCACCTCAAGCGAATGGCAGAAATCGACCAGGATCAGAATTTGTCCGGGCCGCACACATGGCATCAGCGATTTCACGTCCATCAATTTGAAGACAACCATGTCGGCTTGTGGCACGGCATGCGGTCCCCCAAACACCGCATGGCCCTGGGCCCGCAATCCTTGTATGAAATCCCTAGCATCAAATATGGCCCCGAGTTGTGCGATGCGTAGCCTAGGCGGCCTACGGTATGGTTGCTGGGTCATTAGCCGTCATTTCGCCGCAGCAGATCCGCGACGCTCAGCCCGCCGCCTTCATCCCGACGCCGCCGCCCGTGCCGCGTATCTTCGGCTTCTTGTTCGGGTCGCCGGTGCGAGCCCCGGTGGTTCTGTGGCTCCGGCTCGGGTTCGCTTTGCTTACGACGCCGCCCGCCGCCCTCGCTCGGGGTCGACCCGGCGGCCACCCGCTGCCGCCAACTGCCGGTGTCCTGCTGACTGCCAGCGGAATCGGTGGAGTCGGTGGTCGCGGAATCCCCCACCGCCGGGCTTGTCGACGACCAGTTCGGGGAGGCGTACGACGACCCTGAGGAGCTGGGAGCTTCATACACCGTGGCGGCCGAATCATTGTTCGAATCGGCGGCCGGGGCGGAATAGTCGGGGGAGGAATATCCGCTGGACCCATAGTTGGAGTAGCTGAAGCCGGTCTGGTTGGAATCCGTGGAATGCCCGCCGCTGCGGTGGCTGCCCCGATTGTCTTGATTCGAGGCCGAGTAGTCGGTGTTTGCCTGTGAGCCACTAGGCATGGCGAAATTCGGATAGGTCGCCCGATTGGGGGTATTAGCGTCATTGCTGCGGGCGTTGATGGTGTCGCGGCTGTCGGCTTCACCGGCGTTGGCGTTTGCTGCATTGCTGGAATTCCCGAATGCAAAGGAATCGCTGCCCCTGTGGCTTGTGTGACCACCCGAAGACTGCGACCCCTGGGCGCCCTGTGCGGCCCGGGATCCCTGGGTCGCCTGGGAGGAAGCGGCGCTTCGACCGTAAATGTTTTGCAGGCGAGCGGCACTGAAATCGGCACCATACCCGCTGGTAGACGCACCGGAATTGTCGGGGCTGGAATGGGCGCCACCGCTACGGCCGCTGTCGCTGCCGCTGGAACTGGCGCCGGCATTAGCGTTGACATCGGCGTTGGCGGGGAATGACCCGGTGGGCTCCTCCACCTCGGCGTCTTCGGAGTTTTCCGAAGCATAACGGTTGCCCTCCCAGGAGCTATAGCTGGGAAGATCGTAGTCGGTAGGGATGGGCTCACCGTCGACGGCGGAGTCCTCCATATTGGAATTATTCGTGGCAGTTTCGACCGGGAATTCGCTAAAGTGTTTGGACTCATCCCACTCGGCATCGGGGTCGAATTCCGGTTCGGGATCCGGGACATGGCTAAACACGTCGGTCATGTCGGTGGCATTGCTGCCGGAGCCGGTAAAGGTGGGATAAGTCCCAAACCTGGCATTATTGAACTGGTCGGAATCGACCGAAACATCATCGGACTCACGGTAATCCTCGGCCATCTCGTGGTCGGATGTGGTGGTATCAAAGTCCACGGATCCGTAGTCCATGCCGTCGCTAGCACTGATTTCTTTAATCTCTTTAATTCGGTGTGCCTCGGCCCTAATCATGGCGGGTTCTTCGAAGCTCACCCCGGAGAGCATTTCTAATTGGCTCCGCAGATTGTCTAATTGATCCTTGATCTTGTCGAGGGTCTCCTGCGTAGCGTCGTTAGTTTTTTCGGTAATTCGTTGTTCTAATTCTAATTCTCGCGCCGCCTGTTCCGCGTGGAATGCCAGGCGAGCCTGTTCGATCTGGTTTTCGTGTTCTAGTTTTTGTTCACTGAGTTTATTGCGATAGAAATACGTAAGGAAGATACCGAAAACAGCGGCCCACAATGCGGCAAGCAACGCGACTTTCAGCAGGTTGATATTGCCAGTGAGCATCATGATGACACTGGCAGCCAGCGCTAAAACAACCAGGCCAACTAAAAGGAGCTGGCCGGTGTCGCGGGTCGCGGGGGCATCGTCCTGTTGTGCGAAGCCATGGTCTTCTGATAGCACACTCATAAATACCAAGCTACCTGACACTATCACCATCTGTTGGAGGCGGGGCGGCGCAAGCACGTTCTAACCACAGTCCGGCGGCACATAACACCACGCCCCCAATGGCGGCGGTAATCACACCGGGAGCGTCGTTAGCTGCGGCAACAAGGTCGCCCATTCGGGGAATGACATACACTCCCATGCCCACATAGATTCCGGAAAAAATTGCCCCCGTCCATGCCGATGTTTTCCCAATGATAAGAAAGGTTGCCACCCGAGTGGGTTCTAGTTGGCTGCGATCAAAACCGATTCGATTGTCTTTGATTTGCCCTTTGACTCGCCAGGCTAACATGCAGCACAAGACGGCCATAATGAGGAGCGTGAGCCCCACAGAGATGGGAACGGTGGACATAACATTATAGAGGTTTTGTATTGCAATCAATGTGGCGGCGGCGCAAAATCCGCCCACCCCCACGAGAGCGGTTATTGAGGTGGTTTTCACGCTTCAACCACCGCCTCTACGTCCGCAATATCGAGCTTTTCGACGATCTCCCGCACCGGAACCCCCAGCAACCGGGCCTCCGGGTCGGCCGCCAACCAGGGCACCAACACAAACGCCCGATGCCGCGCCCAAGGATGCGGCAAAATCAACTCCGGGTCCTCGGACACCAGTTCGACACCATTGGCGTCGATCACTTGAATAATGTCCACGTCTAATGTGCGGGGCCCCCACTTGCGGGTGCGCCGGCGTTCCGCCGCCGCCTCTAGGCGTTGCCCACGACGCAATAGCTCCCTGGGAGTTTGGGCCACATTGACGATAAGGATCGCATTGAGGAATTCGTCTTGGTCCGGCACCCCCCAAGGTGGGGTGGAGTAGATCGGGGACTGAGCAATGGTTTCATCCCGGAACTCCTCGAATACAGTTTCTAGCAGTGCGTAGCGGTCGTCCATGTTCGACCCAATGGATAACACGGCCCGAATCATATGCGCCTCCGGGACCTGCGGGCCACCACTGCCACATCCGTAAAATCCCGCGGGATCGGGGCTTGGGGTTTATGCACGGTTACCTCCACCGCATACAGCTGCTCATAGCGCGCCATGATGATATTGGCAATGGTACCAGCTACTTTTTCAATAAGATTATAGGGCGGCCCGGTGATGACCTGGTGGGCGATCTCGGCCAAGTCCGCGTAGTTGATGGTGTCTGCCACGTCGTCGGTCTCCACGGCGCGGGTGGCGTCGAGCCAGCAGATGAGGTCGACCAGGAAGTCCTGGCCGTCGCGGTTTTCTTCCGGGAACACCCCGTGATAGCCGCGGGCTTTCAGCCCGGTCAGTTCAATTCGATCGGCCACCAGAGCGTATCCTTTCTGCCACTCGCACGGCCATGGCGGAGCCGGCCACGTCGTGCACCCGCACCGCCCACACCCCCTGGTGGGCGACGATGGCGGTCACCGCGGCGGTGGCGGCGTCCCGGTCGCCACCCAATTCCGTGAGAAAGCGTTTTCGACTGGCGCCGATGAGGAGGGGGAAGCCCAGGGCCTGAATCTGGTCCAGGTGGCGCAATAGGCTCCAGTTATTGTCGGCGGTTTTGGCGAAGCCGAGGCCGGGGTCGAGGCAGATTCGGGACTGGTCGATTCCCACCCGCGTTGCGGCGTCGACAAGCGATAGCAAATGCGTTCGAACATCGGCGATGATATGCTCCCCATGATGCGCCCCGGACGCATCACCGAATCGGTCGGTTTGCCAGTGCATGAGGCAGACGGGAACCTGCGCTTCGGCCATGACCCGCAGCATGTTGGGGTCGGCCTGACCACCGGAAACGTCATTAATGAGGGAAACCCCGGCCGCAACGGCAGCGGACGCGACACTCGCCCGCATGGTGTCCACGGACGTGACAATGCCCGCCCGACTCAGCTCTGTGATAACCGGAATGACGCGCGCATGTTCGACCGCTTCGGGCACGCGCACCGCCCCCGGCCTGGTAGATTCGCCCCCCACGTCAATGAGGTCCGCACCCGCATCACGCAATGCGAATGCGTGTTCGATAGCTTTGTCGAAGTCAATATAGCACCCACCGTCAGAGAAGGAATCCTCGGTCACATTGAGAATCCCCATCACCTGGGTGCGGCGACCCGTTTGTTCGAACACTTATCTACTCCCGGATCAAACTTAATGCTTCGGCCCGCGACTTCGCGGAATGCGCAAAACCGCCACGTACCGCGGACGTTACCGTAGCCGCTCCCGGCTTACGAATCCCCCGCATGGCCATGCACAAATGTTCGCATTCAATCACCACAATCACCCCATGCGGCTCCAGCTTAGTCACTAACGCATCTGCTACTTGCCGGGTGAGGCGCTCCTGAACCTGTGGACGCTTGGCGAACAGATCGACCACCCGTGCGAGCTTGGACAGGCCGATCACCTTGCCGGACTCCCCCGGAATGTAGCCGATGTGCGCCCGGCCAAAAAACGGCACTAAATGATGCTCGCAGGTGGAATAGATAGGTATATCCTTCACTACCACGAGTTCCCGGTGATCCTCGCTAAAAGTGCGATCCAGCACGGCGGTGGGATCCGTGTGCAGACCGGCGAAAATCTCGGCATAGGCACGCGCCACCCGAGCAGGGGTTTCCCGCAGCCCTTCACGGTCGGGATCCTCGCCGATAGCCAAGAGGAGCTCCCGGACGGCACGCTCCGCCCGCTCATGATCCACCCCCTGCAACACCGACGACTGCTCCCAACCCCGCTCAGCCCGTTCGAACTCCTGTGTCATTAACGGTGCTTTCCTTCGCTCTTGTCGTCATCATTGGGGAACCGGTCAAAAATGTCGGTCGCCTGGTTATCCCGCATCTGCTTATCCCAGCTGCGGAAATGCTGCGACTGAGATTGAGACTGGGACTGCGACGAAGAATCGGTTTTCGGCTCCTCATCACGCCACGGGTGTTCGGTGCGCTCATTCTCCGGGAGGCGGAAACCAATCTCCTCCTCCGGGGGCACCGGCGCGCTGTGACGCTGCGCCGAATTCGCGTAGGGGTTATTGGCGCGATCCCCCGGCACCGTCCAACCAGCGGGCGGCGGGCTTCCTGCGTAACGCCGCTCACCAGGCTTCTCTCCCTGCGGGCTTTGCGACGCCGGCCCCTGCGGCATGCCGGCCGCATTCTGGGAAACGGATTGCTGTTGGCTCTTATCATGTGCCCCACCCAGGGATCCGCCCAAGCCATCGCTCCGGCTGCCCCGGTCGCCTCGGGTACCTCGATCACTCCGGTCGCTATTGGGCCGCTCAATCAGCCGCCTGGCGCTCGCACCCAGCACGGAACGGGACAGTGATGTTTTCTGTTTCTGATTATTGCCGGCACCAGACCCGACCTCAGCCCCGGCGCTATGCGAGCCGCCCTGCTGGCCATTATGGTTCTGCGGCACCTGCGGCTGTGGCTGTTGTTGCTGCTGCTGCGACTGTTGTGGTTGTTGTGGCTGTGGTCCGGCACCACGCCCTTGGGGGCCACTACCAGGGCCGTTGAGCCCATTGGGCCCACCCTGGGGGCTGCCACCATTCGGGCCGCCAGAACCACCGGGGCCGCCAGAATTAAAGTTTGCGCCAAACCCATTGGGCGCGTTTACACCCGCACCGACCCCGGCGCCAGCTCCTGCCCCGGCGCCGGCCAATCCAGCCTCTTCTTTCCGCTTCATCGCCTCCAACTCGGCTGCCCGCTTAGCGCGGGCCGCCTTGGAAGCCTCCAGCAGGCTAAACGGCTTCGGTGGCTCCTCGCCCCGTTCGATGGCCAGCTCGGTGGGGGTCTTCACCGGCTCCCGACCAACCTGGCGGGGGAACCGATAGTCTTCACCCGGGAATACCTCGCCGACTTCCCGCGGGGTGATTCCGTCAAAGAGCGCTTCGAGATCCGGCCGGCGCAGCGTTTCTTTCTCCAGGAGCTTTTCCGCCAGCTTATCCAAATAATCCCGGTACTCGGACAAAATCTCGTAGGCATCGGAATGCGCCTTGTCCAGCAGGAACTTCATTTCCCGGTCGATAAGGGCCGCCGTGTCTTGGGAGTATTCCAGCTGCCCCTGGCCGCCGCGGCCCATGAATGGGTCGCCCTGCTCGTCACCGTATTTCACCATGCCCAGCGAGGGGGACATGCCGTATTCCACCAGCATGGACTTGGCGATCTTCGTGGCCATCTCAATGTCGGCGCTGGCCCCGGTGGTGGGCTCACCAAACACCAGTTCCTCGGCGGCCCTGCCGCCCATGGCAAACACTAACCGGGCGTAGAGTTCATCCCGGTTATACATGCCCTTGTCATCTTCCTGGGCGGTCATGGCATGCCCACCGGTGCGGCCACGAGCCAAAATGGTGACCTTGTACACACGTTCGATATTTTTGAGGGCCCAGGCGGCCAGGGTGTGGCCACCCTCGTGGTATGCGGTGACTTTCTTTTCTTTCTCCGAAATGACCTTCGAAGAACGACGTGGTCCGCCGATCACCCGGTCGGTGGCCTCCTCTAGGGCGTCGGCAGTAATAACATTGCCCCCAATGCGTGCCGTCAGGAGGGCAGCCTCGTTGAGCACGTTGGCCAGGTCGGCGCCGGACATGCCGGCAGTGCGGCGGGCGAGCGCGGTCAAATCCACATCCTTGGCAAACGGCTTGCCCTCAGCGTGCACCTTGAGGATGGCCTCACGACCCTTGAGGTCGGGGTTGGTGACCGGAATCTGCCGGTCGAACCGGCCAGGCCGCAGCAGCGCCTGGTCCAGAATGTCGGGCCGGTTGGTGGCGGCCATGAGGATCACGCCTTCACGATCGCCGAAGCCATCCATCTCGACAAGCAGCTGGTTGAGGGTTTGTTCCCGCTCATCGTGGCCGCCGCCCATGCCGGAGCCGCGTTGGCGACCCACGGCGTCGATCTCGTCGACAAAGATAATGCAGGGGCTGTTTTCCCTAGCCTGTTTGAAGAGGTCACGTACCCGGGAGGCGCCCACGCCAACAAACATTTCCACGAAGTCGGAACCAGAAATGGAGTAGAACGGCACGCCGGCCTCCCCAGCAACGGCGCGGGCCAAGAGGGTTTTACCGGTACCCGGCGGACCATAAAGCAGCACGCCACGGGGGATTTTCGCCCCTAGGGCCTCATAGCGGGAGGGATCTTGGAGGAAGTCCTTGATCTCCTGGAGCTCGTCGACAGCTTCGTCGGCACCAGCAACATCGGCGAAGGTATTGGTGGGCATATCTTTGGTGAGTTCTTTGGCGCGGTTGCCGCCGAACCCAAACATGCCCATGCCCCCGCCTTGCATGCGACTAAAGAACCATAAAATCAGCCCAAAGACAATGAGCATGGGCAGGATATAGCTCAACATCTGCACGAGGATGCTGTCTTGGGTGACGTTGGTGGTGAATTTATCGGTTTTGGAGGCCTCTACCTTTTTAAAAATGTCTGGGGAGGTCCGCGCCGGATATTGCGTCATGATTTCGGTAACGTTCTGTTTACCATCATGCTCAATACCCTGCTTGAGTTTGAGGCGGAGGCGTTGTTCCCGATCATCAATGTTGGCCTCGGTGACGTTATTCTTCTTTAATTGCGTCATGGCCACTGAGGTCTCCACATTGACGAAACCACGGGTGGTGGAGCTCAATAGGGAAATCAGATAGAGGGAAATTAGCGCTATCGCCGTGATAGCACCAATTTGAATAATTTTTTTATTCTTCACGTTTACTCACCTATTGGCTTTGTTTTCATACTTTCGTGCATACTTTAACGATTTAACGTTCCCATGGCGCGCAGTAGTTCCCGTGTCAGCTCTCCGCATACACGCGTGGTTGGAGGGTTCCCACCCAAGGCAGGTCACGGTAGCGTTCCATATAGTCGAGACCATAACCAATGACGAATTCGTTGGGAATATCAAACCCAACATCCAAGAGCTCAACCTTAGCGGTGATGGCCTCGGGTTTACGCAGCAATGTCACCACCTCCAAGGACTTGGGTTTGCGGTTTTTGAGGTTCCGCACTAGCCAGCTGAGGGTCAGACCAGAGTCGATAATGTCTTCGACAATGAGGACATCTCGACCCGCAATATTACGGTCCAAGTCTTTGAGGATTCGCACCACACCAGATGATGTTGTGGAATTCCCATAGGATGACACTGCCATAAACTCTACCTGCGATGGGATGGTCAGTGCGCGCGCGAAATCGGTGATAAAGAACACCGCCCCTTTCAGCACACACACTAAAATCAGGTCGTTTTCGGAGTCACGATATTTGTCGGAAACCTGATCGGCCATTTTCTGAATGCGGGCTTGAAGCGTGTCCTCGCTGATAAGGACGGATTCCACGTCATCGCCGTAGCGGTTCGGTGGCACGTCGAAGTTTTTATCATTTTGCAGAATAGTCATGCTTATCGCAGGCCCTCTCACAGAATTGTAATAAAATCGCAATACTCCAAAGTCTGCCATGTTTAGAAGGCCATTACCAACCACTTGAGGTACACCCAGGTGCTTCCCGCACCCCACCAGCGCCCTACCAGCAAACTACCTGTAATCCGCGCATGCTTCGCCCATGCCCGTCACCCCTATTTATCGCCCCAAATTTATTGCCTAAGCCGCCCACGGCAGAAAGTGCTTCTTTGGCGAAACTCGCTGAGGGTTCTGCTTCATGATTTCCGTCACTTTAGCAATAAGATCGCGCCACACCTCCCCCGGAGCTAGCCGCAATACTTGGTATCCCTGGTTTTGGATTTGCCGTTCCCGATGCCGTTCATCCTCCATAACCTGCCGATACGTCACTCCCCGTTCCTGCAAAAATCGTTCGTCGTATTTAATAAGCCCATCAATCTCAATGACAAGAAACCCATTGACCAGCAAATCTACCCGGCGTCGCTGCAGTTTTCCCTGGCGCGAGCGGGTGCTGAACCAGGCTTGCGGCACGATTTCGGTGATACCGAGCTGTTTTTCCACCCCACGTAGCAGCCAGCGCGCCACGGTTTCGTATGGGCTTTCGGCCAGCCCGGTGGCGTCGTCAAGCAGGTTTCGCGCCCGCCGAATCCCCCACTGGCCACGTCTGCTCGCAAGGTAGCGGTGCAGTTCAGTGCGGGTGGTGCGTCTTTCGTGCAGCGCGCCATCGATAAACACGAGGGCTTCAAGCTCGCCGTGGTAGAGCAGAATATCCACATAAGTGCGGGGAATGGTGGTGACATACACCCCATTGACCATGGCAATATCGGCCTGTGCGAGGTATTTGTCCCGATAGACGGTGTGATCTCGCCACTTCCGCCTGCTGGGCGGCCGCCGACGTTCGGGCAGGCACAGTTCCACGTCCTCGTACTGGTTCCGGTTAAGAATGGGCAGGCCATAAATTTCCGCCGCAGACAGTCCACACAGCACCGCGGTTTTCACACTGCGCGCAACCGCCCACGCTCTCACTTTACGACGCTCAAAGTTCCGCAACCCATTGAACCAGCCCCGATCCACATAAACCCGCCGGGTCACCTCCACATTGGCCCTATACCACCCCGGCCTGCTAGTGACCTTCTTCCGGGCAGCTGGGGCATCCGGCATTCGCCGCAGCACATTTTCCAGATGGGGGTCGGGACGTGATGTGGGGGTCATAATGCACCTACGTATGGGCATGAGGGGTGGGTAAGTTGTCGGCTACCTCCAGATTGCCCGCGTGCCACACTACTTGGCAACTATTTCTACGGACTGTTCCCAAACTGTTATTATTTTTGCCATCAATAGTAAATATGCTACCTATATTCCCTGGTGAGAGCGTTTTTCTCCGGCTAGCCCTCACCCCATACAGCATTCCCGCAGCCCCTCTCCCAGACCCTATGTGCCGCTTCCCCGCGCCTCCACACACCCCGAACCCTGGCGCCCGCATCCGCGCCTAGCACCTGTGCCTCCATCCACGCGGCGTCCCTTCTTGGTCTGTGTGCTGCGATATCTGGCTTTTTCAGCCCTATTTCACTCCTAATTCCCCGAAAACGCAGCACAGTACCTGCCGGATGACCTAGGGGCAGACGCGAAACCCTGCCTGTGTGCTGCGATATTGGGTGAAACAGGGCTCGGGGCGGGCCTAAAAACCAGAAAACGCAGCACACAGATCGGCGAGGGCGGCGGGCGGCGGGCGGAGAGAGAATGAGACACCGGCAACAGGTGAGGGGGTGAGGATGAGGTGCCGACAGGTGAGCGTCGACAAGCATAAAGCCAAGACCCGCGTCTGTGTGCTGCGATATTAGGCGAAACAGAGCCCAAACCTGGCCTAAAAACCAGAAAACGCAGCACAGTACCCGCCGGATGACCTAGGGGCAAACGCAAAACCTGGCCTGTGTGCTGCGATATCGAACAAAACAGGGCTCGGGGCAGGCCTAAAAACCAGAAAACGCAGCACACAACACGGCAACGGGCGGGCCTGGCAGACTTATGCTTATGTGCTGCGAGGAATAACGCGGAGCTCCGCACCCTGGCGACGCACCTGGAACCCCGCCACCGCCACCGGCCCCTGACCATGCCAATCCATCACCAGGGAATCAATCGCCTCCAAATGCCGCGGCCCCAAGGGCGCATCCACCAATGCCAGGTACGCGCGACGACGCAACGCAACAGGCAGGCAGGCAATCTCCGCAACCTGAGCCGTAGCAATCGCCTGCGCATCCAGGGCCGCGGCATCATCACGCGCCAGGGACGCGGCCGCTGCCAGGGGAGGCACCGGGTCGCCGCCATGGATGTCTGCGAGCAGGGGCAAGACCTCGGTGCGCACCCGCACGCGGCGAAACCGCGGATCAGCATTCATGGGGTCATGCCACACCTCAAGCCCCAACTCCGCGCAGGCCGCAACCGTGTCCGCCCGGCGCACGCTCAAAAACGGACGGATCACAGTGCCGGACACCGGCATCCCCACCGCACGGCCCCGAAGACTGCCCAGCAGATAGGTTTCCGCCTGGTCATCCATGGTGTGGGCCACCCAAACCGACCTACTCTCCGCCGCGGCGGCGGTCATGAGCGCCTTGTAGCGGGCCTCTCGCGCCTGGGCCTCAATATTCCCCGGCTTGACCTGCACTTTCACACTCCGAGCCTCAGCCCCCAGGCTGCGGGCCATCGCCACCGCACGATCCGCCACCGTCGCGGAATCCGGCTGCAATCCGTGGTCAACACACAGGGCCAACACATTTCTCCCCTCCGCCAGGGCCGCCGCGACCAGGCCGAGGGAATCCGCGCCGCCGGACAGCCCAATCAGTACTGGATCCTCCGAAGCCAATGCCCGCACTGCTCGACGCAGCTTCAGGAAGGCCGGGCTGCGATCCGGCCAGAAGGGCTGGGGGCGCCGGGGCATCCCTGAACCTGCTGGTGCCGCCAGTGCGGGTGTCTGTACCTGTTGTGTTAGTGCCGGCGGTTCTCCTGCCTGTCCCGGTGCCGGCTTCGCCCCTGCTTGCGCTTGTCCTGGCGCCTGCGCCTGCGCCGGCCCCCGCCCCAAACCCGACCCTCGCCCTCGCCCAAGCGGCGCCGATTCCTCCCGCGATGTCATTGGCATCCCCTCCCTCTACGAATGCCTAGCTAGCTGGATCGGACCGCACTGGCCAGCTCGTCCATGGCCGACCGCGCCTCCAGGATCGGAGCGTCATTGGAGATAATCGCAAAGGTATACACTCGGCCGGATTCGGATAATATTGTCCCCACCAGGGCAGAAGTATCAGTCAGGGTGCCGGTTTTGGCTCGAACATATCCGCGACCCCGCAGGGTTGTGTAGCGTGATTCCAGGGTGCCAGTCCCGGCCGCAACCGGGAGTGTGGCCAGGATGGCCGAGAGCCGGGAGTTGTCCTTGGCGGCGGCGAACATCAGGGAGTCCAGGAATTCGGCGGGAATTCGATTAGCTTTGGACATGCCGGAATTGTCGAAAATTTTCAGGTCGGCGGGAATTTGGAAATGCTCCCCCAAGATGCGGAGGGTTTCACCCACCGGATCGCTGCCGCTGAGTTCCCGGCCCACGGCCTCGGCCATGACATTATCCGAGGTTTCCATGAGTTTTTCAATGCGCTCCCGCAGGGTTGGGGATTCCACCTTGGCCAGCTCCTTCACGCCCTCGCCCGCAGGGACAGTGCCTTCGGCCTTGGAGAACGCGGTCACGCCGAGTTCCCGGGCCACGGCACCAGCCACGTCGAGCGCCGGGGTGTTTGACCTGGGCACATCCCCACTGCGGGCCCCGTTCAGGCGGGCACCGTAGATCATGGCAGGTTCCATGGGGGCAATGAAGCCTTCGGTAATGTTTTCGCGTCCCCAGGATTCTATAAAGCTGGGGGCGGTCCAGGCAGAGGTGTCGATCTGGACTTGCTTCACACCAGGGAGGTTTTTGCGTATTTGTTCGGCCAGGTCTTTGATGGTTTCGTAGGTCATCCAGACGTCACCGGCGGCCTTGATGACGGCAATATCGGACCCGGATTGCACAACCCGGGTGGTGATTCTATCGTCCAGGTCGAGCTTGAGAAGCGCTGCGCTGACGGTCAAAACCTTGGTGGAGGATGCCGGTAAGAGGGGCAGTTGCGGGTTTTTGGCCAGCACAACGTTGCCGGTGGTCACATCCCGGAATTGGATAGAGGCTTTGCCGAGGCGCGCGTCGTCAAGCATGGGGGCGAGGTTGGCAAGGTTGGGTTCGCCATCCGGTTTTTTGAGGGGGAATGCGACAGGTTTAGCGTCGACAAGCTGTGGCGCTGGATCGTAATAGAGCCGGTTTTTATCGGTCACAATCACACCGGTCACCGCAGTTGCTACCACTGCTACGGTGGCCACTGCGGTCGCCACCCACCATTTTGCGTTTTTCATCTCTTATAGACTAACGCAGCGCATAGCGGGGTAGAATATCCGAGGGTGGAAAGCCCACCACACAGCTGCAAAGGAGTGCCGCATGAGCATTGAAGTAACCATCGAAATCCCCAAGGGTTCCCGCAATAAATACGAGCTAGACCACGAAACCGGCAAGATTTACCTTGACCGCTACCTGTTTACCCCCATGGCCTATCCGCTCGACTACGGGTTCATTGACGGCACCCTCGGCGAGGACGGCGATCCGCTGGATGCCCTCGTGATTCTGCCTGAGCCGGTGCTGCCGGGTGTGATCGTGCCCGCCCGTGTGCTCGGTGTGTTCAAGATGACCGACGAGGCCGGCGGCGACGACAAGCTCCTGTGTGTCATTGATGATCCCCGCTGGGCACACCTGCAGGATATTGAGGATGTTTCCCAGTTCCAGCGCGATGAGATCGAGCACTTCTTCGTGCACTACAAGGACCTGGAGCCGAACAAGGAAGTTACGGGATCCGGCTGGGGCAATAAGGCCGAGGCAGAAAAGATCCACGCCGAAGCCATCGCCCGTTACAAGTCCTAAGCTTTACGACGCCCACCTCCCGGGGTGAGAGGCCAGCTACCTACATATGGCGCTGGTCCCTCACCCCGCTCATTGAAAGAAGCCCCATAGAAGATGAACAACGTCACCGTATCCGAAGTACCAGCAGACGCCCAAATCATTGACGTGCGTGAACCCTCCGAGTATGCGCAGGGACACGCCCAAGGCGCCATCAACATTCCCCTCGGCTCCGTGGTGGAGCGCTCCGGGGAATTAGACACCTCCAGGGACGTCTATGTGATCTGCCAACTAGGTGGCCGCAGCGCTAAGGCCGCTGAAGCCTTGGAGTCCCACCTAAAGCCCCAAAGCTTTACGATCCACAACATCTCCGGCGGCACCGAAGCCTGGATTGCTGCCGGCCTGCCCACCGCATAGCCGCAGCCGCAGCCAGCCCGCCTTCGCCTGCTGCCGCACCGCCACGCCGCGCCAGGCCCCGCCCCGCTCCCCTGTCGAGCGGGGTTTACCGCATTGTCGCACTATCAGATTCCGCCCCTCCCTCACCGGCAACCCCACAAACCCCGCAAGCCACACGAGTCTCAGAAACCCGCAAAACCCTCGTCCTGTGTGCTGCGATATTGCCTGTTTTGAACCCAGATTCGCCTCCTGGTGGGAGATATCGCAGCACACAACCCGGGCCCGGGCCAGGACTACACAGGGTTCATGGCGTGTATGGGTGAGCACTGTGCTGCGATATCTTCAATTTCGGCTCTGAATCCTGGCCCTCATCCCACAAAACGCAGCACACACCTTGACACTTGCCCACGCCCGACGGCGCTTCAAAAGTAGTGTGCTGCGATATCTCACAAATCGAGCCCCAAACCCGGCCAAAAATCTAGATATCGCAGCACAGTACTCATCAGACCTCATCAAGGGAACTGAACCACAGAGCGCGAGACATTCGCCCCTACCCATGCCTCTGTCGAGCGGGGTTTCTCACGTTCCTATCCTTCCCTCCAATTCCAGGAACGCCTAGGCCCATGGAGCCCCTGGGGCATCAGAAACCCATGGAGCCCCTGGGGTCCCGTCCTGTGTGCTGCGATATTGGGGTTTTAGAGCCCCATTTCAGCCCGTATTCCTAGAAAACGCAGCACACAACACAGCGCAGTACGGCATGAGCCGCCCTGCCGGGAGGTGGAGACGTCGTCAGGCGGCAAATCACACCCCACGTCTGTGTGTGCTGCGATATCGTACGAATCAGGCCTCGAACCCAACCCAAAACCCCAATATCGCAGCACAGTGCTCAACACACCAACCAAATCAGCCCCCTCCACACCCCACCAACGCTTCAAAAAATGCGGCACTCAGCGAGCAACACCAAACACCCCAGGAGTGTGCTGCGTTTTGTTGAAGAAGGGCGGGGATCTGGAAGCAAACACCCAGATATCGCAGCACGCACGGCGAGTGGGCGTGGGGTGAGGTGAAATCAGGTGATGTCCGACCAAAGCAGACAAGGCAAGAGCGGACGTGGCCGCGCGCCGACGCCGGTCCAAACGGGCCAAGCGGGATAGGGGTGGGCGACTTGGTTGGGGAGAGGGAGCTTTAGGCGTCGAAAAGCGAGGGAAATTCAGGGTATATTAATCAAAATCACATTAACACAAACAGTGATCCACACCCCACAGTTACCACTAGTGAAGCAGGGAAAAACGCAGTTCAGGAAGAAATAACCCGCGGGGGCGGAATCATATTATCGCCCCAATGCTATATATGAATTTTCGTAGTTGCGGTTTGTCAATTTTAAGGGTTTAGTGAGAGGTGAATTATCGGCACACCCATTGCCAACAAACCACAATAGAATAAGTGAGGAGTAAACGTTGAACAGCGTTTTTAATGCCCACCGCGATCCCTTCGGATTCCTATCCGACTTGTTCAAGAAGGACCAGAAGGGCAACAGCAGCGAAGCAACCGTATCCGGCCAGCAAGCCAGCATCGCAGTGTCTATCGCATCCACCCAATCCATCATCTAAACGCGGCGCACAAGCCTCAAACCCTGTGAAACCCCCAGCACCATCACAGTGTGGGGGTTTTATTGTGGCGGGTTTCGTACCCTAGTATTAAACATATGGCTGATTTAGAGATCCCCACCGAGCTGCTGGAATCGCCGTCGTTTCAATTGGAACGGCTGCGGCGGCGCACCCGGGACGCGGTGGAGTCCCAAATTTCGGCGAAACACGTGTCCTTGCGGGAGTATTGGGTTTTGAGCTGCCTCATGTCCACGGACGCCACCAGCCAATCCGCGTTATGCGAGGTGCTTGCGTATGATGCGTCCGACATGGTGCGGCTCGTGGACGCCCTGGAGAAAAAGGGCTGGGTAAAGCGAGAGCGGGATTCCAAGGATCGCCGGCGCCAGATTGTGCGTGCCACAAAACGCGGGCGGCGGCAGCAGGCTGAGCTCAGTAAATTAGTAAATCAGGCCGAGGATTCCGCCCTGTACGAGTCCACATCGAAGCAGCTCAAGCATTTACGCAAACTCGCCCACGCAATCATTGCCGCCGAGGCAGACTAGCAGCTTCACGCTTGACGACGCCCACCCAGGGTCGTCTAACCTCAATCACCGATCTGGTCACGCCCCCGCATCACAATCAGGGGATCCGGCTCCCCCACCAAATCGTGGTCCTTATTCGTGTATTCGAATTTACTCAAAATAAACCGCATGGCATTGAGCCGGGCGCGTTTCTTATCATTGGAGCGGATCGTAATCCAGGGCGACTCATCCGTATCCGTGTATCGGAACTGCTCCTCTTTGGCGCGGGTGTAATCGTCCCACTTGTCTAGCGACGCCAAATCCATGGGGGACAGCTTCCACTGCCGCACCGGATCCACTTGGCGAATCGCAAACCGGGTGCGCTGCTCCTTTTGCGATACCGAAAACCAGAATTTGGTGAGGGAAATCCCCGAGCCCAGGATCATGTTCTCCAGCATGGGAACCTCACGCAGAAACTCGGCATGCTGGGATTCGGTGCAGAACCCCATCACCCGTTCCACCCCGGAGCGGTTGTACCAGGAGCGGTCGAAAAACACTATCTCACCGGCGCAGGGAAAATGCTGGATATAGCGCTGGAAGTACCAGGAGGTGGACTCCCTAGGAGAGGGTTTTTCCAGGGCCACGGTGCGCGCCCCCCGGGGGTTGAGATGCTCATTGAAGCGTTTAATAGTGCCCCCTTTGCCGGCTGCATCCCGGCCTTCGAAGAGGATTATATGGCGCTGACCGGTGTCTTTAGTCCAATTCTGCCATTTCAGTAATTCGATTTGCAGGGCACGTTTGGTGTGCTCATACTCATCCCTGGTGAGGCGGTTTTGGTATGGATAGTTCTCCCGCCACGTATCAATGGGGGTACCATCCGGGGCGAGGAGCACTGGATCATCTTCGTCAGTGTCGTCGACGATGTACCCCTCGGTTGCGGCAAGGTCAATGACGGGAAGATCGTTATCAGAGTCAGCCATAAATTGATAGTACCCCGATTCGGGATGTTTTAACGGCTAATTGTCACAGCATCAAACACCGGAACCAACGCTTCCGGGTGTGGGTGGTATTCGAATGGTTCTGGGCTACTGCCAGCGGAAGCCTGGTTCCACACCATGGGGTTGACCCGCATGAAGTCGAAATCGTATGGTGACCCGGCAGCCACCGCACACATAAAGGTCTTCGCCGCCCTGCCATTGCCTTCCCGAAATGGGTGGGCCTGATTGAGATAGGCGAAAAGCTCCGCAGACTTTTCGACGAACTGAAGACCAGACAGCTGATACCAGGGGGTTTCTACCGCAATCCGGTGCACGTCATCGAGGTAGCGTTCGACTTCCCCGTTTTGGCAATCAGCAAAGGCCACACCCCCGGGTTTACTCATATTCACCGTGCGGAACCTGCCGGCCCACGGGTAGACGTCACCAAAGAGATAATAGTGAATGGTCTGAAGGTGAGCGGCATCGAAAGTGGGGTCAATGGTAGCGAGCCCTAAGTCGAGTTCGATACTGCGGGCACACACCGCGAGGAATTCCTTGTGTTGGAGTAGCCGCGGGTTGGTTTCATTGTAGTAGTTAATAAAAACGGGCAGGCCAAGATCACCCAGTTGGAAGTAGGAATCCCAGGTGTCAAAGACGTATTCCGTTTCCGGCCCGTCTATAGGTGCGGGCAGGGGCAGTTCCCCCTCGTCACGGATATAGCGTACCAGAAGCTCTACATCCATGAGGTTGGGGTCCCAGCCTTCGTGCCAGGCCGCCGCAATGGCTCTGCGTATAGCAAAATACTGGGGTGGCGTGAGTAGTTTCATCAACTCGGGCCACTCTGTTTCGAGATCAAAATCCAAGCTGTTCATCCTAGCCCAGCTTAGCCGAAATATGAGAACAACCCGTCCGCAGCTCCCAACATGCGCAGACGGGTTTTATTCACTATTTGCGATTTACTTCGCCAGGGAAGCCAGGTCGCCTGCCCAACCAGCGAGCTTAGCTAGCGGCAACAGTAGGTCCTTGATGAAGGTGCCGATGATGCCGTCATTAGAAAGAGCGACCCAAGTACCGAGGGGCGAAGCCAGAGAGCCTTGATGTTCCATTGTCCAATTCTCCTTTTATATTTTAAAGATCAGTTTTTCCGAAAATCTTACTTGCTGCTGCCCAGAATGCTGCTGGTCTCGCCGAGCTCAGAGCTACCGCGGCCACCACCAACAAAGCTGTCAAGGTTGTTGAGGAACTTGGGTAGTTCGGTGAAGATACCACCAATGGCCTCAGCGAACTTCTTGAAGTTGCCAAGCTGCTCAGCAATTTGTCCGTAATCCATAAAAATACTCTCCTCCAACGGGGCCAACAATGACAATTCTGTGGCCAAAATTTTTCCAGTTTGTGGACACCGCTTCGGATGTCTTGGTTTTTATTCTGCCCATAGAATTCCAGATCGTCAAGTTTTCTTTAATCAAGTCGTAATATTATTTTTCGACCACACATTCCCATGCAGATCTTCTACAAACCCATTTGAACTGCGTTAATAAGGTGAACATAAGTCAGAAATAGCAGAATACATAAGCGGGTGCGCCCCGGAAAGATTAACGTACAATGAGCGACCGATTTCGTGGAAATTTAGGGTTAAAATTTCGTTAATCTCCCCTATTTAGGGGTAGATAACCAAGGGAAAACCGCGCCCATCAACTGACAAAGACACAAACCTGAAGCCCCATATTCCCCCCAATCACATGGGGTTTGTGACCTTATACATAAACCCCCCGCGCCCCACCCATTTGGGGAGGGAAGCGGGGAGATTTCCGACGTAAGGGCGTCGTAAAGCTTAGAAGCCCATGCCGCCCATCTCGTCAGCACCAGGCACTGCGGGGGCTGCCGGCGGTTCAGGCTTATCGGCAACCACAGCCTCGGTGGTCAGGAACAGTGCGGCGATCGAAGCGGCGTTCTGGAGGGCAGAACGGGTCACCTTCACCGGGTCGTTAATACCGGCGGCCATCAGGTCCACGTACTCGCCGGTGGCGGCGTTCAGGCCCTCGCCGGCGGGCAGATGGGACACCTTGTCGGCGACCACGCCCGGCTCAAAGCCAGCGTTGAAAGCGATCTGCTTCAGCGGGGCAGAGAGTGCCTCACGGACAATCTTCACGCCTGTAGCCTCGTCACCATTCAGGTCCAGGTCGTTCTCCAGCACATGGGCTGCCTGAAGCAGGGAAACCCCGCCGCCGGCAACAATACCCTCTTCCACAGCAGCCTTAGCATTACGGACAGCATCCTCGATGCGGTGCTTGCGTTCCTTCAGCTCCACCTCGGTGGCGGCGCCAACCTTAATCACGGCCACGCCGCCGGCCAGCTTAGCCAGACGCTCGTGCAGCTTCTCACGGTCGTATTCGGAATCGGAGTTCTCGATCTCGGCGCGGATTTGGTTCACCCGACCCTGAATCTGGTCTTGGGAGCCAGCGCCTTCCACAATGGTGGTGTCGTCCTTGGTCACCACAACCTTGCGGGCGCGGCCCAGCAGCGGCAGGTCGGCGGTCTCCAGGGACAGGCCCACCTCCTCGGAAATGACCTGGCCACCGGTCAAAATAGCCATGTCCTGCAGCTGCGCCTTGCGGCGGTCGCCGAAACCAGGAGCCTTGACGGCAACGGACTTGAAGGTGCCGCGAATCTTATTCACGACCAAGGTAGACAGGGCCTCGCCCTCCACGTCTTCGGCAATAATCAGCAACGGCTTGCCGGTCTGCATGACCTTCTCCAGCAGCGGCAGCAGGTCCTTAATATTAGAGACCTTGGCGGAAACCAGAAGAATGTACGGATCCTCCAGCACTGCCTCCAGACGCTCCATGTCGGTGGCAAAGTAACCGGAGATATAACCCTTGTCGAAGCGCATACCCTCGGTGACCTCTAGCTCCACACCAAAGGTGTTGGATTCTTCCACCGTGATGACGGATTCCTTGTTCAGCTTGCCCCCACCCACGGCATACATTGCCTTGGCGATCTGGGCGCCGATGGCCGGATCGGCTGCGGAAATGCCGGCGGTGGCAGCGATCTGTTCCTCGGTTTCTACTTCCTTGGCGCTATCGAGCAGCTGCTTGGTCACCGCGTCCACGGCCTTTTCAATGCCGCGCTTGATACCCATGGGGTTGGAGCCGGCAGCCACGTTGCGCAGGCCCTCCCGCACAAGTGCCTGGGCCAGAACGGTAGCGGTGGTGGTGCCGTCACCTGCCACGTCGTCGGTCTTCTTGGCTACTTCTTTGACCAGCTCGGCGCCGATCTTCTCATAGGGTTCTTCGAGTTCGATTTCCCGAGCGATGGACACACCGTCGTTGGTGATGGTGGGGGCGCCCCAGCTCTTCTCCAGCACCACATTGCGGCCCTTGGGGCCAAGGGTGACCTTAACTGCGTCTGCCAGTGTGTTGAGACCGCGTTCCAGGCCCCGGCGGGCTTCCTCGTCAAAGGCAATAATCTTTGCCATGGGTTACTCCTTAATATATGTTCTGTCCGATTGTTAGTTAGCACTGTCCTTGTTCAAGTGCTAAATCCGTTTTAGCAGTCACTAGCCCCGAGTGCAAGGAAATACGCTTAGGGCGAACTTTCCATTGCGTTTTGTGCTACCTTCGCTTGTCGACGCCCACCTCCCGGCACCCAGTCTCCCCGCCCAGCGCGCCGCGCCCACACAACCTCGAACCAGCTCAACCCTGCCCCACCCCGCCTCGCCCCGCCTGACCCCAAGGGCCCCTCCTTCACCTCTAGCCCCAGGAAACCCAGGCGTTTCGCCTACTGTGCTGCGATATCTGGATTTTCGACCCTGAATCCAGGCCCTCATCCCACAAAACGCAGCACACACAACTGCGCCAGCCGGCGTCCACCCACACTCACCGATATTCGCCCACACTCACCCGCGCCCGCCGGCGCCTCAAAAGTAGTGTGCTGCGATATCTGGATTTACAACCGGGCTTGGGACCCGATTTGCGAGATATCGCAGCACAGTACTCGTCAGACAACCCAAACCCCGAATCACAGGAACGTGACGTGGTTCACTCACCAGTTCAATGACTCACAGCCCAGGGATGTGTGCTGCGATATTGCCTGTTTTGGGCCCAGATTCACCTCTTGGTTGGAGATATCGCAGCACACTTCTCCGGGGCCGCGAGGTTCACGGTGCGTATGGGTGAGTACTGTGCTGCGATATCTCAAGATTTGGCCCCGAATCCGGGCACTAATCCTACAAAACGCAGCACACAACTCCCAGAGGGAAGATCGGGCCGCTTTGAACCGGGAGGGCGTCGATAAGCAATGCGAAACCGGCCCCGCACATACTGGGACCCAACTACACTTTTCAGTTATGACTACAGAAACAATCGCCAAGGTGCGACCTATCGTCACCGGGCAACGCGATAGGATTTTCACGGACCTCAAGGAAATCACATCCTTTAATTCTGTGCAGGGAGTGCCGGAGCTTGTGGAAGAGCACGCACACGCTGCCGCATGGGTCAAGGCTGCGTTTGAATCTGTGGGGCTGACGGTCACCACATACCAGGAGGACACGCCGGCACCACTGTTCATCGCCTCCAAGCCTGCGAAGGGAGCCGCCCCCACCGTCCTGCTGTACTGCCACTACGATGTGGTGCTCGCCGGCGACCCGTCGAAGTGGGATTCGGATCCATTCACCCTCACCGAGCGGAATGGCCGCTGGTATGCGCGGGGGGCTGCGGACTGCAAGGGCAACGTTGTCATGCACCTGGCCGCGCTACGTGCCGTCAACGAGCTGGGCGGCACCGACCTGGGAATTAAGGTGCTTATCGAGGGGTCGGAGGAGCAAGGCGGGGCGGAGCTTTCGGAGCTCATCAAGGCCCGGCCGGAGCTGTTTGCCGCCGATGTTATCCTCATCGCAGACACGGGCAATGCGGCGGTGGGCGAGCCGACCCTCACCACCTCGCTGCGCGGCGGGGCGCAGATCACCGTGCAGGTGGATACCCTGCAAAACCCGGTGCATTCGGGCAGTTTTGGTGGCGCCGCCCCGGATGCGACCGCCGCCCTCATCCGCCTCATTGATTCCTTCCGGGACGAGCATGGCCGCGTCCAGATTGACGGCGTAGATGTGGACCAGAAGTGGTCGGGGGACCAGTATGATCCCGAAACGTTCCGCAAGGATGCCGGGGTGCTGGACGGGGTGGAGATCATGGGCACCTCGGCGGATAATCCGGCGGACATGGTGTGGGCGCGGCCGGCGATCACGGTCACCGGGTTTACGTCCACGCCGGTTTCCGAGGCTGTGAATGCGGTGCCGGCAACCGCAAGCGCAAAGCTGAATCTGCGGGTGCCGCCGGGCATGGACGCCTCCGAGGTGGCGGCCGCCGTGACGAAGCATTTGCGTTCGCATGTGCCGTGGAATGCTCGCCTGAGCGTGCAGGTGTCGGATGTGAATAATCCGTTCTCGTCCAATATTGAGGGCCCGGCGGTCACCACGTTTATCCAGTGTCTGCGCGGCGCCTATGACAATAAGGAATTGACGTTGGTTGGCGCAGGCGGTTCGATTCCGTTGTGCGCCGAGCTTATCGACGCCGTCCCCTCGGCGGAGCTGACTCTCTTCGGAGTGGAGGAGCCGCAAACCACCATCCACTCTGCCAATGAGTCGGTGGATCCCACCGAGATTGAAAATATTGCCATTGCGGAGGCCACGTTCCTCCTCACATACCATTCATAAGACCGCCCAACATTCACCCCCATGCGGGGGCACTTAACGGAAGCCAAAAACGGCTTCCGTTTTGCTTTTTATTGTGGTACGGATTATTGTTTTGTATCACGTAGCGTTTTGTTCCCACACGAAGGAACCCAACGACTATGGCGGTTCACCATTAGCCGAGAGTTTTCTGGCGTGGCATTGCCCCACCATAGGCGGCCACGCCAGAAATAAAAACATTTTGTGAGTAACTGTATTTTTTCTAAAGGAACCGACATGTCCATCGCTACCGCTATCAATAAGAATCGCTGCATATATTTCGGTTTAGAGCCCCGCCGCACCTCAACCACGCGGAGATTCGCCGACGACCCATTCCTGGCCAGGTTCGGTCATCAGCTTCCCCGAGGGTTGCGCCAAGAGGCCCACGGCCTCCAGTGGCGCACCTTTGCCGCCACCTACTCCCCCACCCCTGACCTGCGACTACAATTCCTTTCCGAGGAAAAACTGCCCGGTGGAGTAGTTCACTACACCGCGGCAATAAAGACCCGATCCGGGGAAACCCGCCACGACATTATCGCCTCAGGCCCGGTCCAAGCCGCCACCCAACTCTTGGCGACCGCCGGTCGGCGGGTGGAGATTTGCTCGTTCCACCAATACGACATTTTCGAAGCAACCGTCACGTTCATTCGGGTGTGTCATAACAAAGATGAGCGGTGGGCCATGGGTTTTGGGGGCACTCGCTCCCAGTCAGCCGCGGCTGCGTTAAGTAATGCGGCATTTTTACTACACACATAGGGGTAGTTTCACCAATAACCGTCGTGCCTCCCACCGCACGGCGGTTATTTTTTAATAACCTTGTTTTATGAGAAAGATGCTAGGCACCCTCGTCCCTTTGTCGATTTTTGCTACCTGGGTCATGGTTGTCGAGCTCTACACAGTGCCGAAACTCCTGACCGTCTTCCTGATAGACCCGGTGGATTTCCACATTTATCGCCTGGCCGGGGAAGCACTCAATCATGGCCGCAGCCTCTACAGCGGCGATTTCCTCCCAGGTCTACCCTTCACCTACCCACCGTTCGCCGGCACATTATTTCGGGTATTACCGCTCATAGGCCCCCTAGAAGGCACAATAATGTGGCAAGGACTCAACGCCCTGGGGCTCCTTATAGTCCTATGGCTCATCTATAAGGAATTCCTTCCAGCACTGTTTTTGACCATAGGATCACTCGGCTTCGATGCCATCCACGGCAGCTTCTTCTATGGGCAAATCAACCTCGTCCTCATGTTCCTCGTGGCCCTCGACTTCCTGCCGAAAAACCGAAACCGGTGGGCCGGAGTTGGGGTGGGGCTGGCCGCCGGGCTAAAGCTCACACCAGCGTTTTTCATTATCATCTTCATCATCGAACGCCGCTGGCGGGCCGTGGCCACCACCATTGGCACCTTCCTACTCACCGTGTTTATCGGCTGGTTATTCGTGCCAGACGCCACCCGCTTCTGGACCTGGGCCATTAAAGACTCCTCCAGGGTCGGGATCCACGCCAACCCCGGCGCCCAATCGCTCCGCTCCGTCATGGAACGAGTCCTCCACATTCCACAATGGTGGTTAGTGGCCGTGATTATAGTGTTTGCACTGGTCATCCTGGCCATCTGGTTGGCAGTACGACACAACGATATGGGGTGGGCCATGGTGTTGGGCGGTATCGGGGCCTGCCTCGTGTCCCCGTTCTCCTGGTTCCACCACTGGGTGTGGATCATCCCCCTGTTCGCGCTACTCACCCGAAATCTCGGCCGAAGCAACCTGCAGCAATTCGCCACCACCATCGCATCATTCGCACTATTGGCACCGCACATGACGTATTTTGTGAGCCCCCACACCGCAACCAGCCTGGATCCGAATAATATTTGGTACCTGGGAACCGGCCTGATGATTATCGTCGGCTACTGTGTGTACGGCATCTTTGGCCAATACGGCCGGCGCCGCACGGAAACGCGTCGACAAGCAGGGGAAACGGACCAGGCTCTCAGCGATACATCTCCGCAATTGTCGCATCCACAGCCGGATACCACGAACCATGCTGCTGAAACAGCTCCCGCTGACGTTGGTAACCGGCACCTGTGTCGATAATCTCTAACACCAATTGGAGCTCATCGTAGCAACCAAGTTCGCGGGCCAACGGCGACAACTCCGCCACCAAATCCCGCAACTCGTCCGTCACCAACCGCTCCTCGGTCGCCCGCGACGTAATCACCAGCGCATCCAACCCATAACGGGCCGCCCGCCACTTATTCTCCGCCACATGCCAATCCTGCAAACTCGGCAGCTCCTCCCCCCGATCCAGCATGCGGTCATAGTGCACCACCAAACAATGCGTCAACGCCACCGCCGCCGCTAACTCCCGCAGATTCGAAGTGGAGTCACAAACCCGCACCTCAACAGTCCCCCACTTTCCCGCTGGGCGAATATCAAAATGCATGCTGCCAGTATGATTAATCACCCCAGAACGATCCTGGTCACGCATATAGTCCTCCCACTCCGACCAAGACTGAAACTGGTACGGCAACCCGGCGGTCGGCAACTGCTGATACAACATCGTCCGATTCGACGCATAACCAGTATCAATCCCCTCCCACCCCGGGGAACTGGCCGTCAACGCCAATAAATGCGGAAACTTCGTCAATAACGCATTAATGATGGGCCACACCCGCTCTTTATCGGAAATACCCACATGGGTATGAATTCCCCAAATCAGCATTTGATTGCCCCAATAGCGGGTGCGCTCAATAATCTCCGAATAATGGCCCTTATCGCTGGTAGGCTGCGTACGGAAGTCACAAAACGGGTGCGAACCCGAACCCCACAGTTTCAACCCCAACGAATCCGCCGCCGCCTTCACCGCATCCAACGCAACCCGCAGCGACGCTACCGCCTCCGGCACCGTGTGGCACACCGGTGTCACCAACTCCACCGTGTTAGCGAGAAACTCCCGCTCCAAATGAATCTCGGGATGCTCGGCCTGCACCAAAGCCACCACATCGGCGGCACGGGAAACCAGATCGCGGGTGACAGGATCAATCAAGGCCACCTCCCATTCCACCCCAAGGGTCGGCTGCGCGGAGGCGTGAAACTCTTGCATAAAAACCTTATCTTTAATTAAAACTCGTGGCTAAAACCACAACAAGGGAACCCGGCCCAGCCGTCTCCGCCGGTAAATCCGCCGGACGCTGCTGCGCAACCCCACCGACCTTCTCGGCAAGCTCGCGGGCTTGTTGCTCATTATCAGTGTAATAAACCGTGTTCTGTGGCACTACCGAGCGTGAATAATTCCCCACCTGCCCGACCCGATAGCCCTGACGGGTCAGCTGCTCCTTCGCCTTCGCCGCCAGCCCCTGGATGGTAGAATTATTCAAAACATGCACGGTCACCGCCGATTTATCGCCGGCGCTTGTCGACGCCCCCGCAGCGCCAGCAGTCCCGGCAGTTGCACCACTCGGGGCGCCAGGGGCAGCAGCACCCGAAGCCACAGCACCAGCCGGGGCCGGGGCCGGGGCCGAGGCCGGCGCTGGAGCGCCCGAACTCGGGGCCGGTACACCGGGAGCGCTAGTAACAGGACCAGCCGGGGCGGCCGGCTGAATGGACACGGCACTAGCCGCAGCACTATCGGTACTGGCGGCATTATGCACCTTGGCGGACTTCCCACCAGTCATGGAATAAATTCCCCACATCGCCAATAACAAAGCGACGGATATCAAAATCATGGCGACTCCCCGCAAGGGCAGTTCACGCTGGGGTTGTATATCAGGCATAGTCGGTTTCCTTACTTAAGCCGGTTGTGCGCTCAGTGGCGCGCTGGTCGCGGATGCGCCGTAGCCGCGCAGTGAGCTGGGGATATTGTGCCATAACCTCGGGTAGATCAATGGCTATATTAAGGCGCTGATAATAGCGTACCGGGCTCAACCCCAACTGAGTGCGAATGGCGTCCTCCTTTGCCCCAATACTTTTTGGAGCGGTTTCTTCAAAGGCAAGCAGATCTATCGGCTCAAGCATGTTTACACTGTATGACATGACTGTACGTCCCATCGTTATTTACGGTACTCCCGTCTTACATCAACCAACTGCGATTGTGACAGAACCGATCGACACTCTCCGCGAGCTCATCGACGATATGTTCGAGACCATGGAGAAAGCCCACGGCGTGGGCCTGGCAGCCAACCAAATCGGGGTGGGAAAACGCATTTTCGTCTACAACTGCCCCGACGATGAGGGCGTCATCCACCGTGGCTGCTTCATCAACCCGGTCCTCGAAACCTCAGACATACCCGAAGGCATGCCCGCCGTCGACGGCTCCGACGACGAAGGCTGCCTCTCCCTCCCCGGCCTCAGCTTCCCCACCGGCCGCGCCACCTGGGCAAAAGTCACCGGGCTCAACGAAAACGGGGAAGAAGTATCGGAGGAAGGCACCGGTTTTCTCGCCCGCTGCTTCCAACACGAGGTCGGTCACCTCGACGGATTCGTCTACGCCGATGTACTCCAAGGCCGGTGGAAACGCGCCGGGAAAAAGGCCATCAAACGCGAAGGCTGGACCCCCGATGCCGGCCTCACCTGGATGCCAGGTGTTGACCCCGACCCGTTTGGACACGACGATGTCTAGGATTTTCCGCAGCGACGAGGTGCAACCAGGCGACCGGGTGGTGCTGCGCCGCATCGCCCCCGAGATGGAGGATAAATTCTCCGACATCATCGGCCATATTGTGAGCGTCACCCCCACCGAAACCGTTATCCGACCCCAAGACATTGGGGGCATGCCCTCATTCAAGGATGGCATTGTGGTGCCGGCGGCGGACATTAAGATCGTGAAAAAGCTCAGCCCCCGCACGATCCGCAACTCTGATATCCGCAAATTGGAGGTGGCGTATTCGAAAGCATTTCCGGGTATCGAACACCGGCAGGTGGGCCAGTGGTTATTGCGCGCCGGGGATGGCATTACCGAACGGTCGAATTCGGCGGCGCCGTTGGGGCCATCGGCCCTGTTTGATCCGGTGCCGGTGGCGGAGATTCACGAGTTTTATTCCCGCCATGGGTTGCCGCCGCTGGTGTTGATCCCGGAGCGCATTGGCCGGGTCGTCGAAAAGCTGGTCGAACGGCTGGGCCCGGAGATTATTGTGATGGCGCGGAAGTTGGGCGACGAGGTGAGCGTCGAAAAGCATGCCGAGTTCCGCATCGACACCCAACCCGACAACGATTGGCTGCGGCTCTACCATTTTCGGGGCAAGCCGCTCCCCCGCCGGGCGCTGGAATTATTGCGTACCCAAATTGATGGGGAGATGGGGTTTGGACGATTGCTTATCGACGGGCGGACCGTGGCGATTACGCGCGGGACCATCACCGACGGCTACCTGGGCTATTCGGCGGTGGAGGTGGCGCCGGAGTATCGGCGGCAGGGGCTGGGCACACAGTTGGGAAACCACATGCTGAATTGGGGGCTCGCGCACGAGGCGCACACCGCATATTTACAGGTTATTGCTTCGAATACGGCGGGAATTAATCTGTATACCAAACTTGGATTTCTGGAACATCACCGACATCGTTATGGCCTGCTGAAAAATCCGGAGACTTCTTAGTAATGTAGCAAGCATGCGCATTGCTAACTGGAACGTAAACTCCGTCCGCACCCGCGTGGATCGAATAGTGGCGGCCCTCGCTCGCCTTGATATTGATGTGCTATTGGTGCAAGAAACCAAGTGTAAGGACAAACAGTTTCCATTCGATGCGTTCCCCGGCTACGAAATTGCACACCATGGCCTCAACCAGTGGAATGGGGTGGCCATCCTCTCCCGGGTGGGGCTTGCCGACATCCAAACGTCCTTTCCCCACCAACCGGGTTTTGCTAAAGACCCCAAGAAACCGCAAAACCTGGAGGCCCGGGCCATTTCCGCGGACTGCGGTGGGGTGCGAGTCTGGTCCCTCTACGTTCCGAACGGACGTGCGATAGCGGATCGGCATTACGACTATAAGCTCCGGTGGCTTGATGCCCTGGCCCGGCATGTGGAAGACCAGGCGGGCGACCCGGAGCAGCCAAGCAGCCAACCGCTGGTGTTGGGAGGCGATTTCAATATTGCTCCCACCGACGCCAATGTGTGGGACATCACCGCTTTCATTGACCACACCCATGTCACCGAGGCGGAGCGGCAGGCGTTTGCCGGGCTCATCGAAGCCGGCCTGACGGTCACCTCCCCCACCAGCGGTTATAGCTACTGGGATTATAAGGCTGGTCGGTTCCCCAAGAACGAGGGCATGCTCATCGACTTCCAATTGGCCCGCGGGCTGCACGCAACCGGCAGTTTCATTGATGTGGCGGAGCGTTCCGGGACAGGCGCCTCGGATCACGCGCCGGTGGTGGTGGATTACGACTACGACGCACCCATCGTCACGGGCGCCGCGGCCGGTGCTGGCACGGCGGCACGCACAACTGCGAACCCAGCCACGGATCCCCACGATGCTCCGACGGAAACCGGTGGTGATATCGCATGAACATCAATATCGAACTAGGTCAATGGCAAACAATTGGTCTCATCATTGATTACAGCATCAAGCTGGTGGCCATTGGGTTTGTGCCGGAAAACCGGCGACCATCATCGTCGAATGCGTGGCTCTTGGTGATTCTAGCCCTGCCGTACCTGGGATTGCCCCTGTTTTTATCTATGGGTTCTCCCTATATTAATCAGCGGCGGCACCGGGTGCAGGAGGCGGCGACGCAGCAAATCATTAACGTGCACAAGAATGTGCCGGACTACCCGGAGGGGGTGGTGAACCTCAACCCAGAGTTGGCTTCCGTTATTAAGCTCAACCGCACCCTCACCGCCATGCCGGCGGTCACGGGGACGAACCATGGCGTGCATTCCAACTATGAGGAAACCATTGCCGCAATGGCCCAGGCGGTGGACAAGGCCAAACACTATGTGCATGTGGAGATTTACATTGTGGCCTGGGATAACACAACCGATGTGTTTTTCCGGGCGCTGGCCCGGGCGGTGCAGCGGGGCGTGAAGGTGCGGCTGCTCCTGGACCACATTGGGTCCCGAAAATACCCGGGGTTTCATAAGTTGGGCCGCCGGCTGGACGCCATTGGGGTGGAGTGGTATTTGATGCTACCCCTGCTGCCGCTGCGGTGGCGATGGCGCCGCCCAGACCTGCGCAACCACCGGAAAATGCTGATTATTGATGGGGAACGGGGGTTCCTGGGCTCCCTCAATATGATTGATTCTTCCTATCTCATGCCCAAGAATATCCGGGAGGGGCGGCATTGGGTTGATGTGATGGTGGAACTGTCGGGCCCGGTCATTGCCAGCATGAATACGATCTTTGCGGTGGACTGGCTCATGGAGTCGGACGAGCTTTTAGAAATCGTAGACCAGGCGCATCCCGAGATCGACCACGATCAGGTCAATGTGGTGCAATTAGTGCCGTCGGGTCCGGGGTATTCGACGGAGCCGAACCTGCGCATGTTTAATTCCATCATTCACCACGCTAAGGAACGGTTGGTGATGTGCTCACCGTATTTCATCCCCGACGAATCCATGCTGGAGGCAGTGACGTCGGCCTGCTACCGCGGGGTGCGGGTGGAGCTTTTGGTGAGCGAACAGGCGGACCAGTTCGCGGTTGGTCACGCCCAATCATCCTACTACCAGGCATTATTAGAGGCCGGGGTGCACATCTACCTGTATAAGGCGCCCTATGTTTTGCATTCGAAGTATGTGCTGGCGGACCCGGATTCGCCGGATGCGGTGGGGGTGGTTGGGTCATCAAACATGGACATGCGCAGTTTTGGCCTGAATTATGAGGTCTCGCTCATGATGACCCGCGGCAATATTATTGCGCAGCTCGACGATTTGACCAATGAATACCTGCGCAATTCGACCGAGTTGACGCTGGATGAGTGGAATAACCGCAGCTATGCCCGCCGCTATGTGGATAACATCATGCGGCTCACATCGGCGCTGCAATAAGCTTGTCGACGCCACCCTTTCGGGGGTAGCCAGCCGGGTGGTGATAGTTCTTCTGAATTAACCACAGGTCATTACCAAAAACACTGATTTACCCTTACCTTCCTTTCCATAATGCCCTACTCACTTTGGTAGCAAAATATTATAGGGGTATTTTTAGCGTCTTGATAAGCAACCTTAGATAACATTATTCTGACCTCTTAAGGCTTTTCACCTAATGACGTGTCTGTTGTTGCGCGATTGTTCCCGCAACAGTACAAGGAATAGAACCTATGAGCGAGAACAATAATTCTAGACAACTCACCATCCTCACAATCGCGGCCGTAGTGATGTCGGTGGCCTCACTCATCACCGCCGTGGCGGCCCTCTACACCCTCAAATACGGCAATGAACGTGACGAGGCTCGGATAGCGCGGCTCGCGGCCGTGATGGAAGAAAACGCAGCAAAGAAAACCACCACCACAGCGGCCACCAGCACCCGGAAAACCGGTGCCTCCACCAGCGCATCCGCCACCAGTTCGCGGGCCGCTACGTCGTCAAGCGCATCGACAAGCCGCGCCCAGGCCAGCGCCCTCGCCCGCACCCCGGAGCCCACGGCCCAGATCGGAAGAGC